>RRZU010532341.1_pt1 | contig 63560 bp, 61 predicted proteins | sample 2165561 | NCBI WGS metagenome assembly RRZU01 (sample SAMN10456909, study PRJNA506462) | wastewater metagenome | isolation source: wastewater sludge | place: USA: Moscow, Idaho
CGGCATGCGCATGAAACCGCGCGGTCAACGGCCGTCCGAGGCCAAAATCCGCGACAAGGTGCATGAACTGCTCAAGCTCGTCCAGCTCGACTGGCTGGCCGACCGTTATCCGTCGCAGCTCTCCGGCGGGCAGCGGCAGCGCATCGCGCTGGCACGAGCCTTGGCCGTCGAGCCGAAGGTGTTGCTGCTCGATGAACCGTTCGGCGCGCTCGACACCAAGGTGCGCAAGGAATTGCGCCGCTGGCTGCGCCGCTTGCACGACGAGATGCATATTTCCAGCGTCTTCGTCACGCACGACCAGGAAGAAGCGCTGGAAGTGGCCGACCGGGTGGTGGTGATGACCCACGGCGCCATCGAGCAGGTCGGTGCCCCGGCGCAGATCTACGATGCGCCGGCCAGCCCGTTCGTGACCCAGTTCCTCGGTGACGTCAACCTGTTCCACGGGCGGATCGAAGCCGGTGGCGTGGCGATCGGCGACTACCGGCACCGACTGGAAACCCCGGCCGCACAATCAGAAGGCGCAGCACAGATCTACGTGCGCCCGCACGACCTCTCGCTGTCACGCGAGGCCGGGGAGGCGCTGGCGCGCGGGGTGGTCGAGCACATCCATGCCGTCGGGCCGGTGGTGCGGGTGGAGGTGCGCGCCGACGACGACCGCCTGATTGACGCCGCACTGTCACGAGAAGAATACCGCCAGCTCGGCCTGCTGCCCGGTGATGCGGTCTGGGTGCGGCCGAAGCGGCTGTCAGTGTTTGTCGACGAGGGTGCCAACATCTGACCTACGGACGGGCACCGGATGGTGCCTTCCGGCCGGCAAGGCTGGCATGGTACGCGGCCCTGACTATGCTTTGCGCATACCCCAGCTGCCGGAGACCGTCATGCCCCGTCCTGCCTTGCGCCTGAGTACCCGCCTGAGCATTTTCATCGGCACCAGCCTGGTCCTGCTGGGCATTCTGGCCGGCGTGGCCGTCCAGCAGTTGCAGGTGATCCGTCACCACATCCGGCTGGCCCAGACAGTCACCACACCGCTGATGGGTGCCCTGGCGGAATCCCGCTACCAGCTGGTACAGGTGCAGCAGTTCCTGACCGATGCCGCGCTGACCGGTAATCCGGATTCGCTCACCGAGGCGCGCGAGGCGCAGGCTCAGGCGCTCAAAAGCCTCGACCTGCTGGCCAGGCTGGCCCCGGCTCTGGCCGGCGAAGCCCGCAGCCTCAAGGCTTCTGCCGCCGCCACGCTGGCCCAGGGCGAACGCATGCTGCCCGCGTATGAACAGGGCCGGGCAGAGGGCAATGCGCTGATGGACGAATTTGACCGTCAGGTCACCCGCTCGGACGAGCAGCTCTCGGCCCTCAGTGCCCACCTCGACACCGAAACGTCTGCCGAAGCCGCCGGCCTGCAAGCCAGCCTGTGGCAGGCCAGCCTGTGGATTGCCGGTTGCGCCGGGCTGACTGCCCTGCTGCTGCTGCTGGCGGCCCGCTGGCTGTACCGCAGCATGTTCCAGCAGCTGGGCGGCGAACCCCGCGATGCACGCCAGCTGACCCACCAGCTGGCCGAAGGCAACCTGTCGCGCTCCATCCAGCCGCAGGCCGGCACCGAGCACAGCCTGATCGGCGAGCTGGCACGGCTGCAACAGCAATGGCACGCGGTCGTCAGCCAGATGAGCACCTGCAGTACCGGCCTGGGCCAGGTGTCCTGCGGCATCGCCCGGCTGGCCAGCGGTCTTGACAGCAGCAGCGCCCGGCAGCAAACGGCCACCGAGCAGATCACTGCCGACACCGAGCAGCTGGCGGGTGCCATCGACGCCATGCATGCCGCAGCCCTGCGGGCCGACCAGAGCCGGCAGCAGACCCAGGCCGGCGAGCAGGTCATCCTGCAGGTCGTGGAGGAAATCCGCGAATCAGCCGGTGCCGTCAAGAAGGCTGCCCACTGGATCAGTGCCCTCGACGAGCGGATTTCACAGGTCAACCAGATCGTGCAGATGATCAGCGAAGTGACCGAGCAGACCAATCTGCTGGCGCTGAATGCCGCCATTGAAGCGGCCCGCGCCGGGGAGCAGGGACGGGGCTTTGCCGTGGTGGCCGACGAAGTCCGGAAACTGGCCGACCGCACCCACCAGTCCACCGAATCGATCACCCGGTTCATGACCGAAATCCGCGCCACGGCGACCAGTGCCGGCGAGGATTTCCGCCAGAATGCCACCCAGGCAGAAGGCAGCGCCGGGCTGGCCGACCGGGCGCTGCTGACCATGCAGCAGATCAGCGCCAGCGCCGAGGTGGCGCGACAGGACATCGCCGCCATCGTCGAACAGCTGGGGCATGCCCGCGAGGGCACCCGGCGCATGGCCGAACAGGCCGCTCATGTCGCGCAGCTGGCCCGCGACAACCACGGCGCCACCCGGCAGCTCGCCGACGGCATGCAGGGACTCGACGCCATGTCGGCGCAGCTGGTGGATTCGGTTGCCTATTTCCGGCTGGGCTGATGCCGTCTGCTCAGCCGCACACGGCAGCCAGTTTCGCCGGATCGGTCACAAAACCGTTGCCGCTGCCCTGGATGGCCTCGATGCGCCGGTTGCGCTCGGTTTCCCAGCCATCGACCGGATATTCGCGGCTCCAGGCGCAGAACAGCTGCCGGTCCTGGGCAGACATGCGCAGGCCGTAGCGTTCGTGCATGTAGAACTGGATGCGCGCCACGCGGCCGCGGACTTCCTCGCGCGGCTGCACCCGCTTCATGCCGAAATCGACCACCGTCCGGCACTGGCCGTATACCGGTTCGGGCTGCCGGCTCCAGGCGCTGAACGGATAGTTGCTACGGTCGCCGTTCACTTCACCGACGGCCGGCACCAGGTTGACCAGATCGCCTTCGGCCATGCGGAACACCGGGTCGCTGGCGGCGCAGTTCTTGCGCCCGCCGTCCTGCCAGCACTGGCGCTGGTGGCCCAGCGTCCATGCCGGCACGACGTGTTCCCATTCGATGCGGCTGGCACGCTCGGCGTTCTTGCGCGGTACGAAGCCACAACTGGCCCAGTCCACATCCTTGCCCTGATAGCGGCAACCGCAATAAAAATCCTCCTCCAGCCCGCGGAACACCCGCGGCAACACCTTCTTGGCATTGGTGAAATCCCGCTGCCCCACCGCCCGGGTACCGGAGACCAGCACGGCAGCCTCCGGATCAGCGGCTGGCTCCGGAGCCGTCGCCGGCTGCGCGGCGGCCTGCGCCAGGTTTTTCAGCTCCTTGACCACGGCCTGCTGACCAGCCTTGAGCGCGGCGTCTGCCAGATCCTGCGTGGCCTGTTCGGAACACGCTCCCAATCCCAGCACCAGACCTGCGATGCTGCCCAATTGCCACCACTTCATGCTGCCATCACTTCCTTGCGCGCCGGCCCACGGCCGGCGGTCTGCTTCATTTCACGTCGGCCAGCCGGCATCCGGCTCTTGCGGCCGGCACCAGGCTGTCTGTCACGCCAAGCCTTGTGGCGCCGGCGGGTTGGTGCCCAGCACTTCCCGCAGGGCTGCGGCCAGGTCCGGCCGGCCATGGGCCACGCCGTCGCGTGCCCGCGCGGCCCAGACCGGCGCCGGAAAATGCGCATCATCGGCAAAGCGCGGGATCACGTGCCAGTGCAGGTGCGGTACCACGTTGCCAAGGCTGGCCAGATTGATCTTGTCGGGTGCCAGCACCGTGCGCAGGGCCGCTTCGGTACGGAACACCCAGTCCATCAGGTAGGCCCGGTCGGCGGCGGACAAATCGGTCATTTCGCGTACGTGTCCGCGCCAGATCACGCGGCAGAATGCCGGATAGTCCGGTGTGTCGGTGACCAGCACCACGCTCAGGCGGGTGTCGGCAAACAGCACCGGAAACGGAGAGGGTGCGCACAGCTCACAGGAATTTGTCATGCTTTTGTTCGGAAACCGGTCAGGTTTTTCAGCTTCGGACCGGGCATCTTACGCCAGCCCATGCGGCTGGTACGGGGTCACGGTATGCTGGTGGCCTCGTCCGGCAGCAAAAACCGGACACTACTGACGGATACCGTATGAGTTTTGCACAGCAACTGGGGCTGATCCTGCTGCTGATCGCCGCCAGCATGTTCTTCTCGATTTCGGAAATCGCCCTGGCCGCCGCCCGCAAGATGCGCCTGCGCCAGTGGGCCGATGAAGGCCATGTCAACGCCCGGCGGGTGCTGGCCTTGCAGGCCGAGCCGGGACATTTTTTCACCGTGGTGCAGATCGGCGTCAACGCCGTGGCCATCCTCGGCGGCATCGTCGGCGAGTCGGCCTTTACCCCGTATTATTCCGGCCTGATCGGGCTGGTCTACTCCGGCCCGGAGCTGGCCACCATCAGCTTTGTCTGTTCGTTCGTGACCGTAACGGCGTTGTTCATCCTGATCGCCGACCTCGTACCCAAGCGGCTGGGGCTGCTGTTTCCGGAAGCCATTGCCGTGCGGGTGGTCCGGCCGATGCTGGTGTGCGTGACACTGTGCCGGCCGCTGGTATGGTTTTTCAGCGGGCTGGCCGACGCGATCTTCCGCCTGCTGAAGATCCCCACCCGGCATGAGGACGCCATCACGTCCGAAGACATCGCTGCCGTGGTGGCGGCCGGTGCCGAAGCCGGGGTACTGGCAGCCGGCGAGCACCAGCTGATCGAAAACGTGTTCGAACTGGAAAGCCGCACGGTGGCTTCGTCGATGACCGTGCGCGAGAGCATCGTCTGGCTGCCGCTGATCGCCGACAGCGAGCAGGTGCGCCAGACGGTGGCTGCCAACGCCCACAGCAAGTATCTGGTCAGCGACGGCGAGATCGACCGGGTGGTCGGCTACGTTGACAGCAAGGACCTGCTGGTACGCATGCTCAACGGCCAGTCGATCTCGCTCAAGACCGAACCGATGCTGCGGCAGGTGCTGCTGATTCCGGACACGCTGACGCTGTCGGAAATCCTGGCCCGCTTCAAGAGCGCCCGCGAGGACTTCGCCGTCATCCTCAACGAGTACGCGCTGGTAGTGGGCGTGATCACCCTCAACGACGTGATGAGCACGGTGATGGGTGACCTGATCAGCGCCGGCGAGGAAGAACAGATCGTGCAGCGCGACGAGCATTCGTGGCTGGTGGACGGCGTGACGCCGATCGACGACGTGATGCGGGCACTGGCGATCGACCAGTTTCCGGACGACGAGCATTACGAAACCATCGCCGGCTTCATGATGTACATGCTGCGCAAGATTCCCAAGCGCACCGACTGCGTCAAGTTTGCCGGCTACAACTTTGAAGTGGTCGACATCGACAGCCACCGCATCGACCAGTTGCTGGTGACGCGCCTGCCCGGTCCGGAAACCGGCAACGACACGACCGGCAGCGGAGAGACCGCATGAGGGAACGACTCGCGGCCAGCCGCATCCTGCTGGTCGACCGGCTGCCGCCGGCCCGCGCCATCCTGACCGGCATCCTGACCCGGCTCGGCATTCCGGCCACCAGCATCCACCACGCCGAGCACGGGCAGAGCGCACTGGCGCAGCTGGCCGAGCAACCGGCAGACATCGTCATCAGCGCGCTGGATTTTGCGCCGGTCAGCGGGCTGGAACTCTTGGCACGCATCCGCCAGGGCGAGAGTGCGGCCCCGGCCAACCAGCCGGTGCTGGTCGTCACCGCCGACGGCACGCCGGAACACCGGCTGGCAGCGGCCCGGCTGGCAGTGGACGGCGTGATCGCCAAACCGCCGCATCCGCTCCAGGTCGAGCGCAGCATCATCCGCCTGCTGGCCACGCGCCGGCCGGCCGAACCGGCCTGCTGCCAGGTGGTCAGGCTGCCGGCAGCGCTGCCGGCCGACCGCACCATTGTCCGCCCGGTGCTGGCCCTGACGCCGGGGCAGATGCTGACCAGCGATCTGCTCGGCCACAATGGCACCCTGCTGCTGCCCCGTGGTTCACTGCTGACGGCCGCGGTCATCAGCGTGCTGTTGCAGTACCGCCGCCACTTCGGCATCGAAAATGCCACCCTGCTGCGGGCCACCCAGCCGCACGAAGCGGCACCGGTCGCCACTCCCGTGGCGACCTCCTGACGGCCGCGCCGCAGCCATTGCCACGATGGTGAAACCGCAGCTGCCGGCGAGGCGCCGGCTGCCGGATGAGCGGGAGGCCTAGCGGCTGCTCAGGCTCCCGGTTTGTGACCGGCATGGCCATGCTCCGGACAGGCGATCCGCAGGACCGCGTGCAGCGACCAGCACGGCTTTCATGTCAGGCGGCAAACAACAGCCGGCTCCCCTCCGCCAGCGTCTTGGCACGGACGCTTTCAGCTCCGCCGGTAGCCGTCACACCGGAATACGGGCGAACCGCAGGCTTCCCGTACTAGCGGCGCAGGGCTCGCCAGAGCCAGCGGCTGCTTTCGCGCACCAGCCCGACCACGATGTAGGCCAGCAGGCCGGCGAACAGCACGACAAATTCGGTGACTGCACGCCATCCGGCCCTCACTTGAGGCTGGCCAGCTGCTGTTTGGCTTTCTGGGCGGCTTCGCTCTTGGGGAATTTCTTGATCAGCGCCTGCCAGGTGGACTTGGCACGGGCGGTGTCACCCAGGTCACGCTGGCAACCGCCAAGGTTGCGCATGGCATCCGGCACGCGCGGATGGTTGGGCGACAGCTCGATAAAGCGCTGGTAGGTGTCGATGGCCGGCTGGAACTGGCGTTCGGCGTTGTAGGCGACGCCCAGCCAGTAGCGGGCATCGGGAGCCTGCGCAGCCTGCGGATTGGCATCGATAAAGCTCTTGAGCGCCGGGATGGCCTTCTTGAAGTCCCGCTGGCGCAAGAGGCCCAGCGCCTGGTCATAACCGGCCTGTACCGGATCGACCGTCGGCTGGGTCTGCGCCACGGCCGGATTGCCGGCAGTTTCACCGGCGGCGGCAGCCGGTGCGGCCGTCTTGCCCTCCAGCGGCATCAGGCGCTGGTCCAGGTCGTTGTAGAGGTCGTTCTGGCGGGTCTGGGTGGTTTGCAGGTTGTAGGTCAGCACCTCGACATCGCCCTTGAGCTTGGCGGTCTCGGCCTTGAGGATTTCCACCTGCCGCAGCATTTCCAGCAGCTGCTCGTTGGAAATCTTGCTTTCGATCTGTTGCAGGCGCTGCTGCTGCTGCACGACCTGGGCACGGGTCTGCTCCAGATCGTTGGTCGAGGCGCAACCAGCCGCCACGAAGGCCGGCAACGCGGCCAGGGTCAGGCGTCGGAGAATCGGATTCATGCGAACGGGCTTTCGGAGTCGGCAAAAAACAACCCGGATGTTGCCACAGCCGCATCCGGGTCGGGGAGGTACGGGTCAGCCTGCGGCCGGACCGTAACCCTGCTTATTCGCCGTCGTACACCACGTCGGCGCGGCGGTTTTCAGCGTAGTCAGCGGCGGTGGTGCCGGTAGCGCGCGGCTTTTCCTTGCCGAAGCTGACGGCTTCGAGCTGGGCTTCCGGCACGCCGAGCACGCGCATGGCCTGCTTGACCGATTCCGAACGGCGCTGGCCGAGGGCCAGGTTGTATTCGCGGCTGCCGCGGGCGTCAGTGTTGCCCTGGATCTGCGCCTTGCGGGCAGTGTTCTGCTTCAGGTACTGGGCATGGGCTTCCACCACCGGGCGGTATTCACCCTTGACGGCCGAGCTGTCGAAGTCGAAGTACACGCTGCGCTTGGACAGGATGTTGTTCGGATCCTTCAGCGGATCGACGTTGCCGGAGGTCATCTGGCCGGCGGTAGCGCCCTGGTTGGCACCAGCGGCGTTGGCATTGGCATTCGGATCGGCCGGCTTGGTGCTGGCGCAAGCGGCCAGCAGGGTGACGACGGCGAGAGCGGACAGGGACTGCTTCAACATCTTGGATCTCCTTGTTATGAGGAAGTATCAGGGAAAAATCAGCGCGGCATCGGACCCCAGTCGGGCTCCATCACATCACCCGAAGCGCCAAGCCGGGTTTTGGTCAGGCCGTCGGCAGTCACGGTGTACAACACGCCTCGGCCCCCCTGCTCGGAAGCGAACAGGATCATCTTGCCGTTGGGGGCAAAACTCGGTGACTCGTCGAACTGGGTGTCCGACACGTAGTTGGCCTGCGACGAGCCGAATTGCTGCACCATCACGCGGTAACGGCCGCCTTCGCGGCGCACGAAGGCAAAGCTCTTGCCGTCAGGGCTGACTGCCGGGCTGACGTTGTAATTGCCTTCATAGGTCAGCCGGGTGGCCGGACCGCCGCTCGCGGGCATGCTGTAGATCTGCGGGCCGCCGGCACGGTCGGAAGTGAACAGGATGCGGCTGCCGTCCGGCGTGAAAGCCGGTTCGGTATCGATGCCCTGGCTCTGGGTCAGCCGGCGCGGTGCACCGCCGTCGGCCCCCACGAGATAGATCTGGGTATTGCCCGACAGCGTCAGCGCCACGGCCAGTCGCGTGCCGTCCGGCGACCAGGCCGGGGCCGAGTTGGAGCCCTTGAAGTTGGCCACGGCGCGGCGGGCACCGGTGGCCACGTTGTGCACGTATACCACCGGCTTTTTGGTTTCGAACGAGACATAGGCCACGCGGCTGCCGTCCGGCGACCAGACCGGCGACATCAGCGGTTCTTTCGAGCGCAGCAGCGTCTGTTCGCCGGCACCGTCGGCATCGGCCACCCGCAGCTCGTAGCTGTTGCGGCCCTGCTGGGCGACATACACGATGCGCGTGCCGAAGATGCCCTTCTGGCCGGTGATGGCTTCGTAGATCATGTCGGCAATCAGGTGCGCCAGCTGCCGGCCCTGTTTGGGCTCGATGGCGAAACTGCCGCCGGTCAGCTGCCGTTTCTGGTTCACGTCCATCAGGGCAAAGCTCACGGCCATCCGGCCGTCGGCCTGCGGCACGACCTTGCCGACCGAAATGGAAAACGCTCCGGCCGAGCGCCACAGCGGATACTGGATCTGGCCGGGCTCGGACGGGTTGTTGCCGACACTGGCCACGTCGACGAAGCGGAATACGCCGGTCCGGGCGAGGTCGCTCTTGACGATCGGGGTCAGGCCGCCCGGCAGCTGGTTTTCACCGGCAAACACCGGCAGGGCAATCGGGTGCTGGCTGGTGCCGCCACCAACGATTTCGACAGTCAGCTCGGCGCGCGCCGGGCCGGCGGCCAACAGCGCGCACAGGGCCGGCAGCAGCACGGACTTGCACCAGAATTGCATCAGCTTCATCGCTACCTCGGTCGGAATTTCAGGGTCATCACCCGCACGTCGGAAAACTTCATGCCCGACAGCAGGGCAGGAAACGTCTTGGCCGCCAGCACGGCACGCTGCACGGCCTCGTCATATTGTGCATTACCCGAGGATTGCAGGAGTTTGACCTCGCGCACCTCAAGCGAAGGCAGCAGGGTGACCCGCACCACGGCGGTCGGATTGCCGGCCAGATCGGACGGCACCTGCACCAGCGGCCGCACGCGCGAAATCACCAGTGATTCGTAGCCCTTGCCGCCGTTGCCGCTGCCGGCACCCACGCCGCCAGCCACGCCATTGGGTACGCCATCCTTGCTGCCGGCCTGGGTCCGGGTGCTGTTGGGCGGGATGCGGGTATTGGTGCTGCCAAGGTCTGCCAGGGCGTCGTCCACGTCAAAGTCGCCGGGCCGGGCATTCTTCGATGCCGGTTTGGCCGGTACGTCATTTTTGGCGACGGGCTTGCTGTCGGCTTTTTTCTCGGTCTTTTTGGGTTCGGCCCTGGGCTCGGGTTCCGGCTTTTTCTCGGGTTTTTTCTCCGGCTTCGGTTCCGGTTTCGGCTCAGGCTTGGGTTCGGGCTTCTTTTCCGGCTTCGGTTCCGGTTTTTTCAGGGCGATGTCGGGTTTGGCCACTTCGGGCAGCGGTACGCTTTCTGCCTCCGGCACCGGCTCGGGACGGGACGGCGCCACGGGTTCCGGCGGCGCCCGCATGCGGGTCATCGGCGGCGCGCTCCACAGTTCGGCCATGGCCGGCGGAGCGTTGAACGACGGGGAGCTGACCGATACCGACAGGGTCAGGACCACCACCAGCAACAGATGCAGGCCCAGCGAGGCGGCAAAGCTCGCCCGGCATGTCTCGACCGGGGTCATTACTGCTCCGACTTGACCAGCAGGCCGACCCGCTCGACCCGGGCTTTTTGCAGGGCGCTCATGACATCCATGACTTTTTCGTACGCCACGGTCTTGTCGGCGGAAATCACCACCGGGCGCTGGGCATCCCCGGCCAGGTCGGACTGGATGGCGGCGACCAGCGCCGGCACCTCACCATAGGACGTGGTCTTGCCCTTGTCGGCCAGACCGTATTCGCCATCCTTGCCGATGGTCACCTGCAGGGGTTCGGTTTCGACCTGCGCCGCGCGTCCGACGGACGGCAGGTTGACCACACCCGGTGCAAACATCGGGGCAGTCACCATGAAGATCACCAGCAGGACCAGCATCACGTCGATATAGGGCACGACGTTGATCTGGCTCATGGAACGACGGGGGCGTCGGTTGAGCATGACGGACTAACAAACGAATGGTCGGCAACAAGCTGCGGATGATAGCACCGCACCGACCCTGTCGGCGTCGATTGCGACCGGATAATCGTGACATTTTCATGAAAACGGGCAGACCGTTGCCGGCCTGCCCGCACAGGATGCCTTGCGAATGCCGGATCAGGCCGCCAGCGCCTGCTCGATCAGCCGGTGCAGTTCGGCAAAGTCCGGTTCGCCCAGGTAGCGCTTGATGATCTGGCCGTCCTTGCCGACCAGGATCGATGTCGGCGTCAGCTGCACGCCGCCGAAGGCCTGTGCCAGCTGGCCCTGGCTGTCGAGCGCCACGAAAAACGGCAACCGGTTCTGCTCGACATAGGTCTTGACGTAATCGGGCGGGTCGTAGCTCATGGCTACCGCCACCGTTTCGTAGCCTTTGGGCGCATATTTGGTGTGGGTATCCTTGAGCGCCGGCATTTCCTTGATGCAGCCAGGACAGCTGGTTGCCCAGAAATTGACCAGCACCACCCGGCCCTTGAGTGCCTCGGTGGAGGTGGTACGACCATCCAGGGCCTGGTACTGCACCGCCGGAGCCGGATTACGGTCGGTTACCGTCCAGGCGATGACCGCCACTACGGCCAGCGCCGCCACGGCCAGCAGGATTTTCTTCATTGCCACCTCGTTGTTGTTTACTTGCAGTCCGGCCCGGCCGCCCGGTCACGGGCCGACAGCCGCTCCAGCAGCGCGCGCAGCTCGCCGTCGATCACGATGGCACGCTTGTCCCGCTCGCTGTACAGCACAAACGTCACGTCAGCCTCGGCCACCACGGCACCGGATTCCTTGTGGCGCACCACCTGCCGGATCACGGCCGAGCGGTGGCCCACCTCGTGCATGCTGGTGTCGAGCGTCAGCACCTCGTTCATCAGCGCCGGGCGCCGGTAACTGATGTTGATGTTGACCACCACGAAGGCAAAGCCTTCGTGCATGTAGGCCACCAGATCAGCCTCGTCATCAAAGTAGGCCCAGCGCGCTTCCTCGAGAAACTCCAGGTAACGCGCATTGTTGACGTGACCGTAGAGGTCGAGATGGTAACCGCGAACTTTTATGTCGATCTGATGCATGGTTCCTCCGCTGGATGGACGGGTTCAAACGCCCGTTTGCGGTGATTACACCACATCGTCATTCATTCGGCATCCGGCAGGTCCAGCGCATCGAATGCCTCGCGCTCGAGTGGTGCCTCGGCCAGGTCAGTCACCACCGAATGGGTTTCCACCTCGAACCACTGCGAAAACAGGTTTTGCGTCCGCGGCGTCGGCCACAGGCTGTCGTCCTCGCACCAGTCGGCCAGCTCGGCCTCGAACAGGCTGGACCAGTTGGCCTTGATGAAATCGCGCACCTCGGAAAAATCCTCGACCGGCGGCACCAGTAATGCGTTGCAGTCTTCGCGCAGGTTAAGGAGGTTGACCTCTTCAGGGTCAAACCGGAACGGCAGCGACAACAGCCAGTCCACAAAAGGCTGCTTCGGTTTGATGACAAGCACGCTGCGATTTACTTCGTACATGGAAATTCTCCAGAAAAAACCAGATGTCAGGGGGCTGACAGGTTGCCGTCCCGGCTGAACGACCAGGTCCGCACCAGCGTCAGCCGGTCATAGTCACGCGCCAGGGCCGGCGGAAACGGGGCATAGGGTGCCGCCAGCCGCACGATGTTCAGCGCCGCCGAGTCCAGTTCCGGCTGGCCGGAGCCTTTCTCGATGCGGGCTGACAGCAATGTACCGTCCGGTGCGATGTCGGCGGCCAGCACCAGCCGGCCGGCCAGACCCTGCGCCCGTGCCGACTCGGGATAATTGAGGCGTCCCACGTCCTCGACCTTGCGCCGCCAGCCGTCGGCATACGCCCGCAACACCGGATCACGGCTTGAACTGCCCACACGGGCAGAGCGCTGGCTGACCGGCTGGTTGCGACCGCTGTCGCGGTCATCGCGCGCCAGTGCACGCGCATCGGCCAGCCAGTCGCGCGCACTGGCACCAGCCGGCGGAGTGCGCGGTGGCGGCTCGGGTGTCCGGGTTTCAGTGCGGGGTGCCACCGGCTCCGCCTTGGGCGGCGCCGGTTTCCTGGGCGGAGGCGGCAGGGGAATGGCGGCGCGGGCCACCTTGGGCGGCGGTTCGGCCGGGGGCGGCGGAGCCGGCTCCGCCCTGGCAGGAACAACCGGCGGTGGTGGTGGCGGAGCCGTCACCAGCCACGCCTCCAGCGGCGGCAATGCAGCCGGAAGCGGCCGGACGGCAGATCCGCCCAGCGTCCACAGCAGTGCAACGTGCAGCCCCAGAGCCGTCAGCAGGGCAACAAGGCGCCTGAGGCGGCGGGCAGGGAAAACGGTCTCGTGACGCAAGGCAAACACACAAGGCAGACACGGAAACGAGCAGTGTAACACGCCCTTTCGCGCTACCCGGCCGCCGGCGGCTCCGCGGGCAGACCGGCCTCCCGCGCCTGCCGCTGGCGCAGAACCTGGGCCATCTGCTCGCCATTCAGCGGCGCCTGGCAGACCCAGCCCTGCACGGCCTGGCTGCCTATCCGTTCGGCACAGGCCAGATCGTCATCGCTTTCAACGCCGGTTACGGCCAGAGGCCGACCCAGTACGCCCTGCCAGGCCGACAGCGCCATGCGGCCACGGTCATTTCCGGACAGTTCGGCCAGGACGCTGCACTCGACCTTGATCCGGGTCAGCGGTGCATCAGCCAGCTCGAACCAGCGACGGATGTCGCCGCCAAAACGGTCCACGGCCACACCGACGCCGAGTTCGGCCAGCCGGGCCAGTTGCTTGCGGCTTTGTTCCAGATCGGCAAACAGGGCGGATTCGGCCACCTCGAACTCGATCCACTGCCCGTCCAGCCGGTGTTCCCGCAAGGTCTCGGCCACATGCGTCACCAGCAACGGGTCATGGAACTGCCGGGAGGTCAGGTTGATCGCTACCGGTACCGGCACCAGCCCGGCCTCCAGCCAGCCGGCCAGCTGCTGGCCGACCAGGTCCAGGGTATAGCGGGTCAGCCGCAGCGCCAGCCGCATGTCCTCGGCCAGATCGATGAATGCCTGCGCCGGCAGCCGTTCGCCGGCCGGTGTGTGCCAGCGCAGCAGGGCCTCCATCGCCAGCGGCTCGCGCACCGGATTACCGTAGATCAGCTGGTATTCGAGCACAAACTCGCGCCGCTCCAGCGCCCGGGTCAGCATGGCCTCGCGGGCACGGCGGTTGGCCACCTGGCTTTGCAGGGCCGAGGTAAAGAACTGCCAGCGACCCCGTCCCTGTGTCTTGACGTCGTACATGGCGGCATCGGCATGCCGCAGCAGGGTGTCGGCATCCTCGCCGTCCTGCGGAAACATGGCGACGCCGATCGAGGCCGGCGATTCGACCCGCTGCCCGGACAGGACAAAGGGCTCCAGCAAGGCGGCCAGCAGCTTGTCGGCCACCGCAGCGGCATCGCGCGGATACTCCAGCCGTGCCAGCAGGACCACGAATTCGTCGCCGCCCATGCGCCCGACCGCATCACCGGTCCGCACGACCGAACGGATGCGCCGCGCGACTTCGATCAGCAGGGCATCGCCGGCTTCATGCCCGAGGGTGTCGTTGATCTGCTTGAAACGGTCAAGGTCGAGATACATGACTGCACCAACATGCGGCTGGCGCCGGGCCTGGGCCAGCACGTCGCCGAGCCGTTCGATCAGGGCCGCACGGTTGTAAAGCCCGGTCAGCGAATCGTGCTCGGCCAGATAGCGGATGCGTGCCTCCTGCCGCTGGCGTTCGGACAGCTCGCTCAGCGTCACCAGCAGATATGACAGGTTGCCATACTCGTCAAGGACCGGGCTCTGGCGCTGCCAGCAGGCCAGCGGTACGCCGGACAGCGTCCGGTAGTGACATTCGCCTTCCCAGCTGCGGTTGGCCGGCGGCACGGGATAAGCATCGGCACGCAGGTCGGCCAGCAGTTCCTCGACCAGCACTTCGGGCGCCCAGCCGGTCAGGCGCTGGATGGCCCGGTTGGCCTTGAGCAGCCGGCCGGCGGCATCGCAGATCAGCACGGCGTCCGGCGTGTGTTCCTGTACGTGCGCGGCCAACCGCAACTCGGCCGTGGCCAGATGCAGGCGGGTGACGTCCACGTAGACCCCCAGCACGCGCAGGGCCCGTCCGTCCGGCAGGGTTTCGATCGGCACCAGCGTGGCCATGACCCAGCGCCAGTCCCGGTCGTGCTCCAGCCGGAATTCCAGGCCGTCGATGGGCGCCCGTCCGGCCATCAGGTTGCGGTAACGCAACCGCACCATGTCACGGTCGTCCGGATGCACGCGTCCGATCCAGTCCTGCGGAATCGGCGACAGCACCGCTCCGTCGTCCGGATAGCCCATCATTTCGGCCATCACGCTGTTGCCGACTGCCCGGTCGCGCGCCAGGTCCAGGTCAACGTAGCCGATCTGCGCCCGGGCCAGCGCCTCCTTGATCGAGCGTTCGCCGTCCCGCGCCAGCGACTCGGCCCGCACCAGCTGGTCGATGTCGTGCGCCACCGTCAGCATGTATGCACTGTCGCCCCACGTCACGCGCGAGCTTTGCAGCTCGATGCAGAAGCGCGTGCCATCGGCCCGGCGCATCCAGCAGTTGAACGGCTGCGGTACTGGCGCATGCATGCGCGCCAGCAGCTCGTGCCGGTCGTCCGGGTTGTTCCAGATGCCCATTTCCAGCGAGGTGCGGCCGATGAAGGAGGCACGCGGATAGCCGAACAGGCGCGCCAGGGCCTCGTTGGCGTAAACGATGGTCTGGTCGCTCAGCCGGGTCAGTACCACGGCAGAAGGGATCATGTCGGCTGCCTGCAGGATGATGTCGCGCTGTGCCCGCCGCAGCTGGCGCATTTCCTGCCGGCGCAGGCGCTCCTGCCGGTGCCGCTGCTGCTCGCTGTCGTGCAGGTACAGCACCAGCAGCATCACCACGAATCCGGTGCCGCTGCCGGTGGCAAGGCCGATCTGCTCCAGCCCGGCCGGCGCCACCCCCAGCACATAAAACGGCAGGACGGCCAGCAGGGTCAGCAATCCGACGTCGCGCAGGGTCAGCCGGATGGCTGTCCAGACCACCAGCGGAACGAAACCGAAAGACACCAGCTGGCTGACCAGTGGTGCCGGCCCTTCCAGCCAGGCCGCCGCGCTCCATGACACCACGCCGATGGTCAGTACGGCAGCCCGTTCGGCCTCCATGGCCCACGATCCCAGCCGCCAGCGGCCGGGCATCGACAGGGTTCCGACAACCAGCAACCCCAGAAGGTCGGCCAGCCACCATTCCAGCAAGGGTTCGCGCCACAGGGGATGTGGCAGGCCGGGCAGCAGCAGGGCCAGGAGGCAGTTGACGCTGGCTCCCGCCAGTACCAGCAGCACCAGCAGCAGCAGGCCGGGCAGGGCCTGCCGCCAGGGCGGCAACTGCGACTGCCCCAGGAGCCAGCGTCCCCAGACGGCCACGCTACCGGCTACAAGAAGGTCGGGCAGGCTGTCGGACAGCATGTGCAGCAGCGGCTCGGCCGGCATGCCGAGGGTCATGCCCGCCATCAGCCCCAGCCACAAGGCCGGCAGCGTACGCAAGCCGTAGCGCAGCATGACGGCCAGCGCTACTCCGACCGGCCACCAGACCAGCGGAGCGGCAGGACTGACCCGCGCCGGAACCAGGGACAGCCATGCGATCGCCGCCATGCCCAGCACAATGGCAACCCAGACCAGCACACGAGGTTGACGGGGCGCGGGAAGCGGCAAGACGATAGGCATGAAATAAACCACACGACGATCAATGTAAACAGCATAGACAATCTGCACCCGGCCACCGGCGCATGCGCTACCGTCCGGGCACAAAAAAACGCGCGACGGTCGGTCGCGCGTTGCCAGAGAGTGAATGCGGTGCGTCAGGCCAGCAGGCTGCGCAGCATCCAGGCGGTTTTTTCGTGCACTTCGAGGCGCTGGGTCAGCAGGTCGAGCGACGGCTGGTCGTTGGCGGCGTCCAGGGCAGCCAGCTGGCCACGGATGGTGCGGCAGACGGTTTCGTGGCCGTCGAGCAGCACGCGGGTCATGGTGTCGGCATCCGGTACGCCGACGGTTTCGGCGATGGCGGTCAGCCGGGCAAACTCGGCGTAGGTGCCGGGTGCCGGAGCATCCAGTGCGCGGATGCGCTCGGCCAGTGCGTCGAGGGCAATCCACATCTCGTTGTACTGCTCTTCGAACATCAGGTGCAGGGTGCGGAATTTCGGTCCGACGACGTTCCAGTGAAAGTTGTGCGTCTTGAGATAAAGCGTATAGGTGTCGGCCAGCACCCGAGAGAGTCCCTCGACGATGCGCGCACGATCTTCCTGACTGATACCGATATCCATGGACAAATCCTCCATAAGGGGTGACTGCTAGAATCTGTGTCCGCAACACGCATCACGGATACAGGATGAACTGGTTGACAGCAACGGCCGACGGCGTGCGGCTGACCCTGCACGTCCAGCCGGGCGCCAGGCGCACCGAGGTGGCCGGCCTTCACGGAGACGCGCTCAAGATCCGGCTGGCCGCTCCGCCGGTCGACGGCAAGGCCAACGCCTGCCTGCTGGCTTTCTTGGCCCGCGGCCTTGGCGTGTCCCGCTCGGCCGTCACCCTCAAAAGCGGCGATTGCAGCCGGCACAAGGTGGTCGACATCCGGGGCATCACACCCGAAGCGGCCGCCGGGCTGTTACCTGTCAAGGAATAAGCCTGTAACGTAACGGCTCGGCATGAATTAAGGTTTGCGTTCGGTCAACTGTGTACGATCATCATCCACCCGGTGATATTCACCGTCTATCGTGCTGCCACCGCCGGCCTGCGGCTCCGGTGGCGTGTCGAACGGCGGACTGCCCGCAGTGCCGCCCGTGCCGGCACTGCCCAGCGCCGGCCCCTTGAACGGCAGCAACAGGAGGACGGCCGCCACTTCGCTGAGGATGCCGGGCAGCACGAACAGTGCTCCGGCCAGCAGGTAGCGCAGCGGCCACATCAGCTGCCAGACCGAAGCCTGGCCTTCGCGCATGACCGAAAACAGCGTCAGCAGGGCACCGAGCTTCTGGTTGCGCAGCATGACGATGCCCAACAGGGCCGACAGCACCAGGTAGAGGAACACCCCGCCGGCACCGATCCAGTCGGCCAGCGAGATCAACAGGGCGAGTTCGACGAACGGAAACGCCAGAAGCAACAGGAGAAAAATTCGCATGCGTAGCAATGATCCATCAGACGTGCGGTTGGTTCTTGTCAATATGCCCGATCCAGACAGTGCCCGCACGATGGCACACTTGCTGGTCACACAACGGCTGGCTGCCTGCGTCAACCTGCTGCCTGGCGTCACCTCCGTCTATCACTGGAACGATGTCGTGGAATGCGCCGAGGAAGTCACGCTGCTCATCAAGACAACGGCGGCCGCCTGGCCGGCCCTGGAGCGGCAGGTACGGCAGTCGCATCCGTATGACGTACCGGAAATCCTGCAACTGCCGGTCTCTGCCGGCTACGCGCCCTATTTAAGCTGGGTCGTCAGTGAAACGATTTCAAGCCAACCCTGAGACATTATTCCCTCCGACCATGAAGCGATTCTTGTGTGCCTGCCTGCTGTTCTGGACTGCGCTCTGCGCGCACGCCCTGACAGCCGAAGACCTGCTGCCGCCCGAACGGGCCTTTGCCCTGTCTGCCAGCCGCTCGGGTGATGTCGTACGCCTGAACTGGGCCATTGCCGACGGCTATTACCTGTACCGTGACCGCATCAGCATCCGGACCGAACCGCCCGCCGACATCCGGCCGGAACTGCCGCCGGGCCAGCTCAAGCATGATCCGTTTTTCGGCGAAACCCCGGTCTGGCGCCAGGCGGTCGAAGGCGAAGTACGGCTGCCCGCCGGTACGCCGTCGCCGGTCCAGCTGGTGATCACCCAGCAGGGCTGCGCCGATGCCGGCGTGTGTTATCCGCCGCAGACCATCCGCCTGTCGCTGGCCGCGGACGGACGCACGGTATCGGCCGGTTCGCCGGCCGCCGGTTTTCTGTCGGCCCCGCCGGCTGCCGCATCACCGGCCGGCCAGCCGGCAAATGACGGCAGCGGACTCGGATCGCTGGGCTGGGGAGCACTGACCGCCAGTTTTTTTGTCGCCGGGCTGGGTATGGCACTGACCGCCTGTCTGTACCCGATGCTGCCCATTGTTTCGGCGATCATTGCCGGCCACGGCACGGCCGCCCACGGCTGGCGCGGGCTGCTGCTGGCGCTGGCCTATGTTGAGGGACTGGCACTGACCTATACCGTGGTCGGCGTCGCCGCCGGGCTGACCGGCAGCTGGCTGACCGTCTGGCTGCAACGGCCGGAAGTGGCCGTGCTGGCAGCGGTCATGCTGGTCCTGCTGGCACTGGCCATGTTCGACATCATCAGCGTACAGCTGCCGGCCGGCTTTCAGGCCCGGATGGCGTCGTCGTCCAACCGGCTGACCGGCGGCCGGCTGGCATCGGTGTTCGGCATGGGCGCGCTGTCGGCGCTGATCATCGGCCCGTGCGTGGCGCCGCCGCTGGCGGTGGCGCTGGGCTACATCGGTGCCAGTGGCGATGCCCTGACCGGCGGCGTGGCACTGTTCGCCATGGCACAGGGACTGGGAGCGCCCCTGCTGCTGGTCGGTGCGGCCGGCGGCCAGCTGCTGCCCAAGGCCGGACCGTGGATGAAAGCGGTCAAGGCCGTCTTCGGGGTCGGCATGCTGCTGCTGGCGGTCTACCTGCTGGCGCCCTACCTGCCGCCGGCGCTGCCGCTGGCGGCCTACGGCATCATCCTGATCGTCAGCGCAGTGTTTGCCGGAGCGTTTGATTCCATGCCGGCCGGCAGTCACCCCGGCCGCCGCCTGCTCAAGAGCCTTGGCCTGCTGGCAGCCTTGCTGGGCGCCGTACAGCTGGTCGGCAGCCTCGCTGGCGCCGACGACCCGCGCTATCCGCTGGCCCCGCTGACAGCCCGTGCCGACAGTCCGGCAACGGCGGCTCCGGCCTTCACGTCCGTCAGTTCGCTGGCGGAGTGGGAGTCTTTCCTGGCGGCCAACCGCGGCCGGCCGGTCCTGCTCGATTTTTATGCCGACTGGTGTGCATCGTGCAAGGAGATGGAACGCGAGACGTTCCATGATCCGGCGGTGGTCCAGGCCATGCGTGGCATGGCGCTGGCGCAGGCTGACGTGACGGCCAACACGCCGGCGCACCAGGCACTGCTCAAACACTTCGGACTGTTCGGCCCGCCGGGCATCATCCTGTTTTCTGCGCAAGGCCAGGAGAGCGGCCGGGTGATCGGTTTCATGCCGCCAGCGGCATTCCTGCAGGAAATTTCGGCCGTAACGCCTTCCGTTCCTCAATAATGACTTGACGAAATACGTTTTCAGCGCGTAAATTGCCGCCTCTCGGCGCAAGAGGGTCGTTAGCTCAGCTGGTAGAGCAGCGGACTTTTAATCCGTTGGTCGCAGGTTCGAATCCCGCACGACCCACCACTTTGCCGCCGCGCATCACTTGCCTGATGCGCGTGGGTTGTTAGCTCAGCTGGTAGAGCAGCGGACTCTTAATCCGTAGGTCGTCGGTTCGAACCCTACACAACCCACCACAGATTGCTTCAGGTCACCCCGTCAGGGATGATTCTGGGTTGTTAGCTCAGCTGGTAGAGCAGCGGACTCTTAATCCGTAGGTCGTAGGTTCGAACCCTACACAACCCACCACAGACTGCTTCAGGTCACCCCGTCAGGGATGACTCGGGTCGTTAGCTCAGCTGGTAGAGCAGCGGACTTTTAATCCGTTGGTCGCAGGTTCGAATCCCGCACGACCCACCACCGTTTCAGGCAGAACCCGGTCATTGGCCGGGTTTTCTGTTTTTGCGACGGTCAACCGGGGCGGCATCCCGCAGGGCATTGTCCTGCCTGCCCCCGAGCCGTTAGCATGTTTTCCGGCCATGAACAGGCCACCTCATCCAGATCCTTTGCAGAAGGTTCATATGTTGGAGATTGCAGCAATCCGGTAACACAGGCCTGTTGTCCAGGCCAATGTTACCGACATGTCCCGCAAACCGGGCGGCCCTGCCAGACGCAGGCAGCCGCCGCGTGAGTCATTGATTGCCGGCAGTTATACATAATGAATATCTCCAGACCGGAGCAAAGGACCCTGCACGTCCTCGCCAAAGGCGGCTACATCGTACGCATCCGCAACGACGCCGGCCGTATCACCACCGTCGAATGCCATACCCGCGAAGGGCACATCCTGTCCGACTGCACGCTGGCCGTCTTCCAGAAGCTCAAGGCCAAACGGCTGGTCAGCTCGAAAAACAGCCAGCCCTACCGGATCAACAGGAACGGCCTGCTCGCCGTTCGCGCCCAGCTCGACAACCAGTAACCGTCCCACCCGCCGGCCGCTGCCCTGGCGCAGCAGACCGGCGGCCCGGCATCCTGCACGAAAGCCCGTCATGTCCCTGCATCTTCGCCCCGAGCAACCCTCCGACATCAACGCCATCAGCGAGCTGACCCGCGAAGCCTTCCTGAACGCCCCGCACACCAGCCATACCGAGCAGTTCATCGTCAACGCCCTGCGCCGCAGCGGCCAGCTCACCCTGTCGCTGGTCGCACTGGAACACGGACAACTGGCCGGACACATCGCCCTCTCCCCCGTCACCCTGTCCTGCGGCACCCCGGGCTGGTACGGCATCGGCCCCCTGTCCGTCCGCCCCGACTGCCAGCAGCGCGGCATCGGCAGCCAGCTGGTACGACAGGCACTGTCCATGCTGCAACAGCAGACCGGCGCCAGCGGCTGCGTGCTGCTGGGCGACCCGGCCTACTACTCGCGCTTCGGCTTCGTACCGGATACCGGCCTCACCCTGCCCGGCATCCCGCCGGGCTACTTCCAGGCCCTGAGCTTCGGCCCGCCCGTCCCTTGCGCCACCGTGAGCTTTCATGCCGCGTTCGACGCCCGTGCCTGAGCAACCTTCACTCCTGGTCCGCGACAGATCCGTTTCCGGCCTGTCGCGGCAAACTTCCGGCACCGCCCTCATGGCAGTCCGACCGGCAACCAGGCGGACGACTCCAGCCGCTGCGCTTCGTCCGTACGAACAACACGGCCTCATCCATCAGCCATTCCGGCGTACCCCGGACGCCCGGCAACGGGGCAAGCATGCCCCTCCACCAGGCCTGGTGCGCAAACCATGGCCCCTGCCACACACCGGCACGACATCCTTGCCCGCAACATCCGGCCAAGGCCCTTTCTCCAGCCTGGCCGGCTCGACGCCCGGCCATTGACCTGGCATTATCGGGGCTTCCCTTTCCGGTTCAGGAGTCCCGATGATCCCGCGCATCCTTCTTGGCCTGACGCTGGCCTCACTGGCAGGCTCCGCCCTGGCCCAGTCGCTGGACGAACAGTTGCTGGCGGCCCAGCTGCGGTTCCAGACCGCCCGCCAGAATTTCAACACGGCCCAGCAGCGGCTGGATACCGCGCAAAAGGAACTCACCCGGGCCGACCAGCGCCTGACCGATGCCCAGACCGCCAAAACCCGCGCCGAGCAGGAAGTCATGGAGGCCAGCAGCCTCAAGGGTGGTGCCGAACGCGAACTGACCTCTGCCACCCAGCATCTGGACGAACTCTGGCGCGCACGCGGCAGCAACTGAACCTTCGCCCGGTCTTCTGCACGTCGTGCACAGCGACCGGGCATTACGTACCCGGACAGGGGCACGACATCAGCTCCGGCCACACCCGGACTGCCCGGAGCAGGCAGGGACCCCGGCAACAACCCGCAGACGGCAACGCACGGCCTCGCGTCCCCCCTGTAGTTTCTGCATCCGGAATCTCCGTGTTTAGAATCGCCAACAAAACCGCATGACTCATCGGCAAGTTACTGATCTACCAAGTTCGCAACTATCCGAAACATGGGTTTGGTTAGCCGGCCTTGATCTCCTGCGCGAACTCGTCCAGCAACATCCGCACGCCTAGGCACACATTGCTACCAGCACACCCGGCCACTCAGCCAGCCGCCACGGACCGACGCAGCCCGGATGGCACACTGCAGAGCCTTACGGCGCCAGCACCGGCCTGACATCCGGCAGCAAGCCCGCCCTGCCCTCACATCCTGCCGGAACCTCCTCATGCAAAAACCCCCGCTGCCAGTCTCGCCGGCAGCGGGGGTTATTCGTTTATTGCACGAGCCATGAATCCTGGCCTGGAGGCATCCGGCATCCGGAAACCGGACATCCCGGCGACCGTGTCAGGCGACCAAACGGCCACCGGAACCGGCGCATGACGATCAGACGGCCAGCTTGCTCCGCACAAAAGCGGCAATTTCCGCCACTTCCACGCTGGTCGCTTCGGTCTCGCGCCGGCCCTGGTATTCCACCTTGCCTTCCTTCAGGCCGCGGTCACCGATCACCACGCGGTGCGGAATGCCGATCAGTTCGCTGTCGGCCAGCAGCACGCCCGGACGCTCGTCACGGTCGTCCAGCAGCACATCCACTCCGGCTGCAACCAGCTCGGCGTACAGCGCATCGGCAGCGGCCTTCACGCTCTCGCTGCGGCGGTAGCCCATCGGTACGATGCTGACAGTGAACGGCGCCATGGCATCGGTGAAGATGATGCCGCGCTCGTCAAAGCCCTGCTCGATTGCCGCTGCCACCACACGCGACACACCGATACCGTAGCAGCCCATTTCCATGATCTGGCGCTTGCCGTCCTGATCGAGGAAGCCGCAATCCATTGCCTCGGCGTACTTCTTGCGCAGCTGGAACACGTGCCCGACCTCGATGCCGCGACACAGGCGGATTTCGCCCTGGCCGTCCGGGCTCGGATCACCTTCCACCACGTTGCGCAGGTCGGCCACCTCCGGTTCCGGACAGTCACGGCCGAAGTTGACACCGGTCAGGTGCACGTCGTCCTCGTTGCCACCGGTCACCATGTCGGCCATCGCCGCCACGGTGCGGTCGGCAATCATGCGGCCCTTGAAGCCGACCGGGCCCAGCGAACCCGGCCTGGCGCCAAACGCGGCGATGATCGATTCGGGGCTGGCAAAGGTCAGCGGCAGCTTGATGCCGGCGATCTTTTCCGCCTTCACCTCGTTGAGTTCGTGGTCACCGCGCACCATCAGCAACACCGGCGCGCCTTCGTCGCCCTCGACCACGATGGCCTTGACCATGGTCTTGATGTCCTGCTTGAGGAAGGCCACCAGGTCGGCCATGGTCTTCACGCCCGGCGTGACCACCTTGGTCAGCGGCTGGCTGGCGGCCGGACGCGGCGTGGCCGGGGCCACGGCTTCGGCCAGCTCGATGTTGGCGGCAAAGCCGGAGGTCGGGCAGTAGGCGATCACGTCCTCGCCGGAGTCGGCCAGCACCTGGAATTCATGGCTGCCGGTGCCGCCGATCGAGCCGGTATCGGCTGCCACCGGGCGGAAATCCAGCCCCAGCCGGGTGAACACGCGGCAGTAGGCGTCGTACATGCCCTGGTAGGTGGCCTTGAGGCTGTCGAAGTCGGTGTGGAAGGAATAGGCATCCTTCATCACGAATTCGCGGGCGCGCATCACGCCAAAACGCGGGCGCACTTCGTCGCGGAACTTGGTCTGGATCTGGTAGAAGTTGAGCGGCAGCTGCTTGTAGCTCTTCACTTCCTTGCGCACGGCGTCGGTGATCACTTCTTCGTGGGTCGGGCCGACGCAGAAATCCCGCTCGTGACGGTCCTTCACCCGCAGCAGTTCCTTGCCGTAAAACTCCCAGCGGCCGGATTCCTGCCACAGTTCGGCCGGCTGGATTGCCGGCATCAGGAGCTCGATGGCGCCGGCGCGGTTCATTTCCTCGCGCACGATGGCCTCGACCTTGCGCAGCACGCGCAGCCCCAGCGGCATCCAGGTGTAAAGGCCGCTCGACAGGCGCTTGATCATGCCGGCGCGCAGCATGAGCTTGTGGGACGGAAGTTCGGCTTCGTTCGGCGCTTCCTTCAGCGTCGAGAGGAAATACTGGCTGGCGCGCATGGCGGGCAGGCTCCGGTAAGTAAATGGCGAAAAATGACCGGATTGTAGCGCCAAAAACCGCCCCCCGCCGAGGGGTCAGGCCAGCCGCCCGCCCTTGATGCGCAGGCCGGCCCTGGCAAAACCGGCAATCGCCGCATGGCTGTGGTTGGCGTGGCACAGCGCCACCGCCAGCGCATCGGCCGCATCGGCCTGCGGCGTGCCGGTCAGTCCCAGGAGCCGCACCACCATGTGCTGCACCTGCTCCTTGTCGGCCTTGCCGTGCCCCACCACCGACTGCTTGACCTGCAAGGCGGTGTATTCGCTGATCGGCAAGCCGGCCAGCACCAGCGCCGACAGCACGGCGCCGCGCGCCTGGCCAAGCATCAGCGTGGCCGACGGATTGACGTTGACGAACACCTGCTCGACCGCCGCTTCGCCGGGCTGGTAGGCGGCCACTACTTCGGAAAGGCCTTCGAGCAGGGTCTTGATGCGCTCGGTCAGCGGTGCGCCGGCCCGGGTGCGGATGCAACCCGAGGCGACATAGACGCGCTGGCTGCCGACGAGGTCGATCACGCCAAACCCGGTGATGCGGCTGCCGGGGTCGATGCCCAGCAGCCGGCGCGGTGTCAGCTCCATGCTGCCGCCAGCCGGTCGGCTTCGGCCAGCCGTTCCGGCGTGCCCACGTCGAGCCACAGCCCGTGGTGATGGCAACCGCTGACCTGTCCGGCCGCCATCGCCTGCCGCAGCAGCGGCGCGAGCCGGGCCGGCTGCCCGGCCGGGGTAGTGGCAAACAGGGCCGGATGGTAGACGCCGACGCCACTGAAGGTCAGCGCCGGACTGGCGCTGACCCGGCCGTCAGCCGCCAGGGCAAAGTCACCGTCCGGGTGATGCGGCGGGTTATCCACCAGCACCAGGTGCGCCAGCCGGGTGGTGCCATCCAGCATCGGTGCCACCGCCCGCAGGGCGGCAAAATCGATGTCGGTCAGCACGTCGCCGTTGACCACCAGAAACGGCGAATCCCCCAGCAGCGGCAGGGCGGTGGCGATGCCGCCGGCGGTTTCCAGCCCGGTCGCGCCTTCGTGCGAATAACGGATCTGCACGCCCCACTCGGCCCCATCGCCGAGCCTGGCCGGCAACTGTGCGCCCAGCCAGGCGGTGTTGATGACGATGTCGGTGAAGCCGGCGGCGGCCAGCCGGGTGAGGTGCCAGCCGACCAGTGGCTGGCGGCCGACCGGCAGCAGGGGCTTGGGCGTGTGGTCGGTCAGCGACTTCATGCGCTCGCCGCGACCGGCCGCCAGGATCATCGCCTTCATCAGAAGGTGAACCCGACATTTTGCTGCTCGCCGGTCAGGTCGCGGATCAGCTCGCCGAGCGGGCGCAGTTCCGGATAGCGGTTGCAGGCTTTCTTGAGGTAACCGAGCACCAGCGGAATGTCCTTGAGGTAGCCGTCCTTGCCGTCACGGTGGCAGAGGCGGGCAAAGATGCCCGCGACCTTGAGGTGGCGCTGCACGCCCATCCATTCGTAGTCGCGCCAGAATTCGTCGATCATCGGGTTGACCGGCAGGCCGGCCTTGCGGGCGCGCTCCCAGTAGCGGATGACCATGTCGAGGCAGAATTCTTCGTCCCAGCTGACGTAGGCATCCTTGAACAGCGACACGAGGTCGTAGGTAACCGGGCCGTAGACGGCATCCTGGAAGTCGATCACGCCCGGATTGCGTTCCGTGGTCTGCATCAGGTTGCGGCTGTGGTAGTCGCGGTGCACGAACACCTGCGGCTGCGCCAGCACGTTGCCGAGGATGAGCACCAGCGCTTCGTCCCATACCTTGCGCTGCGCCAAGGTGAAGGGCTTTTTCAGGTGCACCTGGGCAAACCATTCCGGGAACAGCTGCATTTCGCGGGTCAGCAGGGCGGCGTCGTATCCGGGCAACACCGCCGGTCGGCTGGCGGTCTGGATGGTCACCAGGGCGTCAATGGCGTCCAGATACAGTGACCGGGCATTGTCCGGTGTCAGCACGTCCAGGTAGGTGGTGCTTCCGAGGTCTTCGAGCAGCAGGAACCCCTGTTCGAGATCGGCAGCCAGAATGGCCGGCACGTGGACACCGGCAAACAGCCCGGCGACCTGCACGAACGGACGGCAGTCCTCGTGCCCGGGGGGCGCGTCCATGACGATCAGGCTTTCGCCCGCCAATGACACACGGAAATAACGGCGGAAACTGGCGTCGGCCGAGGCTGGCGCCAGGGTAAAGGTCTGGCCGGGGCGCTGGGCAGCCACCCAGTCTTGCAGGGCTTGGAATCGGGACATGCGGGTCTCAAGAATTGCGGCAAAAGGCAAACTGTGCGATTTTAGCGCACGATTTCCGTACCGTTCGCGCGACAATTCGTTTGTCGTCGTGCCCGCCGACCTTCCGAATACTGCCACCCGCTCGATGCGCTTGATCCGCGTAACCCCTCTTGCCGCGGCGCTGGCTTCTGCCTTCGCCTTGGCCGATGCCCCTGCCGTTCCCGACGCCCCCCTGGCCGGCACCGACCGTGCTGCTGCCTGGCAAACGCCGGAGACGCAAGTCCAGTCACCTGTCGTACCCGCAACCGGCACCGGAACGGCACCGGAAACGGTGCTGACCGCCGACCAGATGACGGGCGTCATCGGAGACGCCTTGCGTGCCGAAGGCGAAGTGGTGGTCACGCGCGGGGACCAGACCGTGGAATCGGACTGGCTGGATTACTTCCAGGCACAGAACCGGGTACTGGCCGGGCCGCGTGCCACCCTGCTGCGCGCCAATGGCGACAAGCTGGTCGGCCGTGACCTTGATTACCTGATCGATGCCGAACGCGGCGTCATCTACGACGCGGACATGACCCGCAAGACCAGCCCCCTGCGGGCCGAAGGCAGCAAGGTCGAAATGCTGGGCGACCAGCTCTACCGCGTCGAGCAAGGCCGCTTCACCACCTGCGAACCGGGTCGCGACGACTGGTACATCCGTGCCCGCGACATCGGACTCAACTATCTGACCAGCGTGGGCGAGGCCCGTTCCGGCGTGTTCGAGTTCCAGGGCGTACCGCTGATGTGGGCACCGTATTTCGATTTCCCGCTCGACGGACGACGCAAGTCCGGCCTGCTGACGCCGACATTCGGCATGGAAAGCGGCAACGGATTTGATTTCACCCTGCCGTACTACTGGAACATCGCCCCCAACCGCGACGCCACGATCACGCCACGCATGATCACCAGCCGCGGCCTGATGCTGGGCGGCGAATACCGCTACCTGGACCCGGATTACCACGGCACGCTGGTGCTGCAAGGCATCGACGACCGCAAATACGATGGCAGTCGCAACTATGTGTCGTTCAAGCACAGCCAGCGCCTGAGCCCTACCGTCGGACTGGGCATCGACTACAACCGGGCCAGCGACGACAGCTACTTCCGCGACTTCGGTTCCGGCCGCTTCAGCGTGGCCGACAACACCAACCTGTTGCAGGACGCCTACCTGACCTGGAATCCGGGCTGGGGCAGCTGGCTGCTGCGCACGCAGAAATACCAGACCCTGCAGGATCCGGCCGCACCGATCACCACGCCGTACCAGCGCCTGCCGCAAATCGTGTTCAACAGCAGCCGGCAGTGGGGTGGCGTTGACGCCCGCTTCACCAGTGAATATGTCAACTTCGCCCACCCCACCCTGCAGGAAGGCGAACGCCTGGTCCTCAACCCGAGCGTCTCGCTGCCACTGACCCGCAGCTGGGGTTATGCCACGCCGGAGCTGGGACTCAACTACACCCGCTACGCGCTGAGCGACCGTCACGGTTACGCCGACCAGGTCAGCGAGACCCTGACCCGCACCCTGCCGATGGTCAGCGTCGATTCGGGACTGTTCTTCAACCGGCCGTTCTCGCTGGGCGACAACGACTACGTACAGACGCTGGAGCCCCGCCTCTACTACGTCTACATCCCCTACCGCGACCAGTCACGGCTGCCGGTCTTCGACACCGTGCTCAACCAGTTCGACTACGCGCAGATCTTCACGCCCAACCGCTATTCGGGCTACGACCGCATCAACGATGCCAACCAGATCACCACCGCCCTCACCAGCCGCTTCATCGATCCGGACAACGGACTGGAGCGGCTGCGGGTCGGCGTGGCGGCCCGCTACTCGTTCATCGACCAGCGCGTCACCCTGCCTGGCGGCACCCCGCCGCAAAAAGGCCTGTCGGACATCCTCGTCAGCGCCGGCGGCGACCTGAACCGCCGCACCCGCCTCGACGGCAATTTCCAGTGGAACAACACCCTCAGCGAGCCGGAGTACTACAACGCCGGTATCCGCTACTCGCCGGACGACGCCCGCATCCTGTCGCTGCGCTACCGCTACGACCGCGAAGTCCAGGTCAGCAACACGCTGTTCACCAACCAGAAACAGATCGACCTCGGCATCCTGTGGCCGATCGCTCCGCGCTGGTACGGCTATGCGCGCGAAAACTACTCGCTGTCCGACAAGCAGTCGCTGGAGCGGCTGGCCGGTGTCGAATACCGTGCCGGCTGCTGGGCCATGCGTTTCCTCGCCCAGCGCTACGTAAACGGCCTGGACAGCCAGAAAACCAGCTTCTTCTTCCAGCTTGAGCTCGCCGGCCTGGGCAAGCTCGGCAACAACCCGCTGGAGGCCCTCAAACTGGCATTGCCAGGCTATGTCGAGCCCTCCCGAAACTCCGTGCTGCCATGATGATTCCCTCGTCCCTGACCCGTTTTGCCGCTGCGGCCCTGGCCGCCAGCCTGCTGGCTTCCCCGGCCTCGGCTGCTGCAGAAGTCCGCACCGTTGACCGCATCGTCGCGGTCGTCAACAAGCAGGCCATCACCCAGCAGGCGCTGGATACCCGCGTGCGCGAAGCCGAAGCCCAGCTGACGCGCCAGAAGGTACCGCTGCCGCCCGCCGGCGTATTGCAGCAGCAGATGCTCGAACGCATGATCAACGAAGAGGTGCAGCTCCAGTACGCCGGCAACAACGGCATCGCCCTTGACAGTGCCGAGCTGGACCGCATCATGGACCGGCTGGCCGAACAGAACCGCCTGACACCGGAACAGTTCCGTGCCCGTCTCAAGGCCGACGGCATCAACGAAGCCGCCTTCCGGGCCGACCTGTCGCGCCAGGTGATCCTCGACCGCCTGCGTGAACGCGAGGTCGACAGCAAGGTCAACGTGTCCGACAGCGAAGTCGACGCCGTGCTCAGGAGCGCCGTGTCGGCCAACCGGACCGAATTCCGGCTGTCGCACATCCTGATCACCCTGCCCGAGCAGGCCAGCCCGCAGGAAGTGGCCAAGCGCCAGCAGCGTGCCAGCGATGCCGCGGCCAAACTGGCCGCCGGCGCACCGTTTGCCCAGGTAGCCGCCAGCTACTCGGATGCACAGGACGCCCTGTCGGGCGGCGATCTGGGCTGGCGCTCGGCCACCCGCCTGCCGCCGGTCTTCGTGGCAGCGCTGGAACCGCTCAAGCCGGGCCAGTCGACCCAGGTGCTGCGCTCGGCCAACGGCCTGCACATCCTCAAGCTGGAAGCCCGCCGCAGCCGGGGTGACGCCCAGATGGTCGAACAGCGCCAGGTCCGCCACATCCTCGTGCGCGCCAACGAAATCACCAGCGACAAGGACGCCCAGACGCGCATCCTGCAGATCCGCGACCGCATCGCCAACGGCATGCCGTTTGCCGAAGCCGCCAAGCTGTATTCCGAAGACGGCAGTGCCCCGAAAGGCGGCGACCTTGGCTGGGTCAACCCCGGTGACATGGTGCCGGAATTCGAACGTGCCTACCTTGCCCTGCCGGTCGGCCAGCTGTCGCAGCCGGTTCGCTCGCCGTTCGGCTGGCACCTGATCCTTGTCGACGGCACCCGCCAGCAGGACATCGGTGACGCGCACCAGCGTGCGGAAATCCGCCAGGAGCTGCGCGCCCGCAAGTCCGAACAGGTCTACGCCGAATGGCTGCAACAGCTGCGCGCCTCGGCGTATGTCAGCGAGCGGTTGCAGGACCAGTAAGCACCACGACGCCACCGGTCACCGGCACGACACTGCCAGCGACCGGGTGACGGCATACTGTGACGTCCCGCATCAGCGCGGGACGTTTTGTTTTGATCCGGTCCTTGCCGTACGCAACCGGCAGGGACCGGCCGGCACGGATCAGTGCAACCGGCCGCCCGGCCAGGCCGGGCAGCCGGTTCAAGGTTTTCGGAAGACGGCCCGCCCGCTGGCGGGACCGTTTCCGGTTTTTGGTTTTTCTGCGCCGCAAGGCGCACCGGATACGTCAATGGACTCCCAATCGGACAAGATTCGCCTCTCCAAACGCATGGCCGAACTGGGCCTGTGCTCGCGCCGCGAGGCAGACGACTACATCGCACGCGGCTGGGTCAGCGTCGATGGCCAGATCATCAGCGAGCTGGGCAGCAAGGTCAGCCCGGACCAGCGCATCACGCTGGACGCACGGGCGAGCGAGGCACAGAACACCCGCGTCACCATCCTGCTGCACAAGCCGATCGGCTATGTGTCGGGACAGGCTGAAAAAGGCTACCAGCCGGCTGCCACCCTGATCGTGCCGGAGCGGCACTGGCAGCAGGACCCGAGCCGCACAGTCTGGAAGCCCGCGCAGTTGCAGGGACTGGCACCGGCCGGCCGGCTGGACATCGACTCGACCGGGTTGCTGGTGCTGACCCAGGACGGGCGCATCGCCAAGCAGCTGATCGGCGAAAACTCGCCGGTCGACAAGGAATATCTGGTGCGCGTGGAGGGCCGCCTGTCCGAAGAAGGCCTGCGCCTGCTCAATCACGGCCTGGCACTCGACGGCGTGCCGCTCAAACCGGCCCGCGTGTGGTGGCAGAACCGCGACCAGCTGCGCTTCGTGCTGGTGGAAGGCAAGAAGCGCCAGATCCGCCGCATGTGCGAGCTGGTCGGCCTGCGCGTGGTCGGCCTCAAGCGCATCCGCATCGGCCGCATCATGCTGGGGGATTTGCCGCAGGGACAGTGGCGTTATCTGGCGCCTGGCGAGCGTTTTTGAGGTAACGCACACCTTGCTGCATGTGCAGCAGATAGAATATCCGCTCTATCTATCCGTATCCGGTATCTGCCGGATTCTCCGGGCGTGCTATGTCTGCAATCTTGCGGTTGGGCCTGCGCAGCAAGGCAGCCACCTTCATGGGGCTGCTGGCTGTCATGCTTTTGCTGGCAGCCGTGGCCACCAGCTGGATTTTCATCGACCTGACCCGTGAGCGCTACGGAGCCGAAGTCGTGCGCAACCATGCACTGCTCAGCAAAGAGCAGTTCATGCTGCCCGTGGCCCGCGAGCTGGCCCTGTCACAAAAGCTGGCCGACAGTGATGCCACCCGCAATTTCCTGCGCGACGAATCCCGCCCGGATTACCGGAAAGCCTTTTTTGCCGAGGCCGAATCATTCCGCCGCCTGTTTGGCGAACACAGCCTGTTTGCCGGCGTGATTGCCAGCCGGCATTTTTATTTCAACGACAACACCCTGGCTTTTTCCAGCGCCCCGCGCGGCACCATGCAGCGCGACGTACCGGCGGATGCATGGTTCTTTGCCAGCACCGCCAAACGCACGCCCTACAACTTCAACATCAATACCAACCAGCAGGTAGGCGTGACCAATGTCTGGGTCAACGTGCTGGTGACCGATACCGACGGCACACCTCTGGGCTTTGTCGGTACCGGATTCGAGCTGACGCACTTCCTTCAACGTTTTGCCCGCCACGATACCTCCGGACTCAGCTCCATGCTGCTGGCCGGCAACGGTGCCATCCAGGCCCATCCGGACCCGGCCCGGATCGAGCACCAGATGGTGACGGACAAGGTGCCGACCCAGACCCTGTTCCGGCTGTTGTCAGGGCCGGATGACCAGCCGCGGATCCAGGCAGCGATGCAGCGGCTGCGGACCAGCCAGAGCACGGTGGAGACCCTGAACGTCACCCTGGAAGGCCAGCAGCAGCTGATGGCCATCACCTGGCTGCCGGCGCTCGACTGGTTTGCCGTCAGCGCCGTCGAAGCCCATGCCGGCGCCCTCCTTGACTCCAGCCTGTTGCTCGGCGCCCTGTCCGTACTGGCCGGCCTGCTGGTCCTGGCCATGATCCTGATGTATTTCGGCACCCACCTGCTGGTCTTCAAGCCACTGCTGGCGCTGAGCCAGGGCGTACGGAGCATGGAAAGCGGCCAGTACGACATCAACCTGCACCTGACGCGCCAGGACGAGATCGGCGAGCTGGCCACGGCCTTCAACCGCATGGCCAGCCGCGTACAGCGCCACACGGCCGAGCTGGAAGCCACCGTCAGCGCCCGCACCCGCGAGCTGACGGACATGCTGACCCGCCAGCAGGACAACATCCACTGCGCCCGGATGATCCAGCATGCCATGCTGCCGCAGACCGCCCTGACCGAAACCTGCCAGGGACAACTGCTGGTGCTGTGGCGCCCCAAGGACATCGTCAGCGGCGACCTGTACCTCTTTCATCGCGATGCCGACGGCTGGCTGGCCGGACTGGTCGACTGCGCCGGCCACGGCGTGACCGGTGCCCTGATGACCGTACTGGCCCACGGCGCGTTCCAGACTGCCATCGACCGGGTTGGCAGCCACGACCCGGCCGCCATCCTCAATGTCATGAACGAAATCGTGCGCGCACCGTTTGCCGAACAGCTGGCCAGCCGCCAGCGCGTGCCCACCAGCATGGAGGCAGCACTGGTGCGCATCGATCCGGGACAAGCCACCCTGACCTATGCCGGAGCCCGCATCGCCCTCTACTGCGTCGACCGCGACGGCACGGTCACGGTCTGCAAGGGTGGCCGGCGGGCACTGGGCGAAAAACGCCAGGAAACCTACCAGAGCCAGACCCTGCCGGCTCAGGGCCTCGACTGTTACCTGACCAGCGACGGCCTCCTCGACCAAAGCGGCGGCCCGCAGGAATTCGGCTTCGGCGCCAGCCGCTTTGCCGGTTTGTTGGGTACACTCCATACCCTGCCATGGGCTGACCGGCTGGAAACGCTGACGTCCGCCCTGACTGACTGGCAGGGACAAGAGCCGCAGCTCGACGACATTTGCGTGATCGGGTTCACGGCCATGCCGGACCCGCGCAAACCCGCCGGCGACCTCGCCTGCTCCTCTTCCACGACCCCTGCCTGAGCGACATGATGCCCCCACAAGATCTTCTCGCCCTGCGCAACCAGTTCGAACGGCACAACATCCTGCTGGCCTTCAACGGACTGTTCTCGGCCACCCTGATCGAAGAAATCGGGCTGGCTCTGCGCAAACACCTTGAAGCCCTGTCCGCCACGCCGACCGAAGTCACCGATGTATTCACCATCTACATCGAAATGACGCAGAACATCCGCCACTACGCCACCAGCAAGAATCTGTCAGATTCGCAGGCCAGCGGCACGATTACCATTTCCCGTGAACAGGATCACTACATCATCAATGCCGGCAATGTGGTCGACATCGCGGACGGCGAGGCGCTGCTGCAACGCATCCACCATCTGGCCGGACTCGACAAGACCGGGCTCAAGGCCCTGTGGAAAACCCAGATGCGCCAGCCGCGCCAGGCCGGAGCCAGCAGCGGCGCTGGTCTGGGGCTGATCGACATGGCCCGCAAAGCCAGCCAGCCCCTGGCTGCATCCTTCAACCGACTGGACGACCACAGCGGCTTTTTCAGCCTGCAGGTTGTCCTGTAACTTTCGTGAACCGTATGCAGGACATTCATTTAACCGGCACCACCTCTACCCCGGCCATCGATACCGACTGGACCTCCGGCCGGGTCAGCCTGCGCGGCGATTCCTACCCGGAAGACGCCTTCGAATTCTTCGATCCGCTGCTGACATGGATCAACCGCTATCTGGCCGAAATCCAGGCGCCACTGACGCTGGAACTGTCACTCCTCTACATCAACACCAGCAGCATCCGCATGCTGATGGACCTCTTCGACGACATGGAAGCAGCCCATCAGGCCGGCAAGGCCGTCAGCCTTGCCTGGCATTACGATGCCGAAAACGAGCGCGTGGCCGAGCTGGCCGAGGAATTCCGCGAGGACTGCTCGTTTCCGTTCCGCATCCTCAAGCGGGCAGGCTGACCATGCAGGCCGACATGCGCGATCTGGAAGAAACCGTCGACCGCCTGCTGGCCGATCCGGCTTCGCAGGGGCTCCCGCTCCACCAGGCCCTGGCTGCCCTGATGGAGCGGCACCGCCACCTGCTGCGCCAGCTCGAACGCATCACGCATATTGCCGACCGCTACCAGGACGCCGAACGCGAGCGTGGCCTGTCGTATTGTCAGCGCTATGAACGGCAGCTTCGCCAGCTCGAACGCCTGCTGCGCATCAGCGACCGCTACCAGCAGATCATGCGCAACCTGCATGAAGAACTGCGCCAGCAATCAACCCACGACGCGCTGACCGGCCTCTACAACCGCCGCTTCATGCACAAGCGCCTGCTGGAAGAAGCCGCCAAGCTGGACCGTCATCCCGACCAGCCCTTTGCCGTGGTGCTGGCCGACATCGACCATTTCAAGTCCATCAACGACACGCTCGGCCACGACATGGGCGATACCGTGCTGACCGAAGTGTCCCGCCGCTTCCTGTCACACCTGCGCCAGTACGACGTCTGCGCCCGCTGGGGTGGCGAGGAATTCCTGCTGCTGCTGCCGTCCACCACCGCAGAACAGGCTTTCCGGGTGTGCGAGCACCTGCGCCACGTCATGGCCGACACGCTGTACCACACGCCCGAAGGCCAGCCGTTTGCCCTCAGCATGAGCTTCGGCTACAGCGCCTGTCATGTGGCAGCTGACCTGAACCGGGCCCTGCAAATGGCCGACCGGGGCCTGTACGACGCCAAGGATGCCGGCCGCAACTGCGTCCGCCCGGCACTCCCGGCCAGCATCCCCTGCCACTCATAAGGCCGGCGGCACCACCTGTCCGTCCAGCGCCGGCACGTCCGCCGGCAACCGGCCCGACTGCACCGCCTCCCGGAATTCGGCAAAATCGGCCTCGACCAGGTCGGCATACCCCAGCGCATGACGGGTCATGGCCTCGGCCAGCGACGTTCCCCTGCCGATATAACCGGCGATTTCCGCCGCCCGGCCACTGCCCTTGGCATGCGCCCGGGCCAGCACCCGCGCACACAGCCGCACATAGGCCGTCAAACAGCCCGGCCCCAGCAGCTCCAGATGTACCGCCGCCTTCATGTCGCGCAGCTGGCGGATATAGAAATGCCGGCCGGCCGGCCCGGTGGTCCAGCCGATAAAGGGGTCGCTCACCGCCTGCATCAGCCGTTGCCCGGCCACCACGCGCGCACCTTCGTGGGCATGCGGCGAGCGGTCGGTATAGGCCTCCAGCACCGACGGCCGCGCCTCTTTCAGTTGCAGGAACAACGGCTGGTCAAAGTCGTCCTGCAACAGCAGCACCAGACAGCGGGTACCGACACTGCCGACTCCGACCACCTTGAAAGCCAGGTCCACCGTGCGGAAACGCGAAATCAGCGCCCGCCGGTCGGACACCAGTGTCTCCAGGTATTCGGCCAGCATCGGCCGCACCAGTCCGTCCCAGTCGCCGCTGGCCAGCCAGCTGTCGTCATCCGGCAGCAATGAGCCGGCCCCGTGCACGTGAAACAGCGTCGGCGGCATGTCGCGCAGCCGCAAGCGGCCTTCGCCGGCATGGGTGATCTTGGGCAGCAGGCGGTCATGGGTGCGGTTGAACGCCTGGCGCACCAGCCGGCCCAGCTGCTGCTTCAGCAGCGGGTCGTCACCCGCCGCCCGCTCCAGGTTGTCGGCCGTCACCTTGTCGTACCAGACCTCCAGCGTCCCCATGCGCGCCGCCCGGCCGATGGAGGCCTGATACTGACGTGCACCGGCCGCCACCATGTCGCGCACCACGGCCGGCGGCGCTCCCTGCTCGCGCGCAGCCAGCGCCGCGCTCACCAGCAGGCGCTTGAGGTCCCACTCCCACGGCGCCGGATGCGTTTCGTCAAAGTCATTGATGTCGAACACCAGGTTGCGTTCGGGCGAGGCAAACAGCCCGAAGTTCATCAGGTGCGTGTCACCGCCGGCCTGCACGGTAATGCCGGACCCCGGCCCGGCCGCCAGATCGTCGGCCTGCACCAGCGCCGCGCCACGGAAATAGGCAAACGGCGACGCCAGCATGCGCCGGTAACGCAGGGGCACCAGCGCCGGCACCCGCCCGAGGGAGGACTGCTCCAGCAAGGCCAACGGATTGCGGTTGCCGCGTGCCGGCAGCTCGGCGTGGGCCGAGCGCGGCGTACTGCTGCGCCGGGCCTTGCCTTCGGCATAAAGCGCTTCGTAACGCAGGTGGGGCTGGTCGGGCAGCGGCATGACAGTCTCCGGTGAAATGTTGCAAATGCATCACTAGAGGATAGCCAACGTCCGCCGCCTTGCGCCGCCGCCCTCCGTTGCCGGTGCGGAGCCGCCAGGCCGGCAACGGGCCGCAGACGATGTCCGGCCGCCGGGACGAAACCCGTCGCCGGTTGCCGGCCCCATCCCTCCCGCGGTTTTGCCGCCGTCGATGCCGGACGCGCACCAGAACGCGCGAAACCTGCTTGCGGCATCTGGTGCACCCATCCTCCCGAAACTGCCATTGGCAGGCATGACATCTGCGGCTGGCCATCGGCGAACCCCTGCGGCCGGTGCCGCGACGCGCGAATGACGACGGAGCATGGAGCGCCGCAAGAGGTTGGCACCGGAACCGGAAGGCACGGGACCGGTGCAAAAAACAACCGGAGCCGCAGCTCCGGTTGGTGTCGGGAAAAGTAGCGGAAGCGCCACAGTCAGCCGCGCACCTGCCCGTCGCCGAACACGATCCATTTCTCGCTGGTTAGCCCCTTGAGTCCTACCGGGCCGCGGGCGTGGATCTTGTCGGTCGAGATGCCGATTTCCGCCCCCAGGCCGTATTCGAAACCGTCGGCAAACCGGCTGGAAGCATTGACCATCACGCTCGACGAATCCACTTCGCGCAAGAAGCGCCGGGCCGACGAGTAGTTCTCGGTGATGATCACGTCGGTATGGTGGCTGCCGTAGTGGTTGATGTGGGAGATGGCGGTATCGAGGCTGTCGATCACCTTGATGGCGAGGATCGGCGCGGCATATTCGGTCAGCCAGTCTTCTTCGGTGGCCGGCTGCACTTTGTCGGCCCCGATCAGCGCGCGGGTGGTGGCACAGCCGCGCAGCTCCACGCCCTTGTCGAGGTAGACCTGGCAGATCGCCGGCAGGAACGCCTCGGCCACCACCTCGTGCACCAGCAGGGTTTCCATGGTGTTGCAGGTACCGTAGCGCTGGGTCTTGGCGTTGTCGCAGACCGGCAGTGCCTTTTCCAGATCGGCATCGACATCGACGTAGGTGTGGCAGTTGCCGTCGAGGTGCTTGATCACCGGAACGCGTGCTTCGGCACTGATGCGGGCGATCAGGCCCTTGCCGCCGCGCGGCACGATCACGTCGACGTATTCCGGCATGGTGATCAGCAGGCCCACGGCGGCCCGGTCGGTGGTTTCCAGCACCTGCACGGCGCCGGTCGGCAGGCCGGCCGCGGCCAGCCCTTCGTGCACGCAGGCGGCAATGGCCTGGTTGGAGCGGAACGCCTCGCTGCCGCCGCGCAGGATGCAGGCATTGCCGGCCTTCAGGCACAGCCCGGCCGCGTCGGCGGTCACGTTCGGTCGCGCCTCGTAGATGATGCCGATCACGCCCAGCGGCACGCGCATCTTGCCAAGCTGGATCCCGCTCGGACGGTAGGCAAACTCGCCCATCTCGCCCACCGGGTCCGGCAGGGAGGCAATCTGGCGCAGGCCTTCGGCCATGCCGGCCACGGTTTTTGCCGTCAGGGTCAGGCGGTCGACCATCGCCGGCGCCAGTCCGGCCGCCACGGCAGCCTTCACGTCGTCGGCGTTGGCGGCCAGCAGCTTGGCCGCATCGCGCTCGATGGCATCGGCCATGGCCAGCAGTGCGGCATTCTTGGTCCGGGTATCGGCACGGGCCAGTTCGCGGCTGGCAGCCCGCGCCGCCCGCCCCAGGTCTTGCATGTAGGAGTGAAGGTCCATCTCGGTTTCCGGCATCAGTCAGGCTTGGATAACCGAGATGTTATCACTGGCCTTCGTCCCTGCGCGCCCCGGCCTGCCGGTCATGGTCCGGCTGGACAGCCGCCCCGCCCGTGCAGGCTTGCGCAGGATGAATGGCTTTTTCACATGGAAAATCCAGCAGAATGTTCCAGCCTCATCCGTGCCCCAGATGCCGCTTGGCCCGCTGCACGCCCCACCAGACCGCACCGCCGATCGGCACGATGGCCAGTCCGGTGGCCAGTTCGGCATTCAGCGGCACGCCCAGCACCTTGAGCGCTTTGGCCACGTAGCCGAACAGGCCGACGGCGTAGTAGGTCAGCACCCCGACCGACAGTCCCTCGACGGTTTCCTGCAACCGCAACTGCAGGCCGGCGCGCCGGTCCATCGACTGCAACAGCTCGCGGTTCTGCTGTTGCAGCTCCACCTCGATGCGGGTGCGCATCAGCGCCGTCGCCCGTTGCAGGCGCGCCGACAGCCGCTCCTGCCGCCCCATCACGGTGTCGCAGGTCTGCATGGCCGGTGCCAGCCGCCGCTCCATGAATTCGCGGAACGGTTGCAGGCCGGCGAGCCGTACTTCGCGCAGTTCGCCGATGCGGCGCTCCACCAGCTGGTAATAGGCGCGGGCGGCGGAAAAACGGTACTGGCTGGTGCTGACGGCGTCCTCCAGCCGGCCGGCCAGACAGGTCAGTTCGGCCAGCAGGTCGCCACCGGCCGTCGGCGCCAGCAGTTCGCGGGTGGCGGAACTCAGCCGCAGGCTGACCTCGTCGAGTTCACGCATCTGCTGCTTGGCCACCGGCAGCGCCAGCAGGGCCAGCATGCGGTAGCACTCGATCTCGAACAGCCGGCCGAGCATGCGCCCCATCTGGCGCGGATTGAGCTGGCGGTTGAGCACCACGTAACGGACAAAGCCGCAGCCAGCGTAGGCGTCGTCGTGCAGGCGCAGGTCGGTCAGGGCCGTGGCGGCCCCGTCGGCGATGCCGGCACCGATCAGGTCGTGGCCGGCAAACCAGCCACGTGCCATGTCATTGAGGCTGGGCGCTTCGGCTTCGCCCACCACCAGTGCGTGCACACCGGCCAGCATGCGGCCGGGCACCGAGGCCAGCCAGTCGTCCGGAATGCCGGTCAGGGCATTCTGCACAAACGGCTCGCCACCGCTGCCCTCGATGCCAAAGGTGTAGCGCACGAATTCGGTATGCAGCGACCAGCGCACGGTCATGCCGCCGGCACGGCCGACATACTGCACGGCACCGGCCGGCGGTGGCGCCATGCCGAGCCGGGTCGCCAGCCGCTCCAGTGCCGCGCGCTGGCTGTCGGCCGCATCGAGGTCAAACACGAAGGCCAGCGAAGTGATGCGCGCCGGGGTATTGACCGGCAGCGACGGACGGGCGTGCACCTCGTCATTGAGCGTGTTCCGCAGGGGATGCAGGGTCAGGGCGGTCATGGCAGCAGGCCGGCAAAAAGCGATGACACCTGTTTACCGCATTGCAGCAGCGGCAACAATCCCGGCTGCCGGCCCCGGAATCGGCTAGAATGCGCGCCGAAGTCAGCCGGACAGCCGCCGCCCGCTTGCGGGGGGAGGAAAGTCCGGGCTCCGCAGAGCAGGATGCCGGCTAACGGCCGGGCGTCGCGAGGCGACGGAAAGTGGAACAGAGAGCAGAACCGCCGATGGCCGGGGCAACCCGGCACAGGCAAGGGTGAAAAGGTGGACTCCTTCACGGAGCCGCCGGGTGCAAACCCGGCGCGGTAAGAGCGCACCGCGGACGTGGCAACACGGACGGCAGGCTAAACCCCATCCGGAGCAAGACCAAACAGGGGGCATTGACGTGGCTCGCGTCGTCCCCGGGTAGGTTGCTGGAGCGCACGGGTAACCGTGCGCCTAGAGGAATGGCTGTCTGAGGTGGCAACACCCGAACACAGAACCCGGCTTACAGGCTGACTTCACCCTCTTCATGATGCTGCCGCGCCGGCGGACCGGGCTTACTTGCCGGTCCGGGCGGGCGGCGGACACACGCAGGCCGGTGCCTTTTTCTTGCGCACCGGCTTTTTCCTGACCGTTTTGGTGGCCGGCTTCACCGCCTTGGCCGCCGGAGCCGGCGTCACGACCACCGGCAGCGGTTCGGTCACCACCACCTCCGGCAGGGGCAGGATCGGCACTGGCGGAGGCGGCAGGATGATGGTGCAGCGCAGGTCGGCCGCCACGTAGCGCCGGGCACGCCACAGCGTGTTGTAAAGCCCGCCCACCTGGTTGCCGGTGGTCCAGCTGGTGCAGCCACGCCGTGCCGCTTCGTCACGGGCCAGCTTTTGCAGGGCCGGACCCAGCTGTTCCTGCCCCAGCCCCAGCGGTGCCCATACGGTCAGGCGGGCGTCGTTGCCGGCCAGCGGTTCGACCTGCGTTTCGTACAGATAGCCTTCATCGGTACGGGCATGCGGCGAGAACACCCCGACGCTGGCACAGCCGGCGAGGCCCAAAGTCATCAGAACTGTACAGAGCGTTTTCATGGTGGCGAGTATGCCAGAAGCGTGGGAAATTGCTCATCGGCCTGACCGATGAGCGCTGCCCAAATTTTAGGCAAAAAAGTGTACCGACCGGCACAAAAGCCATTACAATGGCGCCCCTTTCCTCCCTTGCCGCCTATTTTTTACGCAGATGCAGATCGGCCCGTACACGCTTGCCAACCGTCTGGTTGTCGCTCCCATGGCGGGAGTCACCGACCGGCCGTTCCGCATGCTGTGCCGCCGCTTCGGCGCCGGACTGGCGGTAAGCGAAATGATCGCGTCCAACACGGCGCTGGCCACCAGCCGCAAGACCCTCAAGCGCGCCGACCACACCGGCGAGCCCGGCCCGGTCTCGGTACAGATCGCCGGGGCCGACCCGCAGGAAATGGCCGATGCGGCCCGTCGCAACGTTGACTACGGCGCCCAGATCATCGACATCAACATGGGCTGCCCGGCCAAGAAGGTCTGCAACGTCGCGGCCGGCAGCGCACTCCTGAAGGACGAACCGCTGGTCGCGCGCATCCTCGAAGCCGTGGTGCGCGCGGTCGACGTGCCGGTGACGCTGAAAACCCGCACCGGCTGGAGCCGCGAACACCGCAACGCCCTGGCAGTGGCCCGGCTGGCCGAGGAAAGCGGCATCGCTGCCCTGGCCCTGCACGGCCGCACCCGCGAAGACAAATACCTGGGCGAAGCCGAGTACGACACCATCCGGGCGGTCAAGGCGGCCGTCCGCATTCCGGTAATCGCCAACGGCGACATCGACAGCCCGGAAAAAGCCCGCCACGTGCTCGACTACACCGGCGCCGACGCCATCATGATCGGCCGCGCCGCACAGGGCCGGCCGTGGCTGTTCCGCGACATCCAGCACTTCCTCGCCACCGGCGAGCACCTGCCGCCGCCGCGCGTCAGCGAGATCAGCGCCGTGCTGCTGGAGCACCTCGACGACCTGTACGGCTTCTACGGCGAATACCTCGGCTGCCGCGTCGCCCGCAAGCACATTGCCTGGTACACCCACGGCCTCTTTGATGCCAACGCCTTCCGGCAGGCGATGTACCAGCTTGACAGCACGGCCGCCCAACGCGCCGCCGTTGCCCGTTATTTCGACCAGCTCGCCGGCCAGAGCGAGCGTCTTGACTACAACGCCGGCCATCATCAGCCGGACGTGGACATCCAACCATGAGCACACCCGGTCACGACCATATTGCCGATTCCATCCGCCAGGCTATGACACAGTATTTCCACGACCTCGACGGCGAAGCGCCGGCCGCTGTCTACGACATGGTGCTGGCGCGGGTGGAAAAACCGTTGCTGGAAATCGTGCTCGACTACGCCGGCGGCAACCAGACCCGGGCCGCCGAAGTGCTGGGACTGAACCGCAACACCCTGCGCAAGAAAATGAAGCTTTACCAGTTGCTGTAGCACGGTGCCCCGGCCGTGTCGCATGCCGTGACATGGCCGTCTGCCCGTCGCGGCTGTTTCCGACCCTGAAGAACCGACCGAAAGCCCTGTCATGACCAAGATCGAACGCGCGCTGATCAGCGTTTCCGACAAGACCGGCATCCTCGAATTCGCCCGCGGCCTCGCTGCCCACGGCGTCGAGATCCTCTCCACCGGCGGCACCGCCAAACTGCTGGCCGACAACAACGTGCCGGTGATCGAAGTCGCCGACTACACCGGCTTTCCGGAAATGCTCGACGGCCGCGTCAAGACGCTGCATCCGAAAATCCACGGCGGCATCCTCGGCCGCCGCGACCTGCCGGAACACGTCGCCAAGATGGCCGAGCACGGCATCGGCAACATCGATCTGGTGTGCGTGAACCTGTATCCGTTCGAAGCCACCATCGCCAAGGAAGGCTGTGCGCTGGAAGACGCGATCGAGAACATCGACATCGGCGGCCCGACCATGGTGCGCTCGGCAGCCAAGAACTGGGCCCACGTCGCCATCGTCACCGATGCCGCCGACTACCCGGCCCTGCTGGAAGAAATGGGTGCCAATGCCGGCGCCCTGTCGCGCGCCACCCGCTTTGACCTGTCGCGCAAGGCCTTCACCCACACTGCCGCCTACGACGGTGCCATCAGCAACTACCTGACTGCCGTGCAGGCCGACCAGGGCCTGGCCGGCGAACCGGTCCGCACCCTGTTCCCGACCCGCCTCAACCTGCAGGTCGTCAAGGTGCAGGACATGCGCTACGGCGAAAACCCGCACCAGTCGGCCGCCTTCTACCGCGACCTCGACCCGGCTCCGGGCACGCTGGCACACTACCGCCAGTTGCAGGGCAAGGAACTCAGCTACAACAACATCGCCGACTCCGATGCCGCCTGGGAAGCCGTCAAGACCTTTGACGACCCGGCCTGCGTCATCGTCAAGCACGCCAACCCGTGCGGCGTGGCCGTGGCAGCCGATCCGCTGTCGGCCTACAAGCTGGCCTTTGCTACCGACACCACCAGCGCCTTTGGCGGCATCATCGCCTTCAACCGCGAAGTGGATGCGGCCACCGTCGAAGCCGTCAGCGCCCAGTTCCTCGAAGTGCTGATCGCCCCGGCCTTTACCGATGACGCCAAGGCCCTGATCGCCGCCAAGAAAAACGTACGCGTGCTGGAAGTGCCGGTCGAAGCCGGTGCCAACCGCTTCGAACTCAAGCGCGTCGGCGGCGGCCTCCTGGTGCAGACCCCGGACATCAAGAACGTCACCCTCGACGAACTCAAGGTCGTCACCAAGGCCCAGCCGACCCGGCAGCAGCTGGCTGACCTGCTGTTTGCCTGGCGCGTGGCCAAGTTCGTCAAGTCCAACGCCATCGTGTTCGCGGCGGGTGGCCAGACTGCCGGCATCGGCGCCGGCCAGATGAGCCGTGTCGACTCGACCCGCATCGCGGCCCGCAAGGCGCAGGATGCCGGCCTGTCGCTGAAAAACGCCGTTGCCGCTTCGGATGCCTTCTTCCCGTTCCGTGACGGCGTGGACGTGATCGCCGAACAGGGCATCAGCGCCATCATCCAGCCGGGCGGCTCGATGCGCGACGAAGAAGTGATCAAGGCTGCCGACGAACACGGCATCGCCATGGTGTTCACCGGCAACCGCCACTTCCGCCACTAAACCGGCCTGGCAACACGGAGCCGGCCTGCCGGCCGGCTCCTTTCCTGACTGCCTGCGGAGTTTCTGATGAAACAGATGGTTTGCTGGCTGACTGCCAGCCTGCTGGTACTGGGCAACCTGCCCGCGCGGGCCGGTGAAGCCGTACCGGCTGCAGACGAAACACCCGCCACCCCGGAGGCACCGGCCAGACCCGCAACCTCCGGCTTCTGGCAACGCAGTTGGGACAATGTCGAAACCACCTGGCGCTCGGACCGCTACGAGCTGTACCTGCCCGCCATCACCTGGCACAACCGGGCGTTTTACGACCGGGACAAGATCGACGAATACAACGAACACCCCTGGGGACTGGGGCTGGGCCGCTACCGCTACGACAGCGACGGCAACTGGCATGCGCTGTACGCGATGTTCTTCCTCGACTCGCATGACAAGGTCGAGCCGTTTGCCGGCTATGCCTGGCAGAAGATCTGGCGACCCGCCGACGACGTGCGGCTGGGCGCCGGTTTCACGGTCGGCGTCACCGCCCGCTCGGACTACAGCTACATTCCGTTCCCGGCCATCCTGCCCCTGGTATCGGTCGAGTACCGGCGTCTGGCCTTGCAGGCCACGTACATTCCCGGTGGTCACAACAACGGCAACGTGCTGTTCGGCTGGTTGCGCTGGCAGTTGTAACCCCCAGACCCGCAACAGGCCGCCCCTGCGGCAACAGACAGATTCCTTGGAGCATTGCACATGAAAGTACTGGTTATTGGTTCCGGCGGCCGCGAACATGCGCTCGCCTGGCGCATCGCCCGCTCGCCGCGCATCCAGAAAGTGTTCGTCGCCCCCGGCAATGCCGGCACCGCGCTGGACCCGGACCTGGAAAACGTCGGCCTGACCGACATTCCGGCCCTGATCGAGTTTGCCCACGCCGAAAAGGTCGAGTTCACCGTGGTCGGCCCGGAAGCGCCGCTGGCCGCCGGCATCGTCGATGCCTTCCGTGACGCCGGCCTGCGCATTTTCGGTCCGACCCGGCACTGCGCCCAGCTGGAAAGCTCGAAGGACTTTGCCAAGGCCTTCATGCAGCGCCACGGCATCCCGACCGCCGGCTACCAGACCTTTACCGATGCCGCTGCTGCCCGTGCCTACGTGGACGGCAAGGGTGCCCCGATCGTGATCAAGGCCGACGGCCTCGCAGCCGGCAAGGGCGTGGTGGTGGCCATGACGCTGGCCGAAGCCCACGCCGCGATCGACGACATGCTGGTCGGCAACAAGATGGGAGCAGCCGGCGCCCGCGTGGTGATCGAGGATTTCCTTGAGGGTGAAGAAGCCAGCTTCATCGTGATGGTCGACGGCGACCATGTGCTGGCGATGGCGACCAGCCAGGACCACAAGCGCCTGAAGGACAACGACGAAGGCCCCAACACCGGCGGCATGGGTGCCTACAGCCCGGCACCGGTGGTAACGCCGCAGGTGCACGCGCGGGTGATGCGCGACATCATCCTGCCGACGGTAGCCGGCATGAAGAAGGACGGCCACGCCTATACCGGCTTCCTGTACGCCGGGCTGATGATCGACAAGGCCGGCAATCCGTTCACCATCGAGTTCAACTGCCGCTTCGGCGATCCGGAAACCCAGCCGATCATGGCACGCCTGAAGTCGGACTTCACCGTGCTGCTGGAAGCCGGCATTGACGGGAAACTGGACCAGGTCGAAGCCGAATGGGACCGCCGGGTAGCGCTCGGCGTGGTGCTGGCGGCCGAAAACTATCCGGAGACCCCGCGCAAGGGCGACGTGATCACCGGCATTCCGGCCGCAACCGACGACAGCGTCACCTTCCACGCCGGCACGACCTTCAATACGGCCGGCGAGCTGGTCACCAGCGGCGGGCGCGTGCTGTGTGCCGTCGGCCTCGGTGACAGCGTGAAAATGGCGCAGAACAAGGCGTATGCCGTCGCCGACCAGATCCGCTTTGCCGGCAAGCAGATGCGCCGCGACATCGGCAGCAAGGCAATCAACCGCAAGGGCTGATCCGCCGGGCAGACACGCCGTCCGCTGATGCGGGCGGCGTTTTTTTGCATGCAGGCCGGAAAACGGACAAAAAAAATCAGCCGGAAGGCTGATGTGCTGTGCGACGGATGCTTATGGTGCCCATGGGCAGAATTGAACTGCCGACCTCTCCCTTACCAAGGGAGTGCTCTACCCCTGAGCTACATGGGCATCCGGGCGAAACTGGAGCGGGAAACGGGACAGGCACTAGGGCGCTAAGTCATTGTTTCCCAACTACATTCTCCGCCGCGGTCATCGGCGAAGGACTCAAGTATAGCCTCATTTTTCCGCCTTGGCGATCAACAGCTCGCCCTCGATGCCGACAAGCATTCATGACGTCGCCCGTCGCCGTGCGTCCTACGCCGGGATTCACGCTCGCCCGTGCACCTCCGCCCTCTGCTTTCACCAACTCAGCCATTCCTATTACCCAGGGCAATGGCCACTGTCCGCCACGGGTTTGTAACCGAGCACGCGATCTCAAGCCACTTCATGTTCTCGAACGCAGAGTACGCCGGCAAGCGCCTACCCTGTAGCGAGGTGTTCTCGACGAGACGGAACTCGTGGTGGCATGAAAGGCGCTGGCGGGCGGGTGATCAAGCGCTCTTTCCTGCGATGAGACGAGGCCTCCCGAAATCGGCTGCGTTCCCCCACCCTCACTCGATAACCACGTAGAACGGATCACTCTTCCCCAAAAGCGTGTCGTCGCTTTTGCGGATCAGGAAGGCCTCGACCATATGGACACCTCGGTACGACAACTGCTCCCACCGGACCCATGGCTCATCCGAGCGGTAGTAATCGCCGCGCAGCGCGTTAGCACGCCGGGCGACTTCATCCGTGTTCGTAACGCGCCATTCCACCATATAGGTCTCCGGGAAAGGAAGTCCCAGATTGTTGCTGGCGTTGAAGCGGATCCAGTGTCCGGACTGCGTGGGCGCGAGCGAGGCAAGCGAGCAGACGTTCTGTCCATAGCGGGATGTCCACAGTCGCGCACCAACATTCACCGTCAACCGTGTGCCGGTCGCCATCCGCCATTGAGGGCGGCGCATGTGCGGCAAGCGATCGAAGCCGCTGGGCAGAGCCGCAAGGCCGATTTTCTTCACCAACGCCACTAGATCGGCCACACCCGCCGACACCGGGCTACCTCGGACGACGGACAGCGCCGCTTCACTGACCTTGCCAGCCTTCTCGGCAGCCTCCCGAACAGCAAAGTCCTCGCCGAAGACACGCTGCCATTTTCCGATGCTTTCCTCTTTGTCTGGGTCATCGTAGGCGTCGTCGATCCAGCCGCGGTACAGATTGATCTTCGAGCGGAAGTTCAAGTACTTGGCGTCGTCCCAGGCAGTGCTTTGGATTTCCTCGAACAGCACGGGATTGCGCACCGTGGGCTTGGGTGGATTGGCCTGCAGCCAATCATCGAGCCGATCAATCAACGTCTTGAGCGTCGTGGGAACATCCTCGAACCCCGCGTCCCCCCTGTCGGAGGCGTACACATGCTTGCCGAGCAGCGTCGTCAGCAGGAACGAGGGACAGGTGAAGTTGGTCTTGATATCCCTGAGGTACTTCAGCAACCGCGTGGCTTTGCGGAAGTTGTTGTTCCCGCAGATGCTGTTGCGCTCGATCAACCAGTCCGTGTAGTCGAGCGGGTTCGATTTTTCGAAGAGATTGGTGTCGCGATTGCACACCTCCCAGACACCCGTGTGAAGGCGCTCCTTCACGCAAGGCGCCACGTCGATCTTGCGCTCGCCGGCGTATTCGACGGTGATGCAATGCGAGTAGCGCCTGATCTTGTCCTTGTACAGACCGAGCCTGCCCATCTCCGCATACAGATCGTTGATGTAGTCCTTCGCTTCCCAGCCCGCGACCGGCTTCACGTAGACCAGCAGATCCGCATCGAACGGATCACCAGGCAGCGGTCTGATGATGGTCTTGTGGGCCCAGGACCCTTGCGCGGCGAAGCCAACGATGGACGGCTTCCAGTCCAACCCTCGCACCGCCGTCTTGATGGCTTCGATGCTGCTTTCGAGCTGATCGAAGCGCGTGCTGTTGAGGTTGACGGTGTCGTTCAGGAAGGCGTTGAAGTCTTGGACCAGTTTCATTCGTCTACCCGCCTTCAGCGCACGTTGCCAGCCGTGCGCAGCTCACTCACCAACTGGTCGGCACCAGCGTTCATTTGCTCTTCCATACGCCTGCGCAAGAGGTTGTAGACCCAATCGAAGATCAATGGGCTGGAGGCGCGGTGGTTGAAGATGGCGTCTTGCAGCTCGCGCGAACGCATGCTGATCTCCTGTTCCGTTGCGCCGCTGCGTGCGCGATCAAGGAGCTTCTTGACCTCATCGTTTAGACGGTCCAGCAACTCAATGGTCGCGGCCTGCCGGTTGCATTCCCTGAGCGCCCAGATGATCACCGGCGTCATCGGAGCCAGCGTGGAGAGGACGAAGGTCGTCATGGTGTGATCGATGGCGAGTGATACGACCCCAGCCCCCGCGATCAGCACCACGCAGCCTGTCAACAGAACGCGTCTGTAGCGCTTGCGCAAAGCGCTGTCGTACCAGAGATTGGTGCGCTGGCACACCAGCCTTGCCAAATGGAGCGGCAGTTCCTTGACGGCGAGCGGATACCAGTTGATCAGCCGTTGCTCGTCCTCGTCACTGAGCTTCTTGCATGCGTCGGCAAAGACATCTTCAGGGTCAATGCGATTGCCGACGAGGAAGGTGTTCCAGTCCATCTGCAACACCGTGCAGTCGAAATCCTCCTGCAGCTTCGCTGCGTTCTTGAGCTGCGCACGGTGCCAGCGATCGAGAAGCAGAACCTCCAGGAAACTGAACATCAGGGCGGCGAACGCAATGAACGGCTTCGACGGGAGGAGCAGCGCTGACACGATCAGGCCGACGATCGGGAACACGAGCGAGATGATCAGGCCCACCGCCTGGACATTCTTGGCCCGCCGGTAGATCAGCGTCCTGGCACGCAGCAAGTTGAGCATGCGCGTCTCCACCTGCTTCTTATCGATTTCATTCATGCTGTTCTCTGCTCCTTGCGTCATTGCTGCCGTTTTGCGATCTCGGTCGTCGCTGTCTCAAGCCCAACGCTTCCTGCGTTGCTGCGGATGCTCGCCGCCGCCGGCCCACACGCCTGTGATCAACCAGTCTTCGAAGTGCCACAACCACTCCGAAGTCCAGGCGATGTAGGTGTCGACCAGCTTCATCTGCGGCAGCCACTCACGCTGCTTCGGCCACCAGAGACACAGCTTGGTGCCGGGACCGTTGTTGGGGTAGACGTGGGGCAGCGCAGCCTCGTCGGCCAGGGTCGTCAGGGCAGGACTCAGCACGAACATTTCCGGTGGGCGCGAATCGGGTGTCAGGCGCAGTTCGCACTCGTAGACGCGACCGAAGTCGCTCGGCACCAGACGGAATCGATAGCGCAAGGCTCGGCCCGACAGAAACACCATCCGGGCGCCATCGAGAGGCAGAGCGCGTAGCTCCATGGCTCGCTGGGCCAAGGTCGGTATGGGCGGGGCCGGGTAAGGTGTCATCAGCGGCCGAAATACGTATGGGGTCGCGCTGCGACACTGACCGGCGCGGCTGCCGCCGACGAGATCAGCGTCACCCGGCCCGCGACGCGGCTGGTCTGGCGCCGCTGGGTCTGGTCCTGCTGGATGGCGCCCGCGCAGTGAGGTCCGAATGCGCCCTCCAGCGCCTTGATCAGGACATCCATCCCCTCATGGTTTTCGATGGCGTGCAGGATGCGCTTCAGATCACCGATCAGGCGGTGGTGCCACGAGAAAAACGCCTCCTGTCGAGCCGGAGAATTCATGCCGCCGGCCAGGTTGTCCCGGGGGGCGGATGGGTTGGGCAAGACCCATTCTTCGGAACCGTCGGACCGGGAAATCCGCTCGAAGTGCAGCGGCATCCGTTCCACGATATCGAGCAGCAACTCCAAGGGACTCTCGTGCGGCTGCGGCGCCTCTACCGCGTAGGCCATCGCGGCCAGCGTCGTCAGGAAGACAGAAGAAGGTGCCATGTCCTGGCTTCCGCGCGCAACGCCGAAGGCCACATTGCGATGCAGCTTCAACAGTTGCACCAGCCGGCACAGCAGCCGGTCGAACACCTCCTGCGCATCAGGCAGCGGCGTCACTTCCGCGCGCGTCACCGAATCCATCGCCTCCGCAAAGCGCACCGCGCCGGTGAAATTCGGCGAGATCGCGGCGGCGAGATCGAAATGCTTCGCGTACCCGCGCGGGTTCGTCGAGTCAAAAAGCCGTAGCTCGCGGTCAGGGATGAGGCCGTGCGTGTCGCCGAAAGGCGCGGCCAACAACGGGGAGTCAATGACCGGCGCGATGTCAGCGCACATCCCTTCGGCGTACTCCAGCGTTGCACAGCGCTCCCAGCGGCGCAGCCGGAGGCCATGCGCATCGGCGTAGCGGGACAAAACGCGATGCAGGCGGTCGAGCAGCAGGGCTGGTCCGTGCTCGCCGTCGTATTTGTGACGCGCCCCGGACGCCAGGCGCGCGATCAGATCGATGTCGAAGCCCTCCCGCGAGCCATCACGGGGCCGCACGATGGTGCCCAACTGCCGGGAACCGTGGGCGTGGATCTGGATGAGATCGCCCTGGAGCTCCGGGCATGCCGAGAGGAACTCGCCGGTGCTGTTGTAGGAGCGCTCCAGGGCCATCAACTGGGTGGCGGTAGGCTCACTGGCCCGAGCGATGACGTCCACCAAGTGGAAGAAACGCGCCGACGACCGCATGGAGATGCGGGGGCGCTGGGGGAGAGTCACAGGTTCGCGGATCACGGGGTCTCCTTGAAATTCTTGTCGATGGCTTTCTGTCGCACCTGGACTCTCCCCGGCTCAGCGCTTGTGCTTGGTGGGGTCCACCAGCTTGTAGCCTTGGCCCGGCCGCGGCGTCGGCGGCAGCGGCTTGCCCTTCACGCCGGTCACTTCATTGCCGGTGCCCGGGTTCTGGTACTGGCCGGACTTCGGTGCCGGCGTACCGGGCTTCAACGTCTTGCTCATGGTCGTCCCCTTTCAGGATCGGTTGGTTGATTGCGACATCCCGACTTCCTTGTTCCCAGCTGGCTGTGTTACCAAATCGGGGTTGCGCTGAAAGTTCGGAACTATCACAATAAAAATTGTGGACTCCCGAACTTCCGGAGTCAAGTACTTTTTATATCGGAACTCCGAACAAGCATGCCAACACTGGGCGAGAAGGTCCGCACATTGCGGAAAAAAGCAGGCTTGACGCTGGAACAGTTCGCCGAGCAGATCGGTGCGTCCAAGTCATCCGTATGGGAACTGGAGAACAAGGAAAAGGCCCGCCCGTCCGCCGACCGGATCAATGAGGTGGCGAAGGTCCTGGGCGTGACGCCCGAGTTCTTGATGAATGACGACGTCGCCGAGCCCTCGATCGACGTGGCCGACGAGGCCTTCTTCCGCAAGTACCAGTCGCTGGACAACGGGGTGAAGCAGCAGTTGCAGGAGATCCTCAGCGTCCTGGACAAGAAGGCCGGGTCTTGAAAGAGGGGCTTTCCCCATCGGGCGAGGCAATCAAGCTGGCGAAGCTGTGGCGCGCCGTCCACGGACTAACGTTTCCGATCAACGCCGGAGCGCTGGCGCAGGAATGGTCTAGGAACGTGGCGCCCGAGGCGCCCATTGGGGAGTTGCAAGCCCGAGAGTTGAAAGGCTTCGAGGGCGGGTTGTTCTGGCTGAAGGAGCGAAAAGTCTGGGCGTTGCTGTACCACCCGCACCCCGACCTGCCAGGACGGTCCAACTTCACCGTTGCGCACGAGTTTGGGCACTACGTCCTCCATCGCAAGCTGCAGGAGGCGTTCCAGTGCTCCCAGAGCGCGACACTGGGGATCACCGGGGCCAGGATCGAGCGCGAGGCAGACCAGTTCGCGTCGTATCTGCTCATGCCGATCGACGACTACACCCAGCAGGTGCGTGGGCGTCGGATCACTCTTGACCTCTTGGGCGAGTGCGCCGACCGTTACGGTGTCTCTCTCACGGCCGCAATCCTCAAATGGTTGGAGTTCACCGATCAGCCAGCCGTCGCCGTCATGGGACGAGAAGGGATGCTGCACTGGTGGAAGGCCAGTGGCAGCGCGAAGAAATACACGTTTGGAACGCTGCAGGAGGGCATGGAATTGCCTTTGGGCTCGCTCGCTGTGAGCCCAGACCAAGCGCTTTCCAACGCCGACTATCGCTTGGGCGTAGAGCACCCCGAAGGCGTGTGGCCCATCAGGCTGCCCGTGCGTGAGATGGTCGTGCTCTCAGACCGTTACGACATGTCTATTTCGCTGTTGATCCTCGACACACCTGGGGTGGAACATCCAGATGCGCCGGACGAAGACATGACGACAAACTTGCCTTCGTTCTAACGAGTAAGGATAGATCGCGCGAAGCCGCGATCTATCCTTACTCGTTAGGTGAGAGACTTTCTGCAGGAACCCGCGACCACCTCGCACGAGCCACATCCCATCATCGCTAGATACTGTGTCGATATATCAGCATGCTGAAGAGCATGACGTGCGCCGATTTCTCACCGTTCACATGCCCATTGGGCGACAAATGCCTGCCCATGCGCGCTCTGAAACCGACGGGATATCAGACCATATCGAATCGGTCTTGATGAGCTTGACATCACCCCTGACGCTGGCAGCGTGAGCGCCAATATCGAGCCTGCTTTTTTATCGTCGCTCGATGGGCCGGCAACCGACAATTCTTGCAGATCAACAAGACAAGGCCATCTGCGGCGGGTGCAAATGATTCCACCCGCCCCCACGTTCAGGGCATCGTCCCTGGCACTCGCCGCAGGCCATAACGACACAACAGCCCTTGGCAGGGCAAGAAAGGAGCCGGTGATGTAGCGCTTCCGAAAGGAGACGAAAGCATGCACAAGGAGCCACCACTATCAAAGGTGTTCTATCGTCCCATCGAAGCTGCCATACGGTGGGCTGGATTGCTGCGGTACAAGGCATCGATTCTCGCGTCGATCGCATCACCGCGGTGCCTGCCGCAGATGTTGGACTGCCCTCGATGGAACGAGTGTCGGCTGTATTCGGAACGCATCTACGACGGCATCCTCAACTCGGAGCTGCCCTTCGGCAAGGACGGGATCACGATCAATGACCCCGAACTGGTGAGTTCACCCGATCTGACCGTCCGCCATGTCGATCTGAAGCGCTGGATGCGCACCCACTATCCCGAGCATCGGCCGGGATTCCTGTTCAGCCGTGGCGAGCGCATGGCCCATCCCTTCATCACCCTCGAAACAGGACAGGCGCTCCTGCTGGAACGGCTGGCGCTGCAGGCCGCGCTGGACCATAGCCGGCGTGAGATGCGCGAACTGCAAGCGCAGCACGAAGTCTTGCTCAAGCAGTCCGCCGTGCTCCTCGCGTCCCAGCAGTGCGCGATCAGTGATCGAGCAGAGACCACATACCTGAACATCATCGGCGGCATGCTGACGTTGATGCTGGGCCAATCTCCAGCGGGCGTGCCGTACTCCAGCTTCAAGACGCAGGAGGCCATCGTCACTGCATTGCTCGCCCACTATGGCGGCACCATGGGCATCACGGAGCGAACCTTGAACGGCAAGTTCGCCAATGCCAGGAAGAATGTGCGTAGCGCAGCCGCGTGAATTCTTCCATCTTGTATGTGCAGTCGCGGAGATTGCATTTGCAATGTCTTTCCGCAGCCATGTCTATTGAATAGAGGTCACGCCAACAAACGCCACTGAGCGTTCAGGAGTGACCGCCATGTCGCAAGTACCTGTACTGCCACCGCACGAGCGCCGCATTCTGCGGCTCGATGAAGTTGAAGCCAAGTCCGGCTTCAAACGCGCCCACATCTACAACCTGATGAAGAAGCGCCAGTTTCCACAGGCGCTGCGCCTGGGTGTGCGCGCCGTGGGCTGGGATTCGGTCGAGATCGACCAGTGGATCGCCGAACGCCTCAACAACCGCACCTGATCCGTTCCCCCCTCGGATTCCCATCGCCAAACGGAGAGCGCCATGCAGGTCGTATCCATCATTTCAACGAAAGGTGGCGTTGGCAAGACGACCACGGCCGCCAACCTCGGCGGGCTCGCCGCAGACGCGGGCCTGCGCGTGCTGTTGCTCGATCTCGACGTGCAGCCCACTTTGTCCTCCTACTACGAGCTTGCCCACCGCGCGCCTGGCGGCATCTACGAGTTGCTGGCCTTCAACGAGCGCGACCTCGGCCAGCTCATATCCCGCACCATCATCGCGGGCCTGGACCTGGTGTTGTCCAACGACCACCGGGGTGAACTGAACACCTTGCTGTTGCACGCGCCGGACGGACGCCTGCGGCTGCGGCACCTGCTGCCGACGCTGGCGCCGCTCTATGACCTGGTGCTGATCGACACCCAGGGCGCGCGCTCGGTGCTGCTGGAGATGGCGGTGCTCGCCTCCAGCCTGGCGCTGTCGCCCGTGACCCCGGAAATCCTTGCGGCCCGCGAACTGCGGCGCGGCACCATGCAGTTGCTGGAGGACATCGCGCCGTACCGGCATCTGGGCATCGAGCCCCCGCCTTTGCACCTGCTCATCAATCGCGTCCATCCCGTATCCGCCAACGCTCGGCTGATCCAGAAGGCTCTGCGCGACCTGTTCCAGGACCATGCCGGCATTCGCGTGCTGGGCACAGACGTGCCGGCGATCGAGGCCTATCCGCGCGCCGCAACTCGTGGCCTGCCGGTGCATCGAGTCGAGCATCGCCAGCCACCCGGCAGAGTTGCACCTGCCGCGATTGACACGGTCCGCGCGCTCGCCAGCGAATTGTTCCCGCAGTGGCAAGACAGATTTGCCTGCGTGTCCGGCCGTCCACAACGTCCTCTTGAAACCAGGAGGCCCCATGGCGAACGCACATGAACTGGCCCGTGGCCACAAGCGACTGCGCGCCCTGATCGAGTTTGCGGTGGGCGAAGGCTGGCACGTCAAGCGCACGCCGGGCGGTCACCTCAAATTCACCAAGGCAGGCTGCGCCGCGATCTACACCAGTTCGACAGCAAGCGACCACCGGGCGGCCCTCAACGCCCGTGCGCAGATCTGCCGTGCCGAGCGCAGCAAGGCTCAGTCCCAAGCGCAGGGAAACGGCAATGACTGAGATGACCTCCCAGGACATGGCCGGCAAGCTGCTTGCCGCCGGGTTCGAGCGCAGCGGTCCATCGGCCACGGCCTTGAGCGATCCGATCGCCGACACGCCGATGGTCGTGACGCTGGACCAGTTGCGCCCTTACGACCACGACCCGCGCAAGAAGCGCAATCCCGCCTACGAGGAGATCAAGGCATCCATTCGCGAACGGGGCCTGGATGCGGCGCCGGCCATCACCCGCCGACCAGGCGAAGATCACTACATCATCCGCAACGGCGGCAACACGCGCCTGGCGATCCTGCGTGAACTCTGGTCGGAAACGCGGGACGAGCGCTTCTTCCGCATATCGTGCCTGTTTCGGCCCTGGCCCGCGCGGGGCGAAATCGTCGCGTTGACCGGCCACCTTGCGGAGAACGAGTTGCGCGGCGGCCTCACGTTCATCGAACGCGCCTTGGGCGTCGAGAAAGCTCGCGAGTTCTATGAAGCGGAAAGCGGCGCCACGCTAAGCCAGTCCGAACTGGCCCGCCGTCTGGGCGCCGATGGCTACCCCGTGCAGCAGTCACACATCAGCCGCATGGCCGATGCGGTGCGCTACCTGCTGCCCGCGATCCCGACCGTGCTCTATGGAGGGCTCGGCCGCCACCAGGTCGAGCGGCTGTCGGTCATGCGCAAGGCCTGCGAGCGCACCTGGGAGCAGTACGCCAAAGCCAAGTCGCTTCCTTTGGACTTCGAGGGGTTCTTTCAGGAAGTGCTGTCGCAGTTCGACACGCAGGCCGACGAGTTCTCGCCGCAGCGCGTGCAGGACGAGCTGATCGGCCAGATGTCCGAGTTGCTGGGCATCGACTACGACGTGCTGGCGCTGGACCTGACCGAATCGGAAAGCCGTCACCGTGCATTGGTCAGCGACCCGACGCCGTCCCCGGCACAACCGACCTTGCCCGATCCCGTGCCCCTGGCGCGGCCGCCACGTGATGCGTCAACGCCCGCGCCGACCGTGGCATCCCCTGTGGGACGGCCAGGCGCCGTGCCCCCACGCCAGGACAACGCGGCTGGCGAGGCGTCTTCGGGCAACCCAGTGGCAGCGTCGGGCGATCTGCTGCAGGGGCACATCGTCTCGCCGGCACCGACGACGGAGCGACTCCAATCCATCCAGCGCATGGTCGCCGACCAGTTGGGGGATGCGCTCCCGCCCGATTTCTCGGCCAACGTGCTGCAGTCCATCCCGGTGCAGGCCGGTGGCCTCTATCCCATCTCGGACGTCTGGTACATCGATCCCGGCTTGGACACACCGGACCGGCTGCGCATTCACATTGCTCAGTTCGCGCGCGAGATCGCGGCCGAAGCGGACCTGGACGGGTGCATCGATGACCGTCCCGATGGCATCGGCTTCGCATGCCGTGGCCAGGCCCCATCACCGGCGGGCCGCGCCGTGCTGGCGCTGCTGGCGTGCCTTGCGGGCCAGAGCCTCGCCGAGCTTGGCCTGGACAACGGGCAACTCGCCCTTGATCTGCCGGCACTGCTGCACGGCCAGGGTCAAAGCCACGACGCCACGTGCTTGAGCGACACCGCAGTGGTCAAGCTCTTTCGGCTGCTGCGTCTGGCTCGGCGCCTGCTGGATTTGGAAGCCAGCACCACGGCTTCCGGGACCTGAGCGAGGGAGTCCAGCATGTCTGCACCGCACCCCCTCAACCAGGCCGTCATTGCCCAGGCGCTGTATGACCTGCGCAATGGGCAACTGCGGCGCTGCAAGCTGATGGGGTTCGGAGAGGAAGAACTGGACGCGCTCAAGCACCCTGCGCTGATCAGCGTGCTGGCCAACGCCAATGTGTCGTGGTGTTCGGTGACGGTCAATCGCGAAGTGCTCCGGCGGCTGCTCAAACAGGCGCAGGACGTGGAGAAGGAGATCGCCACGGTCGATCGCATGTTGCGCCTGGGTGCCAGCACGGAAATGGTGAGCCGCTTTTACGGCCTCACCCACCAGGAAGTTGCGCTGCGGCGCGAGATCCTCGGCCTGCCTAAGCGCAAGGGGCGCCACCCTGTCTTGGACGAGACCCAAGATACGGAACTGTGGCGGCAATGGAAGGCCGTGACCAGCAGCAGAAACGTCGATCTGGAGGATGAAACCTCGATTCTCGATGCGGCAATGGACCTGGCCGAAGGCATGTCACTGCCGCTGTCGGTGGTCTGGGCCGCGATCAAGAACTGGGTCGATCAGGGACTGGGTTAAGCGATGGCCGTGGACGACCCCGCACCACGCGCACCGCGCCAAGGCCCCGTCGCCCTCGCCGATCTGTTCGCGGGCGCCCTGAAGGAACTCGCGCCCCGTTCCAGCGCACCCGCGACCGCACCCAGCGACGGCTTCCTCTTCAGCGGCAACCGGCACGAGAGCGTGCCCAGGCGACTGTTCCTCGATCGTCGGCTGACGCCGCTGGAACGCAATGCCTGGCAGGTGTTCCGGCTGATGCTCAACCAGGACGGGGTGACCGCGTTCCCCACCTATGAGCAGCTACGCCCCTGGCTGGCGTCGATGCCCTGCGCAGGATCGGCTTCGCATGAAACCGTGGCACGGGCGCTGACGCTGCTGCGCCTGACGCGCTGGCTGAGCCTGGTGCGCCGGCGACGCGACCCCAAGACCGGCCGCATCCTCGGCAACCTCTACGTGCTGCATGACGAGCCCCTGACCCCGTTCGAGGCGATGCAGTTGGACGCCGACTACCTGGAGTTGGTCAGCCAGGCCCTCGGCCACTCGGCCAAGGCCGTGCAGGTCGTGGGCCTGAACACCTTGAAGGAGATCGCGGACGACCCGCTGCTGTCCGGCCGCACCTTGCCGTCGCGGCTGCAGGTGCTTGCCGAGCGCCTGGCGCGCCAGGGCATCGGAGCCACCGAAAGTTATCCACAGGGGGGAGCCTCCCACGATTCCGAAGAAGGGCCCGCGAGCCTTCTTCGGAATGGCGAACGCCCCTCTTCGGATTCCGAAGCAGGGCCGAAACCCGCGTCAGACGCCTCTCTTCGGAATCCGAAGCAGGACCGTACAGTACGTAGTAGTCGTATTGATGAAGTACGTACTACCGCGCGTGAGCGTGAGCAGGCGCGCGCGATGCAGGGCATTCGCCTGCCCGAGCGCTTCCTCGATTTGAAAGAAGAGCAGCAGGCCGGCGCCATGGTGGCCTTGCAGCAGGTCGATGCCTCGCTGCGACAAGCCGTGCTGGACGAATGGGCGGAGCGCTGTCGTGGCAGCGCCATCCGCAACCCGGCCGGCTACCTGTTCGGCATCATCCAGCGGGCCATCCGTGGCGAGTTCAATGCGTGGGCCAAGCAGGCTGGGTCGGCACCGCCACCAGCCGCCACGCGAGATGCGCCACCTGAGCCCCCACGCAACGTGGTTCCGCCCGAGGTGGCCAAGCAGCACATCGACCGGCTACGCGAGCTTCTGCGCAAGAGTTGACCGCTTCGTGCGATCAGACCATGAAGCAGACGCCCATGGCGTTCAGTGGAGCTATTCCCTGGGGATAGTTCGTCGGCGGTGATGGATCTCGGATGCGGGCGGACCAGGCATCGAATGATCGCCCCAGACCGGGCCATCCGCGCTGAGCCCGGCGAATCGCTTTCGTTGGCGCTCCATGGAGCTATCCCCAGGGGATAGCCGTGATGCAAGGTGTAACGCCCTCATGCGGGGTCTGCACGATGCCTTTCTCAGCGCATGTCCGTCGTGCTCGGGGCGAACAGCGCTCCATGGTGTTTGGTGGAGCTATCCCCTGGGGATAGCTCTCACCCGCGCGCGACGATCACGACGAAACCGGGGCCTGGCCCATTTCGGTTTGTTGACTGACTGCCTTCCGCTGCATGCGGATGCTGGCGGCTCCCTGTCCACCTGCGAGCGCTCACCATGGCAACCAGCAACGAACCATTGCAACTCAACCTCGGCTCCCTGCGCAGCGCGATGTCGCTGACGCTGCACACCCACCACGCTTCCCGCATCTGGCACGGCCGCGCCGCCGCCGAAGGGCGACCTGGCATCGTCGGCCTGAACGGCTACATCGCGGTGATGAACAAGATGAAGCGCGGCTCGGAGCAGGACGACCCGTATTCAGACTGGTGGATGCTGCGCATCGAGGACAAGCTCGACCAGACCAGGACCACGCTGCAGACCTTGCGCGAACAGGTGGACCAGGCACTGGCGGGCGTGCCTGCGGCATTGAGCCTGGGCGAGAACCTCAATGTGCAACCCGTCAAGCTGCCGCTGTTCGTCAACGCGCAACTGGGCTTCGCGGCGGTCTATCTGCTGGCCGACTACGACGACATCGCGCGCAAGCTGATCCTCGCCCACCACACCGCGCTCATCGACCGCAGCACCTTGGAGCGCTGGCTCAACGAGGGCGCGCACGCGCTGCGCAGCCTGTTCTCGCTGGCCCAGCAGTACCGCTACTCGGGCTGCACCCGCGACGACTTCGCGGCGAAGAATGCCGCAGCGCGGGCGGCGCTGGAGAAATTCGGCGAACTGCCACAGGACGTGCTCGAAGGCATGCGCCGCTCGAAGTTTGCACCGCCCATCGTGCGTCGTGGCCTGCAGCAGCGCGGTGAGGGGCCTGCCGCAGCCGTAGGCGCTTCCCTTGCCAATGGCGACGAAGCCGCTGCTGCCGACTTGTCCGAAGGTGCACCCGCTGTCGGCGAGGACGAATCCGCATGAGCGATCTGAACCAGTCCACCCGCTACTTCCGGGGCCTGCAACAGGGTGCCTTCATGCGGCTGGAACACGCGGCCTCTCTAAAAGGCCTTTTAAAGCCTTTTAAAGGTAAGAGGGACTTCGAGGTCTGGGCCAGCCAGTGCTTCGCCATGCGCGACGAGTTGATCGGCCTGGCGCAGCGACAAGTGCTGCAACAGGCCATCGGGCATCCCTTCCACCTGCTGCCCATCGAACTGGCCCAGCAGACCACTGGCGCGGGAACGACGTTCTTGCGCTGGCGCAGGCACGACCGCTCGGCCATGGGCGTGGCCCTGTGGCAGGCACTGATGGCGAGCACCAGCACGCCGGTCAACCTGCTGGCCGATCTGCACGCGATCGAACTTCAGCGCATCACGCTGAACATGCAGATCAGCCTGTTGCACACCTTGGGCAGGCAGGCGCAGGAATGCGCCAGCAAGGCGGCCGAGGCGGAAGACGCCTACCTGCGCCGGCTCACGTCCATCCCCTCTGCAATGCGCGATCGGTGATCGCGTCGGGCACCCCAGCACGCGCCCGACGCCGACGAGGCACGGGTATTTCAACCACCACGGAGATCACACCATGAGCACGCATTTTTCCGGCGAAGGCAACATCGGCTCGCCACCCGAGTACCGGGAGTTCCCCAACGGCAACGACGAACCGCGGCGCTTGCTGCGGCTGAACGTCTATTTCGACAACCCCGTTCCCACCAAGGGCGGCGACTTCGAGGACCGCGGCGGCTTCTGGGCGCCGGTGGAAATCTGGCACCGGGACGCCGCGCACTGGAAAGACCTGTACCAGAAAGGCATGCGCGTGCTGGTCGTCGGCCGCATGGAGCGCGAACCCTGGACGGACAATGAGGATCAGCCGCGTGAGACCTGGCAGGTCAACGCGCGCAGCGTCGGCATCCTGCCATTCCGCATCGAGTCCGTGGCCCTCAGTCCGAAGCCGCAGGAGGCAGAACCCAAGCCCCAGCCCGCGCAGGAGCCGGCTGCGCCGAAAGAAGCCAAGCGCAGGAAGTGACCCGGCATGGAGGGCGGTCGCACGTCTTCGCCGCCCTCCATGCTCTCGCGAGCTATCCCCAGGGGATAGCTCCATCAACGTCCACCGGCTTCCACGCGCTCCCGAAAATCGCGGCTCCCGGCCCGCATATCCCCGGCTGCACGCCATCCCCGACCCAGCCATTCCATCCCGTGAAAGTGGTCGCCGCCGCATGCGGCTTGTTTGCTGCTGCCTCTGGTGGTGCTCGGCATCCTAGTTTCCAGCAACTCAGCGAACCACGGAAATCGGATGGACGAACATGCGGCTGTTCTTGTGCGAGAAGCCTTCCCAGGGCAACGACATTGGCCGGATTCTCGGCGCGACGCAGCGCGGTGAAGGCTGTCTCAGCGGCTCCGGCGTCACCGTCACCTGGTGCATCGGCCATCTCGTAGAAGCGGCAGCACCCGAGGTCTATGACGCGGCGCTCAAGCGCTGGTCGCTGGACCAGTTGCCCATCATTCCCCAGCAATGGCGGGTCGAGGTCAAACCGAAGACCGCCACGCAATTCAAGGTCGTCAAGGCGCTTCTGGCGAAGACGACCCACCTGGTCATCGCCACCGATGCCGACCGCGAGGGCGAACTGATCGCCCGCGAGATCATCGATCTGTGTGGCTACCGAGGCCCCATCGAGCGCCTGTGGCTGTCGGCGCTCAACGATGCCTCGATCCGCACCGCGCTCGGCAAGCTGCGGCCGTCGTCCGACACGCTGCCGATGTACTTCTCGGCACTGGCGCGCTCGCGGGCCGACTGGCTCGTCGGCATGAACCTCAGCCGGCTGTTCACGGTGCTGGGGCGGCAGGCAGGCTATGACGGCGTGCTGTCGGTCGGGCGCGTCCAGACCCCGACGCTCAAGCTCGTGGTGGACCGCGACCGCGAGATCGCGGCTTTCAGGTCGGTGCCGTTTTGGGCCATCGACGTGTCCCTGTCCGCAGGCGGCCAGGCTTTCAGCGCGCAGTGGGTTCCGCCCGAGACCTGCACCGACGACGCAGGCCGGTGCCTGCAGCAGCCGGTGGCACAGCAGGCGGCGCAGCAGATCCGCGCGGCCGGCAGCGCCCAGGTAGTCTCGGTAGAAACCGAGCGCGTGCGGGAAGGCCCGCCGCTTCCGTTCGATCTGGGAACCTTGCAGGAGGTGTGTTCCAAGCAGCTTGGGCTGGACGTGCAGGAGACCTTGGACATCGCCCAGGCCCTCTACGAGACGCACAAAGCCACCACGTATCCGCGCTCGGATTCCGGCTACCTGCCCGAAAGCATGTTCGCCGAGGTGCCCACAGTCCTCGACAGCCTGGTCAAAACCGATCCCTCGCTGCGACCGATCATGGAGCAGCTTGACCGCACTCAACGCTCACGCGCCTGGAACGATGCGAAGGTGTCCGCGCACCACGGCATCATCCCGACGCTCGAACCGGCGAACATCTCGGCCATGAGCGAGAAGGAGCTGGCGGTGTACAGGCTCATCCGGGCGCACTATCTGGCGCAGTTCCTTCCTCACCACGAGTTCGATCGCACCGTGGCGAAACTCTCCTGCGGCCAGCAAACGCTTGCGGCCACCGGAAAGCAGGTCGTCGTCAAAGGCTGGCGCCTGGTGCTGGCGGAACCTCAACCCGAGGAGGATGGCGACGGCGCAAACCGCAGTCAGGTGCTGCCCGCACTGCGCGAGGGTCTGGCATGTCAGGTGGCCGGTGTCGATCTGAAGGCGCTCAAGACGTTGCCGCCTCGACCCTACACGCAGGGCGAGTTGGTCAAGTCCATGAAGGGCGTCGCCAAGCTGGTCTCGGACCCGCGCCTGAAACAGAAGCTCAAGGATACGGTCGGCATCGGTACCGAAGCGACGCGGGGCAACATCATTGGCGGCCTGATCGCGCGCGGCTACCTCGTGAAGAAGGGGCGCGCGATCCGCGCCTCGGATGCGGCTTTCACGCTGATCGACGCCGTGCCCCCGGCGATTGCCGATCCAGGCACTACCGCCGTCTGGGAACAGGCGCTGGACATGATCGAGGCCGGCCAGCTCACCCTGGACGTGTTCATCGGTAAGCAGGCCGCGTGGATCTCGCAGTTGATCGCGCAGTACGGCAGCACGTCGCTGCCCATCAAGGTTCCCCAAGGGCCGGCTTGCCCGCAGTGCGGCGCGCCCACGCGCCAGCGCAGTGGCAAGAGCGGCCCGTTTTGGTCGTGCAGTCGCTATCCAGACTGCAAAGGCACGCTGCCGGTCGAATCCGGCACGTCCAAGCGCGGTGCCTCACGCCCGCGCCGCAGCGGCCGCAAAGGCTCCTGACCGCCCTCCGTTTCCCGTGAGCCGTGTCCGCCATCGGCGGCGTGGCCCGTGTCCCGCATGCCCTGCGGGACGCCCAGCGCGCAATGCCTTCTTGATCCATGTGCGCGTCCCGCCCGGCCGTCCCCGGCCACGGGACCTGAAGGTAGCTTCTCTGCGAGCCGCGCCAAGCGCGTTCTGCTGATCTGTGTTTCTTCCGCCCACTGCGAAGGGTCTCCCGGTGGCTTGCCAGGCTGCGCGAGCCACTCGGAGACCCTTCGTGGTCAGCGGTATTCGGTGCCGGTGCCCACCGGCGCAAAAACGGGCTCCCTTTGTGCGCGGATGTGCGCCAGACGATGCCGGCCCCAGCC
>RRZU011684179.1_pt1 | contig 63246 bp, 49 predicted proteins | sample 2165561 | NCBI WGS metagenome assembly RRZU01 (sample SAMN10456909, study PRJNA506462) | wastewater metagenome | isolation source: wastewater sludge | place: USA: Moscow, Idaho
CATTTTGCTTTGCTATTTATCAGTTGATTACGCGACGCTTGGCCAGTACCGACCATGCAGTGACCAGTAATTTCTTATCGGGGTTGTTTGGTACGCTGGCGCTCACGTTGCTGTTGCCTGGGGAATACACTTTGGCAGTTCCTGCGCTGGATATAATGTTTATGCTGCGGCTTGGGATTCTCGCCATGACCGCACATATGCTGTTGACCATGGCTTTAAAATACTCTTCGGCAGCCACTTTAGCGCCCTTTAGCTATGGGCAAATTATATTTGCTGGAATCGTTGGTTACTTTGCCTTTGCACAAATTCCCGATGCATTAGCCATTTTAGGTGTGGCGATTATCAGTTGCAGTGGTTTAGCCGTGGCCTATTTGCAGCACCACCAGCAGGCTGAGGAGTAGAGCTGTGGCTTGATCAGCTTTTTTCGAGGATGGCTTGTAGCTTGCCCAGCTCTATGGGCTTGGCCAAATGGCCATCCATTCCAGATTGTTTGGCGCGCAACTGATGCTCGTCGAGAACATGGGCGGATAAGGCAATTATGGTCACTGCTGGCAGCCCTTGCGCTGCTTCATATGCGCGTTGTTGTTGGGCAGCAGTAAAGCCATCCATGACCGGCATCTCACAATCCATGAGCACCAAGTCGTAGTGATTTTTTCTCAGTTTATCGAGAGCCAACTGACCGTTAGTAACCACATCAAACCGCGCTCCGAGTTTGCTCAGTAAGCCGCTGATAACTTTGACTGAGATGGCATCGTCTTCAGCAATCAGCACATGCTTAGCGCTTGCTTGTGCTGGGCGTGTGCTAAGACTAGCGGATGTGTTTTGCACCGCATTGATCAGTGTGGCCTTTAATGTAGAAGCGCTGACCGGCTTCATCAGAACGTGGCTGATACCTGCGTTGCGGGTGGCAATGGGGTCGGTATTACTGCTGCTGGTGAGCATGATTAAGCTGGCATCGGCCTTGAGCAAAGGGTCCGCTTTAATGCGTACTGCAAAAGTGATGGCGCTGGGTTTGTGGATGGTTTCACTGATTAAAATGGCGGCAAAGTGTTGTCCCTGTAGTGCTTTGTTACGCAGTAAAGCGACAGCGTCTGTTGCTGAGGTACTGGTACTGACGCGTAAGCCCCATTCAGAGCATTGCTGGGCTAAAACTTTTTGTGACAGAGCATGGCTATCGATCAATAAAATATGCTTTTGACGCAAGATTGAATCGGCTTCCAGATGGACGGCTTGGCTGGGTTGGGCTTGTAGCGGAATACTGAAAATAAAACTGCAGCCATGGGTACTGGACTGAATACTGAACACCCCGCCCATTAGGCTAATCAGTTGCCGTGCGATGATAATGCCAAGGTTGCCGCCAATAAAAGAAGCGCTCAGCAGGTCTTTGCTGTGCAGCTGTGCTGAGCTGAGAATATGGCGCTCTTCATCACTTAAAGGTGTGCCTGTATCTTGTAAGTTAAACAGCAGTTGTGGTTGCCCTGCACCTTGTTCTACTGCAGCGCTGAGGGTGATCTCGCCTTGGGCAGTGCGCTTGAAAGCATTGTTAAGAATACTCAAGAGCACTTGGCGTAAGCGTACTGGGTCGCCCAGTAAAATTTCTGGTATCTGTGGCTGAAAAAAAACAGTTAACTCAATCCCTTGTTCGCTGGCGTTGTTGGAAAATGCTTGGGTGCATTCTTGGAGTAAGCCCGCCAGATTAAAGGGCGTGTGCGATAGGGTAATTTGCTTGGACTCTAGGCGGGTGATGTCGAGAATCTCATTAATTAAGCTGAGTAGTTCATTACCAGAGCTTTGAATGGTTTGAGCGTAATCCCGTTGCTTGCTGGACAGGGGGGTATCCAGTAATAACGTGGTCATCCCTAAAACTCCGCTTAAGGGGGTGCGTATTTCATGGCTTATTTTCGCCAGCAGTTCGGATTTAGCACGACTTTCTGCTTGCTCGGCCGCATGCAGGTTAGAAACTTGGGTGTTTTTTTTAATTTGCTGGCGGTGCGCTTCACTGAGTCCGATGCTGATAATAATGGCGCTGACCACTAAGCTGGCAAGGGTGAGCACTACGGCGTTGTCGGCAGAGAATAACGACTCATTGCTGAGGGCTGGCCAGGCGGCTAAGAGCGGTAAGCAAAAAGTACTGAAGCCAATAAATAGCGTCCGTGCTGGCGGGTAATCGCTGTGCCATAGACGTAAGCTGCTGCCGAGCAGCATAACGCTGGAAGTGATGAGCAAGTAGTAGGTTAAGGTATGCGCGTAGCTGGTGCTTAAGGTAAGTAAGGCGATGCCACCTAAGCACAGCACACCCATATGCCGAATCAGTTGTTTGGAAAGCTTGTTAAACAGGGTTGAGGGCAAGTTTAAACTCAGGCATAGGCTGTGTAAAAACAACAGGCTGAGAATCACCGAAACATAAATAAAATCGCTGTCTAAATTGAGTAAAAAAGGCGTTTGTGCCGTCAGTAATTCAGTGGAAAGAAATAAAAACAACAGTAAGAAGCTGAGGGACAGGCCAAAAGATAGGTTGCTGCGGTAGCCGGTGTATAAAAAACGGATGAGGTTATATAAAACTATACTGATGCTGCAGCCCACCAGCACGCCAATCAGTAGCGGTTGTGTACTGTTTAACCCAGGCTCAGAGACTGGGTACTGGGAGAATATTTTTAGTACTGCTGCCGCGTCTAACGAAAATACTTGGGCGTAATAACGCGGGATGCTGAACAGCAAAAACAGTGAGCCGATCAGCAAGCTAATAATCAAGGTGAGGGTAAGGCGGATAGGATGCATAGTTGGTAATCAACGCCTCGTCAGAGTTGTGCCATTGCTGCCCAGCCGGCAATTAAACAGTGCTGGGCAGTAGGCGTGGTGCTGTTACTTTTGCTGTTCACGCGCTATGGCACGGTAGCCGATATCTTTACGGTAAAAGCAGCCGTCCCAGCTGATTTTCTCAGCCAGCTGGTAAGCGTTGGCTTGCGCCTCGGCAACGGTATCACCCATGGCCGTGGCGCAGAGGACGCGACCACCGGTATTAATGATCTTGCCGTCTTTGAGGCTACTGCCCGCGTGGAATACTTTACCCTCCAGCTTGGCCGCCGCATCTAAACCATGAATCTCATGGCCCGCGCTATAGCCGTCAGCTGGGTAGCCGCCAGAGGCTAGAACGACGCCGAGGCTTGGGCGTGGATCCCATTGGGCTTCTACTTTATCAAGGGCCTTGGCTAAGGCAGCTTCAATCAGCAGAATTAAGCTGGACTCTAAACGCAATAAAATCGGCTGAGTTTCTGGGTCGCCAAAACGGCAGTTGTACTCAATGATTTTTGGTGCGCCGTCTTTATCGATCATCAAACCGGCATACAAGAAGCCAGTATAGACATTGCCTTCGGCGGCCATACCGCGCACGGTTGGGTAGATGATTTCATCGAGCACGCGCTGGTGTACTGCATCAGTCACCACTGGCGCAGGGGAGTAAGCACCCATGCCACCGGTGTTCGGACCGGTATCACCGTCACCCACCCGCTTGTGGTCTTGACTAGTAGCCATGGGTAAGACGTTTTCGCCATCGACCATGACAATAAAGCTGGCTTCTTCACCGTCTAAAAACTCTTCAATCACCACGCGCGAACCGGCATCGCCGAAAGCATTGTCAGACAGCATGTCAATCACTGCTGCTTCTGCTTCTGCTAACGTCATGGCGACGATCACCCCTTTACCAGCAGCCAAACCGTCGGCTTTAACCACAATGGGTGCGCCTTGCTCACGGATATAGGCCAGCGCGAGCTCCACTTCTGTAAAGTTAGCGTAGTTGCTGGTGGGAATATTATGGCGGGCAAAGAAGTCTTTGGTGAAGGCTTTCGAACCTTCCAGTTGTGCTGCGGCAGCGGTGGGGCCATAAATATCCAGATTGCGTTTGCGGAATGTATCCACTACACCCGCCACCAATGGTGCTTCAGGGCCAACAATGGTCAGGGCAACATTATTTTTCTCAGCAAAATCAGCCAGCTGGTCAATGGCCAAAACATCAATGGCGACGTTTTCGCATTTGGCTTCAGTGGCGCTACCGGCGTTGCCTGGCGCGATAAAAACCTTTTCAACACGTGGGTCTTGCGCGACTTTCCATGCTAAAGCATGTTCGCGTCCGCCATTACCGATAATTAAAATATTCATAGAAAACGGTCCTCAAAAGAGCAAATTAGTGGCGGAAGTGACGCATGCCGGTGAATACCATGGCAATGTCAGCTTCATCTGCTGCGGCGATCACTTCTTCGTCACGCATGGAGCCGCCGGGCTGGATTACTGCACGAATACCCACTTTGGCGGCGTTATCTAAGCCGTCACGGAAGGGGAAGAAGGCATCTGAGGCCATTACTGCTCCGGCCACTTCTAAACCGGCCTGCTCAGCTTTAATCGCGGCAATACGGGCAGAATTAACGCGGCTCATTTGGCCGGCGCCTACACCCACGGTTTGACGGTTTTTCGCATAGACAATGGCATTGGATTTTACAAACTTGGCTACTTTCCAAGCAAAGATCAGGTCGTGAATTTCTTGCTCAGTGGGAGCACGGCGCGTGACGACTTTTAGATCAGCGGCGCTGATCATCTCAATGTCGCGGCTCTGTACCAAGAGGCCACCGTTGACGCGCTTGTAATCCCAGCTCGGGCTGCGCTGCGCTGGCCATTGGCCGCACTCTAAGAGACGCACGTTAGCTTTGCTGGCCACCACATCACGGGCGGCTTGGCTGATGCTAGGGGCAATAATCACTTCAACAAACTGACGCTCAACAATGGCTTGCGCCGTGTCGCCATCGAGCTCGCGGTTAAACGCAATGATGCCGCCAAAGGCTGATTCACTATCAGTGGCGTAGGCCAAGTCATAGGCTTTACGAATACCGCCTTCGGCGTCTGTAGCAACAGCAACACCGCACGGATTAGCGTGCTTAACGATCACGCAGGCAGGCTTAACAAAGCCTTTGACGCACTCAAGGGCGGCATCGGTATCGGCAACGTTGTTAAACGACAACTCCTTACCTTGCAGTTGCACGGCACTGGCGATGCTGGCTTCGGCTGGATTGGCTTCGGTGTAGAAGGCCGCTTTTTGGTGCGGGTTCTCACCGTAGCGCATGTCTTGCGCTTTAATAAATTGACTATTAAAAGTGTTCGGGAAGTCTGCGCGCTGCTCGGTGCTCAGTGTCGTTGCAGACTGATCAATGCTGCCCAAGTAGTTCGCAATCATGCCGTCATACGCTGCGGTGTGCTCAAAGGCTTTGAGTGCCAGATTAAAGCGCTGCGCATAGCTGAGGCCGCCTTGCTTTAAACTCTGAATAATGTCGGCGTAATCCGTAGTGTTGACCACAATGGCCACATCTTTATGGTTTTTAGCGGCACTGCGCACCATGGTGGGGCCGCCAATATCGATATTTTCAATGGCGTCTGGCAGGCTGCAGTCAGGCTTAGCCACTGTGGCGGCAAAGGGGTAGAGGTTGACTGCCACCAGATCAATGGGCTTGATGCCGTGCTCAGTCATAACCGCTGCGTCGATATCGCGACGGCCTAAAATACCACCGTGAATTTTCGGGTGCAGAGTTTTCACCCGGCCATCCATCATTTCCGCAAAACCGGTGTAGTCCGCCACTTCAATCGCAGGGATTGCATTATCTTTGAGCAGTTTAAATGTGCCGCCAGTGGAGAGGATTTCTACCCCTAAGGCATCCAGTTCTTTGGCAAATTCAACAATACCTGTTTTGTCAGAAACACTGATTAAAGCACGACGAATAGAGGTTTTTGCAGTGTGGTCAGTCATTGGTTTTCCTAGCTATAAACGGCAAGCAGCACAGAGCCTAAGGGTAGGGGTGTGCAGGGTTGGATGTTAAAGAAGATTGTACTGTTTCAGCTTTTTACGCAGTGTGCCTCGGTTTAAACCGAGCATTTCTGATGCGCGGGTTTGGTTGCCTTGCACATGCTGCATTACTGAGGCAAATAACGGTGCTTCAACCTCGCTTAACACTAGGTTGTAGACGTCATTGACATGGGCGCCATCTAAGTGGGCGAAATAGTCTTGCAAAGTTTTTTCGACACAGGCACGTAACGTCAGGTGTTCGGTGCTTTTTATAGTGGCAAGCGGCATAGTGTTTTTTGTCACGGCAGATATCTCATAGCTGAACGTTTTATCATTAGCATCATGCAGCGTCTGTTAAGCCTAGACTGCGAAGGAGATTAAAAAAACCTTGAATCTGGTCTTTTTGCGCATTCTCGCAATCGAGCTGATTAAACGTTGAACGAAATTGTTGTGCGCCCGGTAGTGCAGATAAATACCAGTGCGTATGTTTTCTAGCAATGCGGACACCCATAGGTTGGCCATAAAACGCATGCAGAAGGTCTAGATGTTCAAGCAAAATTAATTCTAAGGCCTGCAGACTGATCGCCGGTAACAGCTCACCTGTGGCTAGAAAATGATTTATTTCTTGAAAAATCCAAGGCCGTCCTTGGGCTGCGCGGCCAATTAATAAGCCATCTGCGCCTGTGTAATCCAGCACTTGGCGAGCCTTTAAGGGGCTATCGATATCGCCATTAGCAAACACAGGAATGGACACAGCCTCCTTGATGAGGGCAATAGTATCGTATTCGGCGTCACCATTATAGCGGTCTGCGCGGGTGCGGCCATGTACCGCAAGGGCGTTGATGCCTGTTTGCTCGGCAATTTTAGCGATTGTCACGCCATTTTTATTGGCCTGATCCCAGCCGGTACGGATTTTTAAGGTCACAGGCACATCCACTGCGGCACGCACCGCTTGCAGAATTTGTGCAACCAGCGGCTCATCTTTTAACAGTGCTGAGCCGGCGGCTTTACTGCACACTTTTTTGGCCGGGCAGCCCATATTAATGTCGATAATGTGGGCGCCTAAAGCTACGCATTCTTGTGCAGCATGGGCCAGCATTTGTGGGTCAGCGCCTGCGATCTGCATGGAGCGCGGCTGGGGATCGTCGTCAGACAGTAAGCGTAGACTGGATTTGCGGCTGCCCCATAAGCGAGTATCGCTGGTGAGCATTTCTGAGACAGTCAGGCCAGCCCCGAAACGCGCGCAAAGCTGGCGTTGTGGGCGATCAGTCACGCCTGCCATGGGCGCGAGAATCAGGTTGTTAGCTAATGTGTAGGAACCAATACGAACCATCGACATGGACTGTCCAGCCTGCGCGCACGAAAAGGAAAGATAAAATGAGCGGCTATGATACCCGCTGCAACCCTATGGATAAAGCATCTAGAAAAATGTTGTGATGAACGGGGCGAGTGCAGCGCACTCTAGCTCAGGGCAATACCGCTCTGGTATTAAGGCAACTGTAGAGCAGCCCTTGGTTGAGCAGCCCTACAGCACTACTGTTTTAGTCATCATTGGTGGAGAAATCATAATTCATTGCTTGGCTTGGGCCTTGCAAATAATGGCCTTGGATATAGTTGACTCCAGCCTGCCAGAGCACTGATAAGACGCTGGCGCTTTCAACAAAGGGCACGATACTTTGCTTGTGTTGCGCATGCAGTGTGGCGAGCATTTCCTTGAGGATTTCTTGGTCATCAACATTGCTCAGCTCTTTGGTGAATGAGCCGTCGATTTTGACAAAATCAATCTCTAAGTGCCTTAACGTATTAAACGGATTTAAGGTGCAACCAAACTGACCAAGGGCAATTTGGCAGTGTAGGGCGCGTAAGCCTTCGGTCAGCTGCTTGGCTTGCTTGAGGTAGGCAACAGCGTCGGTTTCACGAATCTGCACAATAATTGAATCGGCAGGTAGACGCGAGGCTTTGAGGGCAATGCTGAGCCACGGCAACAAGCTCGGATCTTGTAGGCTAGCGCTGGATAAGTGGATAAACAGGCGCGTGTGATTGCCTTTACTGCGGTGTTCAGTAAGCAGTTTTATCGAGTTGAGTAAAACCCAGCGATCAATTTTTTCTGCTAAACCAGCAGAGATAGCTGCATTTAAAAAGTCTAAGGGCGGTATTTCTTCGCCTTGCGGATTGACCAAGCGCAAGAGCACTTCGTATAGCTCATCCTGATCGCCGCGCAAATTAATAATGGGCTGGAACAACAGTTTAAAGCTGTTATTGGCTAAAGCTTGTTGCACCATGGCAACGATATCACCGCTGTTGGCCGCAGCAGCAAGATCATCGGCCGGGTTATAAACTTTGAGGTCATTGCCTTGGGTTAACTGATCGGCGCAGTCATGGGCGCGCTTGAGTACCTGCGAGGCTTTGGCCGTTTTCTCATTGAGGCCGGCGACCCCAATAGTGAAGGTGACTTGTGCAGTGCGGCCATTGATATCAAAGAGCTGAGCTTCGGTTTTTTGCAATAGGCTGCGCAGTTCCGCTTCGTGCTGTTCTGGTGTGGTCTGGGCAATCAGCACACTGAAAGCATCATCGGAGAAACGGGCAATTTGTGATTCAGCGCTGAGTTGCTGGCGCAACATGTTGGCCAGTTGGCTTAGCAGCAAGTCAATTCCAGCTAGACCTAAATCAGTCTGCAAGGTGGCATAGTGATCAATTTTAATATATGCCAAGCTGGCGGGCTGACCGACATTTACTGCGCGCTCCGCCGCAGTGTCTAACAGCTCTAAAAAGTGTTGGCGGTTATAGAGGCCAGTGACCAGATCTTGGCTACTGATTTCACGCAGTTTCTCTTCAAGTTCAGCATTGTCGTTGGCAGTACGGATAACCACCTGTACGCAGGGCTCACCGTCGTATTGTGCTGGTGAAAAGCTCATGCATGCCTTAAAGGGCTCTGCGGCGGCAGTTTCGCCAGTGCAGCTGAACTCTGCGCGGCCCTCTTCACTGCGGTAACCCTTTAAAAAGCTCTTAAAGTCACCTTGATCATGGGCGGCAATTAAATCAATCATTGGCATACCTTCCATTTCGTCTGGATCGGTATAACCAAATAGCTGCAGATAGGCGGCGTTGGCGTAAATATGCATGCCGTCGTGTACGTAAGCGATGGCATCCACTGAACTGTCTAAGAGTAATTGACAGCGTTTTTCGGTTTCGCGCAAAGCCACTTCAATGGCACGGCGTGTGCGCCGCTCTTCGAGATTGCCCAGCTCGCGCTTAGCCACTAAAATTAAGCGTTGATCTTCGCCGTGTGGCACTGCGTCTTGGGCACCCAACTCGAGGGCTTCGGTGAGCTCCTCAGAGCAGGGGTTTTCGGTGAGCTGAATAAAAGAAATATCGCGCGCTGTCCGCTGAATCGTTTTCAGCACTGTCATGGGCTCCACATTGTCGCTGTGGTGGGCAGCAATGCATAAATCCCAAGTGCTTTTCAGCGTTTCATTGAGGTCGTCCACCGAGCTGATGCGGTGCGCGCGGGTTGCATGGCCGGCGTCACGGAACAGGCTGACCAAGCGTTCAGCTTCATTTTCAGAGTCTTCTAAAATGAGGAGGCGAATAGTTTTTCTATCAGTAGCCATAATTACCATCAAGGTGCGCAAAGCACATATTTAAAGCGTCTATATAAGTTGCCGAGAATCTACAGAGACTTCCAAAGTGAGTCAAAGTCTTCGTGTTTAGTCAGCTCTTTTACTGTTGGAGTTGTGCGCGGTGTCTCTACTGGTTGGCTGACGGTAAGTAAACGGTATTCAAATTGACAGATGCTGCCAGTATGTAGCGAGCGTTTGGTTAAAATTGCTTTGAGCTCTTTACCTTGTTGATTAATGGCAACTTTATGGCCCTCCTGAAAAGGTATGCGCGGGGCAATAACACTGGCTGGGCGTGACAATGCAGGTATTTCCGGAACCAGTAAAGCACGTAAAAATAGGCTGGATTTTTCATTGTTACGCAGCAGTTGCAAGCCGCAAGGCTGCGCATTAGGGGCGATCAATTCAATGCCTATTTGCGTACTGGCGGTGCCCACCTGACGAATCCATCGAATCACAGCGGTAGCCCATGGTTTATCCTTGCTTTCACGCAACGCTATGATTTCGCCAGCCTGTAATTGTGGCGGCGCTTGTTCATGCCAGGCTAGGCAGTAGCCGCCAGGGCTGTGGTTAACAATATCCAAGGTGTAGATTGGATACAGTTTGGCAGAGCTTGCTTGTGTTTCTGCAGTACTTTCTGCTGGGTTTTCGCTGCTGGGCGGCGGAGCTTCATATTCAATTAAGTCGGTCAAGAGAGGGTCTTTTTCAGCGACAATTTCAGCATCAATGGCGTTGGCCCAAATGTCGGGTGGGCTGTTATCCGTTTGGTACTCAACCAGCGCAACCTGCTGCAATTTGAGTGTGCTCTCGAAGGTTTCCTGTCCTGCTAAGTAGTAGTGCACTGCGCTCATGCCTAAGCAGATCTGCAGCGTGCCTTTGCTGCTAATACGGTGAAAATCACGTTTGGCAATATCCCCCCAAGCGCTGCATAACTGAGCAAGCAGGGTGCTGGACATGCTCTCGGGGACGTCGATGCGCTTTTTGATTTTTTTGTTTTCGAGTGACTGCTGATATTCAACCAGAGCTTCAGCTAAGTCTTGGGTGTTAAAGCCAAGTCGGGCAGCGTTGTTATCGTCTGCCAGTAACTCTTTATAGCGCGGTGGTGCATCACTATTGAGGTTGACGACAAATAAGCTGCTGGGTAACTCAGCTTTTTGCAAGGTGGCTAAATAGCACCAGTTGGGCAGGGTGAGGCCGACAATAGCAATGTCGCTTTGGCGCATTTGGTTAACCCGCGAACAACTTAATAGCAGCGCACAGCTATAGGCCGCTTCGACACTCTGCTCAGAGAGGTTGGTGAGCAGTGCATCCCGTATGGGCAGGGTATGCACATTATTTTTGCGGGCGATCCAGTACACCTGATGCAGCTCAAGCCAGAAGTTAGTTACGGCAGGGTAGTAGAGCTGGTAGGTGCGCACCAAGGAGGCATACATACTGTGCATGGTGCGCTGCAATGCTAATGCCAGAGTTGTACCGCGCTGACCAATGCTATCAATAATAGCGATTTTGTAACCTGTGGTGAGGTGGTTTTGTAAGGCTTGGCTGAGGTTGGCGACTTTTTGTGCACGCTCATCAAGCATCACTGAGTTATTTAAAAAATGTCGACCCAGCTGTGCGTTAATAAACATCACCTCTGGGCGCAATAGCTCGAGCAGTTGTACACGATTATCAGCGCTGGTTTTGAACTGGTTAAGCTCAATGAGAGCCTGATATAGCAAGCGTGCAGTCTCACCAATATTGGCTTTGGGTAAGTTTTGGATCCATGGCTTTAAATCACGCACGCTGGGCTTACAGAACGCTAAATGGGTTTGTTCTGGAGTGGGCACGCGTAAGCGTAATTTTAGGCTTGGTGTATCCATTAGGCTTTCCTGTTTAAATCAGCAACGGCTGCTGCACGACTTGCTAGTGCGACACACTAATCAGTCTCAATTGTACATCGCGGCACTTAAATTTCTACAGCAAGACGCTGACCCACTTGTACAGCACTGGTCTCTTGGAGGGCATCGTCCCATGCCACATGATTGGGCCCGAATAAGACTATGGCGGTAGAGCCCAGCTTGAAGCGACCAAGCTCGGCACCTTTTTCTAGGGTAATAGGTTGGCGTGCTGCTTGGCTGTAATCGTAAGTGCGCAAGTTGCGCAGTGGCGGCGTCACCTGTCCGGCCCAAACAGTTTCGATACTGGCAACAATCATCGCCCCCACTAAAACCACGGCCATCGGGCCTTGTTCGGTATCGAAGATACAAGCCACTCGCTCGTTGCGGGCGAACAGCTCGGGCACATTTTCAGCAGTGGTTTGGTTGACGGAAAATAAACGTCCTGGGATGTAAACCATCTCGCGTAAAATACCGGTTAACGGCATATGCACACGGTGATAATCCTTAGGTGATAAATAAACAGTGGAGAAGCTGCCGCCCATAAAGGGTGCCGCACGATCGGCATCGCCACCTAATAATTCTAACAGGCTGAAGCTGTGGCCTTTGGCTTGGAAGATGCGTCCGTGCTCGATGCTACCCAATTGACTAATGGCACCATCGGCAGGGCTTAATACTGCTTTTTCACTGTTGTCTAGGGGACGCGCGTCCTCCTTCAGTGAACGGGTGAAAAAGTCGTTAAAATGGCGATAGGCGCTGGGGTCTTCCAGCAGCGCTTCGCTCATATTGACTTGATAACGCTTAATAAACCAAGCAATTAAACGGTTTTTAAACCAAGGTGTTTGGCATTCAGCCAAGCGCCCAATGAGTCGCGACAACGTGTGGTGCGGCAATATATATTGCATAAAAATAAATAGACGTTGCTTAATGTCCATGTACTAAAAGCCCTTAGTTGCAAATGAGTCGAATAACATTCAAATGAATAGATTCAGTGTAACGAAAATTATCTAGCTATGAGTATATATTAATCAGGAGTGTGCTTGATTGCCCAGCCCAACGCTTTGCTGGGCGGTTACTGGTTAGCGCTGCTCATACTGTGGTGCGCTGAAAATTAATAATCCCCGTTCGATGCACTGCAAGGTTTTTTTAAAGGCCTGCACTGTGGTTGAGTGCAGGTTATTGGATGACTGATCGGCAGCAATGAGCATGACCACTCTGCGGCCGTTAGATAAAGAAGCCAGTAGCCAGTGACTGTCATTGAAAACCTGAGTGAGCTCACTGGGTAAGTGTGGGCCGATGCGTGCGCGGTTGCTGTCGTTGAGTGCTAACTGGCTGGCTTGCTTAAGTAAATGCGTAGTGACAGGGTTCGCCGCGAGGGTAAAGATGCGCGGCAGTTGCTCTGTTGGTATGCCTTGCAACTGTGCGACCTGCACCTGCTGCCCAAGCTTGTCGAGCATCATGATACAAATACGCTGCATACCGCAGGACGCTAGAGCTTGGCTGATGCGTTGAATAAGCTGCACTGTATTGCTAAAGGGTGAAGGCGAGCGCAACAGCTCAGCACAATGACTGCGCCACAGCGCTAAATCTGCAGTGGACGGTGCTGGTGCTGAGTCTTGCACTGTGGGTTGCTGCAGACGCTGGGTTGCCCATGGCCAGAGCAAGGCTTGCGCCGGCTGCCAAAGGTCATGATGCCTTTGTAAGCGCGCATGATTTACTGCGAGCTGGTGGGTGGTTTGCTGCACACTGGCAAGGTCTTGCTTTAAATACAGGCTGATTAAGCGTTGCCAGCGCAAGCATTGCTCATTGCCCCAACTGTTATGTGCGGCAATAACCAGACCACAGGTGAAGACTAGAGTGTTGGCCGGACGATTGAGCCAGTTATTGAGCAGCGGTTGCTGGTCAAGCTTTTGCTGCTGCAATAGAGGTTGCTCTGTTTGTCTGGCGATGTGTAGGGCACGGACCAACTGCTGCGGATTTTCGCTGAGTAGGCGATAGCCCTCAATGACCCAAAGGGGGAGTTGCCAGTGCTCCGCAAGGCCTAAACACAGAGCTGTGAGCGGCATGCCAAGCAATTCGCGCTCGACTTGTTCGGCCGGCTCGTTATTGCCTAAAACGCGCTGCTCCCACTGCGCAAAGAACTCCGGGTGACGGGTTAACAGCGGCCAAGCTGGGGATAAGAAAAGTAAGCTGCCCCAGTGGATCTCTTGCCACAAGCGTGCCATCCGCGTACTAAACAGGCCGACCGCTTGAATATTTAAGTGCTGGCCAATCAGCCATACTTGACGCAAGGCCTGGGGGATTTCGCTTATATCACTGTCTTGCAAACTGTTGAGCAATGTCGAGCAGCGCTGTAAGCCTAGGCGTGACAGTGCGTTCTCAAGGGTTTGCACCGGTTCAGCTAAAGAGCTGCGACTGCGATTGGCTTCGCGCATTAGAATAAACGCGATAGTTGGCGCACGGCTGATGACTTTGGCGATCTCACGCAAGGAGTTGCTGGGGTTTTTTAGCGCCTGCAAAGCTAGCTCGCGGTGTGCCTTATAAACTGGCAGCCGAGTGTTATCCAGTTTTTTTATCCACTGAATTAAGATTTCGTTTTGAGGTACAATGAACGCCATAAATATTTCAGCCTATTGACTGTAGCCGTAGTGGCATAATAGCAGCATAATGACGGGTGTTTACAAAGGCTGTCATCTTATTACCCGAACTCAGGCAGTGTACGGCTTATTTTATGGTAAAAATACTTGGAATTATTGTTGTTTTCGCCAGTGTTTTGGCAGGCTTTGTACTGTCTGGCGGGAAAATAGCCTCTATTATTCAGCCCTTTGAGGTGCTGATTATTGGGGGGGCCGCACTGGGTGCTTTTCTACAAGCTAACCCCAGCAGTACTTTTATGCAGGTGCTGAAGAAATCCTTGAGCATGTTCAGTGGTCGCTTTAATAAGGCGCTTTACCTTGATGTGCTGAAAATGCTCTATGAAATACTCAATAAAAGTCGCCGTGAAGGCATGATGGCGATTGAGGCAGACATTGAAGACCCAGCCGCCAGCCCAATTTTCAGTAAGTACCCCGCTTTGCTTAAAGACCAGCGCATGACTGAGTTTGTTTGCGATTATTTACGCATCATGTCCACCGGTAATATGGCCCCCCATGAGTTCGAGGGCTTATTTGACATGGAGTTGACCAGTTTAAAAGAAGACCTTGATCATCCAGGGCATGCCGTGACTACCGTTGCTGACGGTTTGCCAGGCTTTGGTATTGTGGCGGCGGTGTTGGGAATTGTCGTGACCATGGCGATGCTGGGTGAAGCAGAGCAGGCCGCTTTAGGTCAGCACGTGGGCGCGGCGCTGGTGGGAACATTCTTAGGTATTTTAGCGGCCTATGGTTTTTTTGGCCCGCTAGCAACCAGCTTGGCGCATGAGGCCAAAGAAGAACTGAATCTGTATGAAGCCATTAAGGCAACCTTGGTGGCTTCATCCTCAGGGATGCCGCCCAGCTTGGCTGTCGAGTTTGGCCGTAAGGTTTTATATGGCGCGCATCGACCAACATTCGTTGAGTTGGAGCAGGCAGTGCGAGGCGGCTGAAGTCCATGGATACTAATCAGCCCATTATTGTTAAACGCGTTAAAAAAATCGCTGCAGGCCACCACGGTGGCGCCTGGAAAATTGCTTTTGCTGACTTCGCTGTCGCTATGATGGCGTTTTTCTTGGTGATGTGGCTGATGTCATCGGCAACTCCTGAGCAGAAAAAAGCCATCTCCGGTTACTTCCAAGACCCTATCGGTTTTTCTGAAAGTGCCAGTCCCTATGTGATTGATTTGGGCGGCACGCCAACCCCAGCACCGGATCGAACCCTCAACCCAGAGTTAAACGAAGAAATCACTCCCGGAGAGCAGCCGCTCAATGCGTTGCAGGCTGAGCAGCTTTTTGAGCAGGCCGAGCGTGAACGTCTAGATATTTTATTGGTTGAGTTGCAGCGCAAAATTAACGACGACTTTGACCTGCAGCCTTACAAAGAACAAATCTTGATGGATATCTCCCGCGATGGCCTGCGCATTCAAATTGCTGATGCAGCCAATCGGCCGATGTTTGATTTAGGCAGTGCGCGCTTGCAGCCGTACTTTGAAGATATCTTATTTATCATGGCCGACACTATTCGTGATGTGCCAAATAAAATCAGTGTTGGCGGTCATACGGATGCCAAGCGCTTTGCCAGTGACAGTGGTTTTGGCAACTGGGAGTTGTCCGCTAACCGCGCCAATGCTGCGCGCCGCGCCTTGCATGCGGGTGGGTTAGGTGATGATAAAATTGCCCGTGTTGCTGGGTATGCGTCCTCGATCCCCTATGATCCGGCTGATCCTGACAGCCCTACCAATCGCCGCATTGATATTTTAGTGCTGACAAAACGTGCGTTGGATGGGATTGAAGGTGAGCAGGGGGATAACAAAGGAGCCTCTGAAACTGCGTCGGCTGCCACAAGCAATGCTGCGGCCACAACGCCAACTAAACCGATGCGAGACAAACTTAACGTGTTTGAAAAAGGTGTTTTGCAGTTTGAAGATGTCGATGGCTAAGCTGCCAGCCTAGGATCTTGTCTACTAGGCTGGCGTTTAGCGCGTTGGCTTAATACTGCTCTTGGCTGATGCCACTAATAATATGCTTGAAACTGGCCAGACGCTGAGTGCTGATTTTACCTGCAGCGACTGCCTCCAGTAGTGCGCAACCCGGCTCATGTTCATGACTGCAGTTACGAAAGCGGCAATGCCCAAGAAACTCTTGGAATTCAAAGAAGCCTGCTTCCACATCGGCAACACTGACATGGCCCAAGCCAAACTCACGAATGCCTGGTGAGTCAATCAGCTGACCACCCGCGGGAAAGTGAAACAAGCGCGCTGTGGTTGTGGTGTGGGTCCCCTTACCGGTGAGCTCAGAGAGAGCACCGACTCGCGTGTCGGTGTCCGGGAGCAAGCGATTGACTAAGGATGACTTACCCACCCCTGACTGCCCAACAAAGACGCTGACTTGATTGTTGAGCTGCGCTTGCAGCTGCTCAAGACCAGCACCGGAGTACGCTGAAACCTCTAATAGTGGATAGCCGAGGCTGTGGTAGGTATTGAGTAGGTTGTGCGCCCGTGAGCTGCCACTAGGGTCGAGTAAGTCTGATTTGTTGAGCAGGAGTAATGGTTTAATCCCCGCATGCTCAGCAGCAATAATATAGCGGTCAATCAGGTTGGCATGTGGCTCAGGGAGTGGAGCAAAGACAATGACAATTAAGTCCACATTGGCTGCCACAGGTTTGAGGGTGCCGCGAGAATCCGGGCGGCGCAACTCACTGTGGCGCGGCAGTTGCGCGACAATAATACCTAAGCCTTGATTGCCTGGGCGCCACACCACGCGGTCGCCAGTCACTAGGGCGGGCAAATTAGCACGCAAGTAACAACGGTAGGTTTGCCCTGCCAGCTCAGGAGCTTCAGCCTCCACTTCGACTTGTACGCCAAAGTGGGCAATGACTAGACCGTGTTGCTCAACGCCCAGGTCACCGCCTTCCAGCTCCTCAAGGGTGCGCTCTTCGCGTTTAGCAGCGCGCGCCAGACGCTCATCTTGGATTTTATTAATGCGCCAACCTTGGCGACGATTCAGTGTGCGTTTGGCCATACAAAACTCATTTAATAGGTGCGCATGAAGGCTGTGCTAAACACTCAGCACAGCTTGGAGGATTAGTTGCTATCAATGGGTAAGCCGCGCTGAATACGCCAAGCGCGGGCGGCAATAACCAAAAGAGTGATTGCGGTTAAAGGTACCACATAGCCAAGCATTGCATCGGCAAAGGTGTTGGCAAAGGTGTCGCCCTTGCTTTGCATGATGAGGTAGGCGGTGTAGGCTACGTAGTAGCCGAAAAATAATGCACCTTCCCAGCGACTGATGCGGTAGCCAGCAAAGAAAATAGGTAAGCAGGCGACCAGCACCGCTAGCATTACCGGAAAGTCAAAATCAATGGCGCTTTGTGCGATGGCGATTTTTTCTGGGGAAACTAAGCCCGCTAAGCCCAGTACCGCGAGCAAATTAAATAAGTTGCTGCCAACAATATTTCCCACGGCAATATCGCGCTCACCTTTCCAAGCCGCAATTAACGAAGTGGCCAGTTCTGGGAGTGAAGTCCCTACGGCGATGATGGTTAAACCAATCACTAACTCAGATAAGCCTAAGGCTTGTGCAAGGCTGACAGCACCGGTTACCAGTAAGTTAGAGCCGCCCACCAGTAGTGCTAAACCCGCTAAAACATAAGCGGTATTAATCAGTGAAGCAAAGCGGTGGGGGTTGACCTGTGCATTGTATTCGTCATCGATATCGGCTGCTTGACCAGGGCGCCAGGCTCTTAAACTGCTAACAATTAAGTAGCCGGTATAGGTGACAATACAAGCAAATAAAATCAACCCGTCAAGGCGGCTGTAGCTGCCGTCTAGAGCTAAAAACCAAGCAAGAAAACCGGCGGCAATCATAATCGGCACATCAAAGCGCACCAGTTGGCGTGACACCAATAAAGGAGTGATCAGCGCTGATAGGCCTAAGACCACCAGCACGTTAAAAATATTACTGCCAATAACGTTACCAATCGCAATATCACCTTGCCCCAGAAATGCCGACTGGGTGCTGACCGCCATTTCTGGTGCGCTGGTGCCAAAGGCCACCACGGCTAAGCCGATGATGAGCGGTGAAATACCAAAGCGAGCGGCTAAACGAGCAGCGCCGCGCACTAATACTTCAGCACCAAGCACAAGTAAAATAAAGCCGCCGATCAGGTAAACAAAGGTAACAATAGACATGCAAAAGCTCCAACTATTTGATTGCGCAATAGTGAGTAGATTAGCAGGTTGTCGAGGGTGGGTAATGGGCTTTTATTATAAAGTTAGCGCAATACTTGCAGGCGAACTGGCACTACACCATTTTGAATCATATCAATTTTGCTCGCCGCCGCGCGGGACAGGTCAATGACTCGACCTTTACTGTACGGACCGCGGTCATTGATACGCACCGTGACGCTTTTGTTGTTTAGGGTGTTGGTGACTTTGACGCGCGTACCGAAGGCTAACGTGCGGTGGGCGGCAGTGAGGGCGTTTTGATTAAAGCGTTCACCGCTGGCGGTTTTTTTACCGTGATGGTAGGCGCCGTACCACGAGGCTTGGCCGCTGCTGCCAAATTTTGGGCTGGAGCTTTGAGTGGAACAGGCCCCTAAGAAAATAAAGGCAGCTAGTAGAAAGTAAATACGCATGTACGGGATAAATCCTTAAGCAATGGTCGTGAAGAATATTTGCCGCTGCCCAAGAGGCAGGCAGCGACAAATATTTTCAGCAGAACTTATTGCTCAAGCTTGCTCTTGAGCAACTGGTTGACTTGTTGCGGGTTAGCTTTACCTTTTGAGGCGCGCATCGCTTGGCCGACAAAGAAACCAAACATTTTGCCACGTTTGTTTTCATCGCTAGCGCGGTACTGTTCAACTTGTTCAGCGTTAGCGGCGAGCACTTCATCCAGTAGAGCTTCGATAGCACCGCTGTCTGTGACTTGCTTTAGGCCTTGTTGTTCAATAATTTGATCGGCATCACCTGCGCCCTGGGCCATGGCTTCAAAGACTTTCTTGGCAATGTTGCCGGAAATGGTGTTGTCTTTAATGCGCAGCAGCATACCGCCCAATTGCTCGGCACTGACTGGAGACTGACTGACGTCCAAGTTGTCTTTGTTGAGTAAGGCGGACAAGTCCCCCATCACCCAGTTGGCGGCCAGCTTCGCATCTTTACAGACCTGCTCTACGGTCTCGAAGTAGTCAGCCAGCTCACGGCTGGCGGATAAAACGCTGGCGTCGTAGCTGGATAAGCCAAACTCGCTGGCAAAACGCTCACGTTTCTGAGTGGGCAGCTCTGGCAGTTGCGCACGCAGCTCTTCGAGCATGTCGCGGGGGATGTGCACAGGCAGTAAATCTGGGCAAGGGAAGTAACGGTAGTCGTTGGCTTCTTCTTTACTGCGCATGGAGCGCGTTTCATCTTTATTGGGGTCGTAGAGGCGTGTTTCTTGATCTACTGTGCCACCGTCTTCAATCAATTCAATTTGTCGTTGAATCTCATGGTTAATGGCGCGTTCAATAAAGCGAAACGAGTTGACGTTTTTAATCTCGGTACGGGTACCCAGCTCCGTTTGTCCTTTCGGACGCACTGAAACGTTACAGTCGCAGCGGAACGAGCCTTCGGCCATGTTGCCGTCACAGATGTTTAAGTAGCGCACCAGAGTATGGATGGCGCGGGCGTAGGCTACGGCTTCTTTAGCGTTGCTCAGCTCGGGTTCCGAAACGATTTCTAAAAGAGGTGTGCCCGCACGGTTTAAGTCGATGCCGGTCATGCCGCTAAAGTCTTCGTGCAGGCTTTTCCCAGCATCTTCTTCTAGGTGCGCACGGGTGATGTTAACCCGTTTAATGCTGCCATCTTCTAAAGCAATATCTAAATGGCCCAAGCCCACAATGGGGTCATCCATTTGGCTGGTTTGATAGCCCTTTGGTAGATCTGGGTAGAAGTAGTTTTTGCGAGCAAAAATATTGTGTTCAGCGATGTGTGCATCAACCGCTAAACCAAACATACAAGCCATGCGCACTGCTTCTTGGTTGAGTACCGGCAAAGTGCCCGGCATCGCCAAGTCAATCAGGCTGGCTTGAGTGTTGGGCTCGGCACCAAAAGTGGTGTCACTGCCAGAGAATATTTTAGTGTTAGTTGCGAGCTGTGCGTGGATTTCCAGCCCGATCACGGTTTCCCATTGCATTGTAATCGTCCTCAGAATCCGGCTGGCGCTTGAGTGTGCCAATCAGTGTGTTGTTGAAATTGATGTGCAACCTGCAGTAAACGACCTTCTTGGAAGTAAGGTGCGAGCAGTTGTACGCCGACCGGTAAACCATCCACTAAACCTGCTGGCATGGATAAACCAGGAATGCCGGCAAGGTTGGCTGGCACGGTGTAAATGTCTTCTAAGTAGGCGGCAACTGGATCATTGACCTTGCTACCCAGCTGCCAAGGCAAGTTGGGTGTGGTTGGGCCGAGAATCAGGTCGACATCTTTGAAAGCGCTGACGAAGTCGTCTTTGATTAGGCGACGAATTTTTTGCGCTTTTAAGTAGTAGGCGTCGTAGTAACCGGTTGATAAAGCATAAGTCCCCATCATGATGCGGCGTTTGACTTCATCACCGAAGGCCTCATCCCGTGAGCGGGCATACATGTCTTCTAAGTTTTGCGGATCTTTGCAGCGGTAACCAAAACGGACACCGTCAAAGCGTGCCAAGTTAGTGGAGGCTTCTGCTGAGGCAATCACATAATAGGCAGGCACCGCGTGGGGTAAGGTGGGCAGGCTGATATCGACAAAGGTTGCGCCCAACTGTTTGAGCTGGGCAATGGCGTTTTGAGTGACATCACCAATGCGTGAGTCTAAGCGGCTATCGAAATACTCTTTGGGCAAGCCAATGCGTAAACCCTGCAGCGGTTGCGTTAAAGCCGCGGCGTAGTCGTCTACAGGCTGTTGCGCGCTGGTGGAATCACGCTCATCAAAGCCTGCCGTGGCTTGCAGCAACATGGCGCAGTCTTCTGCGTTGTGCGCTAAAAAGCCGGCTTGATCAAAGCTTGAAGCATATGCAGTCATGCCCCAGCGCGAGATGCGGCCGTAGGTTGGCTTGATTCCGGTTAGGCCGGTAAAGGCTGCCGGCTGACGAATGGAGCCGCCACTGTCGCTTCCGGTTGCTGCAGGTACTAAACGTGCTGCTACCGCCACGGCACTCCCGCTGGAAGAGCCGCCAGGCACCCGGGTTAAATCCCATGGGTTTTTGCTGGCGCCATAAAAACTGGTCTCGCCGGAGGAGCCCATGGCGAATTCGTCCATGTTGAGCTTGCCGAGGCTGATGCAACCCGCTTGAGTGAGATTTGTCACAACGCTGGCAGAGTAGGGTGCAATAAAGTTATCGAGCATCTTCGAGGCGCAACTGGTGCGCACGCCGGCAGTGCAGAATAAATCTTTGTGCGCTAAAGGCACACCCAGCAGTGGTGCATTATTGCCGTTGCTGCGCTGTTGGTCTGCGGCATCGGCTTGTTGCAGTGCGCTGTCTGCGGTGACAGTAATAAAGCTGTTGAGCTGTGGATCTTGATGCTCAATACGCGCTAATAAATGCGCAGTGAGTTCGCGAGCAGAAAATTGCTTGGCGGTCAGCGCTTTAGATATATTGGCTAGTGTAAGTTGGTGCATGGCAAATGAATCCTTAATCGATGACTTTAGGTACCAGGTATAAGCCGTTTTCTACAGCGGGGGCGAGGGCTTGGTAGTCATCACGGTGACTGCTTTCAGTAACTGTGTCGGGCCGTAAACGCTGGCTGGCTTCAAGAGGGTTGGCCAGTGGCGTGATAGTGTCAGTGTCAACCGCTTGCATGGCATTGATCATATCGAGAATGGTATTCAAGGCGGTGGTGCTGCTGTCTAATTGTGCATCATCGAGGCCGAGTTGAGCCAAGTGCGCGAGTTTTTCCACGTCGCAGCGTTCAAGTGCCATGTGAGGTTCTCCTGGTTCTAGTTAAACAATCGGGTGGCCATTAAAATAGCCAAAATGGAACAATCAAGGCAATGCTCCATCTATAAGCTTGTAAAACTCATATTGATGTTAAGAAAGTGTTAATCTATCACAGTGCGTACCTTGCTCAAAAGGACGATGGTTGTTAGAGTTTCTTATTATTTTTTAATTAGCGTTTGTATTGCGCGTTGCCCAGGGTTATTCATCCCATGTTAAAGAAATTACGCGGCATGTTTTCCAGTGATTTATCCATTGATTTAGGAACTGCCAACACCCTTATTTATGTACGTGATCGCGGTATTGTTTTAGATGAGCCGTCGGTTGTAGCGATTCGTACGCGGGGTAATCAGAAAAGTGTGGTTGCGGTAGGTACTGATGCAAAACGCATGTTAGGACGTACCCCAGGAAATATTTGTGCAATTCGGCCAATGAAAGATGGCGTGATTGCCGACTTCAGTGTTTGTGAAAAAATGCTGCAGTACTTTATTAATAAAGTGCATGAAAATAGTTTTTTACAGCCCAGTCCGCGGGTGTTGATTTGCGTACCTTGTAAGTCCACTCAAGTTGAGCGTCGGGCAATTCGTGAGTCAGCCTTAGGTGCTGGCGCACGTGAAGTGTTCTTAATTGAAGAACCTATGGCTGCGGCAATTGGTGCTGGTTTACCCGTGGATGAAGCGCGCGGCTCAATGGTTGTCGACATTGGTGGTGGTACCACAGAAATTGCTTTGATCTCACTTAACGGTGTGGTCTACGCAGAGTCCGTACGTGTTGGTGGTGACCGTTTTGATGAGGCGATTATTACCTATGTGCGCCGCAACTACGGCAGCCTGATTGGTGAGTCCACCGCTGAGCGGATTAAGCAAGAAATTGGCGCTGCTTTCCCCGGCGGCGAACTGCTTGAGTTTGATGTGCGTGGGCGTAATTTAGCTGAAGGTGTGCCGCGCAGCTTTACTCTTAACTCAGATGAAGTGCTGGAAGCGCTGCAGGAATCTTTGGCCGCTATTGTGCAAGCAGTGAAAAGTGCCTTGGAGCAGTCACCGCCGGAGTTGGCGTCTGATATCGCCGAGCGCGGTTTAGTCTTGACCGGTGGTGGTGCTTTGTTGCGTGATATGGATAAGTTGCTGTCCCAAGAAACCGGTTTGCCGGTGATTGTGGCGGAGAATCCTAAAAACTGTGTTGCCCTTGGTGGCGGTCGCGCTTTAGAAATGATGGATCGCAACTCCATGGATCTACTCTCAGCTGAGTAACCGCTGCAACCACTGTAAAAAGTTGGGTTGCACTGTGGCCAAGGTTCATCTTAACGGCGAAGAGTTTTACCCTGTTCGTCAGTTAAGCTGTTGAGGAAGCATCTATTAAGCCATTATTTGCTAAAAGTACGCTGTTAAGTACAAAGTTTTTAATCCTAACCTGTTTCTCTGTTGCATTGATGTTGGTTGATGCGCGGCTGCAGGTGCTTAAGCCTGTGCGCAGCAGTTTGGGCATGGTATTAACGCCAATGTACTGGCTGGGTGATTTACCAGTGCGCACTTGGTCTGAGGTTGCGCAGATGTTTAGCAGCCGCACTGATTTGCTCGCTGAAAATGAAGAACTGCGTGCTGAAACCTTATTAATGCAGCGTCGCCTACAAAAGCTGGCAACTTTAACTGAGCAAAACGTGCGTTTACGTGAGTTGCTCAACTCTTCGGCATTAATTGATGATCGTGTGTTGGTGGCTGAGCTCATCGGCATCGATCCCAACCCCTATACTCATCGTGTGCTCATCAATAAAGGCAGTAGCAGTGGCGTGACCCTTGGTCAGCCGGTGCTGGATGCCCGTGGTGTGATGGGACAAGTGGTCGAAGTGATGCCTTACACGTCACGGGTTTTATTGATTACCGACAGCAACCACAGTTTGCCGGTGCAAGTGAACCGTAATGGTTTGCGGGCCATTATCAGTGGTACCGGCGATTTAGAATCCCTTGAATTACGTTATGTAACAGATACTGCTGATATCCGCGAAGGCGATTTGTTAGTGACCTCTGGTATGGGGCAACGCTTTCCGGTGGGCTACCCAGTGGCGGTGGTCAGTGAAGTGCAGCGCAATACTGGGCAGCCTTTTACGCAGATTGAAGCCTTGCCGGCAGCGAATCTAAATCGCAGCCGTTATTTGTTATTAGTGTTTAGTGACGCTAAGGGTTCGACCCAGGATCTGGATGAAGAAGTGGAAAGCGCCCTTGAGGATGCCAAGCAGCTGTTAAAAGCCACCGAAACCACCGCAGCGGAGGCCCAGTAAATGAGTGCAGCAGTAGGAAAAGCAACAGTCATCATGTGGTTGACCCTGCTCTTGGCGCTGTTGTTATCAGTGGTGCCGATGCCCGAGCATTTGGAAGTGGCGCGGCCTTTGTGGCTGGCTTTAGTGTTGACCTTTTGGGCGATGAACTACCCCCACCGTGTCGGTTTGCTGACGGCTTGGTGCTTTGGTATTGCTCAGGATGTGTTGTATGGCACGCTCTTTGGTCAGCATGCGCTGGCCTTAGTGCTGGTGGTGTTCTTGGTGTTAACTTTGCAGCAGCGCTTAAAAGTCTTTCCGTTATGGCAGCAGTCATTGGCTTTGTTGGTTATTTATGGCTTAGCACAATTGGTGCTGTTATGGCTCAGCACGCTGTCAGGCATGCGCCCAGAAATCAACTATTATGCGCTACCTGTGCTGGTGAGTAGCTTGCTGTGGCCTTGGTTATATTTGTTGCTCAATAATGTTAGGCGCTGGCGCGGCTTTCGCTAGTTGTCTGCTGCTATTAGCCTGTCAACGAAGGGGCAGTGGGCGTTAATAGCGTGGTTACTGCGGCCTTGGTTAGCTGTCTTGGCGATAACGCTGTAATCTTCTCAGTTCCCTGTGATGGTTCGAGAGCAGGTATTTGCTTTTTTAGGTGCAATTAGATTTTGCCGAGCTGTATTGCTGAACCGGACATCTCCAAGCCTTAGACTGAGAACGCCATGAGTGAAGAAATCTTAATCAATATAACGCCAATGGAATCGCGCGTCGCTGTAGTAGAAAATGGCGTTTTGCAAGAAGTGCACGTTGAGCGTACTCAGCGCCGAGGTATTGTTGGCAATATCTATAAAGGCAAGGTTGTCCGAGTCTTGCCGGGGATGCAGGCCGCCTTTGTTGATATAGGTTTAGCGCGGGCCGCTTTTATTCATGCGGCCGATATCACCGCCCGTGAAGGCATGACAGGCGAAGGCATCAGTGGCTTAGTGCATGAAGGGCAGGCGCTGGTGGTGCAAGTCACCAAAGATCCCATTGGCAGTAAAGGCGCGCGCCTCACCACTAATCTTTCGATTCCTTCGCGCTACTTGGTGTATATGCCCAGTAGCAGCCATATTGGTGTTTCGCTGAAAATTGAAGAAGAAAGCGAACGCGAACGTTTAAAACAAGCAGTCAGCGAATGTTTGCTCAGTGAAGGCCTTGAAGAAAAAGGTGGCTTTATTATTCGTACCGCTACCGAGGGTGCGGATATGAGCGCCATTATGGTGGATATTCGTTATTTGCACCGCTTGTGGGAGCAAGTGCGTGAGCAAATGAAAGTCTGTGCTGCGCCTACAGTAATTTATGAGGAATTGTCTTTGCCGTTGCGCACCTTGCGCGATTTGGCGGCCGAACATACGGAAAAAGTTCGCATTGATTCCCGTGAAACCTTACAAAAAGCTCAGCAGTTTGTGGGTGAGCTAATGCCAGAAATTGCAGATCGTGTTGAGCATTACCCTGGTGAGCGGCCAATTTTTGATTTGTATGGCATTGAAGATGAAATTCAAAAAGCCTTAGAGCGCAGGGTGCCGCTTAAATCCGGCGGTCATGTGGTGATTGATCCGACCGAGGCAATGACCACCATTGATGTCAATACTGGCGCTTTTGTGGGCCACCGTAACCTAGAAGAAACTGTATTTAAAACCAATTTAGAAGCGGCGCTGACCATCGCCCGTCAACTGCGTTTGCGCAATGTGGGTGGCATTATCATTATTGACTTCATTGATATGGAAGATGAAGAGCATCGCCGTCAAGTCCTGCGCACCCTTGAGCGTCAGTTAGAGCGCGATTATGCGAAAACCAATATTATTGGTATTACTGAGCTGGGCTTGGTGCAAATGACCCGCAAACGCACTCGGGAAAGCTTAGCGCAGGTGCTGTGCGAGCCGTGCTCAACGTGTCAGGGCCGAGGGCAGGTGCGTACCGCTGAAAGCATTTGTTATGAGATATTCCGTGAAATATTGCGGGAGGCACGTGCCTTTCAAGCCGATGGCTATATGGTCTTAGCCAGTCAAAGTGTCGTGGATCGCTTGCTGGATGAAGAGTCTGGCAATGTGGCTGACTTAGAGTCGTTTATTGGTCACCCGATTCGTTTTCAAGTGGAAAGCATGTATTCACAAGAGCAATATGATGTGGTTTTGCTCTAATCAGGACAGTAGTTAAGGGGATAGGATGGGTGCTGCGCTGACTGGACTGAATCGAACTTTACGCTGGGCTTTATGGCTGCTGGCCGCTGTGCTTATTTTTGTGGCGCTGTATGTCAGCATAGGTCGGCAGTTTATGCCGTTGCTGGCGGAGTACCGCAGCGAAATTGAGCAGCAGTTGCAGCAGCGCCTGCAGCAGCCTATTCAGATTGAGCAGTTACAAGGCGGTTGGCGCGGCTTTTCACCGCTGCTTGAGGCGCGTTATGTCACCCTCGGTGAGGGCGCAGATGCGGTACAAGTGGAAACCTTACGCATTGAGCCGGATGTAATTACCAGCTTATTATCCAGAGAGCTGCGCTTTGCTAAAGTCAGCTTAGATGGCTTGCAAATTCATCTCGAGGAAAATCAGACTGGGCGTTGGGCGCTGCAAGGCTTGGAGCTGAGTAGCGTCGAGGAAACTGCATTTGGACTGAATGATTGGCTGGGGAAGTTACAGCAAGTTGCCCAACTCAGTGTGTTAAACAGCCGAGTGATTATTCAACCGTATGGACATGAACCACTGGCGTTGACGTATGCCGGTTTTACCTTAAGTCGCAACGGTGTACAGCAGCGCTTAGATTTACGGGCAGTTTTACCCGATGGGAAAAGCCTTGAGATGAGTGCGCAAGGGCAGTTCATCGATAAAGACTGGCGGCAAAGTGCCTTAGCGGTTTATCTGAAACTCCCCAATAGCAATTTAGCTCAGTGGTTGCCTGAGCAGTATTTTCCCGACTGGCAACTGCACCGCTTTAAAGTTGCTGGTGAGCTGTGGTTAAACGCAGTCGCAGGGCAGTTGCAAGAGGGCGCATTGCAGTTGGCAGGGCTGGAGCTGGAAGTGCAAGCCGCCCATGCGCAGCCCTTGCAGTTGCAAGCGCAAACGGCGCAGGGGTTTTATCAGAACATTGAAGGCGTGCACAATGCTTGGTTAGAGCACTTGCCTTTACAGATCGATCAACTGCCCGTGCATGACTGGCGCATTCTAGCCAGCTATGAAAATCATATGACCACGCGTTTGCAGTTTGCCATTGAGCAGCTAGATTTAACCCATGTGCAGCGGGTGCTGGAGCGCGTGGTACAGCTCCCAGAAGAGGCAGAAGATGTGCTCAGTAGTCTGCAACCCAGCGGCTTATTGCGTAATTTTAATCTGCGCTGGCAGCCAAAGGAGCCGCAGGCAGAACGTTTAGCTTTTGTCAGCAACCTGCAGGGTGTGGGGTTCTCTGCTTGGCAGGATGTACCTGCGGCAACAGGCATCAGTGGGCACATTTCGGGTGGTTTAACTGCGGGTGAGTTACGCCTGGCCAGTCCTGACGGGTTTAGTCTGCATTTGGCAAATTTGTTTGCCCAGCCTTGGGTCTATCAGCAAGCCCATGCGCAGCTGCTATGGCAATTTGATCAGCAGGGTTTCACCTTAGAAAGTCCCTATCTGCAGGTGCAGGGTGAGGAGGGCGACATTGCTGGCGACTTCTTGATCCGTTTGCTCCATGCGCCTGAGGCAGAAGACTATATGGATTTGCGCGTGGGCTTGCGCGATGGTGATGCACGCTTTACTGGTAAGTATTTACCCTCGTTGGATCCGGGGTTTGATCCTGCTTTAGATCAGTGGCTTAGAGCCGCAATTCAAGCAGGCCACATTGAGCAAGGTTACTTTCAGTACCAAGGCTCGTTAAATGAGGGGGCGGCGCCCGAGTCGCGCTCCATGAGTTTATATTTTGATGTGAAGGATGCGCAGTTGGAGTATCAGCCCGGTTGGCCGCTTTTAACTGAGGCTGCTGCTGAGGTTTTTGTAGAAGACAGCGGTGTGCGGGTGAGTCTGACGCAGGGTAAGATTTTAACTACAGCAGTCACCAGTGCCTATGCCGAGGTGGCTGCCACTGCGCCAGGGCAGACCCCAGTTTTGCAATTACATGCTGAGCTGCAGAGTAATGTAGCTGATGGCTTGCATATCTTACAAAAAACGCCCATTGCTGAAGATGCCATAGAGTTTGCTAAGTGGCGTGGCACAGGTAGTTTGCCGGCCACCTTGGATTTACGGGTGCCCATGGCGGCCAACGAGCCTGTGCAAGTAAAACTGGCCTTAAATGCGCATGGCGCGCAGTTATCCATGCCAGAGATTAATGTACAACTGACCGACGTGCGTGGCGCCTTTCTGTTTGATAGTCAGCGCGGGTTAAGCGCAAAAAAAATCAGTGGGCAATTTTTAGAACAAAAATTCTCTGGCAGCATTATTGCCGATGGTAATGCTCAGCATTTGCGCACCCAGATTGATGTGCAAGGCCAGTTGCCCATTGCGCGCCTGGCACGTTGGGCTGAGATCAGCGAAGCATTACCCGTCTCTGGCACTTTGCCATACCGTTTGCGGGTGATGCTGGACGGTGATGACAGCCAGTTGCGGGTGGACTCCAGCTTACTTGGGGTCAAGGTGGACTTGCCTGCACCTTTTGCTAAAGCCGCTAACCAAGGCAGTTATGCTGATTGGCGGATGACCTTGTCGGGTGCTGAGCGCCGGTATTGGTTTGAGTACGCTGATCAGTTGAGTCTTAATTTGGCGGCTCCTGCAGAAAATATTTTAGCTGGACGCGGGCAGCTGCGGTTAGGTGGTGGGTTGGCCAGTCTGCCAACGCAAAAAGGTTTGCAGGTGCGCGGCAGTTTAAGCACGCTGGATCTGGCTGCTTGGCAGGCACTGATTGCGCAGCATAAATTAGCTGAGCAGGGCCAAGAGACACAGCAATTGTTAAGTAGCGCTGAGCTCAATATCCGCCACTTTACGGGCTTGGGTGTGGTGCTGGACAACTTGAGTGTGGCCCTACGTCCGCGGGGACAGGGCTGGCAATTGCTTCTCGATAGTGACTTAGTCAAAGGCGAGATCAATGAGCAGGGGGCGAATCAGCCGACGCTGGTCAATCTGGCTTATTTGCGTCTACCACAAACCCTTGCCAGCGAGGTCAGTGGTTCCGCGGATCCATTGGCAGATGTCGATATGCGCAGCATTCCCGCGCTGGATATTGAAATTGCCGCGCTGTATCTCGGTGCAGATAACTTAGGCGCCTGGTCATTAACTACTCGGCCGCAAAGCCAAGGGGTGTTGTTTGATAAGTTAAATCTGTCTCTCAAGGGTATCAACGTAACTGGGCAAATGGGCTGGCAGGAGGATAAGGGGCAGGCACACAGTTGGTATAAAGGCCGCTTGGCTGGCGCTAACTTAAAAGATGTTTTGCTCGCTTGGGGTTTTGCGCCAACCATTACCAGTAAGAGTTTTCATGTGGATGCTGATTTGACTTGGCCAGGCTCGCCGGCGCTGCTCAGTGCGGAGCAGCTCAGTGGTGATGTGGATATTACTTTTAAAACGGGCCAGCTGGTGAGTGTTGACGGTAGTGCTCAGGCGCTGCGAATATTTGGCTTGCTTAATTTTGATTCAATTGGCCGGCGTTTACGTTTGGACTTCTCTGATTTAGTGGATAAGGGTTTGGCCTACGACCGCGTCAAGGGCAGGCTGCGAGCGGTGCAGGGTGTTTATCATACACAAACGCCTTTGCGGGTAACTGGGCCCTCTAGCGATTTGCAGCTCGAGGGGCAGCTCGATTCAGTTAATGAGCAAGTTAAGGCAACGCTGGTGGTGACCTTGCCGATAACCAACAATTTGCCGCTGGCTGCTGTGGCAGTGGGTGCGCCGGTGGTCGGCGGAGCTTTATTTTTAGTGGATCGCTTGCTGGGTGATCCATTATCGCGCGTTGCCAGCGTTACTTACCACATCACTGGCGATTGGCATCACCCTAATATTTCGTTATTTAAAAAGGGCAGTAAAAAGTAACTGCTGTCGTTAGGCGCGCTGTGCTGCAAGTACCGGCTGTGCGCCTTCGAGGATCTTGCGCGCATGCAAGAGAGACTCATCAGTGAGATCAATACCGCCTAGCATGCGGGCAACTTCTTCCACCCGTTGTTCATGGCTGAGACGTTTGACTGCCGTGTGGGTGCTTTTCTGTTTACGCTCTTTATGCACAAATAAATGCTGATGACCTTGCGCCGCCACTTGAGCTAAGTGCGTGACCGTGAGTACCTGCCCTGTTTCGCCGAGCTGGCGCAGCAGCTGCCCGACGATTTCCGCAGTGGGGCCACCGATCCCCACATCCACTTCGTCAAAGACTAAAGTGGGCACTCGCGAGGTTTGCGCAGTGATAACTTGAATGGCTAGGCTGATCCGTGACAGCTCACCACCGGAGGCCACTTTAGCTAAGCTACGCAGTGGTTGACCAGGGTTCGCGCTGACTAAGAACTCAATGTTTTCCAAACCGTAAAGCGCTGGGGTCAGGCTAGCAGTGGCTTGCAAATTGACACTGAATTTGCCGTCGGGCATGCCCAACACATGCAGTTGTTGCATGACTGCGTTAGCGAGTTTTTTCGCTGCCGTGTGTCGGCGCTTGCTCAGCGCCTGAGCTTTCACTGCATATTCTTCAGTAAGTAATTTGGCGGCCTGCTGTAGGTGTTCGAGGCTGGCGTCATCTGCATCTAAGGCTGCGAGTTCTGCTTGTAATTGTGGTTGTAACTCATGCAGCTGCTCAGCTTGGATGCGGTGCTTTCGCGCTAAGGTATAGATGGCATCAAGACGCTCTTCCAGCCATTGCTGGCGTTGTGGATCAGCGTCAAAGTGGTGCACAAAATCATTGAATTCACTGACGGCTTCTTCGATTTGAATGTGGGCACTGGCCAGTAGTTCAGTGGCTTGTACAAAAGCTTGCGGAGCGCCAACTGCTGTTTGCGCGCGCTGCAGTAAAGAAGCCAGAGTGCTCAAAACATTATTGCTGTCGTTGTCACTGCAGGTATCAATGATTTTACGGCAGTTATCCAGCAAGCTTTCAGAGTTGCTTAAGCTTTTATGCTCTTGCTCTAACTGTTGCAACTCGTCGGCATGCAGTGCGAGGGTGTCGAGTTCTTCAAGCTGATAGGTTAAAAGTTGACGCTGGGCGCGCTGCGCTTCTGCATTGGCGCTGAGTTGCTCTAGCTGTTGTTGGGTATTGCGCCAACGCTGCGCTAGGCTTTGTACGGCGCGCGCTAGGTCGGTTGCCCCAGCAAATTCATCCAGTAAGCGTCGGTGTGTATCGGTTTTTAATAATGACTGGTGCTCATGCTGGCTGTGAATATCAATCAGTAGTTCGCCCAAGGCTTTTAAATCAGCCAGCGGGCATGGGGTGCCATTAATATAAGCGCGGGAGCGGCCTTCGCGAGTGATTACGCGGCGCAAAATACAGTGTGGCTCGTTGCCCAAATCGCGTTCTTGGAGCCAGCTTTGTGCCTCGGGGATGTGGGTGACATCAAAGCTGCTGAGAATATCAGCCTTATCGGCACCGGGCCGCACTGCGCTGCTATCGGTACGCGCCCCTAAGGTGAGGCTTAAGGCATCCAGCATAATTGACTTACCGGCGCCGGTTTCTCCGGTGATCACGCTCATACCTTCTTGCAGCTCAAGGTCTAAGTGGTCAACGATGGCGTAATTTTGTACTGAAATGTGAGTTAGCATAGCGGCGCCTCCTGATTGTGCTGTTCATTTATACAGTGAAATAAACAGTGTTTTCAAGCGTTGTTTTAGTTTTTTTGTGTTCTGCTCGGAAAAATCGATAGTCGGTCATTGTGTATGGGTGCGTGCTTATCGGTCTACGACTGAGGGAAGAGCGGGCTCAAGCGTGAATAATTGTAAAAAAATGAACTGCAGAGCTTGAAGTTGCAGTTGTTAGCCCCATATAGCAGGCATAGGGCAGATTAAGCATCTGCATAATTTTATTGAGGAGGGTGTCATGACTGACGAGCAAACCTTGGACGAGCAAACGTCTGACGTTCCAGCAGATGAGCAACAGGCCGCAGCAGGCTCAGTAGAAAGTGCGCAAGAGCGCATTGCTGAGTTGGAAGATCAGTTGGCCAGTGCGCAAGAAAATGTGTTGCGTGCTGCTGCTGAAGTGCAGAACATTCGTCGTCGTGCCGATCAAGATGTTGAAAAGGCACATAAGTTTGCCTTGGAAAAATTTGCCACAGATTTGTTGGCGGTGCTGGATAGTCTTGAGCGTGGAATTGAGGTTTCGGATGCAACAGATGAAGCAATTCGTCCGATGCGTGAAGGTATGGAACTGACCTATAAGCTCTTTTTAGACACCATGAAGCGTTTTAAAGTTGAACGTCTGGATCCGCAAGGTGAGCCGTTTAACCCAGAAGAGCACCAAGCTATGGCGATGGAAGAAAGCACCCATGTTGAGCCCAATAGTGTTCTTAAAGTATTCCAGTGTGGTTACAGCATGAATGGCCGTTTGTTGCGTCCAGCAATGGTTGTGGTGAGTAAAGCGCCGAGCGAACCGCCAGTAAAAATTGATGAGCAGGCTTGAAATATTCATAAATAGCCCCATCTAGTTAAACAAGGTTAGCAATTTAAGTTATCAGTCCGGCCTTAGGCTTGGGTGAAGCAAATTTAGGAGATTCAAAATGGGTAGAATTATCGGTATTGACTTGGGTACTACCAACTCATGTGTATCTGTAATGGAAAATGGCGTTGCCAAAATCATTGAGAACGCAGAAGGTGGCCGTACTACACCATCCATTATTGCGTATACCAATGATGGTGAAATCCTTGTCGGTCAAGCAGCTAAGCGTCAGTCAGTGACTAACCCGCACAACACGCTGTATGCGGTGAAGCGTTTGATTGGTCGTCGTTTTGACGAAGACGTTGTACAAAAAGATATCCAAATGGTGCCGTACTCCATTGTTAAAGCAGACAATGGTGACGCTTGGGTTGAAGTAAAAGGCGAAAAAATGGCGCCGCCGCAAATCTCTGCGGAAGTTTTGAAGAAAATGAAAAAGACCGCTGAGGATTACCTCGGTGAGCCAGTTACTGAAGCAGTTGTTACTGTTCCTGCGTACTTTAATGACAGTCAGCGTCAGGCCACTAAAGATGCCGGCCGTATTGCTGGTCTTGATGTTAAGCGCATTATTAACGAGCCAACGGCAGCCGCACTGGCTTACGGTATGGACAAAGCCAAAGGCGACCACACAGTTATTGTTTATGACTTAGGTGGTGGTACTTTTGACGTGTCAGTGATTGAAATTGCTGAAGTTGATGGCGAGCACCAGTTTGAAGTACTGGCCACTAACGGTGATACTTTCTTAGGTGGTGAAGACTTCGATAACCTGCTGATCAATGATTTAGTTGATCAGTTTAAGAAAGACAGCGGTTTTGACCTGAAAGGCGATCCGTTGGCGATGCAGCGTCTAAAAGAAGCTGCAGAAAAAGCGAAAATTGAGCTGTCTTCAGCACAACAAACTGACGTCAACTTGCCGTACATTACCGCGGATGCTTCAGGTCCAAAGCACCTGAACATTGTGATTACCCGTGCCAAGTTGGAAGGACTGGTCAGTGATTTAGTGCAGCGTACCCTTGAGCCATGCCGTGTGGCATTAAAGGATGCTGGTATCGATGTTGGCGCAATCAACGATGTGATCTTGGTTGGTGGTCAAACCCGTATGCCACTGGTACAAAAAACCGTTGCCGAGTTCTTTAAGAAAGAAGCGCGTCGTGATGTAAACCCAGATGAAGCAGTAGCCATGGGTGCAGCGATTCAGGGTGCGGTATTGTCCGGTGATGTAAAAGACGTGCTGTTGCTTGACGTCAGCCCGCTAACCCTTGGTATTGAAACCATGGGCGGCATTATGACTGCGCTAATTGAGAAAAACACCACGATTCCAACCAAGAAATCACAGGTGTTCTCAACTGCAGATGACAACCAAAATGCGGTAACTATTCATGTGTTGCAGGGTGAGCGTAAGCAAGCCACAGCGAACAAATCGCTGGGCCGTTTTGACTTGTCTGACATCCCACCAGCGCCACGTGGTGTGCCACAAATTGAAGTGACTTTTGATATTGATGCCAACGGTATTCTGAACGTTTCGGCCAAAGACAAAGCCACTGGTAAAGAGCAGTCCATCGTAATTAAAGCCAACTCGGGTTTAAGCGATGAAGAAGTTGAGCAAATGGTGCGCGACGCAGAAGCTAACGCTGATGAGGACCGCAAGTTTGAAGAGCTGGCAACGGCCCGCAACCAAGGTGATCAGCTGGTTCACGCAACACGCAAAATGATCACTGAAGCAGGCGACAAAGCCACTGAAGAAGACAAAACTGCCATTGAAGCAGCTTTAACAGAGCTTGAAGAAGCGGTTAAGGGTGACGATAAAGATGCGATCGACGCTAAAGTTGAAGCTCTGTCACAAGCCAGCGCTCCGCTCGCTGAGAAAATGTACGCAGAGCAGGCACAACAAGCAGATGCATCTGCGGGTGCCGAGCAAGCGGACAATGCTGATGACGTAGTTGATGCTGAGTTTGAAGAGGTTAAGGATACTGATAACAAGTAATCCTATAAATCTACGCCCTGCAGAGGTGTTGAACTGAAGCAGTGAATGATTCACCACGCGGGACTTGCTCCCGCGTTGGTGTGTCTGGCAGGTGAAAATTCGGAGTTAAAAGAGTTATGTCAAAGCGGGATTATTATGAAGTGCTTGGCGTTGAGCGCGGAGCCAGTGAGGCAGAGCTGAAAAAAGCCTATCGCCGCCTAGCCATGAAATTTCACCCGGACCGTAATCCGGATGATAAAGACGCAGAAGATAAGTTTAAAGAAGCCAACGAAGCGTACGAGGTGTTATCTGACGCCGATAAGCGTGCGGCCTATGATCGCCATGGTCATGCCGGTGTTGATCCGCAAATGGGCGGCGGTGGTTTTGGCGGCGGCGGCAACTTCTCGGATGTCTTCGGCGATGTGTTTAGCGACTTCTTTGGCGGCGGCGGTGGTGGCCGTGGTGGTCCACAGCGTGGCAGCGATTTACGCTACACCATGGAGTTGGACTTAGAAGAAGCGGTGCGCGGCACTACAGTCAGTATTCGTGTCCCCACTTTAGCCGACTGTAAAACCTGTAAAGGCAGTGGCGCGAAAAAAGGCACCAGTCCAGTCACCTGTACCACCTGTAACGGTATGGGGCAGGTGCGCATGCAACAAGGTTTCTTTGCTGTTCAACAAACCTGTCCGCGCTGTCATGGTGCTGGAAAAATGGTCACTGACCCCTGTGGGGATTGCCATGGTCAGGGCCGTGTTGAAGAAGAGAAAACCCTGTCAGTTAAAGTGCCTGCAGGAGTGGATACGGGTGACCGCATTCGCTTAAGTGGTGAAGGTGAGGCCGGTGCTTTAGGCGGTCCATCTGGCGACTTGTATGTGGTGGTGAATGTCCGTCCGCACCCAGTGTTCCAGCGTGATGGCCGTGACTTGCACTGTGAAGTGCCGATCAGCTTTGCTGATGCAGCCTTAGGCGGTGAGTTAGAAGTGCCAACCTTGGATGGCCGAGTTAAGCTGAAAATCCCTGAGGGTACGCAAACCAGTAAGATGTTCCGTTTGCGTGGCAAGGGTGTCACCCCTGTACGTGGCGGTGGCGTAGGTGATTTAATGTGCCGCGTTGCGGTGCAGACACCAACCAAGTTAAGTAAGCGTCAACGTGAACTGTTAGAAGAGTTGCGTGAAACGCTGCAGGATGAAGATGCTGCGCCTGCAAAAAAAAAGTAACAAGCACGGATAACTGGTTTACTAAAGCCAAGCGCTTTTTTGGCGACTTGTAAGCCAGTTGCATAGGCTATTGCGCTGTTGTTGCGGCGCCTAGCGATTAACGTTAAACAAGCTGGGAAGAAAATCAATGCTTCGTATTGCCGTGGTAGGTGCCGCAGGGCGCATGGGTAAAACTTTAATCGAAGCGGTGCGCATGGTGCCTGCCTTGCAATTAACCGCTGCCATTGATCGCCCAGAAAGCACCTTAATTGGCGCTGATGTTGGTGAGTTAGCTGGCTTGGGCCAAATTGGGGTGAGTCTGGTTGGCGATTTATCGCAGGTGCTCAACGAGTTTGATGTGTTGATCGACTTTACGCACCCAACTGTGACCTTAGAGAATCTAGCAATTTGCCGCGCCGCTGGCAAAGCTATGGTGATTGGCACCACAGGTTTTACTGAGGCCGAGCGCGAGCAATTGGCTAGCGCTGCCGAAGATATTGCGATTGTGTTTGCTGCTAACTTTAGTGTCGGTGTCAACCTGTGCTTGAAGTTGCTGGATACTGCCGCACGGGTGTTGGGTGATGATGCTGATATTGAAATTATTGAAGCGCATCATCGTCATAAAGTTGATGCGCCATCGGGCACAGCTTTGCGCATGGGTGAGGTGGTTGCTGCAGCCTTGGGGCGTGATCTAGCCGAAGTGGCCGTCTATGGCCGCGAGGGACAAACCGGCGCCCGTGAGCGTGAAACCATTGGTTTTGCTACGGTGCGTGCTGGTGATGTGGTCGGTGATCATACTGTGCTGTTTGCCGCAGACGGTGAGCGCGTGGAAATCACCCACAAAGCTTCGAGCCGCATGACCTTCGCCAAAGGCGCAGTACGCTCAGTGCAGTGGCTCAAAGATAAGCCTGCCGGGCTGTACGATATGCAGGATGTATTGCAGTTAAAATAATTAATTTGAGTGCTTCCGGTTAATTTAAAAAACCCGTACAATTACGTTTTAGTGAATCCACTAAAGAAGTGCGCCCAAATGAAAATACTTGAAAGCGGAATGATGTCAACTCACGTCATTCCGCTTTTTTGTACGCAAAATGTGTGCACACCAAGCTAAATTACCGGAGGTCTGCTTGACTAAGCCAGCCATACTCGCCCTTGCTGACGGCAGCATTTTTCGCGGCGACGCCATTGGAATTGACGGGCAAACTGTTGGTGAGGTGGTGTTTAATACTGCCATGACCGGCTATCAGGAAATCCTAACTGATCCATCCTATGCTCGCCAATTAGTGGCGTTAACCTACCCGCATATCGGTAATACCGGTACCACTCCAGAAGATGCAGAGTCATCGCAGGTGTGGGCGGCGGGATTGATTATTCGCGACTTACCATTGCTCGCAAGCAGCTGGCGCGATAAACAGCCATTGGGTGAGTATTTAAAAGACAATAAAATTGTTGCCATTGCCGGCATTGATACACGCCGCTTAACGCGCATTTTGCGCGAGACGGGTGCGCAAAGTGGTTGTATTCTGGCTGGTGCAGATGCCAGCGCCGAGCGCGCGCTAGAAATAGCCCGAGGCTTTGCTGGTTTGCAAGGCTTGGATTTGGCGCAAGAAGTCAGTACCGAGACAACCTATGAGTGGCGCTCAGCGCCTTGGCAGCTGCAGACAGACAGTCACCCCACAGTACCTGCTGAGCAGCTGCCTTACCATGTTGTGGTCTATGATTACGGGGTCAAGCGTAATATTTTACGGGTGTTGGTTGCGCGCGGCTGCCGCTTAACAGTGGTGCCAGCACACACCCCAGCCAGCGAAGTTTTGGCGCTCAATCCGCACGGTGTTTTTCTCTCCAATGGCCCAGGCGATCCTGAGCCTTGTGATTATGCTGTCAGTGCCATTAAGGAAATACTGCAGACAGATATTCCTGTTTTTGGCATCTGCCTAGGGCATCAGCTTTTGGCATTGGCCTCTGGCGCACGCACCATGAAAATGGTTAACGGCCATCATGGTGCTAATCACCCAGTACAAGACCTGAAAACGGGCATGGTGATGATCACCAGTCAAAACCATGGTTTTGCGGTGGATAAAGACAGCCTGCCCGCGAATTTAAAAGCGACGCACACGTCATTGTTTGATCAAACCTTACAAGGTATTGAGCGCACTGATAAAGCCGCTTTTGGTTTTCAAGGTCACCCAGAAGCCAGCCCCGGCCCTAACGATGTCAGCTCTTTGTTCGATCGCTTTGTTGCCGCCATGGCCGCGCAGCGCTAGGGGATAGTCGTGATGCTACCTAGCTTGGGAATCACTGATCTGTGGACTTATGTTCTCGGTACAGTGTTTGTGGTGTTGTTGCCGGGACCCAACTCTTTGTTTGTCTTGGCAACCGCAGCCCAAGCAGGTATTGCCTCGGGTTATAAAGCAGCCTGTGGGGTGTTTCTCGGTGATACCATTCTGATGACCTTATCAGCGCTGGGTATCGCCTCGTTACTGCGCACTGAGCCTATGTTTTTTCTGCTGTTAAAGTACTTGGGCGCTGCTTACTTATGCTGGCTGGGTATCAATATGCTGATCGCAGCATTACGTTCAATGCGTCGCTCACCCCAGGTGGTGGCTGAGATACAGCAGCAAAAACCAGCCTCGCGGCCCATGCGTAAAGCTTTTTTGCTGAGCATGTCTAACCCGAAAGCGATTTTGTTCTTTGTCTCCTTTTTTATTCAATTCGTTGACCCAGGTTACGCCCACCCTGGTGTATCGTTTTTAGTGCTGGGACTGATTGTGCAGCTGGTAAGCTGCATGTATCTCAGCCTGTTAATTTTTACCGGTGCTCGCTTAGCGCAATGGTTTCGCCAGCGGCAACGCTTGGCAAGCGGCGCATTAAGTGGAGTGGGCGCCATGTTTGTCGGCTTTGGCGTGAAGCTGGCCACTGCAACCCTGTCCTAATATTACGAGAATCCCATGCCAAAACGCACAGATATTAAAAGCATCCTCATCATCGGCGCAGGTCCAATTGTTATTGGACAGGCCTGTGAATTTGACTATTCCGGTGCGCAAGCCTGTAAAGCCTTACGTGAAGAAGGCTACAGAGTTATTTTAGTCAACTCCAATCCAGCCACCATCATGACTGACCCGGCCATGGCTGATGCCACCTATATCGAACCGATTAAGTGGCAGACAGTGGCGAAAATCATTGAGAAAGAGCGCCCCGACGCTTTATTGCCCACTATGGGTGGGCAGACAGCATTGAACTGTGCCTTAGATTTAGAGCGCGAAGGTGTTCTGGAAAAGTTTGGCGTGGAGATGATCGGTGCCAATGCTGACACCATTGATAAGGCTGAAGATCGCTCGCGTTTTGACCAAGCCATGACCGCCATTGGCCTCGCTTGTCCGCGTTCCGGCATCGCCCATAGCATGGAAGAAGCGTACAAAGTGCAAAGTGAAGTCGGCTTTCCTTGCATTATTCGTCCAAGTTTCACCATGGGCGGCACGGGCGGCGGCATTGCTTACAACCGAGAAGAGTTTGAAGAGATCTGCACCCGCGGTTTAGACTTATCCCCAACCAAAGAATTGTTGATCGATGAATCGCTGATTGGTTGGAAAGAGTACGAAATGGAAGTGGTGCGCGACAAAAATGATAACTGCATTATTGTCTGCTCCATTGAAAACTTTGATCCGATGGGTGTGCATACCGGTGACTCTATCACCGTAGCGCCGGCACAAACCTTGACCGATAAAGAATACCAAATCATGCGTGACGCCTCGTTGGCGGTGATGCGTGAAATTGGCGTTGAGAGCGGTGGCTCCAACGTGCAGTTTGGTATCGATCCAAAAGACGGGCGCATGGTGGTGATTGAGATGAATCCGCGGGTCTCGCGCTCATCGGCTTTGGCCTCGAAAGCCACCGGTTTCCCCATTGCTAAAATCGCGGCGAAACTGGCGGTTGGTTACACCCTAGATGAGCTGCAGAACGACATCACTGGCGGTCGCACCCCAGCATCTTTTGAGCCGTCAATTGACTATGTTGTTACTAAAATCCCCCGCTTTACCTTTGAAAAGTTCCCCAAAGCTGATGCGCGCTTAACCACGCAAATGAAGTCCGTGGGTGAGGTTATGGCCATTGGTCGCACTTTCCAAGAGTCGTTGCAGAAAGCTTTGCGCGGTTTGGAAGTGGGCGTTAACGGTCTAGATCCAATTTTGGATCTGAATGATCCAGAAGCTGCGGCGATATTACGCCGTGAGCTAACTGTGCCTGGGGCTGATCGCATTTGGTATGTGGCCGATGCCATGCGTTTTGGCATGACCCGCAATGAAATTTACGAACTCACCAAAATCGATCATTGGTTCTTAGTGCAGATGGAAGATCTAGTGCACGAGGCTGAGCGCTTAAAAACCGTGGGCCTTGCGCAAATTGATGCCGCGCAGATGTTTAAGCTCAAGCGCAAAGGTTTCAGTGATGCCCGTTTAGCAGAGTTACTCGGTGTGTCTGAGAAAAACCTGCGCAGTCGCCGTCATCAGCTCAATATTTTTCCAGTCTATAAGCGGGTGGATACCTGTGCGGGTGAGTTTGCCACTGACACCGCTTACATGTATTCCACTTATGAGGAAGAGTGTGAAGCCCAGCCCAGTTCGCGCGATAAGATCATGATTCTTGGTGGCGGCCCGAACCGCATTGGTCAGGGGATTGAGTTTGACTATTGCTGTGTGCACGCCGCATTGGCCATGCGCGAAGACGGGTATGAGACCATTATGGTCAACTGCAACCCAGAGACCGTTTCCACTGACTATGACACCTCAGATCGCCTGTATTTTGAGCCGGTGACTTTGGAAGATGTGTTGGAAATCGTCCGTGTCGAAAAACCCGTGGGCGTGATTGTGCAGTACGGTGGGCAAACCCCATTGAAAATTTGCCGTGAACTGGAAGCCGCCGGTGTACCCATTATTGGTACCAGCCCAGATGCCATTGACCGCGCCGAAGACCGTGAACGCTTCCAGCAAATGGTTGAGCGCTTAGGTTTGCGTCAGCCACAAAACGCTACCGCGCGTAGCGAAGAAGAAGCCATTAGCGCCTCCAAAGAAATTGGTTATCCGCTGGTGGTGCGTCCTTCATACGTGCTGGGCGGGCGGGCGATGGAGATCGTCTATGACGAAGAAGAGCTCAAGCGCTACATGCGTGAAGCGGTGCAAGTCTCCAATGACAGCCCAGTGCTGCTGGATCACTTCCTGAACCGCGCCATTGAAGTGGACGTGGATGCGGTGTGTGATGGTGAGATCGTGGTGATTGGTGCGATTATGCAGCACATTGAGCAGGCAGGGGTGCACTCCGGTGACTCTGCCTGCTCATTGCCGCCTTATTCATTGCCAGCGCACATTCAAGATGAGATTCGTGATCAGGTCCGCCGCATGGCGTTAGAGCTGGGTGTGTTAGGCTTGATGAACGTGCAAATGGCGGTGCAGGGCGAAGATATCTATGTGATTGAAGTCAACCCTCGAGCTTCGCGCACCGTACCTTTTGTGTCGAAGTGCATTGGCGAGTCGCTGGCTAAAGTCGCTGCACGGGTGATGGCTGGTAAGACTTTGACGGAGCTTAACTTCACCAAAGAAATCATTCCGCCGTTCTTTAGTGTTAAAGAAGCCGTCTTCCCCTTTGCTAAATTCCCAGGTGTTGATACGATCCTTGGGCCAGAGATGAAATCCACCGGTGAGGTGATGGGAGTTGGTGACAGCTTCGCGGAAGCCTTTGCCAAGTCGCAAATGGGTGCCGGCGAAGTGCTGCCAACCAGCGGCTGTGCTTTTATCAGTGTGCGCGAAGATGACAAACCTTTTGCTGCAGCATTGGCCGGTGATTTAATTGCTTTGGGCTTTACTATAGTCGCCACGCTAGGAACTGCTAAACTCATTGAGGCGGCAGGCCATAATGTGCGCCGTGTAAATAAAGTGACTGAAGGTCGTCCGCACATTGTTGATATGATCAAGAATGATGAAGTGACCTTAGTCATCAATACTACCGAGGGGCGTCAGTCTATTGCTGATTCCTTCTCGATTCGTCGAAACGCTCTGCAACGAAAAGTCTATTTCTCCACTACTTTAGCGGGTGGCCAGGCTGTTTGTGAGGCGCTTAAATTCGGTCCAGAAAAGACCGTGCGTCGCTTGCAGGACTTGCATTCAGGAATTAATGCGTGACTAAATTTCCAATGACCATCCAGGGCGCTCGCGCCTTGGAGGATGAGCTTAAGCATCTTAAAACAGTGATGCGTCCACAAATCACCGCAGCCATTGCGACTGCGCGTGAGTTGGGCGATTTATCAGAAAACGCTGAGTACCATGCCGCCCGTGAGCAGCAGGGTATGAGTGAGGCGCGTATTCGTGATATCGAAGGGCGCTTATCTGCTGCACAAATCATTGATGTGACCACTATTCCATATTCTGGAAAAGTGTTTTTTGGGACCACAGTGACCATTCTTAATGTCGAAACTGATGAGGAATTAACTTATCAGATCGTTGGTGAGGATGAGGCAGACTTTAAACTCGGCAAGATATCGGTTACCTCGCCCATTGCCCGTGCTTTAGTGGGTAAGGAAGAGGGCGCTGTTGTTGTGGTGCAAACCCCAGGCGGTTTGATCGAGTATGAAATCGTCGAGGTTCGCCATATCTAGCATTGCTCCCTTGCGGGCCGGCGCAATCACTTGGCAGCTTGCACAAGTGTTTTGGGTGGGCGGTATTTGGATTATGCACTTTGTTTTGCTGAAGGCGCTGGAGAAAATCGGTTTTGCCAGTATCTTGGTGCAAGAGGTCGCGTTATATACGCGGCCTTTGCTGGTGGGGATCGCTTTGGCGTGTGTTTTGCTGCAGCTCATGGTGCTTAAACAGGCTATGCCTGCGCGCCAGTTGCTGAAAGATTTGCGTGGCCAGCTCTTGCTGGTATCTGCTGCTTTGGCGGTGAGCTATTTTGTTACGCAAAATCTGTGGCCGGCTGCGCAGTATTGGCTGGCTTACAGTTACTTAGCGCTGGGAATGTGTGGACTGTTACTGGTTATTCAGCCTGTGCCCTTAGCCTATCCAGCTCTGCGTTCATCATAGATGTTAGTGAGCTGGATAGTTGTGGCTAAGTTTAAATGTTGTAACGCAGTACGTTAGACAGGTTTTTATTTGGCTGAGGGTTCTTGCGATAAATTAATGCAACTTTACCGATGCTTTGTACCAAAACGCTGCTGCTTTTTTGGCATAATTCATCGATGATGGCTTTACGGTCATCGCGCTCCGCAAGGCGCAGCTGAATTTTAATGAGCTCATGGTCGTGCAAAGCGCGATCCAGCTCAGCCAGAACCCCTTCGGTTAAACCGTTATCAGCCACCGTAACAATCGGCTTTAGGTGATGGCCGATGGATTTAAATTGTTTCTTTTGCTCTTGTGTGAGCGTCATAATCGACCTCTGAGTCGTAACATTGAATGAAGGTGGGTAGTTTACCTGACCTGAAGCTTAAGAGGTATTCTGTGGCTCGATCTAAAAGCAGTCAGCGCTGGCTAACTGAACATTTTAATGACCCATTTGTGAAAATGGCGCATAAAGATGGTTACCGCTCCCGTGCGAGCTATAAATTATTAGAGATCCAAGAAAAAGACCGTATTTTACGCCCTGGCATGACGGTCATTGACTTGGGCAGTACGCCAGGTGGTTGGTCGCAAGTGACCAGTCGCGTGGTCGGTGATGATGGTACGTTAATCGCATCAGACATCCTGCCCATGGACAGTATTGCTGGCGTAACTTTTATTGAGGGCGACTTTACTGAGCAAAGTGTCTTTGATGAAATTATTGCAGCAGTGGGAAATAAGCCGGTAGACCTTGTTATTTCCGATATGGCCCCCAATATGAGTGGTATACGTATCGCCGATCAAGCATCGGCGATGTACTTATGTGAACTGGCTCTGGATTTAGCATCTAAGGTCTTACGTCCCGGCGGTGATTTTTTAATTAAAATCTTCCACGGTGAAGGTTTTGATGAGTATCTGCGTGATGTGCGTGGACGTTTTGAAAAAGTGCAAATGCGCAAGCCAAGTTCATCCCGTGACCGCTCACGAGAACAGTACCTCCTAGCGCGGGGTATGCATGCGGTGGATGACGATGCTTAATTGAAGTGTTTAAATGTATTGTTACAGGACAAACATACGCAGAGCGTCAATGTGTAGTAAGTTTGTTATATGTAATTGACGTATTTGTTGCGGTTGTTGCAGCAGAGGGTATATAGAAGTGAACGATATGACTAAAAACCTCCTATTGTGGTTGGTTATCGCTGCTGTCCTAGTGACCGTAATGAATAATTTTTCCTCGCAGAGCGAAGCGGGCAAGCTGAATTACAGCACCTTTATTGAAGAGGTGAAGTCTGGACGTGTTGAGCAAGTGACCGTTGACGGTTTTGTGATTACAGGTAAGCGTGCAGACGGTAGTGTGTTTGAAACCGTGCGCCCAGCGATTCAAGACAATGGCTTGATGGGTGACTTGCTAGAGCACAATGTTAGCGTGGTTGGTAAGCAGCCAGAGCGCCAGAGCATGTGGATGCAGCTTTTAGTTGCCAGCTTCCCAATTCTGATTATTTTAGCTGTAGTAATGTTCTTTATGCGTCAGATGCAAGGCGGCGCTGGCGGTAAAGGCGGGCCCATGAGCTTTGGCAAAAGCAAAGCGCGCTTAATGGCCGAAGATCAAATTAAAACCACACTGGCAGATGTTGCCGGTTGTGATGAAGCCAAAGAAGAAGTCGGCGAAATTGTTGAGTTCTTACGCGATCCCAGCCGCTTCCAGCGCTTAGGTGGCAAAATCCCCCGTGGCGTATTAATGGTGGGGCAGCCTGGTACGGGTAAAACCTTGTTGGCGAAAGCCATTGCCGGTGAAGCAAAAGTACCGTTCTTTACTATTTCCGGTTCTGACTTCGTAGAAATGTTTGTCGGGGTGGGTGCTTCACGGGTGCGCGATATGTTTGAGCAAGCGAAAAAGCATGCACCCTGCATTATTTTTATTGATGAGATTGATGCGGTCGGTCGTCACCGTGGCGCTGGTATGGGCGGCGGCAATGATGAGCGTGAGCAGACCTTGAACCAGTTGCTGGTGGAAATGGACGGTTTTGAAGACAATGATGGCGTGATCGTTATTGCTGCGACTAACCGCCCTGATGTGCTGGACCCAGCGTTATTGCGTCCAGGTCGATTTGACCGTCAAGTGGTGGTGGGCTTGCCCGACATCCGTGGTCGCGAGCAGATTTTACTGGTGCATATGCGTAAAGTACCGGTGCATGATGACGTGGATGCGGCAGTGATTGCCCGTGGTACGCCAGGCTTCTCAGGTGCGGATTTGGCTAACTTGGTCAACGAGGCGGCGTTATTTGCGGCGCGTTCTGACAGCCGTTTAGTCACCATGCAAGAATTTGAGATGGCTAAAGATAAAATCATGATGGGTGCTGAGCGCAAATCCATGGTGATGTCAGAAAAAGAAAAGCTCAATACTGCCTATCACGAAGCGGGTCATGCCATTGTTGGTCGCTTAGTGCCAGAGCATGATCCAGTGTATAAAGTGTCGATTATTCCCCGTGGCCGTGCGCTGGGGGTGACTATGTTCTTGCCGGAAGAAGATCGCTATAGCTTATCGAAGCGCGGTTTGATCAGTCAGATTTGCTCACTGTACGGCGGCCGTATTGCTGAGGAAATGACTCTTGGCTTTGACGGTGTCACCACGGGTGCATCGAACGACATTATGCGCGCGACGCAATTGGCGCGGAACATGGTGACCAAATGGGGCTTGTCTGAGAAGCTTGGTCCGTTGATGTATGAAGAGGATGAAAACGAAGGTTATTTAGGTCGTTCTGGCGGTGGTGCAAGTAACGTCTCAGGCGAAACAGCCAAGTTAATTGACCAAGAAATACGCGAGATTATTGACGAGTGCTACGGCACTGCGACTAAAATTTTGCATGATAATCGCGATAAGTTAGAAGCAATGGCTTTAGCACTCATGAAGTATGAAACCATTGATAGCGATCAGATTGACGATATTATGTCGGGCCGTGAGCCGCGCGAACCAAAAGACTGGGGAGACAGCGGCTCGGCAGGTAAGCCCAGCGCGCAAGCTGAGCCTAAAGACAATGCGCCAAGGCCAGATGCGCCCATTGGTGGGCCGGCCGGCGAACACTAAGAGGCAGTTAACGGGCGCTAATCAGCGCCCGTTTCAATAGTACAGAACACTAAGGCAGACTATGCACGTCACCGCAAATCCTGTTTTACACTGTGGTAAACAGGTTCTTGATTTATCCCGCGCCCATGTAATGGGTATCCTGAATGCAACCCCAGATTCGTTTTCTGATGGTGGTCGTGATGCCACTTTGGCTGCAGCGTTACAGCGTGCTTTAGCAATGGTGGCCGATGGTGCAAGCATCATTGATATTGGTGGTGAATCAACCCGACCTGGGGCAGCAGTGGTGAGTGTGCAGCAAGAGCTGGATCGAGTGGCACCCTTGGTTGAGTTGATCGCGGCAGAAAGTGATGTGATTATTTCTGTCGATACCTCAACACCTGCAGTCATCACTGAAACTGCGCGCTTAGGTGCGGGGCTAATCAATGATGTGCGCTCTTTGCAGCGTGAGGGGGCGCTTACGGCTGCAGCTGCAACGGGCTTGCCCGTATGCCTTATGCACATGCGTGGAGAGCCACAAACCATGCAAGATGCGCCACATTACGAGGATGTGGCCGCTGAAGTGATGCTTTTTTTGCAGCAGCGTATGGCCGCTTGTGCGCAGGTAGGGATTGCTCCTGAGCGTATTGTGCTTGACCCAGGCTTTGGTTTCGCAAAAAATCTACAACACAATTATGAGTTGTTTCAGCGTCTGCCCGAGTTGTGGCAGTTGCAGCGACCTTTGTTGGTCGGTGTCTCGCGTAAGAGCATGGTGGGTAATGTTGTGCATAAGCCAGTTGATCAGCGTTTGTCTGGCAGTTTAGCCTTGGCGGTGATGGCCTTAGAGCGCGGGGCAAAAATTTTACGTGTGCATGATGTGGCAGAGACCATGGATGTGCTGAAAATATTTAATGCGGTGCAGTCCGCGGCAAAGGAATAATAAAATGGCGAGAAAGTATTTTGGCACTGACGGTATTCGTGGGCATGTGGGTACGCACCCGATAACCCCAGAGTTTATGCTGAAGCTCGGTTGGGCGGCAGGCATGGCGTTTCGTAAGCAAGGTAAGTGCCGTATTTTAGTGGGCAAAGACACCCGTATTTCTGGCTATATGTTTGAGTCGGCACTGCAGGCTGGATTATCTGCCGCCGGTGCTGATGTGATGTTATTAGGTCCAATGCCGACGCCGGCGGTAGCGTATTTGGCGCGAACGTTTCAAGCAGAAGCTGGCATAGTCATCAGTGCTTCACACAACCCACATCATGATAATGGCATTAAGTTCTTCTCAGGTCAGGGCACCAAATTACCGGATGCCGTTGAGCTGATGATTGAGGAGTTGATTGATGAGCCGATGACGGTGGTTGAGTCCGAACATTTAGGTAAAGCCTCGCGCATCAATGACGCAGCTGGCCGTTATATCGAGTTCTGTAAAAGTAGCGTGCCCACCAGCACTGATTTTTCTGGGCTGAAAATTGTCTTAGATTGCGCGCACGGAGCTACCTACAAAGTTGCGCCAAGTGTGTTTCGCGAGCTGGGGGCAGAGGTGGTCACCACCGCTGCGCAGCCAGATGGCTTGAATATTAATGATGGTGTTGGCTCCACATGTTTGGGTCCGCTACAAAAAGCTGTGGTTGAGCATGGTGCGGATTTAGGTATTGCCTTTGATGGCGATGGTGACCGCGTACAAATGGTTGATCATACGGGTGCAGTGGTGGATGGTGATGACCTGTTGTACATCATCGCCACTGATATCCAGGAGCGTGAGCGCTTGCCAGAAGGTACCGGCGTAGTAGGGACCCTGATGAGTAATCTCGGTCTTGAGCTGGCTCTGGAAGAGCGCGGCATTCCTTTTATTCGTGCCAATGTGGGTGACCGTTATGTCATGGCGGAAATGGTTGAGCGCAAGTGGGTGCTCGGTGGTGAAAATTCAGGGCACATTCTCTGTGCGCAGCATGCAACCACTGGTGATGCCATTATTGCAGCCTTGCAAGTGCTGCTGGCGTTACGCCGCCGCGGGCAGAGCTTGGCAAAAGAGCGTCTAGCCTGGAAAAAGCTGCCGCAAGTGCTGATTAACGTGCGCTTAACAGGCGAAGTTGACCCGGTCAGTGATCCTAAGGTGCAGGCAGCCTGTGATGAGGTGACTGCGGCGATGGCTGGGCGTGGGCGAGTATTGTTGCGCAAATCAGGTACTGAGCCGTTAGTGCGGATTATGGTTGAAGGTGATGACGAGGCCGTAGTCTTACAGCATGCGCAGCGTTTAGCCGAAGTTGTGCAAGCGGTATGTGGTTGATTTTGCTTGCATCTTTTTATGCGCTTGAGTAATATCTGCGCCCACTTTGAGCGAAGAGGATTGACATGCGTCGCCCATTGGTAGCTGGTAATTGGAAAATGCATGGCACCTGTGCCAGCATCAAACTGTTGTTAAATGAACTGGCTACACAAGTATTGCCCGCTGAAGTTGATGTGGCAGTATTTCCTGGTCTTGTTTATTTACAAGCTGTTGGTGCTCAGGTCGCGCAAAGTGATATTGTTGTCGGTGCTCAGGATTGCGCTGTGCAGTTGGAGGAGGGCGCCCTGACTGGGGAAACCTCGGCGCTACAGCTCGCAGATATTGGTTGTTCAATGGTACTTGTTGGGCATTCTGAACGAAGACAGTTGCAAGATGAGACTGATAGTGTAATATGCCGCAAGTTTATTGCAGCGCAAGCAGCTGGTTTAACGCCAGTGCTTTGTGTTGGTGAGACTCTTGCAGAGCGTGAAGCTGGGCAGGCGCTAGCAGTTGTGCAGCGGCAAATTGATGCCGTGCTGGTGGAGCTGGGTGTTGATGTTTTTGCTAAAGCAGTCATTGCTTATGAGCCAGTTTGGGCGATAGGTAGTGGATTGACTGCAACACCTGAGCAGGCGCAAGATATACACGCGCAAATACGCGCACATATCGCCAGTCATAGTGCGGGCGTGGCTCAGGGTTTAAGAATTTTATACGGCGGCAGTGTCAAGGCTGCCAATGCTGCTGAGTTGTTTGCTCAAGCAGATATCGATGGGGGGTTAGTAGGCGGAGCCTCCCTCAATGCAAAAGAATTTGGTGCGATATGTCGCGCTGCGGGAAATTAAAATGCTGGAAACAGTCACAATTATTGTCCACTTAGTGGTTGCTGTTGGTCTTGTAGGTTTTGTCCTGTTACAGCAGGGTAAAGGTGCAGAAGCTGGCGCTTCATTTGGTTCTGGCGCTTCAGGAACTGTATTTGGATCGCAGGGTTCAAGCAGTTTTATGAGTCGTTTGACTGCTGTTTTAGCGGCAGTGTTTTTTGCAACGAGTTTAGGTTTGGCGTTTTACGCTAAAGAACGTGCTGGTGCAATTGCGCAGATGGGTTTGCCTGATCCAGCAGTTTTAGAAGTACAGGTTGAAGAGCAAGTTATGCTGGAAGACATTCCTCAAGTCGAAAGCAAGCGCTCAGCAGCCAGTGACACTGATGTACCTGTTGTTGAAGTAGAAGAAGTAGACGTAGAGTAATTTTGCCGAGGTGGTGGAATTGGTAGACACGCTACCTTGAGGTGGTAGTGGCCTAAAGGCTGTAGGGGTTCGAGTCCCCTTCTCGGTACCATATAAAAAACGACCTGCTGCATAAGCGGGTCGTTTTGTTTGTGCTTACTTGACTGTGATTGATCTGGGGTGTACACTTCGTGATCAGATTTAGTGGGGTGGCGTTGTTTTTGCCACGCGCATTATAAATGCCAAGTATTCATAATAAAGAGCCCCTAGTAAGGGGCTTTTTATTAGGTGAAACAGATATATTTTCAAATATTGGATGGGCGTTAGGCCCATTTTTCATTTCTACAGCATGCATTGGAGGTCGGATGACTAGCAAGCTGGAGCAGTTGCAGGACATATTGACGCCAGTGATTGAAGCGCTGGGTTATCAGAAGTGGGGCATTGAGTTTATTTCTCAGGGTCGCCATTCAGTGCTGCGTGTTTATATTGATCATGAGAATGGAATCTTAATCGATGATTGTGAAACAGTCAGTCGTCAGCTGAGTGCTGTGATGGATGTTGAAGATCCGATCAGCTCTGAATATACGCTGGAAGTTTCCTCACCGGGAATGGATCGTCCACTCTTTACCTTGGAGCAGTTTGCTGCTTTTGCGGGTGAACAGGTAAAAATTAAGCTGCGCTCTCCAATTGAAGATCGCCGCAGTTTTCAAGGGTTGATTCGATCAGTTGAAGATCAAGATGTGGTGGTGCAAGTTGATGAGTATGAGTACTTGCTGCCGATCGATCTGATTGAAAAAGCTAATATACTTCCGAACTTTGAATAAAAATACGGACTCCGCGAACTTTAGAATTCGCGAAAGGCGAGGCATGCGATGAGCAAAGAAATTTTACTGGTTGTTGAATCAGTCTCCAACGAAAAAGGTGTTCCGCCAGCGGTGATTTTTGAAGCGCTGGAACTGGCACTGGCCACTGCAACTAAGAAAAACTACGAAGATGAAGTGGACCTGCGGGTCGAAATTGACCGCCAGACCGGTAACTATGAAACCTTCCGTCGTTGGACAGTAATAGAAGAAGTTGACTTTGATGACCCAGCGCATCAGTTGACCATTGATATGGCCGAAAAGCGCGTGGAAAACCCCAGCGTCGGCGATGTCATTGAAGAGAAAATTGAATCCATTGAGTTTGGCCGTATTGCTGCACAAACCGCTAAGCAAGTGATCGTGCAAAAAGTACGTGAAGCTGAGCGCGCGCAAATTGTTGAGGCATACCGCAGCAGGCTCGGTGAGGTTATTTTCGGAACAGTTAAGAAAGTTACTCGCGACAATATTATTGTTGATTTGGGTAATAACGCTGAAGCAATTTTAGCTCGGGAAGATATTATTCCGCGCGAAACCTTCCGGGTTGGTGCGCGTGTACGTGCATTACTGCAAGAGATTCGTTCAGAGAACCGTGGTCCGCAATTGGTATTGTCGCGCACTGCTCCAGAAATGATTATGGAACTGTTCAATATTGAGGTTCCAGAAATTTCTGAAGGCTTGATCGAAATTATGGCGGCTGCCCGTGATCCAGGGTCCCGTGCTAAAATAGCCGTACGTTCTAAAGATAAGCGTATTGATCCACAGGGAGCCTGTATTGGTATGCGTGGTTCTCGTGTGCAAGCTGTTTCTGCTGAACTCGGCGGTGAGCGTGTAGATATTGTGTTGTGGGATGATAATCCGGCGCAATTTGTCATTAGCGCGATGTCCCCTGCGGAAGTGGTTGCCATCATTGTTGATGAAGATACGCACACCATGGATATCGCTGTTGCGGAAGAAAACCTGGCACAGGCCATTGGTCGCGGCGGTCAAAACGTACGCCTAGCTTCGCAGCTCACTGGCTGGACGTTGAATGTGATGAGTCAGGAAGACATTCAAGCGCGTCAGCAAGAAGAAACCGGCGATTTATTACAACTGTTTGTTAGAGACCTTGAGGTAGATGAGGACTTAGCGCAGGTTCTAGTGGACGAGGGCTTCACCAGTTTGGATGAAGTTGCTTATGTACCAATGGAAGAGATGCTGAACATTGAAGGTTTTGATGAAGAAATCGTTAATGAACTGCGTACTCGCGCCAAAAACTGTTTACTGACTCGCGCTATTGCGACTGAAGAAAAGCTGGCTGATATTCAGCCGGAACAGGATTTGCTCGACTTAACGGGCATGAGCAAAGAGCTGGCCGTTGAGCTAGCCGTCCGCGGAGTGCTCAGCCGCGAAGACCTAGCAGAGCAATCGATTGATGATTTGCTCGAAATCGAAGGCATGGATGAAGATCGTGCCGGCAAGCTGATCATGGCCGCCCGCGCCCACTGGTTTGAATAAGCACATTGCGGCTTGAGGAGAGAAGTTCATGACGCAAGTCACGGTTAAAGAACTGGCTAAAGTAGTGAACACGCCAGTAGAAAGCCTACTGCAACAAATGCATGAGGCTGGTCTGGCACACACTAGTGCCGACCAAAAAGTAAGCGAAACGGAGAAACAGAAACTTTTGACTTTTTTAGAAAAAGGCAGCAGTACTAAAACTGACGGATCTAAAAAAATCACTTTGCAACGTAAAACGACAACCACCTTGCGTACGCCAGGTAGTAAGTCAATTAGTGTTGAAGTGCGTAAAAAGAAAACTTTTGTTAAGCGCAGTGCTGAAGAGATTGAAGCTGAAAAGCAAAAAGATCTTGAGAAATTGCAAGCTGAGAAAAAGGCCAAAGAAGCTGCGCAAGAAAAAGCTAAGCCAGCTGAAGTTAAAGCTGAGCCTGTAGCGACTAAACCAGCTGCGGCAAAAGCCGAGCCAGTTAAAGCTGAAGAGCCTGACCTGCCACCGGCAGACATTACTTTGCCTGTGGTGGATGAAGTTGCTGCACCGGCCACTGAGCGTAAAAAAGCGCCAACCAAGCGTGTTGAGCCAGATGAGCGTCGTGAGCGTAAAGCTGCGCCACGTCCTGCGGCCAAAGGTAAGGCGCGTCTGGATGATGAGCAAACTGCTCGTCGCGGTGGACGTAACCGCAGCAAAGCGAAGAAGCGCTCGAATCAGCATGGCTTCCATAGCCCTGCAGGTCCAGTTGTACGTGATGTCAGTATTGGTGAAACCATCACCGTTGCTGAATTAGCTGCGCAGATGTCGGTGAAAGGCGTCGAAGTGGTTAAGTATATGTTCCAACTCGGCTCGCCAGTGACCATCAACCAAGTATTGGACCAAGATACTGCGGTATTAATTGCCGAAGACATGGGGCACCGCGTCAGTCGCGTCAGCGATAACGTACTGGAAGAGCAGTTTGCTGAGTCATTGAAAATTGATGAAGGCGAAACGTTCCACAGAGCACCTGTAGTAACAGTTATGGGTCACGTTGACCACGGTAAAACCTCGTTGCTTGACTACATTCGTCGCGCCAAAGTGGCGACTGGTGAAGCCGGTGGGATTACCCAGCACATTGGTGCTTATCACGTGAAAACTGAAGGTGGCATGGTCACTTTCTTAGATACCCCAGGTCACGCCGCCTTTACTGCGATGCGTGCACGTGGAGCCAAAGCTACAGATATCGTAATTCTAGTGGTTGCTGCGGATGATGGCGTGATGCCACAAACCATTGAAGGTATTGAGCACGCTAAAGCAGCGGGCGTCCCTTTGATTATCGCAGTGAACAAAATTGATAAGCCAGAAGCTGATCCAGATCGTATTAAAAACGACCTAGCAGCTCATGACGTCATCCCAGAAGAGTGGGGTGGTGATACGCAGTTTGTCCACGTTTCTGCCAAAGTCGGCACCGGAATTGATGCGTTACTTGAGTCAGTTCTGCTGCAAGCAGAAGTACTTGAGCTCAATGCCACACCATCGGCTTCAGGGCGTGGTGTAGTGATTGAGTCGCGTCTGGATAAAGGCCGTGGCCCAGTTGCTTCGGTGCTGGTACAAAACGGTACCTTACGTCAAGGCGACATGGTGTTAGTGGGTGTTAACTTCGGTCGTATCCGCGCCATGATGGATGAAAATGGTCAACCTATCCAAGAGGCAGGTCCATCGATTCCAGTAGAGATTTTAGGTCTAGATGGTACGCCAGAAGCCGGTGACGAAGTCACAGTTGTGGTTGATGAGCGTAAAGCCCGTGAAGTTGCACTGTTCCGTCAGGGCAAGTTCCGTGAGGTGAAACTGGCCCGCGCCCATGCTGGTAAGCTCGAAAATATGTTCGAGAATATGGGGCAGGAAGAGAAGAAAGTTCTTAATATCGTTATTAAAGCAGACGTGCGCGGTACCCTTGAGGCATTGCGCGGTTCCTTGTCTGAGTTAGGTAATGATGAAGTAGAAGTCTGTGTGGTGGCTGGTGGTGTGGGTGGTATCAACGAAAGTGATGCGAACCTGGCTCTAGCTTCCAATGCGGTGATCTTTGGTTTCAACGTGCGTGCTGATGCCGGTGCGCGTAAAATCGTTGAGCAAGAAGGTCTCGATATGCGCTACTACAATATCATTTACGATATTATCGAAGACGTGAAGAAAGCACTGTCCGGACTGCTGGGTACTGATGTTCGTGAGAATATTCTGGGTATCGCCGAAGTGCGCGAAGTATTCCGTTCGCCGAAGCTAGGTGCAGTTGCCGGTTGTATGGTTACTGAAGGTACTGTGTACCGTAACCGTCCAATTCGTGTATTGCGCGATGACGTTGTTATTTTTGAAGGTGAGCTGGAATCATTACGCCGCTTTAAAGATGACGCTGCTGAAGTGCGTTCCGGTATGGAGTGTGGTATCGGCGTGAAGAGTTACAATGACGTGAAAGTGGGTGACAAGATCGAAGTGTTCGAGAAGGTCCAAGTCGCACGTACGCTGTAATTTATAAACGTATAGGCAACGGCAAGTGCAGCTGGCTGGGTATCTAACCTAACCTGCTGAGCTTGCCGTTTGCTGTTTATATGGATCAAAAGAGTAGCTGCACTGTGCAGCGCAAGGTGAATGTAATGGCGAAACAATACAGCCGCACCCAACGTATTGGCGATCAGATCCAGCGTGAGCTGGCAACACTGATCCCGCGCGAAATCAAAGATCCGCGCTTAGGTTTTATCACGGTTACAGGCGTTGATGTCAGTCGTGATATCAGTCACGCCAAAGTCTTTATCACTGTGATGGGCGATAACTCCCCTGAAGTGATTAAAGAAAACTTAACTGTGCTGAAAGATGCAGCGGGTTATTTAAGAATGTTGCTAGGTAAGGCGATGAAATTGCGCAGCTTACCAGCGTTACATTTTCATTATGATGAAAGTATTACTCGCGGTGCGCATTTGTCGGCACTGATTGAGCAGGCGGTGTCCGAAGACGAGCGCAATACTGGGTCCAGCGGAGAGTAAGGCGTAGTGCAACAGGTTAAACGTAAGCGTCGCAGTGTCAGCGGTATTATTATTTTTGATAAGCCTTATGGTGTTAGCTCTAACGGCGCTTTGCAGAAAGTTCGTTGGCTGCTCAACTCCGATAAAGGCGGCCACACTGGTAGCCTCGATCCTTTAGCAACGGGTGTATTGCCGCTGTGCTTTGGTGAGGCAACTAAGTTTTCTCGCTACCTGCTGGATGCTGATAAAGTTTATGAAGCAACCATGCAGCTTGGTGCCACCACCGATACCGGTGATGCTGAAGGTGAGGTGCTAGAAACTAAAGCAGTTCATGTCAGCGCTGCTGATATTGAAGCGGTATTGCCGCAGTTTCGTGGCGAGATTGAACAAATTCCACCGATGTATTCAGCGCTAAAAAAAGATGGGCAACCGCTGTATAAGCTTGCGCGCGCGGGTATTACTGTAGAGCGGCCGCCGCGTAAAGTGACTATCAGTCAGCTGGAGCTTTTATCCTGCGAAGGGGAGCAAGCTCGTATTCGAGTGGCCTGCAGTAAAGGCACTTATATTCGCACCTTAGTTGAAGACATTGGTGCGGTGCTGGGCTGTGGTGCCCATGTGGCGCAATTGCGTCGCACAGAGGCTGGGCCTTTTGATTTAACCCATGCGGTCACTTTAGCAGAGCTGGAGCGCTTGCATGAGGAAGGTGGGGCTGAAGCACTGGATGCCTGCATGATTCCCATGGACAGCGGTTTGCTGCATTTTCCTCGGGTCAGCTTGACGGAGAACAGCAGTTTCTTTTGGTTAAATGGCCAGCCCGTACGTGCGCAGAATTCGCCACTGGAAGGAATGGTGCGGGTTTATAACCATAATGATGAATTTATCGGCGTGGGCGAAATAGATGATGATGCAATGGTTGCACCCAAGCGTCTAATTCGGTCACAATGAGCAAGTTGTTTTAGCTGTATTATTACTGCAGCTAAAAAACCTTAAGGTAGGCTGTTGGCAGGCACGGTCATACCTCTATCTTTTGCACGGGAAACTCCCGGCCTGTCCAAACTAGGAGCCCATCATGGCACTAAGCAACGAAGAAAAAATCCAGATTATTAATGACTACAAGCAGTCTGAAGGTGATACCGGTTCGCCAGAAGTGCAAGTTGCACTTTTGACGACCAACATCAACAAGCTGCAAGGTCACTTCAAAGATAACAAAAAAGATCACCACTCACGTCGTGGTTTAATCCGTATGGTTAACCAGCGTCGTAAGCTGTTGGACTACCTGAAGGGTAAAGATCTTGGCCGTTACGCGACTTTGATTGGTCGTCTGGGTCTACGTCGTTAAGGCGTAAGCTGTAACGTGAAGCTGGGAGTCTGGGGTGCTAAGCGTAAAGTGATTTGCGCAAGTGCTTTAGGCTTCCAGCTTTTCGCTTTTCAGGAGTACGTTGGGCCGATACCCAAGCTCTTGCCAATTTCCCCAAGGTCACATTAGAGAAGGAAGATACCGTGAATCCGGTTATTAAAACGTTTCAATTTGGTGAATCCACCATTACTTTAGAAACAGGCCGCATTGCGCGTCAAGCCTGTGGTGCTGTATTAGTCAGCGTTAACAACGATGTCTCTGTACTCTGTACAGTGGTTGGCGCGAAAAAAGCTGATCCAAGCAAAGACTTTTTCCCATTATCTGTGCATTACCAAGAAAAAACCTATGCCGCAGGTAAAATCCCAGGTGGTTTCTTCAAGCGTGAAGCCCGTCCATCTGAAAAAGAAACCCTCACCTCACGCCTGATCGACCGTCCGATCCGTCCGCTGTTCCCAGAAGGTTTCAGCAACGAAGTGCAGGTTATTTGTACGGTTGTTTCTACTAGTAAGAAAACTGATCCAGACATCGCTGCGATGATTGGTACCTCAGCGGCATTGGCGATCTCAGGTATTCCATTCAACGGCCCAATTGGTTGTGCCCGCGTTGGTTTCCACCCTGAAACAGGTTACTTGATCAACCCAACCTATGAGCAGCAAGAAGCATCCTGCTTAGACATGGTGGTTGCTGGTACCAAAGACGCAGTATTGATGGTTGAGTCAGAAGCAGACGAGCTGACTGAAGACCAAATGCTTGGCGCGGTATTGTTTGCTCATGAAGAGTTCCAGGTGGTCGTTCAGGCGATTACTGAGCTGGCTGCTGAAGTTGGTAAGCCGCGTTGGGATTGGCAGCCAAAAGCTGAAAACACTGAGTTGTTAAACGCAGTGCGTGATCAGTTTGGTGCAGACATCGCAGAAGCTTACGGCATCATTATTAAGCAAGACCGTTATGCGCGTCTCGGTGAAATCCGTGAGCAAGCAGTTGCCGCTTTAGCCAGCGACGTTGAAGGCGAAGGCCCTACAGCCGCAGAAGTCAAAGATGCGTTCGGCGAAATCGAATACCGCACAGTGCGTGAAAACATTGTCAACGGTAAGCCACGTATTGATGGCCGTGATGCGCAAACTGTACGTCCTTTGGCTATTGAAGTGGGCGTATTGGATAAAGTACACGGCTCATCTTTGTTCACCCGTGGTGAAACCCAAGCCTTGGTTGCTACAACCTTGGGTACTGCGCGTGATGCACAGTTCCTCGATACTCTCGAAGGCGAAAAACGCGATCCGTTTATGCTGCACTACAACTTCCCTCCTTACTCGGTAGGTGAGTGCGGTCGTATGGGCGCAACCGGTCGTCGTGAAATTGGTCACGGTCGTTTAGCCCGCCGCAGTATCGCGGCGATGTTGCCAAACCCAGATGATTTCCCGTACACCATTCGTGTGGTCTCAGAAATCACTGAATCCAACGGCTCCAGCTCCATGGCATCAGTCTGTGGTGCTTCTTTAGCATTGATGGATGCGGGCGTACCAATGAAGGCGCCAGTAGCCGGTATTGCGATGGGTATGGTTAAAGAAGGCGAGAAATTTGCTGTCTTAACTGACATCCTCGGCGACGAAGACCACCTCGGCGATATGGACTTTAAAGTAGCGGGTACCGCCAACGGCGTAACTGCACTGCAAATGGACATTAAGATCGAAGGCGTTACTGAAGAGATCATGGAAATTGCGCTGAACCAAGCGCACACCGCCCGTATTACGATCCTTGAGCAAATGAATCAAGTGCTGGCCACTTCACGCACTGAATTGTCAGCCAATGCGCCGACCATGATTGCGATGAAGATTGATGCAGACAAGATCCGTGATGTGATCGGTAAAGGTGGTGCAACCATCCGCGCGATCTGTGAAGAAACGGATGCATCCATTGATATTGAAGATGATGGTTCGATCAAAATCTTTGGTACCACTAAAGAAGCAGCAGAAGCAGCCCGTGAACGCGTGCTGAGCATCACAGCAGAAGCTGAGATTGGTAAAATCTACAACGGTAAAGTTGAGCGCATTGTTGATTTCGGTGCGTTTGTTAACATCCTGCCAGGTAAAGATGGCTTAGTGCACATTTCCATGCTCAGCGATGAGCGTGTTGAAAAAGTCACTGATATCTTGACTGAAGGCGAGATGGTTGACGTGCTGGTACTGGATGTGGACAACCGTGGCCGGATCAAGCTGTCTATCAAAGACGTTGCTAAAGCCAAAGCTGAGCAAACAGAACAAGCGTAAGTTAGTTGAGTTGAAAAAAGCCGCCTAGTGCGGCTTTTTTTATTGGAAAAATAAATGTTTAAAGCAATTTAGCAACCTAGCTCGTTGCCTAAGGCGCTGCTTGACTGGCTAGCTGCTGGTTAGGCGCTCGCGCGTAGCGGCTAAAGCTTAAATACTTGCGTGCAATCGCCCATCGTGGCGCGATGCGCGTTAAACTACGCCCTTTATTTTTAGCGCCGCACTGTTTAGGCCAGGCTGCATGTCTTCTGTAGTCATGCTGGTTATACTGTGCTGGCGTTGCTGCGCTGGTTTTTAAGTGACGAGCAATAACTTCTTCTTCTCCAAGGATCTATATGTTAGATATCTCTCTTACGAAAATTACTTTAAGTGCGGTGACTTTGCTTTTTGTTATTGCGCTGGGATGGTTACTGCTCACTCTGTTTGCGAAAAAAACAGATATGCGAGTGCCGCGGCCGTTGTTGACTATGTTGCAGGTGGCGGCGATATCCAGTGTGGTGTTTATGCTGGCTTCAGTGCCAAGCATTGTTGCGCGTATTGTTAATCCTGAGATTTTGCCGTTTATCATGCCGTACACCGCTGTATTATTGCCGGTTGGCTTTATTGCGTTTATTTTGAAGTTGGAATCAACGCGCGGCGGTCGTGCGCAAGCGGCGGTGGCATTCTTTTATGCGGCAACAATTAGCCTGGGTTTATTGCTTGTCCAGTTTGTTTTGCCAGGGATTTTTATTGGCGCTTAAGGAGTGAGGGTACGATTTCGCGCTTTTTTTTGGGGGTATGATAAACCCCCAGAAAGCAAAAAGCCCCATGGTTAGGGGCTTTGAGCTGTATGATTGGTGCCCAGAAGAAGACTCGAACTTCCACGCCCTTGCGGGCACTAGCACCTGAAGCTAGCGTGTCTACCAATTCCACCACCTGGGCATTGAAAGCCATGCATCTGCATAGTTTCCGTGGTACAACGTCAATTACATTGCGTTGTGGTCGCGAACTATACGGCCGATAAAAGATCTTGTAAACCCCTATTGGGTAAAAAATCTGTTAAATTGGACAGGTAATTCGGTGCAGTGAACAATTATTCACTTCACTCTCTATTTTTAAAAAGTAAGGTAATTTAATTTGATAGCCGATTGGCAATCCCTCGACCCAGAGGCCGCTCGTGAAGCGGAAAAATATGACAACCCAATTCCAAGCCGTGAATTGATTTTACAGCACCTAGCTGAGCGTGGAGCACCTGCTACCCGTGAACAGTTGGCGGTTGAATTTGCATTAACCTCGGAAGAGGATCTTGAAGCATTGCGTCGTCGCTTACGTGCGATGGAGCGTGATGCGCAAGTGGTGTATACCCGCCGCGGTGCTTATGCACCTGTGGATAAACTAGATCTAGTGGTGGGCCGCGTCAGTGGTCACCGTGATGGTTTTGGTTTTTTAATCCCTGACGATGGTGGCGATGATTTATTTTTAAGCCCCACGCAAATGCGTTTAGTCTTTGATGGCGACCGTGTTTTGGGGCGTGTTGTAGGTTTTGATAAGCGTGGCCGCCGTGAAGGTGCCATTGCTGAAGTGGTGCTGCGTGCCCACGAATCTATTGTAGGGCGCTATAACGAAGAAAATGGCATTGGCTTTGTCCTACCCGACAATAAAAAAATGCAGCAGGAAGTCTTGATCAGTCCGGGTCGTGCCGGTGGTGCGCAAGTGGGGCAGTTGGTTGAAGTGGCAATTACCCATTGGCCAACCGCTCGTTTCCAAGCGCAGGGTAATATTGTCGAAGTGTTGGGCGACTATATGGCGCCGGGCATGGAAATTGAAGTGGCCCTGCGTAACTATGATATTCCCCACGTCTGGCCGGATGCTGTGGTTAAAGAAGCCAAGCGCTTTAAAGCTGAAGTGGAAGAAAAAGACAAAGAAAAGCGTGTGGATCTACGCCATTTGCCGTTTGTTACCATTGATGGCGCAGATGCTCGCGACTTTGATGATGCGGTGTATTGCGAACCGCGCAGCGGCAGTGCTGGTGATGTAGTTACCGGTGGTTGGCGTTTGTATGTGGCCATTGCCGATGTTTCGCACTATGTGAAAGTGGATTCTGCACTGGATCATGAAGCGCATTTACGTGGTAACTCAGTGTATTTCCCCGAGCGGGTGATTCCGATGTTGCCAGAGGAGCTATCCAACGGTCTGTGCTCGTTAAACCCGAATGTTGATCGTTTGGCGATGGTCTGTGAAATTGCTTTGGGTCACTCCGGGAAAATGATTGGCTACCAGTTTTATGAGGCCATCATTAATTCCCACGCTCGCTTAACTTACGACGTGGTCAGTGCCATGTTGGAGCGTCCGCGCAGCGCTGAAGGCAAACAGTATCTGACTGAGTATGCTGCCGTTGCACCCCATGTAAAAGATCTTTACGCGGTGTACAAGGCGTTACAGAAGCAGCGTCATAACCGTGGTGCGATTGATTTCGAAACCCGCGAAACTCAGATTGTGTTTGGTGAAGACCGTAAAATTGCTGAGATTCTACCCACCGAGCGCAATGATGCACACAAGCTGATTGAAGAGTGCATGTTGTGCGCCAACGTGGCTATGGCCAACTTTTTAGAAGATCATGATTTGCCCGGTCTGTACCGTGTGCACGATGGTCCGCCGGCAGAAAAGCTAGAGAAGTTGCGTGGCTTTTTAACTGAGCTGGGTTTAACCCTAAATCGCGGTAAAGGCGATCCAACTCCCAAAGACTATTTGGCGCTGTTGGAAACTGTACGTGACCGTGCTGATTTTCAGTTGATTCAAACGGTAATGTTGCGCTCGTTAAGTCAGGCGGTGTACAGCCCTGATAATAACGGTCACTTTGGTCTGAACTATGAGGCCTACACGCACTTTACTTCACCGATTCGCCGCTATGCAGACTTGCTCAACCACCGTGCCATTCGCCATGTGATTCGTTCACGGCAGAAAACTGAGCATGTGCAGCGAGTTGGTGCGCGTAGCCTACCAAAAGCGCAAGTCTATCCTTATGATTTGCCAGAGCTCGAAGAGATTGGCGTCGAAGTATCCATGACCGAGCGCCGTGCGGATGAAGCCACCCGTGATGTGGTGACTTGGCTCAAGTGCGAGTTTATGTTGGATCGGGTTGGTGAAACCTTTGAGGGTGTGATTACCTCGGTGACTGGCTTTGGTATCTTCGTTGAGCTGGTTGATATTTATGTGGAAGGCTTGGTGCATGTCACTGCTTTGCCCGGTGATTATTACCAGTTTGATGCAGTGCATCACCGTTTAAGTGGTGAGCGCAGTGGACGCAGCTTCCGCCTTGGCGATACCGTCGAAGTGATAGTGGCGCGGGTTGATTTAGACGAGCGCAAAATTGATTTCGAAATGAGCTCGGCTGATGCGGATGTGGGCAAGCGTCCCCATGCTAAAGGCAAAACGGCCAGAGATGCGGCGAAAAAAGACAGTGCGAAAACTTCCGCAGCAGACGTTAAAAAAGGTGCTGCAGATAAAGATGCTGCCGCGCCAAAAGGTAAAGCAAAAAGCAAAGTGCGTAAGCGCAAAGTCGTCAGCAAATCCACCAAGGCTGGGCATTATGAATGATTTAGAAAACGTTTATGGTGTGCATGCGGTTGAGGCTTTGTTGCGTCATCACCCAAAGCGGGTTAAACAGCTGCTTTTAGCCGATGGCCGCAGCGAGCCGCGGATGCAAGTGCTGCGCGATTTAGCTGCAGCCGAGCGGATTCAAATCAGTGCGATTAGCCGCCGCGAATTGGATGAGCAAATCGATGGCGTCCACCAGGGTGTTGTAGCTAAAGTCAGCCCCAGTCAGATCTGGGGCGAGCAAATGCTCGATGAATTGCTGGATCGCCTAGAAGTACCGCCATTACTGTTGGTGCTGGATGGCGTGACTGATCCGCATAACCTAGGTGCATGCTTGCGTACCGCCGATGCCGCTGGTGTGCATGCAGTGATTATTCCTAAGGATAAGTCAGCTACCTTAAACGCCACTGTGCGTAAAGTCGCCTGTGGTGCTGCGGAAGTTGTCCCTTTGGTGGCTGTTACCAATCTGGTGCGCAGCCTGCAAAAATTGCAGCAGAAAGGTTTATGGGTGGTGGGAACTGCCGGTGAAGCCGAGCAAACCCTCTACCAGCAAGATATGACTGGACCACTGATTTTAGTAATGGGTGCTGAAGGGACCGGTATGCGCCGTTTGACCCGTGAAACCTGTGACTTTTTAGTGAATTTGCCGATGCAGGGCAGTGTAAGCAGCCTTAACGTCTCGGTAGCCACTGGTGTGTGTCTGTTTGAAGCGCAGCGTCAGCGCTTGGCAATTAAATAGTTCTTTTACGCTAAATTGACCTTTTGCAAGACATACCTTGCTTAGCCGGGCGAGCTTCTTTAGAATATCGCCCCTTGCCCTGTGCGTACTGCTGTAATTGTGCGCCAGAGTAAAAATTTCATCCACTCCTTGTCTGACCGCAGAGTGCGGCAGACTACAACCCGTAAGGAGCATCAATGCGTCATTACGAAATAGTGTTCTTGGTCCACCCGGATCAAAGCGAACAAGTCGGCGGTATGGTTGAGCGTTACACCAAACTGATCGAAGAAGATGGCGGTCAAGTACACCGTCAAGAAGACTGGGGTCGTCGTCAATTAGCTTACGCTATCAACGACATCCACAAAGCTCACTACATCTTGCTCAACGTTGAGTGCAGCCGCAAAGCTTTAGCAGAACTGGAAGACAGTTTCCGCTACAACGATGCTGTA
>RRZU010405296.1_pt1 | contig 62655 bp, 41 predicted proteins | sample 2165561 | NCBI WGS metagenome assembly RRZU01 (sample SAMN10456909, study PRJNA506462) | wastewater metagenome | isolation source: wastewater sludge | place: USA: Moscow, Idaho
CGCCAGCTCGACCCGGTCGAGTTGATCGATCCGCGCAGCAAGATCGACGGCAGCACACCGCGATTCGAGGAGACGACGCACTTCTTCCTCGACCTGCCGGCGCTCGCCGAGTCGCTGGCGCAATGGCTGGACGGCCGCGAGGCGACCGGGCTGTGGCGGCCCAATGTCATCCGCTTCTCCAAGAACATCCTCGAGGGCGTGCAGCCCCGGCCGATGACCCGTGACATCGACTGGGGCATCCCGGTGCCGCTGCCCGGGTGGGTCGACAATCCGAACAAGAAGCTCTACGTCTGGTTCGACGCGGTCATCGGCTACCTCTCGGCGTCGATCGAATACGCCCGTCGCAGTGGTGATCCCGAGGCGTGGCGGGCCTGGTGGAACCCCGACCCCGAGGCGACCGACCCAGCCCGCAGCTACTACTTCCAGGGCAAGGACAACATCACCTTCCACTCGCAGATCTGGCCGGCCGAACTGCTCGGGTATGCCGGTCTTGGGGCCCGCGGAGGGGAGCCGGGCGCGGCATACGGGGTGCTGAACCTGCCCACCGAGGTGGTGGCGAGCGAGTTCATGACCATGGAGGGTCGGCAGTTCTCCACCAGCCGCGGCCATGTCATCCACGTGCGGCACGTCCTGGAGCGCTACGGCCCCGACGCGTTGCGCTATTACATCTGCGCGGCTGGGCCGGAGAGCCAGGACAGCGACTTCACCTGGGCCGAGTTCGTCCAGCGCAACAACTCCGAGTTGGTCGCCGGCTGGGGCAACCTGGTCAACCGCACGGCCTCGATGATCGCCAAGCAGTTCGGCGAGATCCCAGCTGCGGCAACGCTGGAGCCAGCCGACGAGGCCCTGCTCGCCGCGATCGGCGAGGGTTTCGAGGTGGTCGGGGGGCACATCGAGCGGCAGCGGTTCAAGGCCGGCATCGGCGAGGTGATGCGCCTGGTGGGGCTGGCCAACGCCTACGTATCGGCGACCGAGCCCTACAAGATGAAGGCCCCCGAGCAGCGCGAGCGGCTCGGCACCGTGCTGCACGTGCTGGCCCAGGCGGTCACCGACCTCAACACGCTGAGCGCGCCCTTCCTGCCGCACGGCGCCAACCGGGTGCACCGGATCCTCGGTGGCGCAGGAGAATTCGTGCCGATGCCGCAACTGCGTGAGGTCGACGACCTCGACGGCGGGCCGGCCTACCCGGTCATCATGGGTGACTACTCGGGCACGCCGCCGTGGCGGTCCCGGCCGGTCGTGGCCGGCACCCCGATCGGGCCACCGACACCGGTGTTCACGAAGTTCGACCCGTCGGTCGTCGACGACGAACTGGCCCTGATGCGCGGCGAGGGCTGACCCGGTGGCGAACGAGGCCGACTCCGCAGGAGCCTGCGCCGAGTCGGGGTCCAGCGCCATGCCGGACGGCACGGGCGCCTTGCCGCCGCTGCCGGAAGCGTTGCTCGTGCCGGTGGTCGACAACCACGCCCACCTCGACATGGTCCGGCACGGCGACCCTCCGTATGCCGTGGCCGACGCGGTCAAGGCGGCGAAAGCCGTTGGGGTGCAACGGATCATCCACGTTGCCTGCGATGTCGAGAGCATCGAGGGCGTCGCCGCGGTCATCGACCCGCACCCCGAGGTGGCCGCCGCGGTGGCCCTGCACCCCAACGATGCCGCGCGCCTGGCCGAACGGGGTCGCCTCGCGGCGGCATACGAGGTCGTCGAAGCCGCGCTGGCGCACCCCAAGGTGGTCGCGGTGGGTGAGACCGGCCTGGACTTCTACCGCACCGGGCCGGGCGGTCGCCCCGCCCAGGAGGAGTCCTTCCGGTGGCACATCGAGCTGGCCAAGCGCCACGATGTCGCGCTGCAGATCCACGACCGCGACGCACACGCCGACGTGCTGCGGGTGCTCGATTCCGAGGGTGCGCCACAGCGCGTCGTGCTGCACTGCTTCTCCGGCGACCGTGACTTCGCACGCGATTGTCTGGATCGTGGTTTCCACCTCTCCTTCGCCGGGGTGATCACCTTCAAGGGCTCGACGGCGTTGCGGGAGGCTCTGGCGGTCACCCCGCTGGAGCGGGTGCTCGTCGAGACCGACGCGCCCTTCCTCGCGCCGATGCCCTGGCGCGGCCGAGCCAATGCGTCCTACCTCGTGCCCACGACGGTGCGGGCGATGGCCGAGGTCCTGGGTGTGGCGGTGCCGGTGCTGTGCGCGGCCGTCACCGCCAACTGCGAGCGGCTCTACGGGGTCTGGGGCTGACCCGGTCCGGGACGACGGGATGCCCCTGACGAACTCCGCGGCACACTGTGACGTAGGTCACACAAGGACGGGCGCGCAACCTACCCCAGCAGTCACATCAATCACTTCAGTCACATCCGAGGAGTTGGGCGTCGTTACCGAAACTTGACCTATTGCGGGGTGGCAAGGCACCTTGGTAGGCGGACAGCCGGGAGACACCCCCCTGGCGCTCGATCTGCCGGCCGCGACGACGGGGCTCAGAGGCGGGCTGCGGCACACCGCAGCAGGGCGCTGGAACCGTGTCGGCCCGGGTCGATCGATGTACGGAGCATTGTGAATCCTTCCCTTCTTCGCCGGGTCGCCGCCGCGGGCGCCTGCGGCGTCGTCGCGATCGCCGGCGTCGCCGTCGCCTCAGTCGACAAAGCCGTGGACATCACCGTCGAGGGTCAGCTCACCTCGATGCATGTCTTCGGCAGCACCGTGGCCGACGCCCTCGCCAAGCAGGGCATCACGGTCGGCGCGCACGACCTCGTCGTGCCCTCCGCCACCAGCGAGATCGCCGACGGCTCGAGCATCGTCGTGCGCTACGGGCGCAAGCTGACGGTGACCGTCGACGGCCAGACCGCGGACTACTGGACGACGGCGACGACCGTCGACCAGGCGCTCGCCGAGCTGGGCATCCGCACCGCCGACGGTGCGCAGCTGTCGGTCTCCCGCTCGGCCGGGCTCGGGCGCGAGGGCCTGGCGTTGACCGTCACCAACCCGCACGCCGTCACCGTGACCGTCGACGGCGCCACGAAGGCCGCCGCCTCACACGCCTCGACCGTCGCCGGTGTGCTCCTGCAGTTGGAGATCACCCCTGGCCCGCTCGACCGGGTCACTCCCGGCGTGGACGCCGCGGTCACCGAGGGCCTCGCGATCACCGTCCAGCGCGTCGAGCACCGCTCCGTGACGAGCACCCAGGTCGTGCCGTTCCCGACGACGAAGCAGGACGACGCCACCCTGGCCAAGGGCAGCCAGAAGGTGCTCACCAAGGGTGTCAACGGCCAGCGCACCGTCACCACGACCGAGGTCTGGGTCGACGGCAAACTCGAAGGCCGCATCGAGGCCGGCGCCCAGGTGACCAAGGCGCCGGTGACCAAGGTCGTCGCGGTCGGCACCAAGGCCGTGGCCAAGCCCGCCCCCGTCGCACCGGCACCCACGCCGCCCCCGCCGTCCGGTGGCGCCGGGCTCAACCTCGCCAATGCCGCGATGTGGGACCGGATCGCCAAGTGCGAGTCCGGCGGCCGGTGGAATATCAACACCGGGAACGGCTACTACGGCGGTCTGCAGTTCGACTACCGCACCTGGCTGTCCGTCGGAGGCGCCGACTTCGCGCCGCGCGCTGACCTGGCCACCCGTGAGCAGCAGATCACCGTGGCCAACCGGCTCTACGCCCAGCGTGGGTTGCAGCCGTGGGGTTGCCGCTGGGCCGCCTGAGCGGCGCCCGCCCGGATCCGCGAGCGCGCGGCATACCAGCCGGTATGCCGCGCGCTCGCGTTCGCGGATCGGCCTACGCTGGCCCGTGTGCAAGCCGGTGGCGACGACGATCTCTTGGGTGCCCGTGAGCTGCGCCGGCTCGCCGACCAGCACAGCATCCGCCCGACCAAGGCGTGGGGGCAGAACTTCGTCGTCGACGCCAACACCGTGCGCCGCATCGCCCGGCTGGCGCAGGTCGGCCCGCTCGACACGGTGCTCGAGGTCGGCCCGGGGCTGGGCTCCCTCACCCTCGCGTTGCTCGCCACCGGAGCGTCGGTCACCGCCGTCGAGGTGGACCCAGTGCTGGCCGCCGCCCTGCCGGGCACGGTGGCCGCCCACCAGCCGGGCCGCGCGGCATACCTGACCGTCGTGACGGCCGACGCGCTACGGATCACCCGGCTGCCCGGCCCCGCCCCGACCGCGCTCGTGGCCAATCTGCCCTACAACGTCAGCGTGCCGGTCGTGCTCACGCTGTTGGAGCGGTTCCCGAGCATCGAGCGGGTGCTCGTGATGGTCCAGCTCGAGGTGGCCGAGCGGCTCGCCGCGGAGCCGGGCAGCCGGGTCTACGGCGCGCCGAGCGTCAAGATCGCCTGGTATGCCGCCGCCCGTCTCGTGGGCACCGTGCCCCGCAGTGTCTTCTGGCCGGTGCCGAACGTCGACTCGGGTCTGGTCGCGATGACCCGCCGTCCGGCCCCCTCCACCATTGCCACCCGCAGGCAGGTCTTCGCAGCCGTCGACGCCGCGTTCGCCCAGCGGCGCAAGACTGTGCGTGCCGCGCTGGCCGGTCTGGCCGGTGGCGCCCCGGCGGCCGAGGTGGCGCTGCGGGCGGCCGGGATCGAACCGGGCCTGCGCGGTGAACAACTCGGGGTCACCCAGTTCGCCGCGCTGGCTGCCGCCCTCCTGGCGCCGGCCGACCGAGCCGTGCCCGCCGCCGAGGTCCGGGCCGCGGGTGAGGAATCGACCCCATAGGGTGGAGCAATGACCAGCGCCGCGTCCCTGCCGCGGTCGGTGACCGTCCGGGTGCCGGCGAAGGTCAACTGCGAACTCAAGGTCGGCCCCCCGCGACGCGACGGCTTCCACGAGCTGTCCACCGTCTACATGGCGGTCGGCATCCACGACGAGGTCACGGTGGCGCGCGCCGACGACTGGGAGGTCGTGACGACCGGCCCCTACGCCGATGCGGTGCCCGCGTCGCCGGAGAATCTGGCGTTGCGGGCGGCCCGACTGTTGGCCCGCCAGGCGCGGGTGCCGAACCCCACCGTGCGGATCCGCATCGACAAGGACATCCCCGTCGCGGGCGGGATGGCCGGCGGCTCGGCCGACGCGGCGGCGACCCTGCTGGCCTGCGATCACCTGTGGGGGTTGCGCCTGGAGCGCGACGAACTCACCGAGATGGCCGCCGTGCTGGGCAGCGACGTGCCGTTCGCGCTCTCCGGGGGTATCTCGATCGGCTCCGGTCGGGGCGAGCGACTCGCCCCGGTGCTGGCGCGGGGCACCTTCCACTGGGTCTTCGCAGTGAGCCCCGAAGGGCTGTCCACCCCGGAGGTGTATGCCGCCTGCGACCGCCTGCGCGCCGGGGTCGACGTGCCCGCGCCGACACCCTCCACCGAGCTCATGGCCGCGTTGCGTTCGGGCGACGCGCAGGCCCTGGCGCACGCTCTGTCCAACGACCTGCAGGAGCCGGCGATGTCGCTGCGCCCGGGGCTGCGGGCGATCCTCGAGGCCGGTCTGGAGTTCGGCGCGCTCGGCGGCATCGTCAGTGGATCCGGGCCGACCGTGGCCTTCCTCACCCGCTCGCCCGAACACGCCCTCGACCTGTGTGTCGCGCTCACCGCCTCGGGTGTTGCCCCCGAGGTCAAGCGAGCCCGCGGGCCCGTGCACGGCGCTCAGGTCATCGCCGGCCCGACGCGCGACTGAGGGCGGCTCATGGGGGTGCTCACCTCGCTCGAGGGCGTGACGGTCGTGCACGGCATCGCCCACGTCCTCGACGCCGTGACCACCGGAGTGCTCGGGGGGCAACGGATCGGGCTCGTCGGGCGCAACGGCGGCGGCAAGTCGACGCTGCTGCGAGTGCTCGCCGGGCGTCAACAGCCCGACACCGGCCGGGTCGTGCGCGCCGGCGGGGCGGGCGGCGTGTTGCGGATCGGATTGCTGGCCCAGGACGACGAACTCGATCCCGGTATGCCGGTGCGCCGTGCCCTCGTGGGCGAGCGCGCCGAGCACGAATGGGCCGGGGATCCCCGGGTCCGTGACGTGCTGACCGGGCTGCTCGGCGGCGTCGATGCCCCGGGCGTCGGTGGCTTCGACGCCCTCGTCGGGCCGTTGTCGGGCGGGGAACGGCGCCGGCTGGCCCTGGCTCGGCTGCTCGTCGAGGATCCCGATGTGTTGCTGCTCGACGAGCCGACCAACCATCTCGACGTCGAGGGGGTGGCCTGGCTCGCCGAGCATCTGGCCACCCGGCGCACCCGCCCCGACACGGCTCTCGTCGCGGTGACCCACGACCGGTGGTTCCTCGACGCGATCGCGACACTCACCTGGGAGGTCGAGGACGGCGCGGTCCACGCCTACGACGGCGGCTACGCGGCATACGTGCTGGCGAAGGCGGAACGGGCCCGGGTCGCCGCGGTCACCGAGGAGCGCCGGGCCAACCTGCTGCGCAAGGAGCTGGCCTGGCTGCGCCGGGGGCCGCCGGCCCGCACGAGCAAGCCACGGTTCCGGATCGACGCCGCCAATGCCCTCATCGAGGACGAGCCGCCGCCGCGCGACGGGGTGTCTCTCGTGCGCTTCGCGACCCGCCGGCTCGGCAAGGACGTGGTCGACCTGCTCGACGCCACGGTGCGGATCGGCGACCGGCAGCTGCTGGACCGGGTGACCTGGCGACTCGCCCCGGGCGAGCGGGTCGGCATTGTCGGGGTCAATGGGTCGGGCAAATCGACACTGCTACAAGCGATCTCCGGCGAACGTGCCCTCGACGGCGGGCGTCGCGCGCAGGGGCGCACCGTGTCGCTGGCCCATCTCACCCAGGAGGTGCGCGAGCTGGAGCCGCTCGCGGCATACCGGGTCATCGAGGCGATCGAGGACGTCGCCCGCGTCATGATGCTCGGTGATCGCGAGGTCAGCGCCGGGCAGTTGGCCACCCGGTTGGGCTTCACCGGCGGTCGGCAACAGACCCGGGTGGGCGACCTGTCCGGTGGCGAGCGCCGGCGCCTGCAGATCCTGCGACTGCTCATGGCCGAGCCCAACGTGCTGCTGCTCGACGAGCCGACCAATGACCTGGACATCGACACTCTCACCTCGTTGGAGGACGTGCTGGACGGCTGGGCCGGCACCCTTGTCGTCGTCTCGCACGACCGCTACCTGCTGGAGCGGGTCTGCGACCGGCAGGTCGCCCTGCTCGGTGACGGGCGGGTGCGTGATCTGCCCGGTGGTGTCGAGGAGTACCTGCGGCTGCGCCGGGCCGTCGCGGGCGCCACCCCTGGTCGGTATGCCGCGGCGCCCCCCGAACGCGCTACCCCCGGGGGTGACGGTGGCCCGAGTGCGGCGCAACTGCGCGAGGCCCGCAAAGAGCTGGCTCGCGTCGAGCGGGCCTTGTCGCGGTTGGCCGAACGGGAGAGCCGGCTGCACCAGCAGTTGGCCGAGCGCGCGAGCGACCACCAGGCGGTGTTGGCCCTGGATGCCGAGTTGCGCGCACTGGTGGCCGAGCGCGCCGAGCTCGAAGATGCCTGGTTGGCCGCGGCTGAGTTTGTCGAGTGATGCCTGCGATGGCTGGTTCGTCGGTGGCGGGTCGCAGCGTGCTTCTTCAGGCTTCCGGCGGGCCTTCCATCGGCGCGCTGAGCCGGCGCAGCAGCGCGGCCAGGTGCTTGCGCTCAGGGGGGCCGAGGCCTTCGAGCAGGCTCTGTTCGTAGGCCAGCAGGTCGACCAGTGCGGCGTCGACGAGGTCGCGCCCCCGACCGGTCAGGGTGACGATGACCCCGCGGCGATCCACTGGGTCGGGGCTGCGGCTCACCAGCCCCCGCACCTCCAGTCGGTGCACCCGGTTGGTCATCGTGCCGGAGGTCACCAAGGTCTCGGCCACGAGTTGCCCCGGCGACAACTGGTAGGGCTCACCCGCCCGCCGCAGCGCCGACAGCACGTCGAACTCCCAACCCTCCAGGCCGTGGCCGGCGAAAGCCGAGCCGCGGGCCAGGTCGAGCCGCCGCGCCAACCGGGTGATCCGCGAGAGCACATGCAGCGGGCGGACGTCCAGGTCTGGGCGCTCCCGCCGCCAGGCGGCCACGATCCGGTCCACGTCGTCGTCGGCCCAGCCCCGCCCGGCGCCTGATGGAGCGGGGTGCGAGATGCCCGAATTGTCGGAAAAGTCCGCCTGGGCGTCTGGATGGGGGAGCATCATCCGAAAGTACCTAATTTCGACGAATTGGGGGCACCCCGATGCCGGAGCGGCCCGGACCGGGCAGACTAGGACTACTCGGAGGGGAGGTGCGAGGTGTCCGCGACCGCGGGTATTTGGGGACAAGCGTGGGTCGACGCTGATGACGCCACGCTGTTGGGGATGGTGCGCTCGGGTGATCCCGACGCGTACGCAGAGCTGTGGCGTCGTCATCTGCCGGCGGCGTATGCCGTCGCGCACCGTCATCGTGGCCGCACGTCGGCCGAAGACGTCGTAGCCGAAGCGAGCGCCCGTGTCTATGGGTTGATCCTGGCCGGCAAAGGCCCCACCAGCAACTTCCGTTCGTACTTCCTGTCCACGGTGAAGACGGTCGCCGTCGACTTCGCGCGCACCGAGCTGCGCGCCGTGCCGACCGAGGACACCAACCTGGAGGCCGCCGCACCGTCGGTCGCGGCGCACGATGTCAGCTCGTCGGTCGACCATGAGCTCGTCCGCGTCGCCTTCGGGCGACTGCCCGAGCGTGACCAGCGGATCCTGTGGCACACAGCCGTCGAGGGCACCTCGCCGGCGGCGGTGGCCGGCCAGTTGGGGATGACCGCCAACGGCGTGAGCGTCGTGGCCCTGCGGGCCCGCGACAGCCTGCGCGCGAAGTACCTCGACGCGCACGCCGACCGGGCCATCGCCCGGGCCCAGGATGAGGAGTGCCGCTGGGTGCTCGCGTCCATGGGACGGTTCATCCGTGGCAAGCTCCCGGTGCGCCAGAAGGCCCGGGTCGAGGAGCACCTGCGGCACTGCCGCCACGCCCAGGGCCTGGCCTACGAGATGGCCGAGGTCAACCGGTCGCTTCCCGCACTCATGGTGCCGCTCATCTTCCTGTCCGCGTCGTCGGTGGCCGGCGGATGGGCCCTCGTCTCCGCGACAGCGCCACTTGCTGCCGGCCCGCGTGGTCCCCGTGAGGAGAACAAGGCGATCGCGGCCGCCTCGCTGATGGCCAACATCGGCACGAAGGCCGCCGCCCTCGTCGTGGGGCTGGCGCTCGGGGTCGGCTACGTCGCCGGCCCTGGAGGGCTCGGTGGCCCCGGCGGTGGCGGTGGCGGTGGCGGCGCAGCCGTCGCGGCGGCCGCCAATGCTGCCGGCGGTGGCGCAGGCTCCGGTAGCGGTGCGGGCGCCGGCTCCGGTGGCGGTGGAGCCGCTTCCGGCAGTGGTGGCGGGCAGGGCTCCGGCGGGTCGACCCCCGCGGTGGGCACGCCGGGCGGCTCCGGGCAACCGGCCGTGACACCTCCGTCGACCACCGCCCCGACGCGGTCGCGAGCCGTCTCGACGCCGGCGTCCAGTTCATCGTCGTCATCCTCTTCGTCGAACGGCCGACCCTCGACGATCCCGAGCACGACCGGCAATGGCGGCACCGGCACGGGCACATCGAGCAGCACGGGCACAACGAGCAGCACGGTCCCGTCGAGCAGTTCCTCCAGTTCGAGCAGTTCCTCCAGTTCGAGCAGTTCCTCCAGTTCGAGCAGTTCCTCCAGTTCGAGCAGTTCCTCCAGTTCGAGCAGTTCCTCCAGCTCGAGCAGTTCCTCCAGCTCGACCAGCACGCCGACCCGCACCCTGCCGCCGATCGAGGACATCCTGGTCCTCCCGCTGTTCGGCGACTGGGGCCAGCCGATCGCCGCCTACCTCGACGTGCCCGACTTCGGTACCTCGAACGCCATGATCGTCATCGGACGGGGCCAGATCACCGTGGAGCCGACCGGCAACGACACCTGGAGTTGCGTCGACACCGGCAACGGCGTGAGCTGCGCTGGTCAGGGCCCGGTCACTCTCCTGGTCATTGCTACCCCGGAGCCCAAGCCGGGCGCGATCCCGGCCACGCAGATCCGCTTCACCGTGGAAGAGGCCGCTGGGCGTGAGGTGACCGAGTCCCTGGTCATCCGCCCGGTGCGGCCCAACGATTGACCGGTTCGTCGATCCCGATCGATCCAGCGCCCCCGGAGGACAGACCTCCGGGGGCGCTGCGGCATACCGAGTCGGGCGTGGTCAAGGCCGGCTGCCAGCCTGGGGCGGCGCCGGCCAGGTCAGCGTTCCTCGAGGGTGCGCAGGGTGGGCTTGGCCTCCAGGCCGGTGAAGCCGTTCCAGGCCAGGTTGACCAGGTGTGCGGCGACATCGGTCTTACGGAACCGCCGCCGGTTGTCCAACCACCACTGCCCGGTCAGTGCCACCATGCCCACGAGCATCTGCGCGTAGATCGCCGCGGCCTTGGCGTCGAGGCGTCGCCGGTGGAACTCGGCCGCGAGCAGCGCCTCGACCTGGGTCGCGATGTCGCCGATGAGGCTGGCGAAGGTACCGGTCGACAGCCCGGCCGGGGAGTCCCGCACGAGGATGCGGAAGCCGTCGGTCGAGGTGTCGACATAGTCCAGCAGCGCCAGTGCACCCCGTTCGACGACCGAGCGGGTCGAGCCGCCTCCGGTGAGGACCGTGGTGATGGCCGCGAGCAGCGTGGCCATCTCCCGGTCGACGACGACGGCATACAGGCCCTCCTTGCCGCCGAAGTGTTCGTAGACGACGGGCTTGCTGACGCCGGCCTTGGCGGCGATCTCCTCCACGGTCGCGGCTTCGAAGCCCTTGGCTGCGAAGACAGCCCGGCCGACGTCGATGAGTTGTTCGCGACGTTGCTGGCCCGTCATCCGGGCACCGCGCCGGCTCCCCTCGGCATTCTGGCGTGGTGTCATCGGGCCATTGTGCCCGGACGCCTGCTCGCGGCGGGTCGGCCGGTATGCCGGTGCCGTGCGCCTGCGCGACGGGCTACCCTTGTGCGTTGCCGCCCGTGTGGCGGGCAACCACCTTCCCCGGTTGGTCTGCTGGCAGGGCCCGCCTGACTTTGAATCAGGATTAGCGACGCTGGTTCGATTCCAGCCCGGGGAGCATCAGCGGGGCGCGGCCCCAGGGCACCGTCATTGGAATGTCACGCCCGTGTTGCGGACGTAGCCGAGGGCATCCCAGACCGCCGTGCCGTTGGGCGCATAGATGACCAGGTTGTCGTCGACTTGGAGCTGCAGCCGGGAGCCCGGTACCGCGGTCATGGTGGCCCAGACGGGCGAGCCGTCGACGGCATACAGGACAAGATTCCCGTCCGGCTGCATGGTCAGGGACGCCCCGGCGACCGAGGTGCCCGATCGCCACACCAGTGATCCGTCCGCCCTGAAGAGCGTGAGGTCACCGGCGCTGGTCATCGTGAGGATCGGTGATCCGGTCGAGCTGGTGGCGGTGGCGCCTGCGGTGAGCGTCGTGACCGGCTGGGGCAGCAGCGTGGAGCCGTTGGTGACGTAGCCGGCCGAGTCCCAGATCGGGGTCATCGAGGCGGTGTACAGCACGAGATTGCCGTCGTCCTGCAGTCGCAGGACCGCCCCGGGGGAATAGGTCATCGTGGTCCAGACGGGTTCCCCGGTCGGTGCGTAGATCACCACGTTCCCGTCGCTTTGCACCGCCAGCCGGGAGCCGGCGATCGCGGTCCCACTCGACCAGATCGGGATGCCCCCGCGTTGGGTGAGGCGCAGGTCGCCGGCCGCGGTCATCGTCAAGGTGACGTTCCCGTTGAAGGCGGCCTCGACCCCCCGGGAAGCGAGCCCGGTGATCGGTCGACCGAACCACCGGCCGGCTCCCCCGACGTAACCCAAGGCATCCCACAGCGGAACGCGGGTCTTCGAATAGACGACGAGATTGCCATCGTTCTGCAACGCCAGGCTATTGCCCAAGCCGGTCGTCATGCTGGCCCAGACCGGGATCCCGGCCGGCGTGTTGATCACGAGGTTGCCATCCGACTGGAGCGCGAGGGTCGAGCCGGGCACGCCGGTGCTGGAGTGCCAGAGCACCGCGCCGGTGGCGGCGCGGAGCACGAGATCTCCCTCTGGAGTCATGCTCAGACGCACGGTGCCATCGACCGAGTAGGCCGTGGCGCCCGCCGCCAGCGATGCCGCCGAGGCCAAGGGCGCCACGGTCGTCTGCCCGGTGGGCAGCGAGGTGATGACCCCGTTCTCGAACAGCATCCAGCAGGCGCCGTCCGGCTGGCACACCCGCGCCGTTGTGGGCAGCCCCAGCGAGCCACCCGCGCCGCCGGCGTTGAGATAGGCCGTGGCGATCGGTCCGTCCTCGATGACGTGGACACCGGTCGATGCCGACCACACCATCAGTCCGTGCTCGAAGGACTGTTGGCAGGGGCCTTGCGGCTGAGGGCAGCTCGGTCCCGCGACCGGGTAGCCAACGGTAGCGACCGCGTCGCGGGCCCAGGCCTGCGCCAACGGTGCTCCCACGAGGAAGACGCCGCTCGCCGAGCTGGCCACCAGGCCACCCTCGAAGCGTTGCACCACCCCGCCGGTGAGCGAGGCGGCGTCCGAGGTCGGGAAGCCCCACGACCCGGCCTGGGCGTTCTGGGCATCCCACGCACTGAGCACGTCGGTCGGCACCCACCAGGCCGCGGTGGCCGCGCTCCACACGATGGCGCCGGCGGTGAACGGTTGGCGGCATCCGGTGGTCCCGATCTGGGCGACCGAGCCGGCCGCCGTGCCCGCTTCCGACTGCGCCGCTGACTTCACCGTGATTGCGTTGGTGCAGACATCCAGCATCGTCGGTGGGGTCAGTGATCGCTTGCCCGCCGCGGCCCGTAGGGCCGCCACGGAGAAGGTCGCCGCGGGCACCTTCACCACGCGGTAGGTCACGGTCTGGGGCATCTTCACCCGCAGTTGGAGCTGGCCCGCAGCGGACACCTCCGAGAAGCCGAAGGGAGACATCCCACCCCAGCCGATGACGTACGACGACGCGTCGAATCGGCGGAAACTGCCCGTATAGGGGGCGTAGCTGCCCTCAGGAGCTGAGTAGGACCAGTTCCGGGTGGCGGTCCCGGCCGCATAGTCCATCGCGTAGCTCACCCCGCGCGCCGCCTTGTTCACCTGCAGGGTGCTGTTGTCGAAGATGCTGATGTTCCCGTTCGGGAGGAAGCGCGCGTCGTGCTGCGCGGAGAACGCGCCGGCAGGGTCGATGACCTGGATGCTGCGTGCCCCGCTTGCGCTGGGCGTGCCGCCCATCTTCCACAGGATGCGACCGGTGGAGCGTTCGACGAGCAGCAGGGCGCTGAGATTGCGAGCCGAGATGAGCAGGTTGCCGGTGCCCGGCTCCTCCTCCATCGAATTGCAGTGGAAGGCGTCGTAGAACAGCTCGCCACCGATGCCCGTGCTGTTGCCGACGTAGGGGGTCACCAACGATTCCTTCGGGCTGACGTGCTCGCTCATCCGCCAACTCCAGATCGGCTGACCCGAGGTGTCGATCTCCTCGATGACGCAGTCGCTGATCCCGGCAGTGCCAGCTGCCTGCGGAACCCCGCTGAGGTCGACGTCGCGGCGGATGGGGGTGTTGAACCAGGCCCAGTTCCCGCTGCGGAGCTTGATCAACTCGTGCATGTCCAGCAGCCCGGCCGAGGGCCCCCAGGTCGTCGTCACGTTGGTCGTGAGGTCGTAGAGCTGGAACGCCCCGCCCGGCACCATGCCGACGGGCCCGAGGAATGGTGACCAGCTCAGCAGCTGCCCACTGATGACCTGGGTGTTCAACGCGCCCTGAGGTGCCCGGGCGTACCAGACGGGGGTGCCGTGAGTGTCGAGAATCATGGTGTAGGGGCTGCCGGTGGTCGTATCCGTGAGGTACCAACCAGGGCTCACCGGCGAGATCTCGGTGGCAGTGATGGGTGGGAAATCCGGCGGTAGGCAACGCAACCAGTAGTCACCCGCCGCGGTCTGCAGCACGAGTGCGTCGTCCGACGCGAGCGTCACCGTGAACGGCAACGAGCTGCCGGTCTGACCGCCGACCGTGATCGTCCCGCCGGCCGCAGCGCCCAGGCTGAGGGTGATGGTGTTGGTCGGAGCGGGGCACCAGAGCGCATAGTCGTGGATCCCGGGCTGGAAGGCCGGCGTCAACGGCACGACCGCCGAGGTCACCGAGGCGAGTTGCCCGGTCACGGGGGTCTGGTTGGTCGCTGCCTGCGCCGGGGCGGCCGGCAACACCGTGAGCCACGTGCTGCAGAACAGCAAGGCGAGCACGGGGCCGAGCCGTCGACGGGCGAGCCTTGGCTTCAACGGGCGGCGGACGGCGTGGGAGGACCGCAGACGTGACAAGGAGGGCTCCATCGACAACACTTCGGGGGTGGTGGCGCGATGCGTCAGCGTAAGGCCCGCGGCTATGGATCGCTATCGGCCGTCCGGCGCCGCCCGGGAGGTCGAGCTCATTCTGCGCCGGGATCGCCATTCGGCCACACGCGCAGCTTGGCCGATCGGGGGAGGCCGGCCCGGAAGGGGGGCTGTCACACTGGAGGGCATGTCACGCAGAAGTAGACGAGAAGCAGCAGAGGCCGCGGCGCCCGCGGTCAATTTCGATGTCGACGAAGACCTCAGTGGTTGGGCCGCAGCGGCGTCGGCGATGTGCCAGGACGGGTGGACCGTCGAGTTCCTCAGCCCGCACCCGCCGGTGGCCCTGATCGGCACCCTCCCGACCGGTGACAAGTTCTTCTTCCGCGACGCCCGGGCCGAGGTCGTGCTCAATGTCGGCGGGGAGGACCCGTCCATGAAACCCACCTGGATCGGCGCCTATCCCTACCGGGACGCCAGCTACATGCCCGCCGACGAGGCGATGCAGGCGATCTTCGCACTCACCCAGAACTTCATCGAGCAGACCGCCCTCGACCGGGCCTAACACCCGCAGGACCACGTAGGACCTCGCCGCTGGCCCCGACGGTGCACCCGCACCGCACGGGGCCGGCGGCGTTTGCGGACTAGCGCGCACGAGGGGCCGACCGACGCCCGGGTAGGATCGATCATCGTGACGCCCTCGCGCCCGGCCGCCGTCATCGTCCTCGCCGCCGGAGAGGGCACCCGGATGCGCTCGTCCACTCCGAAGGTGCTGCACACGATCGGCGGGCGCAGCCTCGTGCACCATGCGATCGCCGCGGCCCGGGGAGTCAACCCCACGTATCTGCAGGTCGTCGTCCGTCATGAGCGCGACCGGGTCGCCGCCCACATCGCCGAGTGCGACCCCGACTGTCTGGTCGCCGACCAGGACGAGATCAAGGGCACCGGCCGCGCCGTCGAATGCGGCTTGCAGGCGCTGCCGGCCGACCTCGACGGCACCATCCTCGTCACCTACGGCGATGTGCCGCTGCTGGCCGCCACCACCTTGCGTGAGTTGTATGCCGCGCACGAGGCCTCCGGGGCCGCGGTCACCGTCCTCACCGCGCAGGTGCCCGACCCGACCGGCTACGGACGGATCGTCCGCGGCGCCGACGGTGGCGTCGAGCGGATCGTCGAGCACCGGGATGCCAGCGCGGCCGAGTTGACCATCACCGAGATCAACTCCGGCATCTACGCCTTCGACGGCACCCTGCTGCGCGAGGCGCTCGCCGAGTTCACGACGGACAACAGCCAGGGTGAGAAGTACCTCACCGACGTCGTGGCCGCCGCCCGCACGCGGGGGCGGGCCGTCGCGGCATACGTGCTGGCGGATCTCTGGCAGACCGAGGGCGTCAACGACAAGGTGCAGTTGGCGCGTCTGGGCGTCGAGCTCAACCGGCGCACGGTCGAGCAACTGATGCGGGCGGGGGCCATCGTGCGCGACCCGGCAACGACCTGGGTCGACACCGAGGTGACCGTCGGTCAGGACACCGTCATCCACCCGAACACGCAGCTGCTCGGGGCCACGACGATCGGGGCCGACTGCGTCATCGGCCCGGACACCACGCTCACCGACATGGAGGTCGGCGACGGCGCGTCGGTATGCCGCACCCAGGCCACCCTCTCGGTCATCGGCCCCGGCGCCTCGGTGGGCCCGTGGGCCTACCTGCGGCCGGGCACCGAGCTCGGGACCGAGGGCAAGATCGGCACCTTCGTCGAGACGAAGAACGCCCGGATCGGCGCCGACTCCAAGGTGCCGCACCTGTCCTACGTCGGCGACGCGGTGATCGGCGAGGGCACCAACATCGGGGCCGCGTCGGTCTTCGTCAACTACGACGGGGTCGGCAAGCACACCACGACGGTGGGAGACCACTGCCGGATGGGTAGCGACACGATGTACGTCGCCCCGCTGACCATCGGTGCCGGCGCCTACTCGGGTGCCGGCGCGATCCTGCGCCGCGACGTGCCACCCGGCGCGTTGGCGATCAGCGCCGGTGCGCAACGCAATGTCGAGGGCTGGGTGCTCGAGCACCGACCGGGCACCGCCGCCGCTCGCGCCGCCGCCTCGGCGCTCGGCGGCGGGTCGGCGGGGTCGGGCGCGGTGGGGGAGCCGCAGAAGCCAGCGCAAGTGGGCGAGCAGGGGGAGTCGGCATGACCGTCATCCGCAAGAAGACCAAGCGGCATCTGATGATCTTCTCGGGCCGCGCCCACCCCGCCCTCGCCCAGGCCGTCGCCGCCGACATCGGCACCTATGTCGTGCCCACCCAGGCCTACGAGTTCGCCAACGGCGAGATCTACGTGCGCTACGAGGAGTCGGTGCGCGGCTGCGACGCCTTCGTCATCCAGAGCCACACCGCGCCGATCAACGAGTGGATCATGGAGCAGTTCATCATGATCGACGCGCTCAAGCGCGCCTCCGCCAAGCGGATCACCGTCGTGCTGCCGTTCTACGGCTATGCCCGCCAGGACAAGAAACACCGTGGCAGAGAGCCGATCTCGGCCCGACTCATGGCCGACCTGTTCAAGACCTCGGGTGCCGACCGGCTCATGGCCATCGACCTGCACACCGCCCAGATCCAGGGCTTCTTCAACGGGCCGGTCGACCACCTCATGGCGCTGCCGCTGCTGTCCGAGCACGTCATCAGCAAGTACGGCGGTCAGGACCTCGCGGTCGTCTCGCCGGACGCCGGGCGGATCAAGGTCGCCGAGCAATGGTCGCGGCGGCTCGGCGGTGCACCGCTGGCCTTCGTGCACAAGACCCGCGACATCAATCGACCGAACGAGAGCGTCGCCAACCGGGTGGTCGGCTCGGTGCAGGGGCGCATCTGCATCCTCGTCGACGACATGATCGACACCGCCGGCACGATCTGCAAGGCGGCCGATGCGATCATGGCCGAGGGGGCCGCCGGGGTCGTCATCGCCGCGACGCACGCGATCATGAGCGGGCCGGCGGTCGACCGGCTGCGCGCCTCGGCGGCGTTGGAGGTCATCGTCACGGACACGCTGCCGCTGCGCGACGACCAACGCTTCGACAAGCTGACGGTGATGCCCATCGCCCCGCTGATCAGCCGAGCGATCCAGGAGGTCTTCGCCGACGGTTCGGTGACCAGCCTCTTCGAGGGCCGGGCCTGACCGATCGCCTAGCCATCAACCGAACTCGTAGCGCACCGTCACCGGCCCCAACTCGATCCGGTCGCCGTGCGCGAGCCGGGTCGGCCCGGTCAGCGGGTGGCCGTTGACCGCAGTGCCGTTGGTGGAGTCCAGGTCGCACACCTCGTGGCCGGTATCCGTCGCGCTCACCCGCGCGTGCCGGCGGCTCACGTCACGGTGGGCGAGCACGACGCTGCAGTCGGCGTGCCGCCCGAGGACGGTCTGCTCGGCGGTGAGCGGCACCCGCCGCCCGTCGGGCAGCACCAATCGCGGCAGCCCGGCCACGAGAGTGCTCACCCCCGTGGTCGTGGTCTCGGTGCGCACGACATGCGTGATGTCGGTCGCGCCGCCGATCCGCAGGCCCACGCCCCAGCCGGCCCGCTGCGGCTGCCCGACCGGCGCGATCCGGGCGTCGTGGTCGAGGATCTGCCGTTCCAACGCGAGGGACGGCGGCCCCGGGTCGACGCCGAGCTCGGTGCGCAGCACCCGGCGTTGGCGCCGCAGCGCCCCCAAGGCATCCTGCTGGCGGCCGCAACGGTAGAGCGCGGTGGCCAGCATGAGCCACAGCGGCTCGCGATAGGGCTCGGCGAGCACGGCCTGCTCCAACGCGGGCACCGCCTGCTCGTGGCCGCCGGCCGCGAGCAGCTGGGCCAGCCAATCGGCGCGGGTCTGTTCGTGGATCTCGTGCCAGTGCCGTCGGGCGTGCTCGGCGAAGGGGGCGTCGATGTCACTGATCGCCTCGCCGCGCCACAGCGCCATCGCCTGTTGGTATGCCGCGGCCGCCGCCTCGGGTCTGGCGGCGCCGGCGTGCTCGCGGGCCTGCGTCGTCCAGGCCTCGTGCCGCTCGGTGTCCAGCGTGCCCGGCGGGAGGGCCAGCCGGTAGCCCGGTGCCTGGGTGAGCAGGGTGTCGGCCAGACCCGCCCCCGCAAGGGCCTTGCGCAGCCCCGCGACGTAGACCTGGACGGCGTTGACGGCAGACCCGGGCGGGTCGTCGCCCCACACGCCGTCGATGATCGCGGACACGGGCACCAGTCGCCCCTGCGACAGGGCCAGCAGTGCGAGCAGGCTGCGTTGGCGTGGCGCCCCGAGCGGGCAGGAGGCCTCGCCCTGGCGCAGGTCGACGGCCCCGAGCAGGAGCACGTGGGTGGTCATCGTCGCGCCGCCGCTGGTCATCGTGGCCCCGGTGGGAGCTGGGGCACGGTCGTCGGGCTCGGGGTCGCCCGCGTCGTGGCCGGGGCCGGCCCCGGGCCGGTCGTCGGCGGTTGGTCCGGTGGTTTTCGAGCTGTCGGCGGCCGTGTCGTGGCCGGGCGGCTGGCGCGCGCGGTCGGCACCGGCAACAGTCCACTGGGGCCCGGCGCCGTACTCGATGCCGAGTTCGGGTCGGGGGCTCGGCCAGGCCCGTCAGGCGCCTGCTGGGGCACCGGGGTGGCTTGGGCCGGCCCCGCGGCGGGTGCCGTGCCGGTCACTCCCGAGACGCCGTTGCGGGAATCGCCCGGAGGTCGGCTCAGGGCCACTGCCGACCCCCCCAGGACGAGCGCCGCCACCCCGCCGAAGAGGGCCAGGGCCCGTCGTGAGATCCGGCGGGCCCGGACCGTCGAGGCACCGGGTGCCGCTGCCCCGGCGTCGGCCGTGACGGGCCTGACAGCGAGCGTCGGCGCACTGAGCACCGGGAGCCGCTCGGTGGGTGCGATGGACGGGCCGGGCCCGCCGGCGGCGGGGCCCGGCGGCATACCGATGAGCACGGTGACGTCGTCGCCGCCCACCCGCGCGCTCTCGGCCACCCACTCGGGCAGCGCCGCCTCGACCGCGGCCCAGCCGTCCCGGTCGACGAGTCGGGCCACGTCGGTGAGGACGGCGGGTGCCCAGTCGTCCGCGGCGAACGAGTTGCCGTAACCGTCGGTGGACACGAGCACCAGGCTGGGCTGGTGCGCCGCAGCGACGAAACCGTGCCGGAAGTCGCTCAGCGCGTCGGGCAGGCACAGGCTCGTGGTCTGGTTGCCGACCAGGCGCGGGTCGTCGCGGACCGGGCGCAATACCCCGCCGGCCATGTACACGAGGGCGTCGCCGTCGCCGATCTGCACGAGGTGCACCCCGTCGGGCGCGATCAGGGCCACGACGAGCGTGGCTCCGTATGCCGGTAGCGGCGCCTCGTCGAGGTCGCGCCCGGCGCGTTGGTGCTCCATCGGGGTGAACGGGTGGGCATCGAGGTGGGCCGATACGCCGTCGCGCCATCGGGGCAGCAGCTGCGCCGGCAACGCCCGGCTGACACTCGCCGGATCACTGCCGGGTCGGCCGAGCAGCTCCGTGCAGACCTGCACGGCCAGGGCTGTGGCGAGGGTGGCCCCGTGGTCGCTGCGCACGTAACGGCGCCCGCCATGACCGTCGGCGACCGCGAGCACGACCACCGGCCCGGTCGGGGTGTCGATGACCGCGCTCTGATGCGCGTCCTGGTTCGGGGCGCCGGTGCGCGCGTGCGAGGCCCCGAGTGCGGTCGCAGCCATGACCCGCCACGGGGGGGTGGCCGGGCCGGCGGCCGAGGAGGGCTTGATCATCGGGTCACCGCGCTCACCACACGATCTCGGAGAGCTCGTCGTGGGCGAAGCTGGGCGCGAGCCGGGCGCCGCCGACCTCGGTCGGGTCGACGATCGAGGAAGCCACCCGGGAGACGTGCATCGACGCCCAGCGGATCGCGGCGACGAGTTGCTCCGGGTTGTTGGCAGTGATCGGGTCGGCACCCGACTCGCTCATGAAGTCCACGAGCATGTCGTGGTCGGCGTCGCGACCGATCCCGACCGCCAGGCGCACCGAGCGCGCCCCCCAAGGCAGCTCCAGCAGCTCGGCGAGGGCCTCGGCGTGGTCGTCGGTCGGCATCCCGTCGGAGATCAGCACGATTGCCGGGGGCAGGGCGCGTTTGGGCATCGGGGGCACCTGCAGCTGGGCAGCGAGCATCCGCAGCGCCTCGCCGAGGTCGGTGTAGCCACCGCAACTCAGATCGGTCCAGGTGAGCGATTCCACGGGTGTGGGGTCGGCGATGTGCCAGCGGGCCCCGGTGGAGAAGGCCAGGCAGCGCACCAATACCTCCGCGTGGGGGTTGCCGTGTGACACATCGACGAGGTGCGGCAAGGCCTCCCGGATGGCCATGTTGAGGGCCCGCATCTTGCCCTCGCCGGCCATCGATCCCGAGCAGTCGGTGAGGAAGAAGAAGTGCAGCGGGCGGGTGGCCAGGCCGCTGCCCGGTCGTTCGGGCATGCCCGGTCGTTCAGGCATGACTGCTCCTCGCCCCGCGGTCGACCCGACCGCGCAGCAGTGCGGAAAGCGGGTCCGGCGACGTGCTGCGGCTGCCACCATAGGGGTCGACGGATGGACCGACACATCGACAGTGGCCGCGGGCGGGTCCGAGCCAGACCCCCGAGCCGCGGCCGCCGGGGACGCGAAGGGGTGGCCGGTGCTGGCGCAGGGGCAACGGGTGGGGTTGCGTCGGTCCCGGCTGACCTGGCGCGTCGGTCGACTGCTCGGCGAGGGCGGCCAGGGCGCGGTCCATGAGCTGGAGTGCGTCGAGGAGGCCGACCGGGTCCTGGCCCTCAAGTGGTATCAACCCGCCGCCGCAACGGCACGGCAACGGGCGGCGATCGAGACGCTCGTGGCCCACGGCAGCCCCGGCCCGGTCTTCCTGTGGCCGATGGAGTTGGTCGACATCGAGGGGCAGCCGGGGTTCGGCTACGTGATGCCCCGATGCCCGTCGGGGCAGGTCGGACTCACCGACCTGCTGCGTCAACGGATCGACGCGCCGCCCTCGGTCGCGGTCAAGGTGTGCCTCGGGCTGGCCGACGCCTTCCTGACGCTGCACGCCCAGGGGTTGTGCTACCGGGACATCAGCTTCGGCAACATCATGGTGGACCCGGCCAACGGGGCGGTGTCGATCCTCGACAACGACAACGTGGGCGTCGATCGGGCCGGGCAGAGCGGCGTGCTCGGCACCCGCCGCTTCATGGCACCGGAGATCATCCGCGGGGAGGACCGACCCAATGCGCAGACCGACCTGCATTCCCTGGCGGTGCTCAACTTCTACGTCCTCATGCTCCATCACCCGCTCATCGGTCGACGAGAGCTGGACTATCCGTGCCTGGATCGCGACGCCGAGAACGTGCTCTTCGGCACCGAGCCGGTGTTCGTCTTCGACCCGAACGATCCGAGCAACGCGCCCGACCCGGTGGAGCATGCTGGGGTCCTGGCCAACTGGGCGATCCACCCGCTGCCGATCCGACGACTCTTCGAGCAGGCATTCGGCGCCGGGCTGCGCGATCCGCTGGCTCGCGTGCGCGAGAGCGTCTGGCGGGCGGCGTTGGCTCGATTGGTGGACTCCATCGCGACCTGCCCGGCCTGTGGCCGGGAGAACTTCCGGGGCGACGGCGTCGCGCCGGTGTGTTGGGCCTGCCTGACCCCACTGGGTGACCCCGTGCGGCTCGTCTTCTCCGGCGGCGAGCTGGTGCTCGGCGCCCGCACGACCGTATGCCGCCATCACCTGCGTCGCGACTACGACTACCAGACCGTCTTCGGAGAAGTGACGCGGCACCCGACGAGGGATCTGTGGGGGCTGCGCAACGTCTGTGGATCCCGTTGGGCGGCAAAGGCACCGGGGCGTGAGGCGACCGTCGTGGAGCCGGGCCAGACGCTGGCCCTGGTGCCGGGGGCCGAGTTGGAGATCGACGGCGCACGGGTGCGCATCGTGCGCTGACCAGGGCGTTGCTCGGCGCACCGAGCGGGCCGCCGAGCCGGTCGCGGGGCAGGTTGGGTTCATGGGGCAGGTTGGGTTCATGCTGCGTCACGCTCTGTGCGGGCGCGGATCGCCGCGGCGAGCCGGTGCGCGCGAAAGCCCAGCCACACGGCTCCCTCGGGAGTGTCGAGCCGGGGATGCACCCCGGGCGCGAGTCGCACGTGCGACCAGGTCACGGCCAACGGTATGCCGCGTCCGCGCGTCGGCTGCCAGCGCAGCCCGCCCTCGTCGGCGGTTGCGATGCCGTGCTGCACGAGCGACGCCGTCGCGAGGACCGCGGTGGCGGCGACGACCGCCACCCCGGTCATCCGCATCGGCGTGTCGCGGACGAGGAGCATGAGCAGTGTCACGACGAGGGCGGCCCCGGCGAGCACGGCGACGCGCAGCAGCGGGTGCCGGCCGCGGAAGGCGACATAGCGGGCCTGGCCCGGTTGCCTGCCGGCGCCCAGGAAGCGGGCGGCCGGAGGCCATTGCGGCAGCGAGCCGACCCCCACGTGCTGCTGCTCGACGTGCGGCAGTGCCCCGACCTGTGGGAAGGGTGCTGCCCCCGTGGGCGGACCGGTGAGCGGCCCGTCGGTGGGCCCTGGGTGGGGCACCTGCGCCAGCGGCGCCCCCCAGTGCGCCGGGATGCCGTCGGACTGGGGCGGCGGCGCGGGCGCCTCTCGCACGAGGGCCCGGCCCTCCTCGCCCATGCCCTGCGGTGGGTGATCAGCCCCCGGCTCGGCGCGGTTCGGCTCGGCCGCCCCATCCTCGGTGGGCACGTTCGCCGTGACGTGCGACGCCCCGTCATCACCGGGTGGGTCCGAGCGAGCTGGCGGCGGCGGGTCGGTGGCTCGCAGCCCGGCATGCTCGAGAGCCTGAGCCCATACGGTGACGACACGTTCTGCAGCCGCCGGCGTCCAGCCGCGCACCCGCGCCAACTCCGTGGCCTCGGCCGCGAGGTCGTCGGCGCCGAACACGCCGGTGGACCGCAGCCGCGCAGGCAACTGCTCCTCCACCGCCGCGGTCAGCAGATGCACGTCGGTCCGGTATGCCGCGTCGAGGCCACCGGGTCGGTGGTCGGCTCCGCCGCCCAACTCGGTCACCAGCCGGGAGCGGAATCGGCTCGGGCGCGCGGCATACCCCTGGGGGTCCGCGAGCACGACGGCGGCAACGGCCCGCACGAGCGGATCGGCGGACGGCTGGCTGGTCATGACGGTCGTCGGGTCGGCGGGGTCACGGCAGGACTCAACAGGACTGGACGTAGGCATTGCAGGCGACGACCACGGTGATCGAAGCCCAGTTGCTCACGAGGGAGCCACTACGCAGCCGGTAGGAGAAGGTCTCCGTTCCCCACCCTTGACCGCCCGGCACGTAGAGCACCCGGGTGCCCTGCACCGACGTCGTGCCCCACTTGGCGGCGGCGACCTCGACGGTGTACGACGTGGCCGTGCCCCCCTTGACGACGGGGATGAGCCCACCGCACGGCCGCAGGTTGATCAGGTGAGGGGGCGGCTGCAGGTAGCAGCCGGGGTCGTTGGAGCCGGTGAAGGTGACCGTCCACGATGCGCTGGTGTTTCCTGCGGTGAGCGTCGGGGCCGGTGGGGGTGGTGGCGGCGGTGGCTGGGTCGTCGGTTGTGGCTGTGGCGGCGGGGCCGGTGCCTGCGGTTTGGGAGTGGGTTTGGGCGCGGGTTGGGGCGCGGGTTGGGGCGCCGGCTGGGGCGCCGGCTGCGTCGGCGCGGTCGGCGCCTCGACCATCCCGCCCGCCGAGGTCGGCGGGTCGGTGCTCGTGCTGCCCGCTCCGGACATGCCTGCCCCGGACGTCGTCGCCGAGGCGGTGCCTTCGCCCGGTCCGGACGTCGGGCCGGTGGTCGGGCCCTGAGAGACGACGGGACCGACGTTCGACGACGGGCGCAGCGTCGCGAAGGCGGTGCCGCCGACGACCAACGCGACTGCCGCGGCCGCCGCGATCACGGCGCCGTGTCGGCGGGATCGTTCTCTCTTGAGGCCGCCTGTCTGGTCGTGGTCGTGCGGCCCGAGCAGCGGGAGATCGGCGTTGGCGCGGGCTTCGGTGGGCTGTGTCGCGATCGAATCGCCGGCCGCCGTGGGGGCCAGGGTGGGGGTCGGCAGCGATGCCAGGGTCGGGTCTGCGGGCTCGGCGTCCGGATCGGGCCCGGGCCCGCCCCGGACGAACTCGGCCGTCGGGGCCGTCGAGACGAAGCCGTCCGTTCCGGCGATCCCCGTCGTCGCGGCCGGACCGAGCTCCGGTGCCGCCGCGGGGTCGCAGTGGTGACCCGCGTCCGGGCCGGCTGTCCCATCGGTGACTGTCAGCGCCGGCACCCCCAGCGCACCGGCCCAGGCGTGCACGGCATACCGGGCTGTCGCGTCGTCCAGTCCGCGCGCCACGACCCGGGTGACGAGGTCTTCGTCGCGGGGCGCGCCGGGCGGCTCCGAGGGCGCCGAGAGGTCGGGCGTCGCCTCGGGCGAGGGCTGCGACTCCGAACGCCGCACGAGTTGGCGCGGGACGTCCTCCTCGCTGGCGACGACGAGGGCATCGACGTCGCTGCGCGCGGCCCTGGCCTGCTCCCCGAGCGCGTCGGCGAGCACGGCGCGAACCTGTCCGGGCCGCTCGCCGACCCGACGGCCGAGGTCGCGCACGACCATGATGAGGGCTCGGGCAGCGGCGTCGCTGGATTCGCTCATGCCCTGCTCCTTCTGAATCGCGCTGGCTGCCCGCGGAGTCCAGCACGGTGCGCTTAAGGATCGGTTAAGACACGTCGGCAGGGGCTTGCGGCGACAGAGGTGGCGATGTCCGACCCCCGATGGCCAGCATGTCCCGCTGGCGTCCGAGCGTATGGGAACAGGGCCGAGCAGGGGGCAGATTTCGCTCCATCTGGGCCCGCGGGTAAGCTTGCGGAGTTGCCTCGGCGAGGGACGCGACACGAAGGCGTGCCGTCCGTGATCGACGTGGCGGAGCCTCCGCCCGCGCGTCGCGCCCCGCGTCGAGGCCCACTGGAGCGAACGCTCTCATGTACAGCCGTCCCCCGGGCACCCGTTGGGGTCGCCCGCCGCAGCTTTCCCGAGGAGCACCATGTCCGAGATCAAACTCGTCGCCGAGCGACGCACCGCCTTCGGCAAGGGCGCCGCCCGCAAGATCCGTCGTGACCACAAGGTCCCTGCCGTGCTCTATGGGCACGGCACCGAACCGGTGCACATCGCCCTGCCCGCCCACGAGACGATGATGGCGCTCAAGGCGGCGAACGCGCTGTTGTCCATCGAGCTCGAGGGCGAGAGCCAGTTGGCCCTGGCCAAGGACGTCCAGCGCGACCCGATCCGGCCGATCATCGAGCACATCGATCTGGTCATCGTCACCCGCGGCGAGAAGGTCACCGTCGACGTTCCTGTCCACCTCGAGGGCGATGCCGGCTCGGACACCGTCGTGACTGTCGAGCACAGCACCATCGAGTTGCAGGTGGAGGCGACGAACATCCCGGGCTCTGTCGTGGTGTCCATCGCCGGCCTGCCGGCCGGCACCCAGATCCACGCCGGCGACCTCGCCCTGCCCGAGGGCGCGGTCCTGGTCACCGACGCCGATGCGCTCGTCGTGAACATCTCCGGCCTGGCCGCCGAGGCGGCCGGCGATGGCGACGGTGAAGCCGCCTCGGCGGCTGGCTCCGCCGGTGCGGGCGGCGCCGAGAAGTCCGAGGGGTAGGGCCTGCGGTCCCGCGGTCATCGCCGATGTCGCTCTGGTTGGTCGTCGGGCTCGGTAACCCCGGGCCCCGGTATGCCGGTAACCGGCACAACGTCGGGGCCATGGTCGTCGGTGAGTTGGCCCGACGGTATGCCGGTGGGACCGGCTCGGCGCTGCGCGGAGTTCCGGTCACCACGACCACCCTCGAGCGACTCACCGCCCACAAGGCCCGCGCCCACGTCGCGGCGGTCCGGCTCGGGCTGGAGCCCGGGGGAGCCCCCGGTCCGGCCGTCACGCTCGCCGTGCCCGCGGCATACATGAACGAGTCGGGTGGGCCGGTGACGGCGCTGCTGCGGTATTACGGCATCGCAGCGGATCGGCTCGTCGTCGTGCACGACGACCTGGACATCACGGCGGGCACCATCCGGCTCAAGCTCGGTGGCGGCGAGGGCGGACACAATGGCCTTCGATCGATCAGCGCGTCCCTCGGGACCCGTGACTATCTGCGGGTGCGGGTCGGGATCGGGCGCCCGCCCGGACGCCAGGATCCAGCCGACTTCGTCCTGCGCGACTTCACCGGAGCCGAGCGGGTCGACCTGCCGTTCACCGTCACCGATGCCGCCGATGCGGTCGAGGCACTCGTCCAGCTGGGACTGCTGGCCGCTCAGCAGCAGGTGCACGGCAGGTGATGGTGCCGGCACCGCTGCGGTGGGCGCGAGGATCGGGGCGGGGTCGCGTTCGGCCGGGGTCGGCCGGCACCACGTGCGGGAACGGCGGGGGGCCCCAGCCTGGCCGCCGGCCCAACTTCCGGGAAACGCCTCGGCTGTCAGGACGATCAACTACCCTGGGGGCACAGGCCAGAGCGAAGGTATCTGGGGAGGGGTGTCCGACTCTTCACGAGTGACTCGGTGAAGTCGGTCACGACCCAATACTTGGGCTTGTCTCGGGGGCCATGGCACGTTCCCCTGTCGCGTCATGTTCGTCTATGGCGTCAAGGGGTTGGCGCCAAGGCAGGGAGTCTAGTTGTGGCTGAATACGTCGGGGCTGCCACGCCATCTCAGGCTGGCTGGGTACGAAGCACCCTCAGCGCGCGTTCGCGTGCTTGGGAGCGGTGGGGATCACCCGCACCGTTCCCCCACACCATCGCGGAAGCACCGCCGGCTCGCGCCTGGGCAGGTCCCTACGTGCGACGACTGCGTGTCGCCGACCTCGTGGTCGCGCTGGCCGCGGCGGCATTGAGCTACTACCTTCGGTTCGGCCACGGGTGGACCGTCGACCTGGTCCTCGTGCTCGTCGTGCCCCTGGTGTGGTCGGCGGCGTTGAACGCCACCGGCGTCTACCGCAGCGCGCTGGTCGGGGTCGGCTCGGAGGAGTATCGAGCCATCGGCCGGGCCGCGATGACGACGTTCGCCGGGGTCGCCATCGCCTCGTACGTGCTCAATGCCCAGTTGGCCCGCGCGTTCGTCATGCCCCTCATGGTCATCCTGTTCGGCGGGTCGCTCGTCGTGCACTGGCAGCGTCGCGCCCAGCTCTACCGGGCCCGGACCCGCGGCGAGTGCCTGCGCGAGACGCTTGTCGTCGGCCGCGCCGATGCGTGCGCGGAGATGATCGGTCAGCTCACGTCCTCGCCCGCCGATGGCTATCGGGTGGTCGCCGCCTGCATCACCGGCAGTGACGCGGAGTGGCTGGGCACGCACATCGGCACCGTGCCGATCGTCGGCACCGCCGAGACCGCCACCAGCGCGGTGGATCGACTCTCGATCGATGTCGTGGCCGTGTCCAGCGACCCGGATCTCTCCGGTCAGGCGTTGCGCCGCCTCGGCTGGGCCTTGGCCGAGCGTCAGGTCGACCTCGTCGTGGCCCCCGGCATCGTCGAGGTGGCCGGCCCGCGGTTGTCGTTGCGACCGGCCGCCGGGATGTCCATGCTGCACGTCGAGCGTCCCGCCGACGGATGGCTCCGGTTGGGCACCAAGCGGCTGATGGACGCCACGCTCGCGGCGCTCATCACGGTGGCGGCCCTGCCGGTCGGCCTCGTCGTCGCCGCGCTCATCAAAATCGACAGCCCTGGTCCGGTCTTCTTCCTCCAGGAGCGGGTCGGCGCCCACGGCCGCCGCTTCAAGATGATCAAGTTCCGCTCGATGTGCGCCGACGCTGAGGCGCGCAAGGACGACATCGCGGGTGGCAACGACGTCAACCAGGTGCTCTTCAAGGTCAAGGCCGACCCTCGGATCACCGCGGTGGGCAAGGTCATCCGTCGACTGTCCATCGATGAGCTACCGCAACTGATCAACGTGCTCATCGGCGACATGTCGCTCGTCGGTCCCCGCCCGCCACTGCCGCGCGAGGTCGAGGTCTACGAGGACGACGCCCGGCAGCGGTTGCGGGTGCGACCCGGCATGACCGGCCTGTGGCAGATCAGTGGCCGAAGCGACCTCGACTGGGAGCAGTCGTTGCGTCTGGACCTCTGGTATGTCGACAACTGGTCGCCGATGCTCGACCTGCAGATCCTGGCCCGCACCGGCCGCGCAGTGCTGAGCAGCTCGGGCGCCTACTGACGATCCCCGTCGGCTGGCCGCTGCTCAGACCATTCGTGCGGCGCTTCGCCGGCCGCTCACGCCGGGGATGGCGCGGCCGACCCGTCTGTTCGGGCCGATCTGCCTGACCGATCGAACCAACCGATCGAACTCGATCGAACCGACCATCTGGGCTGTCATCGGCGCCACCCATCGGCGCCGTCGGCAGCCGCATCGAACCTCACGACAGGACGTGGTATGTCCAACGATCACCACCTGGCCCGACTGCTGGCCGACGAGGCCGGTGGGCTGCTGCTCGCCCTGCGCCGCGACGTCACCGTCGGTGACCCCGCGGCACTGCGGGCGGCCGGCGATGCCCGGTCCAACGCCGAATTGCTCCGCCGCCTTGCGCAGCTGGCACCCGGCGACCGGGTGTTGAGCGAGGAGTCCGCTGACGATCCGGCCCGTCTCGGGGCCAAGCGGGTGTGGATCATCGACCCCTTGGACGGCACTCGTGAGTTCGGCGAGATCCCGCGCGTCGACTGGGCAGTGCACGTGGCCCTCTGGAGTGCGGGTCGGCTCGTGGCCGGGGCGGTGGCCCAGCCGGCCGCGGGTCGCACCTATGCCACCGACACGCCGCAGGTGGTCCCGCCACGCCCGGTCGGGTCCCCCTGGCGCTTCGCGGTCAGCCGCACCCGCCCCCCGCGATTCGTCGCCGAACTCGCGCAGCGTCTGGATGCTCAACTCGTGCCGATGGGGTCGGCCGGCGTCAAGGCCATGTCGGTGCTCACCGGGGAGTGTGACGCCTACGTCCATGCCGGCGGGCAGTTCGAGTGGGACTCGGCGGCTCCGGTCGCCGTGGCGTTGGCCGCGGGGCTGCATGCCAGCCGCATCGACGGCAGCCCGCTACGCTACAACCAACCGGACCCATCCCTGCCGGATCTGATCGTGTGCCGCCCCGAGCTGGCTGATGAGCTGCTCGGGTGCGTGTCCGACCTGCTCGAGCCGAGTCGATCGAGGACCGGCAGCCGCTCGAGCGACCGTCACCTTGCCCGTTTGGAGGAATTGACCGCGTGACAGGCACGTATCGGCTCAGCCAGCTGGACACGCTGGAGGCCGAGTCCATCTTCATCTTCCGTGAGGTCGCCGCCGAGTTCGAGAAACCGGTGCTGTTGTTCTCCGGCGGCAAGGACTCGATCGTCATGCTCAGAGTCGCCCAGAAGGCGTTCTGGCCGGCCCGCATCCCCTTCGCGGTGATGCACATCGACACGGGTCAGAACTTCCCCGAGGTGCTCGAGTTCCGCGACCGGCGAGTCGCCGAGCTCGGCGTGCAGCTGGTCATCGGCAGCGTCCAGGCGGCCATCGACGCCGGGTTGGTGACCGAGCCGCCGGACGGCACCCGCAATCGGATCCAGACCCCGGTCCTGCTCGACGCGATCGAGAAGGGCGGCTACTCCGCGATCTTCGGTGGGGCGCGACGGGACGAGGACAAGGCCCGGGCCAAAGAGCGCATCTACTCCTTCCGCGACGACTTCGGGCAGTGGGAGCCCAAGAACCAACGGCCGGAGCTGTGGGGCCTCTACAACGGGCGGATCCACACCGGCGAGAGCATCCGGATCTTCCCGTTGTCCAACTGGACGGAACTGGACATCTGGCACTACATCGCGCGCGAGAAGATCGAGATCCCCTCGATCTACTACGCGCACGAGCGTGCCGTGGTGCGACGCAACGGCATGCTGTATGCCGTCAACGAATTCATCATGGCGCGCGAGGACGAGCAGGTGCAGCGGCTCATGGTGCGTTATCGCACCGTGGGTGATGCCACGCTCACCGCGGCTGTGGAGTCCACGGCCGACACCATCGAGAAGGTCATCGACGAGGTCGCCACCACGCGGATCACCGAGCGTGGCGCGACGCGCGGCGACGACAAGTTCAGTGAGGCCGCGATGGAAGACCGCAAACGTGAGGGGTATTTCTGATCGTGGATATTCTGCGATTCGCCACGGCCGGCTCGGTCGACGATGGCAAGAGCACCTTGATCGGCCGACTCCTCTACGACACCAAGACGGTGTTCGAGGACCAGATCGAAGCAGTCGAACGGGTCAGCCGCGACCGCGGCGAGGACTACGTCAACCTGGCGCTGCTCACTGACGGGCTCCGGGCCGAACGTGAGCAGGGCATCACGATCGATGTGGCTTACCGCTATTTCGCCACGCCGAAACGTAAATTCATCATCGCCGATACTCCTGGGCACATCCAGTACACCCGCAACATGGTCACCGGCGCCTCGACGGCCGACCTGGCGATGGTCCTTGTCGACGCCCGCAAGGGGCTCGTCGAGCAGAGCCGGCGGCATACCTTCCTGGCCACCCTGCTCGAGGTGCCTCACCTGGTGCTCGTCGTCAACAAGATGGACCTGGTGGGCTACGACGAGGCCGTGTACACCAAAATCTACGAAGAGTTCACGAGCTTCGCGGCCAAACTGCGGGTACGTGATCTCACGGTCATCCCGGTGTCGGCGCTGCATGGAGACAACGTCGTGAGCCGCTCGGAGCGTATGCCGTGGTACGCCGGCCCGAGCCTGCTGCATCACTTGGAGAACGTCCACGTCGCAAGCGACCGGAACCTCGTCGACGTGCGTTTCCCCGTGCAATACGTCATCCGGCCGATGTCCGACGATTGGCACGATTACCGCGGGTATGCCGGTCAGGTCGCCGGTGGCGTGCTCAAGAAGGGCGACGAGGTGATGGTGCTGCCTTCGGGGTTCACCTCGACGATCACGTCGGTCGAAACGGCCGACGGTGAGGTCCCGGAGGCCTACGCCCCGATGTCCGTGACGGTGCGCCTCGCCGACGAGATCGACATCTCACGCGGTGATCTCATCTGTCGGCCGCACAACCGACCCCGGGTGTCCCAGGACATCGACGCGATGATCTGTTGGATGGACGAAAGCGCACCACTGCAGGTCGGGCGCAAGTATGCGATCAAGCACACCACCCGGACAGCGCGATGTCTGGTCAAGGAGTTGCAGTACCGCCTCGACATCAACACCCTGCATCGTGACGAGAGCGCGCAGGCGTTGACGCTCAACGAGATCGGCCGGGTCAGACTGCGCACCACGGTCCCCCTGCTGCACGACCCATACTCGCGCAATCGCGCGACCGGGGGTTTCATCCTCATCGACGAGGGCACCAACCGGACCGTGGGCGCTGCCATGATCCTCGAAAGCGGTGCCTGAGGCGGTCGGCTCCCGTATGCTGTTGAGGTCGCCGACCGGTCTGGGGGGCAGCACTGGGGCCTACGTCCGACATCCGGGCGCCGAAGAGGAGATTCATCGTGGGGGCTACCAAGACGACCGATGGCCGGCCTAGGGCGCGGCGCAGTGTGCTGGACCGGGCCGTGGTCTGGAGCATCGTCTTCGCGCTCTTGGGAGCCGCCGCCGGTGCGATGATGGGCTGGCGGATGAGCCGGCAGGCGGTGGCCAAGGCATCAGTGTTGGTGAACCCGCTGGCGGGCAACCCCTTCTACCCCGGTACTCGTGGTGAAGACTTGGTCAACCTGCAGTCCGAGGCCGCACTCCTCGTCTCGGACCAGGTGGCCCAGCGTGTCATCGACGCCGAGGGCTCCGGACTGGAGCCCTGGGACGTGCTGTCCGGCCTGTCCGTGGATGTCCCCCCCAACACCCAAATCCTCGAGGTGTCATACAGCAACCCTTCTGCGGAAGTCGCGGTTCGTCGAGCCCAGAGCTTCGCGGAGTCCTTCTTGGCGTTCCGCGCGTCCCGCACCAAGGCCTTGATCGAAAGCCGGACTGCGACCATCCAGACGGAGTTGTCCGAGCGGATGGACGAGTTGGCCCGACTAGTGACTGAGCAGGCCACTGCCGGGGAAGGTGCTCGGGCCTCCTTGCTCGCTGAGCAGGTCCGGGCGGTCGGTGCTCAGATCGGCGAGTTGCGCACCCGGCTTACCGACCTGTCAACGGGTAGCGCCGAGCCCGGTCTCATCATCACGCCGGCCACTGTCGAGGCCAACAAGGTGTCGATGCCGCTCGCCCTGGGTGTGCTCGGTCTGATCCTGGGTCTGATCCTGGGTCTGATCATCGGGGTGCTGCGTGGCCACCGCCAGGGTGTCGTGCACGACCCCAGCGACGTGGAAGCATGTGGGGTCAAGGTGTTGGCCGAGGTGCCGGCCGCCGACCTTGATGCGGTCGCTGCGGTCGATCCCACGGACGAGGCCCAACTGCGCGCAGTTCCCTTCGGACCCGGGTTGAAGCAGCTACGCACCCACGTCCTTGCCGACAGCACTCGGCGGCCGTGGGTGGTGATGCTCGCGACGACAGCCGGGGGTAGGGAAACCGCCCCGGAGAGCGTCGCAGGTTCCGCAATTGCGTTGGCGCAGTCCCGATTGTCCACCATCGTGGTCGACCTCAGCGGCTCCAGCCGCTGGCTCAGTCAGGATTTCGATCTGCGTCCTGGCCCAGGGCTGCTGCAGGCATTGCAGGGTGAGCGGCCCAGTGATCTGCTCGTCGAGATCCAACCGGGGCTGCGGGTGTTGCGATTCGGCGAATACGAGGGAGACCCGGACGCGCTCTTGGCCTCTGACGCCGCGGCATCGGTGCTGACCACGTTGCGCTCGACCGCGGACGTCATCCTCGTCGCCGCTGGGCCGGTGGACGGCTCTCGTCCTCGCTCCTGGCTGCGTTGGGTGGACTCGGTGGTCGTCGAGGTCGTCGTCGGCCACACCACTCGCTCGCACGTGTTGGCTTCCGTCGAGGGGCTGGATCCCGAAAAGAACGGTGGTGCGGTGCTGCTCTCTGGCCACCGCGCCCGCTCATCAGGACGCACCCAACGACGCGCGGGCATGGTCACTTCGGACTCCTCGGCGTGACGAGCGCGCCGCCAGGCCACGCTCAGGTTCTCGCCACCGTCGCTCGCGGCGGGGCGGTGAACTTCGTCGGCACGGTGGTTGCTGCGGTCTCGGGCCTGGGCTTGGTCCTGGTCGTCACTCGGTTGGTCGAGCGGCATACTGCGGGGCAGTTCTTCGCGGCGACAGCCGCCTACCTCGTCCTTGTCGCCATTGCGTCGCTGGGGACAGATGCCGGTCTCGGTCGGCTCTTGCCGCGCGTCGATCCCTCCCGTCGTTCGTTCGAGATCCGACAGCTTGTACGCGCTGCCCTGGTGCCGGTGCTGCTGCTCTCGGTGCTGATCGCTGCGGCGGTCGTGATCATGGCTCCGGCACTGACCCGATGGCTGGGCCTGGATGACCCTCAGGCCGTGACCGCAGTGCGGGTGCTCGGGCTCAGCGTGCCGGCGTTCGTCATCGGCGATGTCTTCCTTGCCGTCACTCGGGCCCTTGGCGTCATGCGGACCACGGTGGTGATTGACCGATTCTTCCGGGTCTGTTGCCAGGTCACCTTGGTGGTGGTGGCGGTGGTGGCGGGAGTCGGGTTGGGCTGGCTGACCTCCGCCTGGGTGGCCCCATACCTCGGCTCAGCGCTTCTGGCCTGGTATGCCGCGCGCGCCCAGCTGCGCCGCATCGTCGACGATGTTCCCGAGACTGAGCCCCCTCGCCGACGTCGCACCCTGCGTCAGGTGCGGCGGGAGTTCTGGGGATTCACCTGGGCCCGCAGTGTCGCCAAGGTCTCCCAAATGGTGATCCAGCGCGCTGACATCGTCATCATCGGGGTGCTGCTCGGGCCGTCCGAAGCCGCCATCTACACGGCGGCCACTCGATTCGTGCCACTGGGGCAGTTCGCCACTCAGGCGATTCAGCTCTCGGCGCAGCCCCGTTTCTCGATGCTGTTGGCACGCGGGCAACTGGACACGCTGCGCGAGCTGTACCGCACGACGACCACGTGGTCGATGGCCTTGGCCTGGCCGCTGTACCTCGTGGTCGGGGCCGCTCCCTTCGTGTACTTGTGGCTCTTCGGTTCCGAGTACGCCGCCGGCGCCTCGGTATGCACCGTCATGGCCGCGGGGATGCTGGTCGGCGCGGCGACCGGCCCGGTCGACACCATGCTGTTGATGGCCGGGCGCAGCACTAAGAGCCTGATCAATTCGCTCATCGCCTTGGCTATCGATCTTGCCTTGTGCGTCGTGTTGGTGCCGCGGCTGGGCATCATCGGGGCGGCGCTGGCCTGGTCGTTGGCGGTGTCCGTCCGAGCCCTCATGGCCACCTGGCAGGTGCACCGGGAGCTTGGACTGCGGGCCTTCGGCCGTCCCGCCGCGATGGTGGCGGGCCTGGCGGTGCTGTGTTTCGCGGTGCCCTTTGCGACGCTCTCCGTCACGGAGGTGCGCCACCCCGGCGCGGTGATCGGGGTTGGAGCCCTCACTGTCTTCGGCTATGCCGCCGGTCTCTGGGCGCTCCGGCGGCCACTGCGTTTGGAGGCCTTCCGAGGGTTCCTACGCAATAGGCGCCGGCCGGATGTCGAGGTGTCGCAGAGTCCCGAAGGGGGAGCGTGAGCATGCTCGGGCCGAGGATCGCCATGTTCGAGAGTTGGCGGGGTCGGTACACGGACTCACCACGAGCCATCTCCCAACTGCTGGCCGAAGTGCGGCCGGACATCCGCCAGGTCTGGGTGGCCGACCCTGCCACCGAGTTCCCGGATGGCGTGCGCAGGGTGCGACGGCACAGCGCGGAGTACTTCGCTCTCCTCGAGGCCAATACCTTGTTGGTGGCCAACGACATCATCACCAAACACATCGTGAAGGGACCACGCAGCACCTATCTGCAGACCTGGCATGGGACCCCGCTGAAACTCATCGGGCACGACGAGTACCTCAACGGCTACATCGGAGCTGCGTCGCACCTCAAGCGGGTGATCCGGGATGTCGCGAGATGGGACTACCTGGTGTCGCCCAGTCCCACGTGCACGGAACTGTTCCGCAGCGCCTTCCGCTACGACGGACCGGTCCTGGAGGTCGGCTACCCTCGCAACGACCTGTTGCGATCGCCACAGGCCGCGCAGTTGCGCACAGACACGCGCGCCGAGTTGGGCTTGTCGGAGCACGACATGGTCGTTCTGTACATGCCGACCTGGCGCGACGACGTTCGCGACCCCCAGGGCCGACTGGCGATGCCGACCCTGCTCGACTTCTCGCAGCTGGCCCGGACCGCGCCATCGAACACTGTCATCCTGTCCCGGATGCATCGGAACATCGCGGTTCCGGCGGTTGCGCCGAGCCTGGACCAGCCTGGGCCGTCTGGCCGAGGCCTGCGCGTTGTCGATTGCAGCAGCCATCCAGAGGTGAACCACCTGTATCTGGCTGCGGACGTGTTGGTCTCCGACTACTCCTCAGCTGTTTATGACTTCGCGGTGACCGGAAAACCGGTCCTGCTCCTCGCCCCTGACCTGGCCCGATACGCCGACCAGGTCCGTGGGTTCTACTTCGACTACGCGTCCTGGGCCCCGGGGCCGGTGCTCACCGACACCGCGGGCCTGGCGGCGGCGCTATGGGATCTCGACGTGGTGACGGGCGAGTACGCCACCCGGTATGCCGCGTTTGTGCAGGTCTTCTGCCCGTTTGAGGACGGCGCCGCGGCCGCCCGGGTCCTGGACGCCCTGGACGAACACCTCGGCTGAGGCCCTTCACCAGGCGGCTCGGCAGGCCGTCTGACCGGCTCGGCAGTTGCCCGACAGCGCCTACCAACCGGACCAGATTTCTGAAAAGCCCCCGAGCGTCACCCCGGGTTCACCTACCATGGCGCAGGAGAGCGGCCACAGCGGAGCGGTTCTCGGGGGCTTGTCCGATTCAGCGAGGGCGTGGGATGACAATGATGCAGCGATTCCGGCTGTCCAGTTCCGGTGTGATGCGAGTCTTGGTCGCACTGGTCGTCACGGCGGTCGGTCTGGTGACGACCCTGCTCGCGGCACCGGCCGCAGCGGCAGCCGATCCCACCTTGAGCCACGTCGGTGCTGCCAGCACCGCCGGCAACCGGATCACCCACTCCGTGGTGATCCCGGCCACCGTGGTCGCGAACGACACCCTGGTTCTCTTCTTGACAACGAACTCGACGACGTCGACGGTGAACGACACTGTGCCCGGATGGACGTTGCTGGAGACCAGGGATGGCAACACCATCCGTGGCCGGGCTTGGACCAAGCGGGCGGTCGCGACCGACGCCGGCGCTGTGGTGAGCGTGACGACTAGTGCCTACGCCAAGTCGGTGATGGCCGTGTCGGCCTACCGGAGCTCAGTGGCCAACTCATCGGTGACCGCCTCGGCCAGCTCCGTCTCGGCCGACACCACGGCAACGCTCAGCACTCCGACCGTGCCGGTCGCGGGTGCGGGGTCATGGTTGGTCAACTACTGGAGTGAGAAGTCCTCCACCGCTTTGACGTGGTCGCTGCCTGTGGAAGCAACCCAGCGGGCCATCGGCGCTGCCACGGGCACCGGCAAGGTCAGCGGCGTCCTGGGCGACTCCAACGATGCCGTGTCCGTGGGGACGGCGGCCGCTCGGACTGCCACGCTCAGCGCGAGCACCACTCGCTCCGCCCTCTTCTCGGTGGTGATCAGCCCCGGTGCCCCGCTACCCAACCAGGCGCCGGTAGCCGCCTTCACCTCGACCTGCGCCACTTTGGTTTGTTCATTCGACGCGTCGGGATCTACCGACCCCGAGGGAGCGCCGCTCACCTATGCCTGGGACTTCGGCGACGGCGACACCGGCACCGGCGTCACCGCCTCGCACCGGTATGCCGCGCCCGGCGCCCGCACGGTGACTCTCACCGTGAGTGACGGCTCACTGCAGGCAACGACCACCCGCACCGTGACGCCGACGGCCCCGTCGTCCGGCCCCGGACACACCGGCCTGGTGCCGGACGTTCCGCGTACCGACCAGCCGCGGATAACCAACGGCGAGATCTGGGACATCGAGGTCGTCGGCGATCGGGTGTTCATCGCGGGCACCTTCACGTCGATCGCCAACAACCGCACCGGGAACACCACGAGCTACGCCTACCGCAGCCTCGCGTCGTACAACCTCACGACCGGTCTCGTGGACGCCGGCTTCCACCCGGTGTTCAGCGGCGGTGGCGTCGACGCCATCGAGTTCTCCCCGGACGGCAGCCGGCTCTACGTGGCAGGCAGCTTCAGCTCGGTGAACGGCGTCACCAAGCGCGGCGTCGCCCAGCTCGACCCGGTCACCGGGGCCACGATCACGGGGTTCACCGCCAACACCGGCGCCCGGGCCACGGCCTTGGCGGTCAGTAGTGACACCGTGTACATCGGCGGGAAGTTCACCACGGTGAACAACCTCACCCGCTCCGGCGTGGCCGCGGTCAACGCAACGACCGGTGCGGTGCTGCCCACCTGGGTGAACAACATCTCCGGCGGTATCGGGGTCAACGGTGAGCTCACCGTCCAGCAACTCATGCTCACCCACGACCGGACCAAGCTCGTTGTTCTGCACACGGGCCGACAGGTCAACGGACAAGACCGGTACGGCGTGGCCATCATCGACGTGCTGTCCGGTCAATTGACCCCATGGCGGACCCGCCTCTGGGAGGACAACCTGGCCTTCGTCGGCGGGATCCAGCGGATCTACGGCGGGGCGATCGCGCCCGATGACACGTGGTTCATCGCGACCAGTGCATCCGGTGGGGACCGCCCGCCGATCAACGACACGGCGATAGCGTTCGACATCTCCGGTGGCGACAACATGCAGCCGCGGTGGATCAGCCGGGCCTTCGACTCGATCTACTCCGTTGCGATCAGCGAGGTCGCCGTCTACCTCGGCGGGCACTTCGCCTGGAGCGAGTCGCCGACGGCGCCGGACCCGTGGCCGGGTCTGGACGACGTGGGCTATGGCACCGGGCAGGGCCTGTCTGGCTACGCCCTCGGTGACTCCGTCGTCCGGCGCGCCCACCTGGGGGCTTTGAACCCGGTGGACGGTAAGGCGCTCGAGTGGAACCCGAGCTCGAACTCCTTCGAGGGCAACAAGGCCATGAAGCTCACGTCGCGAGGACTGTTCACCGGCGGCGACGCGACCACTCAGGGTGGTTACAACGTCTACCGCTTGGCCTTCTTCGACTTCACCTCGGTCCGGGCAGGAAACGGTGTCGAGACGACGATCACGGATCCGATCGAGGGACGCGTCAAGACCGCCGGTACGCCCTTCAGCATCAACGGAACCGCATCGACCACTGCGGGCACGGTCAGTCGAGTCACGCTGGAGATTCAGGACCGGGACAGCCGCCGCTACCTACAGGACGACCTGACCACGTGGGGTGCCTGGAACTCGATCGAGGCAACCCTGGCGCAAGCCGGCGTCTCGTCGACCACCTGGTCACGTGAACTCAACATTCCGACCAGTCGCAACATTCAGGTCTTGGCTCGAGCCGCGGCCAGCAACGGCAGCACCGACCCGACCAAGGCGTCGAAGAAGTTCGAGACGTTCGGGCTGTCCGACGCGCCGCCCGACACCACGATCAACGGTCCCACGACGGCCAACCCGGTGCGCACCACCACGTTCGTCGTCACCGGCACGGCCACCGACGATGTCGGGGTCAACTCGGTGAGCCTGACCATCCGTGACGCGGCGAACCGCTACCTCCAGGCGGATGGGTCGGTGTCCGCGGCATACAACTCCTTCCGGGTCACCCCTGACGTGGTTGGCGCCCTCTCCACGACCTGGTCGCGTGAGATCACAGTGCCTTCCGAGGGTGAGTGGCGGGCCCAGGCGCGCGCCAGCGACACTGCGGGACAGTCCGACCTGGACACCGCAGATCGTGCCTGGATCGTCACGACGACAGGCACCCCCCCGGTGGTGACGATCAGTTCCCCGGTCTCGATGGTCCCGCCCACGACGGCGCAGCCGCTGACCCTGACGCCCGGCGCTCCGGTGACCTTCGCGGGCTCGGCGAACTCCGATGGCAGCTTGGCTTCAGTCGAGATCCGACTGGCCAATTCGACCACCCGCGAGCAGCTTGCCGCCGACGGCACGTGGGGTACCGACACCATCGCGGGTTGGTACCGGATCTCGCCGGTGAATCTCAGCGGATCCAGCTACAACTGGAGCTATGCGACGCCGTTCAATCTCGTTCCAGGGTCCTACACCTTCCAGGTGCGGGCCACGGACAGCTTGGGTCTGATCACCTCATCCACCAACCAGGGGCGGCTTTCGATCACCGTCCAGGTTCCTGGTGATCTCGCCCCGAACGGCCTGGTCTCCGTGGCAGGGCCCGTGATCAACACGACGGATCTCACCGTGTCGCTCACCGGTACGGCTACCGACGACTTCGGAGTGGCATCAGTGGGGATCGCCTTGCGCGACGCTGACACGGCTCGCTACCTGCAGCCCGACGGCACCCTGGACACCGCGTTCGCGACCGTCCCGGCGACGCTGGCTGCGCCGGGCGCGACGAGCACCACATGGTCGCGGACCGTCGTACTGCCGGTTCAGGGCGACTGGAACGTCACCGCGCTCGCAGTGGACACCGCCGGTCAGGCCGACCTCAACACCACTGGTGCGACCGCGCGCTACCTGGTCTACCCGGGCGACTCCGCGCCGACGTTCAACGAAGCCCTCATGGCTCCTACCGAGGGAACGGCGTTCAGCGACGGGCGGATCTTCGTGAGCGGGCGCGCCGAGGACAACCTCGCGATGGCTCAGGTGCAGGTTGCCGTGATCGACAGCCTCGGTCGGTACATGAGCGCCACGGGTGCGTTCACCAGCGTCACGCCGAGCTGGCGGACGGCGTTCCTCACCAGCCCGGGCACGCCTGGCTCGAACTTCTCCTACACCACGCCAGTCGTGCCGGCCGGGGCGTACACCGTTCGGGTGCAAGGCGTGGACAACTACGGGTTGGTGACTGCCGTCCCGATCGAGCGGCATGTGACGGTGGCGATCCCACCGGGCAACGTCGCTCCGGTCGCCGCGTTCACGTACAACTGCGTGCAGAACGTCTGCACCTTCGACGGCCGCACCTCGACCGACGAGAGCCCGACGTCGCTCACCTACGCGTGGAACTACGGGCTCAACCAGGGCACCGGCACGGGGCCAGTCCCGGTGAAGACCTTCACTGCCGCGGGCACGTTCACCGTCACCCTCACCGTGACCGACCAATGGTTGGCCACCTCGACGGCAACCGCGACGATCACGATGACCGAGCCGTCCACCAACGCCGCTCCGACCGCAGTGATCAACCCGCCCGCCTGCCTCGCCCTCGTGTGCAACATCTCTGGCGTCGGATCGGTGGACCCGAATGTCGGGGACACGATCACTTACCTATGGAGCTTCGGTGACGGCACCCCGACCAGCACGCTTTCGGCGATGTCCCACACCTTCCCGGCGGCCGGTACATACACGGTCACCCTTCGGGTAACGGACGGCTGGGGGAAGTTCACCGAAGTGACGCGGGTGATGACAGTCGGCTGACCGATTGGCACCGGCGCCGGGGTGGGTTAGACCTCCACCCCGGCGCTGCGGCGTTGACCGGGCCGTCACTGAATCCGCCGGGTCCGAACTGCGCTCTGCCAAGCCTGAACTGAACTGCGGGTTTTCGCACAGGTTGCGGTGGGCCGCATCTCACGTGGTGAACGAAGAATCCACTTTCGCCGCGGGCCGCATTCGGTGTTCTCTACGATGTCCCCACGGACGCCACGGGGGCGTGTCCGTCTCTTTGTGGAGCATCAGACCGGGGGCCTGGACATGACGAGCGCGCAGCGTACACAAGGTCAGTTGACCCTGGTGGCGGGTCGCCCCCTGACCCGGCTGATCGTGGCGGTGTCCGTCGCGCTGATGTCGGCGTTGGTCGCCCTGGGGGCTGCCCCTTCGGCAGCGGCCGAGACGGCCACTCTCCAGTTCGTGGGGGCTGCCAGCACCGCCGGCAACCGAACCACCCATGCGGTCGCCATTCCCTCCGCCGTGCGCGCCCGAGACACCCTCGTGCTCTTCCTCACGACGAACTCGACCACATCGACGATCACGGACAACATTCCTGGATGGACGTTGATCGAGTCCAGGGACGGGAACGGGATCCGGGGTCGAGCGTGGGCCAAGCAGGCCGGCGACGCCGATGCCGGCGGCCCCGTCAGCGTGGCGAGCAGCGCCTACACCAAGTCGACAATGGCGGTCGCGGCATACCGCAGCTCGTTGAGCGACTCCAAGGTGACTGCTTCGGCCAGCGCTGTGGACGCGACGACTACGACCACGGTGACGGCGCCGAGTGTGCCAGTGATCGACGAGGGTTCCGTTGCGCTGAGCTTCTGGAGCGAGAAGTCCTCGATCGACCAGACCTGGACGCTGCCGGCCGAGACGAACCAGCGTGCGGCGTCGGCCGCCACCGGCACCGGCAAGGTCGGTGGTGTCCTGGGCGACCGAGTCGTCCCGGTGGGCACGAGCGCGGCGCAGTCGGCGACCTTGAGCTCGGCGACAACCCGCAGCGCATCGTTCTCCGTGGTCGTCAGTCCGGGCGCCTCGCTGCCCAATCAGGCTCCGGCAGCGGCCTTCGGCTCCAGCTGCGCGACCGTTGTCTGCTCGTTCGACGCCTCAGCCTCAACCGACTTCGAGGGCAGCGCGCTCAGCTACACCTGGGACTTCGGCGATGGCACGACCGGCACGGGGGTGACCACCAACCATCGGTATGCCGTGGCGGGCTCTCGCGTGGTCTCGCTTACCGTGAGTGACGGTGAGCTGACAGGCACGACCACGCGGCAGCTCAACCTGAGCACCCCCTCCCCGGTGACCGGGCACAACGGCCTGGTACCCGACACGCCGCGCACCGATCTACCGAAGATCACCAACGGCGAGATCTGGGACATCGAGCTCGCCGGCGATCGTGTCTTCGTCGCCGGGACCTTCACGACGATCACGAACAATCGGGTCGGGGACACCACGAGCTACAACCAGCCTTATCTGGCGTCCTACAACCTGGCGACCGGTCTGGTTGACGGGGGCTTCCGGCCGGTCTTCGGTGGTGGTGGCGTCGAATCCATGGCCTTCTCGCCGGACGGGGCGCGGCTCTACGTGGCCGGCGCCTTCAACTCGGTCAATGGCGTGACCAAGCGGGGGGTCGTGCAACTCGACCCCGTGACCGGGGCGGTAGTGAGTGCCTTTACCGCCACGACGAGCGCGAAGGCCACTCAGCTCGCCGTCACCGACGACACGGTGTACATCGGGGGCAAGTTCACCACCGTCAACGGTGTGGCCCGCAGCGGCCTGGCGGCTGTCGACCCGACGACGGGGGAGGTCCGCAGTGAGTGGGTCAACAACCTCACGGGCGGGATGGGCGTCAACGGTGAGCTCACCGTCCAACGGCTGCTGTTGACCCATGACCGGACCACGCTCGTCGTGCTCCACACCGGTCGGCAGGTCAACGGGCAGGACCGCTATGGCATCGCGACAATCGACACTCGCACCGGCGCTCTCAACCCATGGCGCACCCGGCTCTGGGAGGACAACCTCGCATTCGTCGGGGGTATCCAGCGGATCTATGCCGGCGACATCGCTCCCGACGACAGCTACTTCGTGGTGACCAGCGCCTCCGGCGGTGACCGTCCACCGATCAACGACACGGTGATCGCTTTCGATCTGGCCGGCGGTGACCGGATGCAACCGCGTTGGATCACCCGCTGCTTCGACAGCGTCTACTCGGTTGCCGTGACCGAGAACGCGGTGTACGTCGGTGGCCACTACGTGTGGACCGAGTCGCAGTCGGCGCCAGACCCATGGCCAGGTCTGGAGGATGTCGGCTACGGCACTGGCCAGGGCCTGTCCGGCTACGGATTGGGCGACGCTGTGGTCAAACGAGCGCACATCGGAGCGCTCGACCCAAGTAACGGCAAAGCGCTGGAGTGGAACCCTGGGTCGAATTCCTACGAGGGGAACAAGGCTCTCAAGGCCACCCCGCGGGGGCTCTTCACGGGCGGCGACGCCACCGCGCAAGGCGGGTACTCCGTCGGTCGGATCGCCTTCTACGACTTCGCTTCAGCGGTGCCCGGCAACGGGGTCGAGACGACGATCACCGACCCGATCGAGGGGCGCGTGAAACCGGCTGCGTCCACCTTCACGATCACCGGGACGGCGAGCACCACCGCCGGAACCGTTCGCCGGGTGACTCTCGAGATCTTGGACCGGGATGCCAAGAAGTACCTGCAGGACGACCTGACGAGTTGGGCTGGCGGTAACACGATCGTTGCGACCCTGGCCAACCCGTCAGCTGCTTCCACGGCTTGGTCGTTGACCCTCAACATCCCTGGCAACAAGAACTTGCAGGTGCTTGCCCGTACGACAGCTAGCACTGGCAGTTTCGACCCGACCAAGGCCTCGAAGAAGTTCGAGACCTTCGGTACGGCCGACGCGTCGCCGACGGCTGCGGTCACCGGCCCGGCCAACACATCGCCAGTGCGGAGCACGACCTTCACGATCACCGGCACTGCGGCAGACGATGTGGGTGTGTCGGCGATCAGTCTGACCTTGCGCGACGCCGCCAACCAGTACTTGCAGGAAGACGGCACGACGTCCGCGTCGTACTACGCCTTCCGGTTCACCCCGGATGTGGTCGGCGCCCGGGCCACCACGTGGGCCCGAGAGATGACGGTGCCCTACGAAGGCACCTGGCGGACCCAGGTCCGTTCGATTGACACGGCCGGGCAGACCGCGTTGGACACGGCAGACCGCAGCTGGGTGGTGAGTTCTAGCGGTACCGCGCCGGAGGTGATGATCAGCGATCCCGTCGCGATGATCCCCCCCACTGCGACGGCGCCGCTCGTGGTTGCACCTGGCTCGCCGCTGACCTTCGCTGGGTCGGCCAACTCGGCCGGGACGCTCGCCTCGGTGGAGATCCAATTGGCCAACTCGACGACCCGTGAACAACTCGCCGCCGATGGTACGTGGGGCAGCGATGTCGTGGCCGGCTGGCATCGGATCACGCCCATCAACCTCGCCGACTCCAATGTCGACTGGAGCTACACCACTCCATTCACACTGAGTCCGGGCAGCTACACCTTCACCGTGCGGGCCACCGACACGCTCGGTCTGGTCACCCCGTCGACGAATCAGGGCAAACTGTCGATCACCGCGCAGGTGCCCGGCGATGCCGCCCCCAATGGGCTCATGTCGGTCACCACGACCACCATCAACACGACGAACCTGCAGATTTCGCTCAACGGGACTGCAACCGACGACAAGGGCGTCGCCGCTGTGGGTCTTGCCCTGCGTGATGCGGACACCGCGCGTTACTTACAGCCCGATGGGAGTCTTGATACCGCCTTCGCGACCATTCCGTCGACGCTGGCCGCGCCGGGAGCCACGAGCACCTCATGGTCACGGACCGTGCTGTTGCCGACGCAGGGTGACTGGACGGTGACCGCACTGGCCATGGACACGGTGGGCCAGAGCGACATGAACACCTCCGGCGCAGTGGCGCGTTTCCTCGTCTACCCCGGCGACTCGGCCCCGGTGTTCAACCAGTCCTTGATGGCCCCCACCGAGGGCACGGCCTTCGCCGATGGCCGGATCTTCGTCAGCGGTCGGGCCGAGGACAACCTGGCCATGGCGCAGGTCCAGGTGGCGATCGTCGACTCGTTCGGCCGCTACATGAGTGCCAGCGGGAGTTTCACGAGCACGTCGGTCAGCTGGCGCTCGTCCTTCCTCACCAGCCCCGGGACTGCCGGCTCGAACTTCTCCTTCACCACCCCGGTCATCCCAGCTGGGTCCTATACGGTGCTCATCCAGGCCGTCGACGGCTATGGCCTGATCTCTGCCATGGAGACACGGCATGTCACCGTCTCGCTGCCGCCGAACAATGCACCCGTGGCGACGTTCAGTTACTCCTGCGCCAGCAATGTCTGCGCATTCGACGGTCGGGCGTCGACCGACGAGAGCCCGACGTCGCTGACCTATGCGTGGAGCTACGGCTCCGGGCAGGGCACCGGTACCGGTCCAGTGCCGACCAAGATCTACAGCGCTCCGGGGACCTTCACCGTGACGCTGACTGTGACTGACGAATGGTTGGCGACGGCCACGGCGACGGCGACGATCACCATGACCGAGCCGGCCAGCAACCTCGCGCCTGTCGCCGTGATCAACCCGCCTTCCTGCGTGAAGCTGACCTGCAACATCTCCGCGGTTGGGTCCTTCGACCCCAACCCGGGTGACACCTTCACCTACCGGTGGACCTTCGGTTTCACCACGCCCTCCAGCGGCTCGGCGTCGCTGACGCGCACCTTCCCGGCACCCGGCACCTACACGTTGACCCTGACGGTGAAGGATGGCTGGGGCAAGAGCACCACGGTGTCGCGCAACGTCACCGTCAATAACTGAAGGTGACCTGGCATGAAGGGGAGGTCGTCCCACGTTCGTTGAACCTTGATGGCGGCTGGGCGGTCATTGTGGGGGTCATTCCGCTAGAGGGTCAGTGCTGCAGGTGGGTGCGACAACAGGCGGTGCGGTGGTGGCTTTCTGGAGCGCGGCGGCAGGTGGGGGATGTCGGCGTGGTCGCCAGCGCGGCGCCGTGGGTCCGCCGCGGAAGGTCTCGTCCATCCCTCGCGGATGGCTGCCCGTCGCGACGGTTCAGGTTGTGCTGAGTTCCCGGAACCGTGGCAACTGGTGGTCACGGCGGTCCCGTTTCCACAGGAGTCGCGGCGGACGCGGGGCCTACCGGAGAGCAGGCCTGGGGCCGCCACTCAATTCCCCCGACACCCGGGCAACCTCGTTGAGGGTGACGTGGCCAACTCGGTCGGCGGCTACGCGCGCCAGCTTGGCGTGCGCCCCATGAGACGGGCGAGGTGCTCGTCGTGCGGAGCGAAATGATCCATCAGTCGCTGCCGCAGGTCAGCAGACATCGTCTCGCGGGATCGGGCGTTCCATCGCTCGACCTTTTCCGGGCGCCACTCCCGTAGCCCCAGTCGCCGGCACAGCTCACCGAACTCGGTCTGCGGGTCGGCGAAGAAGGCGTCGGCGTCGACGATCACCACGCGTTCGGCGCCCATCGCCGCGACGTATCGCTCGATCTGCTCGGCATAGCGACCGCGCGCGAGATAGGCGTGGTGGCGGTGCTCGAAGCTGTGGAAGCGTGGGTCGGAGGTGAGCCGTTGGTGCGCCCCGGCGAGGCGTTGTTCCTCCAACTCCAGCGCGCGCTCGAAGGGCTCCGTTTCGAAGCCGCGACCCAATTCGTGGCTGTGTGCCGAATAGGCCCGATCCACTGGGTCACGGACCATGGCGATCACCGTCACCCCGGGCAGGTCGCGGGCCATCCGTTCGGCCGCCATCGGGTGGAACAGGTAGTACCCGGAGCTCTCGAAGGTGTGCGCGGCGCCGTCGGCGACCTTGCGCCGGGCGACCACCTCGAGGGGGAAATGACCCAGGTACCAGCGCATGCCCTTGTCGTAGTTCAGGTCGAAGAACCCGATCCCCTTGGATGCTGTCGGACGCACCACTTGTGGGTGTTCGCTCAGCAGCCGGAACATCGTTGTCGTGCCGGCCCGTTGGGCCCCCAGCACGATGAAGTCGGGAGCCAGTCGTTGCCCGGAGGTCAGCGCGCCGAAGGTATCCACGCCGGCGCGTACGGCGCCGAGCACCGGTTCAGGCATCCGCTCTCGGGCAGCACGGGTGAGCTGGCGGACGTCCACGGGCAGATCCCTTCACGATCGGGTCAGGTGAGCCTCCAGACTAGCCAGCATCACGAGTGCTCGTTGTTGGATCAGCTCTCCGCCGGCTTCCTCGACCGACGCGAGGTATCGTCCGGTGATCGCCGCGAGGTATGCCGCGCCGGCCGGATCGCCGCCCTGCTGCGCGGCCACCGACCCCCGAGCTGCGGCCGCCATCGTCAGGCCTTCGGCGACCCGAGCCTCGCTCAGACCGTGGGCCCGGGTCATCGTGTTGACCGCCCAGTGGCAACGGTCCAACCCCGGGGGAACGCCCTCCTCGAAACGTTCCCAGTCCCACACATGGGTGTCGTGTCCTGACCTCGCGGTGTTCCACGGGGTCCAATCGCCGTGCCACGCGGTGTTCAGGTGAGCGCGGTCACCGTCCCGCTCGGCCAGTCGCTGCAATGCTGCCCCGAACCGCTCGTGGTGTGGTGCGATCTGCAGACCGTCAGCTGTGTCGGTGAGCCGCTGCCAGAAGGGCAACTCGGTCAACGGTGCGTGTCGTTGGCCAAACGCCACCTGGAGATTCGCCATGGCGGACAATGGGATCCGCCACTCCCCACCGGGTCGTCGCCAGGGTGAGGCGGGCAGGGTGCTCATCACGAGCATGGGCATGCCCGACCAGTCGCCGGCCTGGATCGTCGAGGGCACCTTCAGCTGGCCCAGACGAACGTCCCCCAATCGCTGCAGCGCAGCGATCTCGTGGCGGACCCGCTGTGCGGCGACGTCGGTGGCCCCGACCTTGGCGAAGCCTGTGCTGTGCCCCCGCTCGTCGAAGATCTCCAGAACCGGCTTGCGGTTCGCCCGGGCCGAGCCGATTCCCAGGCTCAACCGAACCGGGCCACCCAGTGCCTCCTGTAGGTGAGCAGCGATCGAACGGTCCTCGTTGTCAACACACACCAGGTCCGGTACGGCGCGGCGGAATCGCGAAGCAACCGCCAGCGCCCCTACCGTCCGAGTGAGCGTGTCCCGAGCCGGCAAGGCATCACTGAAGCGCCAGAGCGACGTCGCGCCGGCCCGACGACCACTCGCGGGCACCAACAGTCGCGGTGCGCGACGGTGTGGCACCACGAACCAGGCGCGAGCGCACGGGGTACGACTCCCGTGCCGGCGCAGCTGGACATCGGCCTGCGGCCACAGCGCCCGTACTGTGTCGAGCAGGTCGTCCATCGCCTGGGTCGAGCTCACGTGCCCGCTCCTTCCTCGTCGGTCCGGCGATTGTCCCACCCTCGGGCTCCGACTTTTCGCGACTCCGGGGACAGCGGTGCCCGGCCGGGCCTAGACTCGTCGCACATCAGCTCCTGAGGGGGAGCTGCGAGTCAGGGGATCACCAATCGTCATGGAACAGGTCAACGTCGTCATTCTCGCTGCCGGCTTGGGCACGCGCCTGGGTAAGCCCTTTCCGAAGCCACTCACTCCGCTTGCGGACGGCCGCAGTATCATGGGGCAGCAATTCGACAACATCTTCGCGGTATTCGGCGAGCGCGCCAGGGTGTGTGTGGTCGTCGGCTTCAAGCATGAGCTGATCATGGAGCACGTGCCGGAGGCCGTCTTCGTATACAACGAGAACTACGACGTGACCAACACAAACCGGAGCCTCCTCAAGGCGCTGCGGTCGAGCCCTCCTGGGCCCGTGCTCTGGATGAACGGTGACGTCGTGTTCGAGCCGACGTTGTTGCAGCGTCTGGCCGAATCCATGACCGCGGACGAATCCGCGATCGCGGTGAATTGCGCGAGCGTCGCCGAGGAAGAGGTCAAGTATACGGTGGACGGGTCGGGATTCGTGGCGCAGCTGTCCAAGCAGGTGCCATTGTCCGACGCCTTGGGCGAAGCGGTCGGAGTCAACATCGTCGGTTCTCGCGACAAGGCCACGTTGATCAACCGGTTGGCGCAGTGCGCGGACCAGGACTACTTCGAACGCGGCATCGAATTGGCCATCGAATATGACGGCATGCAGGTGCGACCGGTGGACATTTCTGATCTGTTCGCTGTCGAGGTGGACACCGGCGAGGACTTGGTGCGGGCCAACGCCCGCACGGAGCCCGCGTTTCAGCTCGCCTGAAGGCTCAGCGCGCGCTGGGACAGCTCGCCGGTGGTCGTTGCGAGTCGCGCAACGCGGTGGCGAAGTCGGCTAGCTCCTGCGGCTGATCGAGCCGCCAGTCCAGGCGGCTGTTGACGTCGCTGTTGAAGTAGACGAGCCCCACGCCGCCGTGCCCACGCACCCGGTCGCCGAGCCAGGTGATCCAGCCTTGATCCGGGCCGTGGGCGGACCTGTCATAGCCGGTCTCCGCGAGCGCCCACGAGACATTGGCCTGGCGCGCCCAGGCAGAGATTCGGTGCAGGTAGTCGTCCATGCGGTCTCGTGCGGAGTTCGCGGCGAGTTCCGGCTCGTCGTAGACGTCGAAACCGGCCACGTCGACGGTTGTGTGGGGCCATAGCCGGTCGAGCCCGAACTCCTCGGGCCCGTGGAACTGATTCCAACCGGTCAACACAACCGTGTACGCCGCGTTGGGCGCCACCTCGCGCAGTATCGGCCCGACCCGCTCCTGGGCAGCTCGCCACTGCTGGACGTCGCCATCCCCCTCAGGCTCGTGGTGGAAGGCCACCCACGCCGGCCCGGGCAGGTCGCGCACGCCCGCGGCCACTTGCTTGGCCCACTCATCTCCGTCGCCGCGGGCCATGCGTTGCCACGGCAACGGGAACTTGAAGCTCAGCCACGGCAGGCGGCCCGCCTGCAGGTCGGAGCGAGCCGCCACCAACGCCCCCTCAAGGTCCTGAGCTGCCCAATATGTCCGGCGCAGGGCCAGCCGGCCCACGGCCGCCTCGAAGGCTGCTGGGTCGTCATTGCCGCCGACCGCCGCGCCGACGTAGAGGCCTTGGGTGGGCACTCCCCGAGTGCGGGTGCAGGCCGGCAGGTCCTGACGCAGGCTCAAGGCGCCGAGTGCGATGCCTGCCAGGACAAGCGCGATCGCGCCGCCGCGGAAGAGCCGGGGGGCCCGTCCCCGTGGGGTTCTCGACCCGTTCGTCGGCATCATCGGCCTCCGTCGTCTCACACGCCCTCCTTGGTGGGCGACTCAGCTCCGTCTCACCGCAGCGTGCCCGCCAGCTCGGGGTTCCTGAAACCCACCACGTCGCGATGGAGGCTGACCTAGCATGGACACGTCGGCCAAGGGGTTTGGCTGACCCTACAGGCATCGTCCGGTTTCGAATGCACCGGTCAGGTGGAGGGGGTTTCGCAAATGCGTGCGGTTCGTCGTGTGCTCAGTGCTGCCTGGTCGGTTGCCGTGATCGGCGCGGTTTCCCTCGGCGGTCCGACACTGGCCCTCGCCGAGCCGGTCAACGGTCACCTCGTGGCCGTGGCACCCACGCCCGGGACGCCACATGTGCTGGATGGTCGAGTCAACAGCATCGCGCGGGTCGGCGGTCTGGTGGTGTTGGGAGGCCAGTTCACCCAGACACGCAACGACGCAAGCGCCACCGTGCTGCCTCGCGCCAACCTCATGGCGTTCGACGAGGCGACCTCGCAGATCTCAGCGGGCTTCGTCCCGGTCACGAACGGCCCGGTCAGCGTGGTGTTGCCGGCGCCTGACGGGCTGTCGGTCTACATCGGGGGATCATTCACCACGGTCAACGGTGTCACGGTGAAGAACCTCGCCCGCGTCCTGATCTCTGATGGTTCGTTGGTCACCGGGTTCAACCCCGCGACGGTGGCCGGGCCGGTGAAGGACCTCAAGTTGGCCGGCGGTCGGCTGTGGGTGGGCGGCGCGTTCACACACATCGCGGGCAAGCGGCAACCAGCTCTGGCCACCGTCAATCCGGACACCGGCGCCTTCCTGCCGTTCATGACCGGCGCGATCGCCGGGACGCACAATGGTGGTTGGACGACTGTGATGAAGTTCGATATCACCCCGGACGGATCGCGGCTGGTCGCGATCGGCAACTTCGACACCTTTGACGGAGTGAAGACCCACCAGGCCGTCATGCTCGACCTGAGTGGCGCCACCGCGACGAGGGCCGACTGGCAGACCAACTTCTATGAGACACGCTGCGCTTCGGTCTTCGACACCTACATGCGGGATCTCGACATCTCGCCGGATGGCCGATTCTTCGTCATCTCCACCACCGGCGCCTATGGCGGATCCTCGGTTGCCTGCGACAGCACGGCTCGCTTCGAGGTCGCTTCGTCCGGCTCGCTCCTGCAGCCTTCGTGGGTGGATCACACCGGGGGTGACACCACCTATGCCGTGGAGATCACGGACAGTGTCGTCTACACCGGCGGTCACGCTCGCTGGCAGAACAACTCCTTCCGTGGCGACACCCCTGGCCAGGGTGCTGTCTCCCGCCCCGGGATCGCCGCCCTCGACCCGCTGAACGGGCTGCCCTTCTCCTGGAACCCCACGCGGGAGCGCGGGGTTGGCGTCTTCGACTTCGCCGCGATCCCGTCGGGCCTCTGGGTGGGCTCGGACACCGACCGCATCGGTGACTACTACCTGCGTTCCAAGATCGCCCATCTTCCGGCCGGTGGGTCCACCTTCCCGGTCGTCCGCGAGCCGACGCTCCCCAACGACCTGTACGTCGCCACGGCCGGCGGGCTCAGCAAGCGGTGGAGTACGACGGGTGGATTCGGTGCACCGACCACCGTGCCCGGTGGTGGGCTGGTCTGGGCCAACCTCAAGGGGGCGTTCATGCTGAACGGCTTCCTGTATGCCGCGTGGGCCGACGGTAGTTTCGATCGGCGCCCCTTCGACGGCGCCACTTTCGGAGCTGCGGAAGCCGTCGACACCCACAATCAGCTGACTCCCCTCACCGACTGGACCGCGGACATCCAGGCGATGACGGGGCTCTTCTACGACCGGGGGCGGGTCTACTTCACCAAGGCCGGCAGCAACGTGCTCTTCTACCGGTACTTCACGCCCGAAAGCAAGCTCATCGGCGCTCGACGCCTCACCGCGAGCACTGCCGTGGCTGGCTTCACGCCCAGCGCGGTGCGGTCTATGTTCCTGGCAGATGGGCTGCTCCACGCGGCGGACAGTGGTGGGAATCTCACCGCTATCGGCTGGACCCGCAACCCGCAGGCCGGGTCGCCCACCGGGACCGCAACGGTTCTCGGGGGTCCGGCGGTGGATGGGGTGGACTGGTCGGCGAAGGCATTCTTCCTCTTCCAGGACGGCGCGGGTGACAACGCGCTCCAGCCTCCCACCGCTCAGATCAGTAGTGCGTGCACCAGCTTGAGCTGCACCTTCGACGCCGGTGGTTCGTCGGCCAACGGCGGGACGATCACCGGTTACGCGTGGGACTTCGGCGACGGCACGACGGGCACGGGGGGGCAGGTGAGCAAGACGTTCGCCGCAACTGGGGTGTACCCCGTCACGCTGACCGTCAGCACGGCCAAGGGCCAGATCGGCGTGGCGACCGTGGCGGTCGCTGTGACTCGCATCAATCAGGCTCCTGCCGCGGCTTTCACGCAGACCTGCGCAGGGACCGCGTGCTCCTTCGACGCGACGTCGTCGGCCGACGCTGACGGGTCAATCACGGCCTACCACTGGGACTTCGGTGATGGAGCCACCGGCACGGGTGTGGCGCCCGCTCACGAGTTCACGACAGAAGGCACCTACGCCGTGACCCTCTCGGTCACCGACAACGACGGATCGACACAGAGCAGCACCGCAGCGGTGGCCGTCACGTCGGCTGCTCTACAGTTCGTCGGGTCGGCCACCACCAACGGCAACAGACTGACCCACTCGGTGACCGTTCCCGCGAGCGTTCAGCCTGGCGATGTCTTGGTCGTCGTGGCCTCGGTCAACTCCAGCATCGCGGCACCCACGGCCCCGGCCGGCTGGACGCCCGTGGTGACCCGTGACGCCGGGGGCCTGGTGGCCACGGCGTACTGGAAGACCGCCACCTCGGCTGATCCCGGGTCTGCCTTCGTGTTCACCACCTCGACCTATGTGAAGTCCGACCTGACCGTGGCGGCATACCGGATGAGCGACGGCGCGGCGGCCTCGGTCGCGGCAGCGACGTCCGCCGTGCAGACGTCGAGCGCCACGTCCCTGACGACTCCCCAGGTTGCCAGTCCGTCGGCAGGCTCGTGGTTGGTCAGCTACTGGTCGGTGAAGTCCTCGACGGCGCTGACCATCAGCCCGCCGACGGGGCAGGTCACTCGGGGTGGCGGCACAGGTACGGGGTCGGGCGCGGTCACGGCGCTCTTCACCGATACCGGGGTAGCCACCGGTTCCGGAAACAAGGGTGGTCTCACGGCCTCGGTGAGCGTCGCGGTCAGCCGCGGTGCGATGATCTCGCTGATCGTCGCACCGAATTGACCATGGAGCATGTCATGACGTTGGGCAAGATATCCGTTGGCGCCTTCTCCGTCGCGGATGCCAGTCGAGACGAGGTTGTCGAGGCGATCACCGCCCTGGGCGAGCGCTCAGGGCCTGGCCTGGCGTTTGCCTTGCACGTAGGTGGGCTCAATCACAGCGGCGACGCGGACTTCGTGGCCGCGATGGCACAAGCGGATGTGGTGTACGCCGACGGCGGGGCGGTCACGACCTTGGCCCGGCTGGCCGGGGCTCGGTCCATCGAGCGTGCCCCCACGACCGACATCGGGTGGGATGTGCTGCGCCGGCTCTCGCAACGGCTCGGGCGCCCGTCGAGGATCGCCCTTATCGGGGGTCCGCAGGGGCTTGCCGAGCGCGCCGGAGCAGCGCTCGAGAAGGGCGACGCCGGAGTGGTCGTCGCCACGGAGCACGGCTTCCACCAGGACTGGACCTTGCCGCTCACCCGAGTGCGCGGGGCCCACCCCGACGTCCTCATCGTCGGTCTGGGAGCGCCTCGGGAGATGATCTGGGCGATGACGCATCGCGATCAGCTCCCGGCCGTCCCGGTGCTCACCTGCGGTGGATGGTTCGGCTTCTTGTCCGGCGAGGAGCTCCGGGCGCCACAGGTGCTGCGCAAGCCGGGACTTGAGTGGATCGCCCGAGTGGCCCAGAGCCCCCGAAGGCTTGGTCCGCGCTACGCTGTGGGGTGTCTTGTCACCGCCTCCCTCGTGCCCCAAGCATTCCGGCATCGCCGCCGAGCCAAGGCGGCTTGCGAGTGACCCGGGCGGTGCGCAGGTGGTCCCTCGCCATCGGTGCGGTCGGGTTGCTACTGATGATCGCCGGCTGCGCTAGGGGGGAGGCCAGGGTGGTGGCCCGCACGAGTGCGACGCCTCGGGCCTCGGAACTCGGCTATCACCGTGTCCTCGACATCGACTTCGAAAAACCGCCTGGGTCGGTGGGTGCTGTCGCGAGTTCGTTCGAGATGTACCGTTCCTCCTCCATCGCCGTCGATGTCTTGCGGATCGGCGAGGCGCAGTTGACCTACTCCGCGGGAGTCGGCGGCGGACAGGCGCTGTCCTTCCCGTCGAAGGCAACGATCGGAAAAGGACGCATCGTGTTGCGCGTGCTCACGCTTACGGATCCGGATCCGCTGAGCCCGGGACGGGCGGACTTCGCTTTCGGCGTGGACATTCGCGTGGATGAGCAGTCCTCCGCCGATGACGGAGACAATGTCATGCAGCGGGGACTTTTCCAGGACACCGCGCAATACAAGATCCAATTGGATGACCACCGGCCTTCCTGCCGGATCGCGGGAAACGAGGGCGAAGTCACCGTCGTCGGCACCGATCGTGTCGAGCCCGGGCAATGGTATCGTCTGCGCTGCCTTCGCGAAGGGGCAAAGGTGGTGCTGACCGTCGCCAAGATCGACACGAACGGAGTGGCCGCCTCCCCGTCCGTCTGGTCCGATTTCCGGCCCACGGGCTCGGTTGCCGTGATGCGTACGTCGACACCGATCTCGGTCGGCGGGAAGATCGCCACCGACGGTTCCGTGGTCGCCGAGAACACCGATCAGTTCAACGGGTCCATGGACAACCTGTTCTTCGAGGTTTTCGGGTCCAAGGATGGCGGAACGATCACTCCGGCCCCACGAGGCACACCGACCCCGTCACGCTCGTGAAGCTGTCCGTGACCGGCCCGGCAGTGCGGGGATCCTTCGCTCGCTCGAGCCGACCATGACGACGTCGACCAGGGAGTTGAACACGACGTCGACCGCGACGTCGACCATGACTCACCGGCCCGGCCGACCCGTCGCGCAACGTGTGCTTGGCCGGTTGTCGCAATGGCGGGGCTCGCCGGCGTGGCCCTTGATCGCGCTCTTTGTCGGCTTTCCGCTCTGGTGGGTTCTCGGCATAGCTGCACTGCTCCCCATCGCGGTGGCAGTGGCCCTGCTGCTGCAACTGGGCGGCGCACGCAGGGTGTTCCTCCCCCCGGGGTTTGCGGCGTGGGCCCTCTTCCTGGTCTGGGTTTCGCTGGGCGTTTTCGTCCTGGATGTCGACGCCCCCGAGGCGGTGCCCGGTGGCGGAGGCTTCAACCGGCTGAGTGTCTTCGCCTACCGACTCGGCTGGTACCTGGCCTGCACCGTGGTGCTCGTGTGGGTGATCAACTCAGATCCGAAACGAGTTACCTGGCGCTTGGTGACCTCATTGCTCGGTGGGATGTTCGTGATCACCGCGGCCGGGGGCCTACTCGGTGTGCTGACGCCCAGTCTGAGCTTCCCCTCCTTGTTGGAGTTGTTGCTACCCAGAGGATTCGCTCGGAATGCTTTCGTGCAGTCTGTGGTGCATCCCAGTATTGCGGACATACAACTGGTGCTCAAGCGGCCGGAGCCCCGCCCTACCGCACCCTTTGCCTTCTCCAATACCTGGGGCGCGAACCTCGCGATGTTCCTACCGTTCTTCGTCGTCTCGTGGGTCCTGGAGGGACGGCGGTGGCAGCGGTTCCTGGCCGCCCCGATCTTCGGCATCGCCCTCATTCCCATCGTGTACTCCCTGAACCGGGGACTGTGGGTGTGTTTGGCGATTACGGTCGCCCTCGTCGCAGTCTGGGTGCTCGGACTGTCACCGACTGCCCGCGTCTTGGGTGTCTTGGGTGTCGCGGCCGCCGCGGTGACCTTCGTTGCGAGCCCACTGGGGTCTCTCATCGCGGAGCGTCTGGCGAATCAGCACAGCAACGACCGTCGTGCCCAGCTCCTGTCGCAGACGGTGGAGAGCACCTTCATGGGGTCTCCGATCATCGGGTTCGGCACCACGCGCGACGTTCAGGGCAGTTTCGCATCGATCGCCGGGGCGGCTACTCCGCAATGCCCCGCCTGTGGAGTTCCCCCTTTGGGCACCCAGGGGCATTTGTGGTTGGTGATCTTCTCGCAAGGCATCGTGGGGGTCGGTCTGTTCCTGGCGCTCTTCGCGTCGGTCCTGCTCATGGTTTGGCGGTGTCGGACCCGGTCGGCCGCGGTGGCGACTCTGCTCATCGTGTTCTTCGCGGTGCAGGTGTACGTCTACGACACGCTCGGGATGCCGCTGTTCACGCTGATGATCGGGATGGGTTTGGCTATCCGAGATCACCGCACCAACGCGGCATCGGGAGCGGCGGCCCTGCCGGTCTGGAGCAGCTTCCGCCACAGGCTGAACCGCGCCCGCAAGGACTTGGCGACGGGGGTCGTGCTCGGTGCAGCTTTCGGCATCGGCCTGGCGCTGCAGACGCCGACGGCCCACGCGGCCCGCGTGTCGATCCTCTTGGACGCCTCACCGCTGTCTTTGGCGGATGCGACCCTGACCACCAACCGATCCTCATTGGCTATCACAGTTGACACCGAAGCTGCGCTTGTGTTCGCCGCCGCGAGTTCGATCGACGCGGCAGATCCGCTGCGGGTGCGCGCCGACCAGATTCAGGTGACCGCTACTCCGAGTACTCGGGCCCTGCACATCCGGGTCCGGGACGCTGACCCGGAAGCCGCCGCGGCCAAGGTGCAGCGACTCTCCCAGGGCTACTTGGCGATGCGCCGTGACTACCTTCTGAACCGACGTGATGTCGTCATCAATGCGCTCCGCCAGCAGATCCGCGATTTCGACACGAGTGCTGGAGGATTGCCCACATCATCGGACGCCGGTGAGACCCGTGAACTCTTCCGCAAGCGAGTCGAGCGGATCATCGGCGAGCTGCTCATCACGCCCACCAATGCTGGCGATGTCATCCTCACGGAGCCGACGGTGCCGGTGCGCAGTCAGCCGGAGTTGCCTATCGTCTCCGGCGCGGCGGCTGGGCTCGGCCTCGCCTATGTGTGGGCCCTTTTCGGGTCCGCCCGGAGGAATCGGCGACCACTGGGGAGCCCTCATGACTGACCACCGGTCGCCACTTCCGCTGTCCATCTGGACGAGACTTGCCGTCGAGCCCGTGGCCAACCCACTTGCCAGGTTGGTGTCCCGGTGGGGGCCGGCCACCCCAAACCGAGTGACCATCGGTGCCGGTCTGCTCGGGATCGCCGCCGCCGGGTCGTTCGTGGCCGGGTGGCTCGTCGCGGGCGGGCTGCTCTTCCTGCTTCGCTACGTCCTGGACTGTGTCGACGGCAAGGTGGCTAGGCTGCGGGGCCTGTCCTCGACGCGCGGTGCGGCGCTGGACATCCACGTCGACGTCGCCGGAATCTCCCTGTGCGCGGGGGCCTTGGTCTTCCATCTCGTCGATCGCGGTGGTCTGCCGGTCTGGGTGGCCTTGTCGGTAATGGGCGCGCTCACCATCTACAACTTCGGGCTCGCCTACCGCAAGGATCTGGCCCGCCAAGCCGGCCGCGGCAGCGGCGGCTCCGCGCACGAGTGGACCGCGGGCGGCCCGTTCGGGGGATGGCTACGGTGGTGCCGCCGGATGAACATGATGCCCTTCCCATGGACCGCGGACGTCGAGACGGTGGTCTTCGGCCTGGCGCCCATGTTCCTTCCCGTCAGCTGGCTGTGGGTGGTCCTCCTGGGCGGGGTCGCCTTCTACCTGCTGGCTACGGCGGTCAACATGCGGCGGGTGTGGTCGATTGCCGCGCACCTGGACCAGCAGCGTTCAACACTCTTCAGCCATCAGGATTCAGCCATCACGGCGCCGACCACGACGACCGGTCCGACGCCGCCGAACGCACCGACGGAAGTGACGCATGACGATTCAACCGAGTGACCGGCAGCAAACCGAGGGCGCTGCGCCACCAGTGGATGTGGTGGTTGCCACCCATCATCGACCGGAGTTGCTCCGGGTGGCGTTGGACTCGATCCTCGAGCAGACCTACTCGGGCCTGGTCACCGTTGTCGTGGTTTTCGATCGGGCCGAGCCGGACCTGAGCTTGGCGCGCTCAGAGGGCAATCGTCGAGTGGAAGTCATCACGAACACGCGAGCTCCCGGGCTGGCCGGTGCTCGAAACAGCGGCATCGCCAAGGGAACCGGTCAGTTGGTGGCCTTCTGCGACGACGATGACAGCTGGCTGCCGGACAAGCTCGCCCGGCAGGTGGAAGCTCTGGGGAGCGGGCCGGCGCTGACATCGGTCACGGGGATCACCATCGTGTACGGCGGCACGACCTCCGACCGCGTCCCGCTGCAGTCCGAGATGACCCTCGACAATCTTGTGCGCAGTCGGGTCATGGCCGCACACCCGTCGACAGTCCTGGTCCGGCGTGAGGCGCTATTGGGTCCCATCGGGCTGGTCGATGAAGAGATCCCCGGAAGCTACGGAGAGGACTTCGACTGGATGATCCGCGCAATGCAGGCGGGCCCGGTCGTGGTTGTCGAAGCTCCATTGGTGCGGGTGATGTGGGGGCAGTCGCTGTTCTCCAGCAAGTGGCAGACGATTGTCGACGCGATCGACTATGGTCTGGCAAAACACCAGGTCTTCCATGAAGACCGACGGGCTCTGGCACGCCTGCACGGTCGGCGCTCGTTCGCACTGGCCGCGATGGGGCGGCGGCGAGAGGCGCTGACCGGTGCCGCCCGCACCCTGTGGTTGTCCCCCATCGAACGTCGAGGTCTGCTTGCTGCGGCGGTGGCGATGCGCATGGTGTCGGCGGATCGGCTCATGGACCTGGCCCACCGACGAGGGCACGGGATCTGAGATGGGTGACTCGGAGTCTGGTCGGACTGCCGAGCTCGGGGCGGATCGTGGGGCTCCACGTCCCTTTTCCCGGCGCGTCCTGATCATCGGAGCCCTCCTGGTGATCGCTGTTCTGGTGTTGCTCCGGTGGCCCGGATCGGCGGACGAGCCGGGGCGCACACCGACCGCATCTGGGACCTCCACGCCGCACGCCGTGGCGAGCGGGTCGGCTCCGGGTGCTACCAGCCCGTCAGCGTCGGCAGCCACGGGCACGCCGTCGTCGTCATCCGGCCCGTCGGTTGCCACGCCGCCGGGGTCACCGGTGACCGCGGCCCTTGACGCGGCATACGGTCGGCCCGAGCCGGCCGCACGCGACGGTTCGGGGGAGGCCGTGCTGAGCATCCCGAGCGGCACCCGCGCCGGGCTGCTCATCGTTCGCCACTCAGGTGCCGGCTCGATGATCCTGGAGTTCAACGCCGGTGGTGGGGCTCCTCCCGAGAGGCTGCTCAACGTCGATGGGGACTACCAGGGGTCCCTCGGTTTCGGGCTCACCACCGCGGCTTCTGACGGGGCCACGGTGCGGATCACGAGCAGCGGCGGATCCTGGAAGGTCGACCTCGCGCCGCTCTCCAGCGCGGGGGCGATCAGCGACGTGCAGGTCGGCGGTGGCGACCAGGCCTTCTTTGTCGAGGGACCGGTGACCCTCACCGTGGTGCACCAGGGCATCGGCAGCTTCGCGCTCACCTGGACCAACGCAGCCGGTACGGAAGTCCTCATCACCGACAGTGGAGACCTCACCCAGACCGTGCGCGTGGAGAAGGAGTCCGGCGTCCTGTCGGTGAGGTCATCGGGAACCTGGACCTTGACCAGCACCCGGGGGAACGGGAAGTAGGAGCGAAGCGACTACGGAGTTGAGGGGCAAGGTGGCGGCGGCATCCCCTGGCGTCAGGGGATGCGCGCGGTGCCCTTCAGCGCTTCACTGAACTGGCGAGTCTTGTTCGTCGTGGTGATCACCCAACTGCCCTCGCTGTTGAGTTTGGTGTTGAAGTAGGTCCACGCGCTACCACCGCGAGCCTTCATCGCCGTGACGATGTCCGGCATCCACGTCGGGTCCACCTCGCTGGCCTCGTCGGTCAACCCGGTCTCGGCCAGGCCCCACGCCACTTTGTGTTTGGCAGCCCATTCACCGAGCGGCTTGAAATACGCAGTGTCCAGGTCCGTGAACTTCGTGATGCGCGTGCCGTTCTTGACCAACCCGTAGCTCAGGTACACGTCGAACCCGACGGCATCGATCAGGCCATCGCCCGGCCACATCATCTCAAGGTTGTAGTTGGGATCGTACAGTTCGTGCCAGCCCGTCAGAATGATGGTATAGGCGACATTGGGTGCGATCGAGCGAACGATCGGTGAGAGCCGCCGCTGTACGGCCACCCACTGCGACTCGACGCCATCCTTTTCGGGCTCATGGTGGAAGGCCACCCAGACGGGTCCGTTGACGGTCGTCAGCCGGGTGGCAATGTCACGAGCCCACGCATCCCCCTTGCCGATTGCCATATCCGACCACGAGTAGGGCAAGGAGAAACTGATCCAGGGCAACCGTCCCTTGGCCACGTCGGCTGCCGCGGTCTGTATCGCGGACGACACCTGCGAGTGACTCCAGAACGTGCGGCGCAGCCCCAGGGTGCGGCCCACACTCGACTCGAACGTGGCCGGGTCCGTGTTGGACCCCACGGTGGCGCCGACGTACGCCCCGCTGCACAGGATGCCTCGACGGCTGGTCGTGCAGGTCGGCGGGGTGCTGGCCACCGCGGTGAGTTGGAGCTCGGGGGCGTAGTCGCTGTTCTCGCGGGATCCGAAGAGAAGGCTGGTGGTCGCGGTGCTGCGGACGGCAAAGCTGTTGACGCCGCCCGTGATGAGCGATTGGACGTCGAAGACCACCGTCGCGGAGGTGCCGTTGTCGGCCACGGACACCGAGTTCGCCGCGGTCGTGGGCCTTTGGTTCCACACCACAGACGCTTCAGCCCATGAGGACGTGGTCCGCCGGGCCGTCAGCGTGCTCGCGACACCAGGGCTGAGCCGCTTCAACACGAGCTTGGCCGCGCCCCACTGTTGTCCCGACGGCGCAGTGGGGACCGTGAACGAGACATAGAACTCCGCACCGGGCGAACTCTTGGCGACCAACCGACTGGACCCGCCGTGATTCTGGTCTGGCGACCATTCGTTCACGTAGGCGTCGGCCTCTGCAGCCATCGAGGTCACTGCTGCGTGAGCCGAGACCGGCACGATGCTCCCGGCGAGCAGAAGACCGATGATGGTCAGCGCGCGGAGCAAGACGCGGGCAGGAGTTGGGCAGGAGAGTGCGATAGGGCGCATATGGTCAGACCTCGCGGTTGTGTGGCAGTGCTGGAGAGTGGGTGACTCTCGAGCGACGCAAGTGCAGCCATGCGCCGATCCATGAAGCCGCCGGATCCTGGCGAAGGACCCGTCGACGTGCCGAACCGCTGTGCCTGTGACCAGGCCAGCCAACTCGGCAAGACGCGAGGTTAGCAGGCTTGCCCAGGATCGCCAAGGGTGAGCAGCAGGTACGCGGCTGAGCGATTTGTCCCTATTTGCCCGGGAGGCAAGCGTTTAGAGAAGGTCGAGGTTGGGGTTCCGGACCGCCAAGGGTGACCTTGGTCACCAGCGGCCTGGTCGCACGCGGGCGCGGCCCGGAGATCTCTCCGGGCCGCGCAAGGTGGTGGATGTGACGTGGTCAGGTCGTCCGTGCGGTCTGCTTGAGGGCGTTCGAGAACTGCGTGGTCTTGTTCTGGGTGGTGATCACCCAGCTGCCCGCACTGTTGAGGGAGGTGTTGAAGTAGGACCAGGCCACGCCGCCGCGGGCCTTCAGCTTCGACACCATCTCCGGCATCCAGGTCGAGTACGTGTCACTCGCGTAGTCGGTGATGCCGGTCTCGGCCAACCCCCACTTCACGTTGTGCTTGGCTGCCCAGTCCTGGATCTTGGCGAAGTAGGCGGAGTCCAGGTCGGTGTACTTCGTGTTCATGACACCGTCCTTCACGACACCGTACGACAGGTAGATGTCGAAGCCCACCACGTCGACCAGCCCATCCCCTGGCCACATCTTGTCCAGGGAGTAGTTGGGGTCGTAGAGCTCGTGCCAACCGGTGAGGATCGTGGTGAACGCGACCTTCGGGGCCGTCGTGCGGACGATCGGAGAGAGTCGGCGCTGCATGGCTACCCACTGGGCGATGTCGCCGTCACCTTCGGGCTCGTGGTGGAACGCGACCCACACCGGGTAGTCGAGCGCCGCGAGTTTGGTCGCCAGGTCCTTGGCCCAGGCATCTCCAGCCCCGGCGGCCATGTCGGCCCAGGTGTAGGGCAGCTTGAAGCTGATCCAGGACAGGCGCCCCTTGGCCTTGTCGGCCTTGACGGTGTTGATTGCCGAGTCGACCTGCGTCGGTCCCCAGAAGGTGCGTCGCACGCCGAGGTTCCCGCTCACGGTCGACTCGAACGTGCTCGGGTCAGAGTTGGAACCGACGCTGGCACCGACGTATGGGCTACACGGGATCCCCTTCGTGGTCGTCACACACACCGGGCTGGTGGTCGTCGTCGCGGTGCTGGTGGCCGTCGGGGTGGGGCTGGTGGTCGTGGTGGCCGTCGGGGTGGGGCTGGTGGGCGTCGGAGCGGTGGTCGTGCTGGCC
>RRZU011313193.1_pt1 | contig 62496 bp, 46 predicted proteins | sample 2165561 | NCBI WGS metagenome assembly RRZU01 (sample SAMN10456909, study PRJNA506462) | wastewater metagenome | isolation source: wastewater sludge | place: USA: Moscow, Idaho
AAGCGCATCATGTTCATGGAGGTTTTCCGCAATGAACTGGCGCGCGAAGCCGCCGACGCCAGCGCCCTGATCGAGGTCGACCTGCCGGTCGAACAGGTGCTGCCGTTCATCGTCCAGATCGTCTCGGCGCATATGATTTCCGAATTCGGGCTGCGCATCTATCGCGTCAGCGTCGGCGAGGCCGAGCGTTTCCCCTCGCTTGCGCAGGAATATTATGAATCCGGCCCGGTCCTGCTGCGCCAGCAGCTGATCAATTACCTGGAAAAATGCATCCGGCGCGGAGAGTTGCGGATCGCCGACCTGGACCTTGCCGCCGACCAGCTGATCGAGCTTGCCAGCGTCACGATCCACGACCGGGCGCTGTTTCTGGGCACGCAGTCGATCGACAAGGAAATGCTGCGCAAGGTGAACCGCAGCGCTGTCGACATGTTCCTTGCCTATTACAGCGCGCCGGGCAAGCGCCAGAACCCGATCCCGGACTAGGCATATGGGCGCGATCGGGTGCAAATCTGCGTCAGATTGCTGTCGGTCCGGCTTCTCATTTCCGTTGCGCAGCCCTATGATGCCGCGACAGAAAATCTTCAGCTGGATGACCGCCCGATGACCCGAGCCCTGATCGCTCTTTTTGCCCTTGCCCCGCTGGCGGCCTGCGCGCCGTCCTATCAGCCGGCGCCCGCGCCTGAGCCCATTCCGGCGGTGGCGCCGGTCGCGATGACCCCGGTCGCCGGCATCAGCGGACTGCAATCGCGTGAGCCGGATGCCTGCCACGCCAAGACCTATATTTCGGCGCTGGGGCAGCCGGGCACGATCATCCCGACGCTGGGTGTCACCCGCGAATATCGCGTCGTCGAATATCGCGGCATCGAGCCGCAGGAATACAACCCGCTGCGCATCGTCTTCCGTCTCGACGCGGCAGGCAATGTCCAGAACATCGACTGCGGTTGATCACCGCTGAACGCGAGGGCGGCATGAAGAAACTGCTTTGCGTCCTGGGACTGACGACGCTGGCGGCCTGTCAGGCCGTCACGCCGCAGAAGCCGGGTCCGGCGCCCGCCGCCGACACCTGCGGCGCGGCGCGTTTTCAGGGGCTGGTCGGCCAGCCCGGCACGTCGCTGCGCAGCCTTGAGCTGCCCAAGGGCACGCGGGTGATCGGGCCGCGCGATGCGGTCACGATGGATTACCGGCAGGAGCGGCTGAATTTCGAGATCGGCGCCGATGGTCGGATCGCCAAGATCTCGTGCTACTGAGGATCAGGGGCGCGGCGATGGCTGCGCCCTTTGCCTTGCATCGGTGCCGATCCGGTTCAGAAAGTTTTCCGCCGCCGCATGGCGTGACGCGGCATAAGGCCCCTTTGCCGGACCTGCCGTCCTGCGCCCGATGTCACAACCGGCCGGCACCCGAACGCGCCGCCGCAACGCCTGCGCGCGCGACAAGGATCGCGGCCATTTCGCGTATCCGGTCCGAGCCGTCGCGCATCAGCCGCTCAAGCCGGTCGCCGGGATTGCCGCCATGGGCGATGATCGCGGCCAGCGCGGCCTCGGTCCTGATGCGGTCGCCGGAATCGATCCAGATGCGCACGACCGGCGCCGTGACGCTTGGCGGCAGCCATTCAAAGGCGCCGCAAAGCCCGCGCGCGCCGTCCGTGGCTACGCGGGCAAAGCCGACGGCCTGTTCCAGCCGCTTGGCGTCGCCGGTCTCCAATGCGTGATGCGTCATCACGAACAGCTCGCCCTTTTCGGGAAAGGTCTCGAAGGCGGTGATGATGAAGGGCCAGGCGGCGTTGCCGGCGATGCGCAAGGCGTCAAGATTCGCCTCAAGCCGGCCATCGATGAAGGCGATGGTATCGGTGTCCGAGGGGTCCTCGGCGGCCAGCGTATCGCGCTGAGCCCAGAAGAAGGCGGCGTTTTCGACCTGCTCGCGGACGACGAAGGCAATCACTGGCTGCATATCGGATATGACCTCACTGACTGCCTGGTAGGCGTGGTCCGGAGTATAGCGCGCGAGTCGCGAAAGCTGATCGTGAAAATAGGGGTCTAGGCAAAATTGCCTAGGTGGCGCGCCTGTGTCACTGGCGCGCGTCGATGATGCGCGAGGCGACGCCGATCACCTGATCCTCGCGGCCTTTCAGCGTGGCGGCCAGCGCCTCGGCGACCGAGGCCACGCTTTCGTCGCGCGGCCGGCGCAGGTCGAACAGCGGCGTTTTCGACAGGATGGCGATGACCTCGGACTTGCCGTAGTCGCCGGCCGAGACCTGCACGGCAAGGCGGCTTGGGTCCTGCTTCAACTGGTCCAGCGACCACAGCACACGGACGCGGCGGATGCCGTTATCGACCTGACCCAGGTCGTCCACCAGCACATCGGTCTGGTTGATGTTGGGCAGGACGTGAAAGACCTTGCCGGTATTGTCGACGACCATCACCCACAGCGAGGCGCCGGTCACGCTGGCCGGAAACTGGATATCGACCACCGGGTTGTCGCCGGTGCGAAAGACGCCGGTCAGCGCGGCCTCGCCCGTCGCGCCAAGGCCAAGCCAGATCGACATGGCGCCGGCCGGCGTCGGCGGCAGGACGGTGCGGATCCGGCACAGGTCCGGGTTCAGGACGGTCGCTGTCACGTCAAGCTTGCGGTCGCCGATCACCGGGGCAAGCGCCGACTTTATCGCCGCGGCGTCCTTGGGGTCGGCCAGAAATCCGGTCACGGCGATGGTGTCGAACAGCGCGAATTGCGCCGGCTGGTCGGGGGGCGCGGTCAGCGCGCCGCAGGTGGCGAGGCGATCCAGATAGGGTTGCAGCGTGGCCCAGGTCAGGGTTTCCGGCCCGGCAACCAGTTCCGCCTGCAACGACATCCCCCCGGACGAGGGCCATGCCGCCAGCGCCGCCTTGGCATTGTCGCGGGCGGCGATGTCGGGCGCGATACCCGCCAGCTTTGCCGCATTGTCCGTCACCGTCACCTGCCAGCGCGACAGCGGGGCGGCGATCGCCAGCAGCTTGGCCACGTCCTCGGGCCAGCTTTTGTCGGGCATCCCGGCGGCAAGGGTCAGCGCCCCCTCGGGCGGCGTGGTCCCCGAGGCGTCGCGGAACGCCGTGCGCAGCGCGCCGGCGGTCTGTTCGTCGGGGGCATTGCCGCTGAGCGTGCCGCCACCCGGCGCAAGCTCGGCGGTCAGGACATAGGGGCTGGCCACGGGCAGCGAGGGCGCGAAAACGCCCGCCGCCCACAAGCCCCCGCCCACCGCCGCGGCCCCGACAACCAGCGCGGCAAGGGCCAGCGGCAGGCGCCCCCCAGCCTTGCCTGTCCCCGCCTTGCGGGGCGGCTCGGTTCGGGCGTGCGTGTCGGGCTTGAGCCAGCGCTCAAGCCGCTCAAGCGCCTCGGTCGCGGATTGCGGGCGGCGGGCCGGGTCGGGGTCGGTCAGCCAGTCGATCAGGTCCTTCAGCGGCGATGCGATGCCCGAGGTGTCCAGCGGCTGGCGCTTGAAGCGGACGACCTCGCCGGGGCTGGTGCCGACATCGGGAACCTCTTGCCGGGCGGCGGCCAGAAGCAGCGCGCCCAGCCCGTAAAGGTCGGTGCGGTAATCGGCCTTGCCGTCAAGCTGTTCGGGCGCGGCATATTCGTATTTGCCGGCAAAGCCGGTGCCGACGATGGTGCGCGCGCCGGCGGCGGTATCCTTGGCGATGCCGAAATCGATGATCGTGGCGCGGTCGGGCTTGCCATCGCGCAGGATGATATTGTCGGGCGAAAGGTCGCGATGGACGATGCCCAGCCGGTGCGTGGCGGCCAGCCCCTCAAGCACGCGATGCGCGACGATCATCAGGTCGCGGTCGCCAAGGCGGCGCTCCAGCATCACCTGGTTCAGCGACGGCCCCTCGATATGGTCCATGACCAGAAAGACCTGGCCCGTGTCCGACCGCGAACATTCCGAATAGCGCACCACCGCATCATGGATGATGTTGCGCATCTGCTCTTCGCGCTTCATCAGGTCCAGATAATCGGAATTGCCGGAGAACCGCAGGTTCAGCGCCTTGATGGCGACGTCGCGTTCGACCACCTGATTGTGCGCCAGATAGACCTCTCCGGTGCCGCCGCGGCCAAGGATACCCAGAATTTCATAGGTGTTGTTCAGAACCTGGCCGGGGCGGAAGATATCTGACGGCAGGGGGTCTTTCATCGCGTCGGCTCCGTCAGAAGTTTTCTTGTCAAAACTGTCGCGTCGGGACGAGATTCAATTTATCATATCGGGGCGCGCCGCCGTCGGAAAATCTGACCCCGCCGCGCACAACCGCCTGTCATTTCCGGAGTTTACTTCCATGGCTGCACGCGGGTCGCAACAAACCATCAAGCGAAAAGAGCTTGTCGGCAAGCTGAATCCGGTTTGCCTGAAGGCGTTTTCCGAGGCCGCGCAGGCCGCCAAACGGCGCGGCAATCCCTATGTCGAGCTGGTGCATTTCATCACCGCGCTGGCCGATACCGAGCGTTCGGACATGGCGATCTTGCTGGAATCGGCGGGCGTCGACCGGCACCGCTTTGACGGCGACGTGCTGCGCGCCACCGATGCCTTGCCCCATGGCGCGGGCTCGGTCGAGGAGTTCTCGGACCATATCTTCCGCGCCATTCAAGAGGCGTGGAACTTCGGTTCGCTGGAATTCGGCGACGATACCGTGCGTTCGGCCTATGTCCTTCTGGGGGCGTTGCAGGTCCCGGTGCTTGAGGGGCTGCTGTTCAAGATCAGCCTTGAATTCGACAAGATCGACCCGGCGGCGATGGCGGGGCAACTGGACGATCTGCTGGTGCAGTCGATCGAACGCACCAGCACACCCGATGCGGCCGAGGCCAAGCCCGGACGCCCGAAGCCCGGCGGCAAGTCGGCGCTGGACCAGTTCGCGACGAACCTGACCGCGCGGGCGCGCGACGGCAAGATGGACCCGGTCGTGGGCCGCGACGCGGAAATCCGGCAGATCGTCGATATCCTGTTGCGGCGCAAGCAGAACAACCCGATCCTGACCGGCGAGGCGGGCGTCGGCAAGACCGCCGTGGTCGAGGGTTTTGCGCAGCGTCTTGCGCGTGGCGACGTGCCGCCGCAATTGCGCAATGTCGATCTGCACATGCTGGATATCGGGCTGATGCAGGCCGGCGCCAGCGTCAAGGGCGAGTTCGAGAAGCGCCTGAAATCGGTCATCGACGAGGTGCAGTCCTCGGACGTGCCGATCATCCTGTTCATCGACGAGGCGCATACCCTGATCGGCGCGGGCGGCGCTGCCGGCACCGGCGACGCCGCCAACCTGCTGAAGCCGGCGCTGGCGCGGGGCGAGTTGCGCACCATCGCCGCCACCACCTGGGCCGAATACAAGCAGCATATCGAACCCGACCCGGCGCTGACCCGCCGCTTTCAGACCGTCAAGATCGACGAACCCGACGAGGCGAAGGCCGTCCTGATGTGCCGCGGCATCGCCGGCGTTCTGGAAAAGCACCACAAGGTCGAGCTTCTGGACGAAAGCATCGAGGCGGCAGTGAAGCTGTCGCATCGCTACATCCCCGCCCGGCAACTGCCCGACAAGGCGATCAGCCTGCTGGATACGGCCTGCGCGCGGGTCGCGGTCTCGCAGCACGCCACCCCGGCCGAGGTCGAGGACCTGCAACGCCGCCTTGCCGCGCTTGAGATCGAGCAGGGCATCATCGACCGCGAAGAGGCCATCGGCATCGACGTGACCGGCCGCCGCGCCGTGGTGCTGGCCGAACTGGCCAGGGCACATGCCGCGCTGGACGCCGCCAATGCCCGGTGGGAGGCGGAAAAGGCGCTGGTCGGCGAAATCCTTGACCTGCGGGCGCAGTTGCGCCGCGCCGGCGCGCGCGTCGATGAGACCGGCGTTCTGGGCGATGCCGAGGACGTGCTGCCGGACGCGACCGAGGACGCAGGCGATGCCCCGCCGCCCCCCTTCGACCGCGAGGCGGCGCTGGCGGCGCTGCGTGCCAAGATGTCCGACCTGACGCAGGCGCAGGGCGAATCGCCGCTGATCCTGCCTTCGGTCGACAAGGCGGCGGTGGCCTCGGTCGTGCAGGACTGGACCGGCATCCCCATGGGGCGGATGCTGGCCAGCCAGACCGAAAAGGCGCTGACGCTGGCCGCCAGCCTTGCCGCGCGCGTCGTCGGGCAGGATCACGCGATGGAGATGATCGCGAACCGGATCCAGACCTCGGCCGCGGGGCTGCGGGCGCCGGAAAAGCCGGTGGGCGTATTCATGCTGTGCGGCCCCTCGGGCGTCGGCAAGACCGAAACGGCGCTGGCCTTGGCCGAACTGATGTATGGCGGCGAGGATAATCTGATTTCCATCAACATGTCCGAATTCCAGGAGGCGCATACCGTCAGCACCCTGAAAGGCGCGCCGCCCGGCTATGTCGGCTATGGCAAGGGCGGCATCCTGACCGAGGCCGTGCGCCGCCGCCCCTATTCCGTCGTGTTGCTGGACGAGGTGGAAAAGGCCCATCCCGATGTGCACGAAATCTTTTTCCAGGTCTTCGACAAGGGTATGATGGATGACAGCGAAGGCCGTAGAATCGATTTCAAGAATACGCTGATCCTGCTGACCTCGAATGTGGGGTCCGAGGAGATTATGGCGATGACCGGCGACGGTGCCGGCACCGCCGACCCAGAGGAGCTGAACGCCGCCCTGCGCGCCCCGCTATTGAAGGTATTCCCGGCCGCATTACTGGGCCGGGTGGTGACGATTCCCTATTACCCGCTGTCCGATGCCATGATCGAGGCCATCGCCAGCCATAAACTGCGCAGCCTCGCCCGGCGTCTGGGCGAGGGGTATGGCGCGGAACTGGTGATTGGTGAGGGCGCGATGCAGGTCATAAAAGACCGCTGCACCGAGATCGAATCAGGGGGCCGCATGATCGACGCGATCCTGACCAATACGCTGATGCCGGAATTGAGCCGGCGGATATTGGGGTATCGGCTGGAGGGGAAGGAGTTGCGGAAAGTGGTGGTGACGGGGGGCGAGGCGGGGTTTGGGTATGAGTTTGGGTGAGGGATAGTATTCTGGTGCTGCTTGGCCAAGCTGTTGATGATGTAGTGTTTGGTGAAAATGTGATGTGATCTAGCTTGTTTTTATTGTGTGAATTTATTGATGTGTGATCTGAGGTGGAGTTGGGTCGTGACCTTGAAGTGGGATGTAAAGTTATAGGGGATGTTTATGTCGGATACCGATCAGGGTGGATGGACGGTTCAGGGGTCAAGGAAGGGTAAGAAAGAGAAAGTAAGTAGTGTATCAGTGGCCTCTTCGTCAACCGCTGGGCCGCCGGTAACGGTAACTTCTACCTATAATCATAGATTCGTCGCCTCACGCTTCCGGAGTGAACTGGAGGGTCTTGCTTGCTGCATTATGAAACATTTATGCGAAAGGAATGTGGCTCTCGATGATATTATCTGCCTTCTGAAGCCGAGTTCTGGGAGTGTTGTTGTGACGATCAGTGGCAAGGTTGATAAGGATGGGCCGCTGTCAGGGTGCTTGCGTGAGGTGTTGGGCGGGGAATACGACTTCCAGCCGTCTCCTGCTGTTAGTAAATCGGTTTCTGATTGGTATAAAGGGTTTAGTGAAGGGTATGAGGGATTTAGGCTTGGATATCTAGGCTGCGCAGAAAAGAAAGCGATTTCTGTTCTGAAAGCTGAAGTTAAGGTTGTTGACATTATCGCATTTACGGGCATTGAGGGTGTCACTAAAAATAAGCTTTCTTATGTAGGTGTGGTTAGTGGTCGTTATGATGCTCCGCAGTGGGTGGATTTATGTGAAAGTTGCAATTATTGTATAAACAGACATAATGGTCAGTGATGTATTCATATATTGGTCGTGATCCGATATTGCGCCATGTTGCGTTGAATTTTCATGCTGAGGCGAGTGGCCGATCCGACATTTGAATGGATAAAGGTTCGGGCTTTCCCCCCTCACTCCCCCAAAACCCCCGCATCGAACCCGCCGTTCCGCCACTGCTCCAGCGCCGTTGTAAACCCCGGCCCTGGCAACCCGTCCACCTTGCTTGCGTAAAGCCCCGCTGCAGCCAGCCGCAACTGCACCTGCGCGATCGTCTCTTTTGACCACTGGTCCGAACGCCCGGTCAGGTCGCTGACCACCGTGCCGCCATCCTCGGCCGCGCCGCGCAGCAGCATGTTCGCGGCCTCGCCGGGGTTCTTTGGCACGCCGCGCCCCTCGTCCAGCAGGATCGCCGCGGCGCGATAGCTGTCATATTCGCCGTCCCGCGCCGCGCGGCGGAAATAGTCCAGCGCGTCCTCGGGCTTTCCGACGACGCCATCCTGCGCCAGAACGCCAAGGTTGAAGGTCGCCTTGGCCGAGCCCTCGCCCGAGGCGCGTTTCAGCAGCGCCACGGCACGGTCGGCATCCTTGGGCAGGTCCTTGCCCTCAAACAGCGTCACCGCAAGGTTGATCATCGCGTCCGGGCTGCCGGCGGCGGCGGCCTGTTCGTAAAGCGCCATCGCGCCCGGCACGTCCCTGGCCATGCCGTTGCCGCTTTCCTTCAATTGCGCAAGGCTGACCATGGCGCGCAGGTCTCCGCGCGCGGCGGCGCTTTCGTAAAGGTCGATGGCGCGGGACAGATCGCCCGAGGCCGCCGTCGCCCGCGCCAGCAGCGCGACGTAATGCGGCAGGTCCGGCGATTGCGTCACCGCCGCCGAACAGGCGCGGATCGCGGCGACGGCATTCTGCTGCAAACGCTCATAGGGCACGCCGGAAATGCCGGCGGTGGCGTCGCGCGGATGCGTCGCCAGCCGGTCGCACAGCGCGCCCGGCGTGGTGTCGTTCAGATCGGGCAACAGGGTCAGCAACTGCCGCGCCTCATCGGCATGGCTGCCGGTCGGGTAGCGGTCAAGATAGACCTGCAACAGCGGCCGCAGGCGGCTGCGCTGCGCCAGGGTCCACAGCTTTTCCGCCTCGGTCCCGGGGTCCGTCACCTCAAGCGAGCGGGTACGGGTGCCGGTTTCCAGCCAGGCCAGCGCATCGCCGACATGCGCACCCTGCGGATAGCGGTCGACGTAAAGCGTCATCAGCGCATCGTCCTTGAGACTGGAGGCCACCTGATAGAACAGCGATTCCTCGGACAGGTCGGGCGGGCTGGTGTCAAAGGCGAATTGCCGCGTCAGCGAGGAGTTTTCCCACGGGATCTGCTGGCCTCCGGTCGCGGTCATCACGTCGCGGCGCACGGCGATCATCGTCTCGGAGATCTGCTGGCCGGGGGTGTAAAGATGGTTCAGCAGCGCGCCGGTGAAAAAGCTGTTCCGCCCGGTGCCGTCATAGGCGACGTTGCCGGGCTGGGTGGCATAGACGAACAGGAAATCCGCCTCGGTCCCGATGCGGGCCAGACCGTTGCCCTGATCGGGCGTGCCCGCCAGCGCCGCGCCAAAGGGATTGTTGCGGCAGGCGTCCAGAACGACCAGCTTCAGCCCCGGCGCGGTCGCCATCACCCGCAGGATGTCGGACATGGCGATGGTCTGCGTGGTCGCCTGATCGGCGCGGCTGATCGCGGCATCGGTCGGCACAAGATAGTTCTGGCCGCCGACCTGAAAACCATGCCCGGCATAATAGAACAGCGCCACGTCGGCCTTGCGCGCGGCATCGGCGAATTCGGCGGTGGTCTTTTGCATCCCCTCGCGCGTCAGGTCGCGGCCAAGGATGACGTCAAAGCCCAGCCCCTCCAGCGCGACCGAGACATCCATGGCGTCGTTCTGCGGGTTTTTCAGCGACTCGACGGTCTTGTAGTTGGAGTTGCCGATGACCAGCGCCACCCGCCCCTCGGCCAGCGCGGCGGCGGCAAGCCACAGCGCGGCCAGCAGGACAAGCGCCGCCGGGACAAGGCGGCGCATCACAGGCCGATGGCGCGCGACAGCTCGATATTGACGCTGTCCACGGCCTTGATGACGCGGGCGCCGGCCGCCGCCTGGGCACGGGCCAGTTCCGGGTCGTCGGCGCGGGCCAGCGCGATTTCCTTGCGGATCCGGGCCGAGGCGGTGGCGACGGCGCCGCGCGCCTCATTGATGGCGTCGCGGCGGATGGCGGCGCGTTCGGCATCGGTGGTCGCGGTCGCCAGCCGCCGCTCGGCCCGGGCGCGGGCGCTGTCGACGCCGCGGCGGGCGTCGCGCACGATGCGGGCGACGTTCTCCATGCCCGGCGGCAGATCGGTCGAGATGGCGTCAAGATCGTTGGCGAACTTGTCCAGCGCATCCGACAGGCAGGCCAGATAGCGGCTGACATCGGTATCGCTTTGCGAGCAGGTCGCGGCGGCGATTTCCAGCACGGTCGAGGTCCGGTCAAGCGCGGCCAGCGCCTGATCGGTGCCGCTGCCCGTTGTCGGAAAGACGATCTGCGTGATGGCGATATTGCCGCGCGGGTCCGAGACCGTGCCGCCCGGGTCGATGACCTGGCCATTCGGATCGACCGTGACCCCCGGCGGTGTGATCGTGTTGCCGCCGTCAGTCCCCGGAAGCGTGATCGTAATGATGTCGGGCGGGTTCGGCAGGCCGGGGATCACATAGACCGGCGGCCGCGGCACCGGGTCGGGGCCCGGCGTGACGGGGCCGGGGCCGGGACTGCCAGAGACGCTGAGCGCGCCGTCCTCATAGGTGATCGCGTAATTCTCAAGCCCGCTGCCGGTCGCGCCGGTGGCGGTGATGACATAGGGGCTGCCGGCCTCGGTCGCACCCGGCGCGGCACCGGCGCTGGCCAGCGTCACCCGATTGACCGAGTCGTTGAACAGCAGGCCCGAGGTCGTGAACTCGGTCCCGTTGAACAGGTAGGTATTGCCGGCGGTCTTGGTAATGTCGTTGGCGGTGACGGTCAGCGCCGCGCGGTCGACGGTCATTTCGCCGCCGACATAGGTGACATTGTAATTCGCCAGCCCGTCGCCCGAGGCATTTGCCGCATTGATCACATAAGGACCGCCCGCGACACCGGCATTGGCCGCCGTCCCGGCGCTGGTCAGCGTCACCCGGTTGACCGAGTCGTTGAACAGCAGGCCTGCGATGGTGAACTCGGTCCCGGCAAAGGTCACGCCCTGACCATAGGTCTTGCTGGCGTCATTGGCGGTGACGGTCAGCGCCGCGCGGCCGACGGTCATTTCACCGCCGACATAGGTGATCGTATAGTTCGACAGCCCGTCTCCCGCGGCACCTGCCGCGTTGATGGTATATGAGCCATCGCCGACATTGGCATTGGCCGCCGCCCCGGCGCTGGTCAGCGTCACCCGGCCAACCGTGTCGTCGAAGAACAGGCCTGAGGTCGTGAACTCGGTCCCGGCAAAGGTGATTCCCTGGCCATAGATCTTGGACAGGTCATTGGCGGTGATGGTCAGCGGCGCCGGGGTGATGCGGTAATTGCCCGGCAGGTCGACGATCCGGTAACGCTGGCCAAGGCGGCTGGTCAGTGCCGCGGTCGGCAGCGTGAACGTGCCGGTGCCGACATTGACATCGGGCAGGGTGATCGTCGCGAAGGCGGGGGCGGTGTTCAGCGTATCGCCCGCCGGGCCAAAGACATAGCGCGACGGGCCGCCCGCGACGGTGCCGGTGGTCGAGGCACCGCCAGTCAGCCCGTATTGCACGGTCACGTCATTCGGCCGGGCAAAAACGACGCGGTCGATGGTGTAAAGCGCCGGGTCGAAGGTGGAATCGCCGGGCGCCCAGGTCGTGGCGAAGTCCCAGCCCTGCGCCTGCGCCAGCGCCATGAAGGCGGCGGTGTCGCGGAAGGTTGCGGTGGCAAGCCCGGTGCCATAGCCGGGCCGCGCGGTCGCGGCCTGCCCCGAGCGGCCCATATCCCAGAACGATCCGGTGACCGTGGTCGTCGGTACGCCGGTGTCGAAATCGGGGTCGTTCACGCCGAACAGCCCGCCGACATTGGTCGTCCCTGCGCCTGCCGTCCTGACCGCGCCGGTCGAGAAGGTGCGCGTCACCGCGCCCCCGGTCGTCCGTCCGATCAGGCCGCCGACATTCTGCGCCGCGCCCGCGCCTGCGTTCGTGCTGACGCTGCCGTTGGCATAGCTGTCGATGATGGTCTCACCGAAGGCCCAGCCGGTATGGCCGCCGGCATTCAGGGTCAGCGACCGCGTGCGGGCATTGACGGCGCCATGTGCGGCGGTGCGGGTCAGGGTCCCCAGACCCACCGATGGCGCGCTGATGCCGGCAAAGCCTCCGACTGACACCGTGCCCTCAGTGACGGTGGGGGTGGCGGCTTGCGCATAGGCGACGTTGCCCTGGCTGAAGGCATCGGTGATGTCGCCGTTATTGACGCCGGCAAAGCCGCCGACGCCGGCGCCGCCGCCGGACTGAGCAAGGACATTCCCGGTCGCATAGGCGCGGCGGATATCGCTTCCGGTGCTGGCGGTGCCGACGAAGCCGCCCGCATAGACGCCTGCGCCATTATAGATCGCGCGCACATTGCCGGTGGCGAAGGAATCGGAGATCGCGCCGCCGGAAATGCCGACCAGCCCGCCCAGCGTCGCCGGGCCGCCCGCCGCGGTGCCGTCCGCAGCGACGCTGCTGACATTGCCCGACGCGCTTGAGCCCGAGATGCGCCCGCCGCTGTCGCCGACCAGCCCGCCAGCGACGAAGTTCGCGCCGTCGCCGATATCGCCGCGAATATTCATGGTTGAGCGTGCAGTCGTGATCGCCGTGCCTGCCGTCGATCCGGCGATGCCCCCCGCAGCGGTCGAACCCGAACCCAGGGCCAGCACGCTGCCCGTGCTGGTGACGCGGGTGAGGGTGCCGCCGGTGCTGGTGCCGACGATGCCGCCGATGGTGGCAAGATACCCGCCTCCGGGCTCGGATACTACCAAGCCGCTATCCCGGATCGTGCCGTCAAAGCGGGAATCGGTGATGCTGCCGCGGGTCATCGTTCCGACCAACCCGCCGACGCTTCTGGGATCATAATAGTAACTGTCCGCCATTCCGACGGTGCCGGCGACCGAGACATTGTTCAGCGTCGTAGCGGTGGCAGTGGCGACAAGCCCTCCGGCGATGTTCCATCCGGTGATCGAGGCATCGGTCAGATGCAGATCGTGGATCGAGGCACCCTCGGTCGTCGCAAACAGGCCCGCGTTATAGTCGTTGACGTAAAGCCCGTCGATGGTGTGGTCGTTCCCGTCCAGCTCGCCATAGAAATATTCATATTCGTTGCCGCCGATGGGCTGGAAGCCGCCGACGCCTTCTCCGAAATCGTTCCAGCCATCGGTGCCGGTTGCATCGATATCGGCGCCAAGCGCGAAGTGGTTGCCAAGCAGCGCGGTCGAGGCCATGCCCTGCAAGCCGTAGGCATCGACCAGGACATAGGGATTGGCGGCGGTGCCGGTCCCGCCGGTCGCGCGCAGGAAGCTTGCGTCCGTCGTTGCCATCCTGAAATCGGTTGCATGGAATGCCGGCAACAGCGCACCGACCTGTCGCCAATCGCCGCGAGTCAGGTTGAATATCCCGACATCGATTGCACCGCTGGCTGCGACGTTTCGCGTGGCCGTCAGCACAAGCCCCCCTGCCGGGCCGGTGATGTCGCCAGTGATGCTGATATCGTTGTCCGCGACCAGCGTGAAGGTTGTCGCCGCGGTCCAGTCGATATCGGCGCTGACAAGGATATTGCCATCCTGTTCGCCGGCAATGTCCGCGGTCGAATAGAGCAGGTTCGCAAAGCCAAGCTGGTCTTCGACATCGCTTTCGTAAAAGACCGACCCGGCCGGCGCGCTGTCGCCATCGGCGATGATGTAGATGTTGGTCGGATCCAGCAGCAGCTCGCCCCACTGGCCGCGGGGGGCGCGCAGGTCGGTCAGGCCGGTATAGCGCAGAACGCCCCGGCTTGAGACCTCGGCGAAACCGCCATTGCCGCCATCGCCGCCGCCACGGGCCGACATGGCGCCGTCGAAGCTGGTCGCCTGCTCGGACCACAGGATGATGCGACCGCCATTGCCGCGGCCAAGCGCGTCGGCGCGGATGCGGGTCGCGGCGTCGGCGGTCAGCGTGTCGGCGCGTTGCAGGCTGCCCCGGCCCTGATAATCGCCGCCGATGCGGATCTGGCCGCCGCCGCCCGCGCCGCTGGCGTCCAGTTCCGCGCCCGCCAGCGCGATACGCGCGCCGGTCACGTCGATGCGGCCTCCGGTCGGCTGCGGCGGCCGGTCCGAGCTGCCCGGCGCCACAGAGGACGGCACCGCCCGGGTCGAGACCCGGCCGCTGACCCGCACCGTGCCGCCGCTGCCGCCGCCCAGCACGATGGTGCCGTTGCGGACCGAGACCGAGCGCGCCTCGGCCACGCCCGACAGGTTGATTGCCTGCCGTGCGGCATTCCTTGCGGTCGCGGCCTTCATCTCGATCCGGCCGCCATCGGCCGAGATCCGGCCCGAATTCTTCACCAGCGCGCTTTGGTCGCCATCGTCGGCCGAGGGCAGCGTCACCTGCAGGAAGCCGTCGCCCGACAGGTCCAGCGTTGCCCGTTCGCCGGCGCCCAGCCCGATCCGGCCAAGGGGCGCGCTGATCGTGCCGGCATTGTCGACGCGCCCGCCGATCAGTGCGGCATAACCGCCGCGCCCGACCTCGATGGTGCCGCGATTGGTCACCCCGGCGGAACTGCCATCGCCGGAATAGTTCAGCCGCCCGGCGCGGAAATCCTCGTTCGAGATATCCAGCGTCGAGGCGACAAAGCCGCCGCCGGTCTCGACCCGGCCGCTGCGGCCGATGAAGATGCCGTTCGGATTGACCAGATGGACCTGACCGTTCGCCGTCAGCCGGCCATAGATATTGCTGGTCGTGTCGCCGGTCACCCGGTTCAGGATGGCGCTGTTGGTGCCGGGCTGGCGGATATCGACCGAGGCGCCCTGACCGATGGAGAAGCTGTTCCAGTTCACCACCGCCCGGTTCGACCCTTGGGTGATGATCATGGTCTGCGGCGCGGGCGTGCTGATGCCGACATTGCCGCTGACCACCGAGGCGCCCGTGGGCAGCGGATCGCCGCGCCCGATGGTCGGGACGGCGACAAGCAGGGTGCAGGTCAGAAGCGCCGCCCGCAGGCTGATGGCGCGGTCAGAACCTGAAATTTCCCGAAAGGCTGAAGCGCGTATTGTCCGGGCCATGGTCCCGTTCTCCCCTGCCGTATTCGATTCTCAAGGAACTTGCCCGATAGCGCGAGCCGCTTTGCGACAGCAGGTCCAGGCCGATGCCATAGGCCTGTGCATTCTCGCGCGACGATTCCAGCGCGGTCGGCCGCTCGATCTTGACCGAGCCGGCGCCGACGAAAAGATAGGGGCTCAGCATCAGCGGCGTGCCCTGCACCTGAACGCTGTGCGGGTTCGAGAACTCGGCCCGCACGACCCAGCCGCTGTCGCCGCGCAGCGCCCCGGTGTCAAAGGTCGAAAGCTCACCCGGGCCGGCGATGCTGAACTGTTCCGACGTCAGCAGCGGGTCCCCGAACGAGGTCTGGAACCGCCCCGTCAGCCCCAGCGCGAATCGCTCGCGGATGGCGCGCTGATGCGAGAACGACCCCGTCAGCTTGGTGAACACCACGTCCGCGCCCTGCCGGGACAGGGGCGTTCCCCCTGCCGCCTCGTCGGCCGAACGCGCGCCAAGCGCGTCGATGCCCCGCGACAGGACAAAGCCCAGTTCGGACAGGTTGCCGTCGGGGTGGTTATAGGACAGCGTGGTTGCGGCCCGCAGCACGGTCATGCGGTCCTCGAAGATGGGCAGGTCGCTGGGCAGCAGTCTTTGGCGGTCGCGCTGGCGGTCGATGATGAACTGACTGCTGAGGTTCACATTGCGCGAGCGGATCCACGGATAGATGATGCGCAGCGACTGGCGGTCGAAATCGGACCGGGTCGGCACATCGCTGTTGTCGGGCGTGGTGTCGCTGGCGGTCAGTTCAAGGTTCGCCGCCAGCCCCGAGGTGCCGATCGGGACCAGCGCGCCAAAGGCCAGGATGCGATAGCGCGGGTCCTCGGAAAACACCTTGTCGGGCGAGGCCGAGAACCGGCCATAGAACGATTCGCCCCAGCCGAAGGGGCTGTTGAGTTCGATCCCCGAATTGAACACCAGCCCGTTCAGATCGTCGGGCGCGATGCTGCCCAGATCCGAGGGCGCGAAGTTGTCAAAGCCGACGAAGCCCGTCACCTTGTGGAATTGCGGGTCCAGCGCGATGACCGTGCTGCCGGGCTGGTGCCCCGCCGCCAGCGCCGATCCCAGCGCCACGCCCGAGACGTCGCCCGCCAGCAGCAGCTGCCGCTCAAGCTCGGTCATGGTCAGGCCGCGCTGGCCGACCAGCGGTGAGGTCAGGCTTTCGATCCTGCGCCGCAACAAGGTCGTCTCTCGCGAGATATCGTCCCTCTCGACATAACCATCGCCCACCTCGGCCCGAAGCGTGCCGCCATCGGGCAGGGCCTGCTGCGGCAGCACCACTCGCGCCAGCGCGAAGCCCGCCTTGGTATAGGCCGCCTCAAGCTCGGAGGTGGCGTCGAACAGCTCGGATACCGGGATGCGCCCGCGCGTCAGCCGCGCCTTGAAGGCGGCATCGGCAGCGGCCATCTGCGGAAAGGCGCCCGCGATGGTGACGCCCGACAGGGTGATGCCGATCTGGTCCGAGCCGGGCGGCGCCTGCGTCCCGGTCTGGCCGGTCAGGACGACCGCGCCCGACAGGTTGCGCAAGGGTGGCTGGAACGATTCGGGGGTGACCGAACTGGCGGTCTGCGCCTGCGCCGAAAGCGACATGAAACACAGCGCGACCAGTGACGCTGTCGCGCTCCGTCGCCATGATGCAGCAGAATACAATCCGTTCGCAGCAGCGTCGGGCATACGCCTCACTCTCTCATTATTAATCTGGAAGAATAGGACCGGATTGAGGATAACCCGATATTAACAGATGTCTAGCGCCGTATCTGTATTTTCTGACCGGCCGGATATGAATGTCACATCCGCGGATTTTGGATCATGTATATGCGGTGCGGTTGCGACGATTCGGGAAAATCCACCCGCCATCCGCCCATGGACGATCCGATCCGGGCGGATTTGGAAAGGGGGCGATTCCGTGGCCTTCTTTTCTTTGCGAACCCTCTTGAATCGACGTGACATTTCATCCGGCCATTGGGCTGGCCGCTCTGGCAATTCCACGCAAGAAACTAATTACGATGAATTATTATCTGAAAATTCGCGCACCGACCCGTGCCGGCGTCAGCTTAGCGCCTGGAATTCGACCCGGCGGTTTTCCTCGGCATCGGGTTTCTTGGGGTCCAGCGGAAAACGCTCGCCCAGGCCAAGGGTTTCCAGCCGCGCGGCGGCGATGCCGCAATCCTCGGTCAGATAGCGTGTGACCTCTTTGGCGCGCAGGACCGACAGCCGTTCGTTATAGGTGTCCGGGCCAGAGGTATCGGTATGGCCGACGATGCGGAACAGCTTTACGTCGCTTTGCTTCATCGCCTGGCAGATCTTGTCCAGCCGCGGCTTCTGGTCATCCGCCAGCGCCGCGCTGTCAAAGCCAAAGCGGATTTGCAGGTTCACCTGCAATTCCGGGTCAAGCTGGCCAAAGACCAGGGGCTTGTTCGGGTCGGTCGGGGCGGCCATGTCGGCCGTCGCGGTGACGGGCGCGGGTGCCTCGGCCGCGCCCGGTTGGGCGGGGACCGCCTGCGGCGCTGCGGCCTCGGCCGCCACCGCGCCCTGAACCGTCACCAGCGTCAGCCCGCGCGTGCGACCTAGGCCGTTCGATTCGGCCTCTTGAAAGACCTGTTTCTGCTTTTGCCATGCACCCAGCATCTGCTCGACCGACAGGTCATCCTGCGCAATTGCTGGCGCAATCCCGATCAGCGTCGCAGCAACGGCGGCAAGGGCGAATTTCAGGCGCATGGCGGACCCCCAGGGGGAAAAAGTTTTGTGGCAACACCGGACTAGGGTATCATTAACCGCGACGAAATTCAGCCATTATTCCGAGGCAAGGATGATACGGACACCTTTGCCAGACCCGGCGCGCCGCAGATGCCCGCGCCGATAACCCGGCCGCCGCCCATGCTGCGCGGCGCGGGGCCGCTGATGCTTCGGGGTGCGGGGCTGACCCATCCCGGCAAGCTGCGCGAGCGGAACGAGGACGCGATCCTGACCGACCCCGAGGGCGTGCTGTGGGCAGTTGCCGACGGCATGGGCGGCTATGGCCATGGCGACATGGCCTCGGACATGGTGATCGACCGGCTTGCGGCGCTGTCCGACAGCGCGCCGGCCGGCCCCGGCCTGCGCATGCAGATCGACGAGGCGAACCGCGCCATCCGCGCCAAGGCGGCCGAGCCGGGCATGAACGCCATGGGCGCGACCGTGGTCGCCGTGATGATCCAGAACGGCGCCGCGACGATCGCCTGGGTCGGCGACTGCCGCGCCTATCTGTGGCGGCGGGCGGAATTGCGGCTGCTGACCCGCGATCACACGGTGGTGCAGGAAATGGTCGATCAGGGCCTTTTGCGCGCCGACGCGCGCGAGGCCCATCCCGAACGGCACGTCGTCACCCGTGCCGTCGGCGCCGAGGCGCAGGTCGATGTCGATACCCTGACGCTGCCGCTGGTGGCGGGGGACAGGCTGGTGCTGTGCTCGGACGGGCTGACGACGGCGCTGCATGACGCCGATATCGCCCGGCTTGCCGGCGCGGCGCCGACACCCGACGCGCTGTGCCGGGCGCTGGTCACGCAGACGCTGATGGCGGGGGCGCCCGACAATGTCTCGGTCGTCTGCATCTTTGCACTGGGGCCGCGGCGATGAGGCAGGGCATGTTGATCGGGCCGATCATCGTCGCCATCGGCCTTGTCATTGCGGCCATCGCTTTCGCGGTGGTGGGGGCGCTGCTTCAGACCGCCGATGGCAGCGCCGAATTGCGGCTGAACCGCAACGAGGCTGAGCTTGCCCGCCAGCGCGCCGATCTTGACAGCCTGCGCAGCGAATTGCGCGATGCCCAGGTCGAGATCGACCGCCTGTCCGAGGCGCAGGCGATGCAGGCCGCGCAGCCGCAGGCGATGCCCGCCCAGCCCGCGACCGCGCCGACCGTCACCGCCCCCGGCGCGACCGGCGATGGCGTGATCGGCGAGGACCCCGCGCAGGATCACGGCGGCGGCGTCGAGGCCATGACCGAGGAAATGCGGCTGGCCAAGGCGCGCTTCAACAAGGGCATCACCCAGCCCGGCAACAAGGTCATGCTGGAAATCCTGGGCCAGCCGCGCGAGAATTACTCGACCGATTGCCAGCCCGTCACCCAGCCGCGGCTGAAGGCCCTGCTGGAGGCGCGCCAGATCGGGCCGATCAATGTCACCATGGTCCGCCCGGCACTGGACAGCGTCGCCCGCATCCTTGCCAAGCTGCAAAAGACCGAGCCCGACATCTACGCCGCCGTCGGCACCGCCGGGGCGCTGTGCGCGCGGCTGATTCGCGGCTCGAACACGTCGATCTCGAACCATTCCTGGGGCACGGCCATCGACCTGAAGCTGGAGGGCAAGCTGGACGGGTTCGCCGATGGCGGCACGCAGTTCGGGCTGCTGCTGCTGGCAGAGCTTTTCAACGAGGAAGGCTGGTTCTGGGGCGCGGCCTATAACCGCGAGGATTCGATGCATTTCGAGGTCGGCGTCGAGACCCTGCGCAAGTGGCAGGCCGAAGGCAAGCTATAGGCCATGGCCGACGCGACCGCCCTTGACCGCGCCGCGCAGCCGATGCTGCAGATGATCGACGACCTCGACCTGCGCGCCAAACGCGGCGAGCGGCGCCTGATCGACGAGGCTCAGGCGCTGCTGGACCGGTTCGAGGCCGACGCCCTGCGCGGCGGCGTGCCCCAGCCCGCGATCAAGCCCGCGCGCTATGGGCTGGCGGTGCTGCTGGACCACCGGGCGCGCACGCTGCTGAAGCTTGATCCGGGGACGTGGTCGGTGCTGGTGCGGCGGCAGTTGCTGGACGGGCGCGACATCTCGGTGGCGCGCATCCGCGACTTTCGCGCCCGCGCCGCTGCCGGGGGCGCGCCGTTCGCGCCCCTCGACCGCTTCCTGACCGACCTGATCGCCCGGATCGAGGCCGGCCGCCACGCCCATCGCCGCCGGGGCAGCGGCGGCTGGGGCTGGAAGGTGGCGGGTTTCGTGCTGGCGCTGGTCCTTGGGCTGGCGGGCTACACCGCCTTTCTGGAATACCGCTTTCACCAGCGCATCACCGCCAGCTTCAACGCCGAGGTGCTGACCATCGGGCTGGACCAGCCGCAGAAGGGCGCGGACCTGGCCCGGCGGCTGGACGACCTGCAAGCCGCCGTCGCCCGCGTCCGCGCGGCCGCCGCCCATGCGCCGCTGAAGCGCAGCCTGCGCCTGCCGTATTTCGACAGCCAGACCCGCGCCGAGGCCGTCTATACCGAGGCCGTGCGCCGGCAACTGCCCGGCGCCATTGCCGACGGTCTGGAAACCGCCTTCGCGACCGAGGGCGACGGGCTGGCGCTTTACGACGCGCTGCGCGCCTGGACGGTGCTGACTGGCAAGGACGACTGGACGCCCGGTTATCTGGCCGGCTGGCTTGAGGATCGCGGTGCACCCATGGGCATTGCCGGGCTGGCCGCGCATGTCCCCGCGCTGGCCGGCCCCAGCCCGGACCTGCAACCCCGCGACCCGGAACTGCGCGATCAGGCGCAGGCTTTCGCCGCCGAGGTGGCCGAGCCGGACCGGGCGTGGCTGGAACTGCTGCGTTCGGAAAAGATGCGCGACCTGCCGGCATGGAACCCGGATGCGCAGGTGCCGGGCCTGTCGCAGGTGCTGATGCGCCGCTCGGGCGTGCCGGTGGCGACACCGCTGCCGGGGGTGTTCACGCAGGCCGGCTGGGATTATGCCCGCGATTACGGCACCGGCATCGCGGTGCAGAAGGCGCGGGCCATCGCGCCGCTGATCGCCGGCAAGGCGCTGCCGACGCAGAACCGCTCGCCCGATCTGCTGATGGACCGGCTGGAGGCCGAGACCATCGCGACATGGAACGCCTGGCTGGCCGACCTGCGCGTGCGCCCCTTTACCGAACGCGATACGGCGATCCTTGTCTCGGGGTTGCTGTCGCAGCCCGACAACCCGCTGACGCAGCTTCTGCAACAGGTCTGGGTGCAGGTCGGCGGCCGCGACAAGCGCCGCAGCTATGACCAGCAGTTGCGGCTGGCGCGCGAATTCGGCCCGATGATCCAGTATGTCGAACAGGGCCGCATGGCCGAGATTTCGGCGCTGTTCGCCTCGCTCAATGTGGCGCTCAGCGCGGTCGATCTGCAACAGCGCCGCGGGATGGAGCGGCTGATGAGCATTCAGGACAAGGCGCGCTCGATCGTGGCGCTGAAGGCCGCGCCGCGCATCGTCGTGCAGATCGCCGAGGACGTGCTTGCGCAGTCCGCCACCCCGCAGGCCGACGCGCCCGCGGGCGGCAACGCGCTGACCCGGCAATGGCAGCAGCAGGTTTTCCCGCTGTGCCGGCAGACGGTCGAGGCGCGCTATCCCTTTGCCGAGGGGCCGGACGTGACGGCGCCGGAACTGGCCGGGCTGTTCGGGCCGCAGGGGATCCTGAGCGTCTTCATGCAGCAGAACGCCTTGCCCTATCTTGAGACCGACCAGACCCCGTGGCGCTGGAAGCCCGAGGCCCGGTTCGAGGGGCTGAACCCCGACAGCGCGCTGTTCTTTGAACGCGCCGCGCAGATTTCCAAGGGCCTGTTCGGCGCCGGCGGCAGCATCGAACACCCGCTGACCCTTGCCGCGCTGGCCGAGCGCGGCCAGACGCTTTTCGCCATCGGCGGCGCCGCGCTGCCCCTCTCGGCCGCGGGCGATCCGGCACAGCTAAGCTGGCCCGGGCCGACGCCCGCAGCCGGGGTCGAGATCAGCTTTCGCGAAGGCACCGATGCCGGGCGGCTGGTCCATCCCGGTATCTGGGGGCTGATCCACCTGACCGACGGGCTGCGGCTGCGGATGCGCGACGGCGGCGCGCGGGTGCTGCTGGACCTGCGCAGCGCCACGGGCCGGGTGTTTCTTGAGATGGCTTTTGCCGATGCGCTGAACCCGGTCTCGGTCCGGGGGGCGATGCGGGGCTTTGATTGCCCGCCCAATCTTTGACCGCCCGATCTTTAACTGTGCCGCCCGCGTGCCAACGCATTTCCCGAACGCCGGATTTTCCTGTATATTGTCATGGATCACGTCGCGATCGAACCTTTTCCGTTCGTTCAAGGAAGTGCCCATGCCGACAGATCGTTTCGCCAGCCTGACGACCCCGCTGGACGGAGAGGACGCCCTGGCCTCGATCCAGATGGCGGATTTCACCGGGCTCAGCTTTCTGGCGCTTCGCGGCCATGACGCGCTGAGTCGCTGTTTTGAATTCCATGTCAGCGCCATCAGCGGCTCGGCCGTTATCAAGGCCAGCGCGCTTCTGGGCACCGTGGCCTGCGTCAGCGTGCAATCGGACCGCAACCATTCCGATCGGCTGCGCCATTTTCATGGCATTGTCGACCGTTTCAGCTTCGACGGCTCTGACGAACAGGGGCACTGGCTTTATTCGCTGGTCCTGCGCCCGCGCATGTGGATGCTCGGCAAGGCCACCGACAACCGCATCTTTCAGTCGATGTCGGTCAAGGACATCGTCAGCAAGGTGCTGGATCAGCATGGCTGCACCGATTACATCTGGGACCTGCGCGGCACGCTGCCGATACGGGATTATTGCGTGCAATATGGCGAAACCGACCTTGATTTCGTCCAGCGCCTGCTGGAGCACGAGGGCATCTTCTATTTCTTCCGCTTTCAGGACGACAAGCACATCCTGGTGCTGTGCGACGACCTGCAATCGCTGGAACCGGCGGGCGATGTCAGCGAACTGGCCTTTCGCGAAACCAATGCCGACCAGTATGCCGGCGGCGGCGTGATCTCGGAATTCCGGTGCGTCGAGCAGATCGTACCCGGCAGCCACAGCCTGACCGACTACGATTTTGAGAAGCCCCCGGCCGACCTGATGGCCAAGTCCGACACGCCCAAGGGCCACGATCAGGACGCCGGCGCGCGCTTCAGCTATCCGGGCCGCTATGTCGAACAGAGCCGCGGCGACGCGCTGGCCGCCATCCGCAATCAGGAGGATCAGGTTCACGCCCGGGTCATCAGCGCGCGCTCGACCGCGGCGATGCCGGCGGCGGGGAATATCTTCGACCTCGTCGATTTTCCCCGCGCGCAGGAAAACAGAACCTATGTCATCGAGCGCGCCGAATATACCATCCGTGGCGATGCCTATCGCAGCCGCCAGCCGGCCGGCGCCCGCGCGGCGCAAACGGCGGCGCAGACCGGGCTGCCGCGCGATCAGCAGGGCGCGGGCTTTGCCGCCTCCTATGTGCTGGTGCCGCAGGACACGCGCTATCGGCCGCCGCGGGTGACGCCGCGCCCGGTGATGAAGGGGCCGCAGACGGCGGTGGTCGTCGGCCCCGCGGGCGAGGAAATCTACACCGACAAATACAGCCGCGTGAAAGTCCAGTTCCACTGGGACCGGCAGGGAAAGAAGGACGCGAACACCACCTGTTTCATCCGCGTCAGCAGCACCTGGGCCGGGACCGGCTGGGGCTTCATCCAGATCCCCCGCATCGGGCAAGAGGTGATCGTCGATTTCCTTGAAGGCGATCCCGACCAGCCGATCATCACCGGCCGCGTTTACAACGCCGACCAGATGCCGCCCTATGGCCTGCCGGGCAGCGCCACGCAATCGGGCTGGAAGTCGAATTCCACCCCCGGCGGCGGCGGCTGGAACGAGCTGCGCTTCGAGGACAAGAAGGGCAGCGAAGAGGTCTATTTCCAGGCCGAGAAAGACCATAACGAACTGGTCAAGAACAACGAATCCCGCCATATCGGCAATGACTGGGTCGAGGCGGTCGTCCATGACGCGACCCAAAGCGTCGGTCATGACCGCACCGAATCGGTCGATAACAACAAATCCACGACCGTGGGCGTCGACCGCGCTGTCAGCATCGGCAACAACGACACCGAATCGGTGGGCAAGAACCGGTCGCTGTCGGTGGGCGTGGACGAGACGATCTCGGTCGGCTCGAACTCGACCGAGACGATCGGCGCGAACCACAGCCAGACGGTCGGCGCGAACCAAAGCGTGACCGTGGCGCAGGTGCGCACCGACAGCGTCGGCGCGACCGAGACGCGCACGGTCGGCGCGGCGCAGACCATGACCATCGGGGCCGAACGCACGGTCACGGTGGGGGCGGCGCAGATCCATGCGGTCGGCGGCGACGACACATGGTCCGTCGGCGGCAACCAGTCGTCCGAGATCGGCAACGACAGCTCGACCAGCGTCGGCAAGTCGAAAAGCGAGGAGATCGGCGAAAGCCTCAGCATCGATGCCGGCAAGAACATCGTCGTGAAGGCCGGCGACAGCATCACCCTGACCTGCGGCGACGCCAAGTTCCAGATGAAGAAGGACGGCACCATCGTCCTGGAAGGCAAGGATATTTCGGTGAAGGGTTCGGGCAAGATCGGGATCAATGCCTCCAGCGACGTGACCATCAAGGGCAGCAAGATCAGCCAGAACTAGGCCCGGAATAGGAACCGGAACTAGGCGCGGTCCGCCATCATCCGCGCCGCAAGGCGGGGCGGGTCCTCGGGCGGGGTGGCGCGGGTCCAGAACAGCGGCGGCGCCAGTTCGATGCAGGCTGCGGGCGGCAGCGCCGCCATGTCCTCCAGCCGCCCGATCAGGGCGTCGGCGTCCAGCGCGCCCTCTGCGGCGTCGTGCAGGACGGGCAGTACGGCCTCGGCCCAAAGTTCGATCTGCGCATGGCCGGCGGTATCGGCGGGGCTGACCGCGGCAAGGGGAAACTCGCGCCCGGCGGCGTCACGGCTGGGCAGGATCAGCAGCGCCAGCGGCGCCCCGGCATGGGCGATCAGCGCGCGCAGGCCCCCGGGCGGCCAGTCCTCGGGCGCGGGGCCGCAAAGCCGCAGCACCTGGGTCAGCCAGCGGTCCAGCACCTGCCGCGCCCCAGCCGGCAGGCCGCGCGCCACGAAATCGCCATGCGCGGGCAGCTTGCCGAAAAAGCCGTTGCCCATCGTCTAGAAGCCGCGCGGGCAGGCAAAGCCCGAGAACATCGTCAGATCGAACGGGTTTTCGACCGAATTGGCACGCAGGTCGAAGCTGGCCGAATATCCCTGCGCCGACAGACGCAGGTTGAAGACATCGGGCTGCGCGGTCTTGGTCAGCGCGCCGCTGCGCAACAGCCGCAGGAACGCCCAGCTTCCGGTCTGCGAGCTGATGACCTCGGCCGAGCCGTCCACCGGCGCGAAGCTGAGCGTAATCATGCTGGTGCCGTCGCGGCCGGGCCATGTCATCGGCTCGGGGCGGGCGGCGGCGTTGAAATAGGTCAGCACCTGACCATCGACATTCAGCGTCACCCGGCTGGCATTGGCGGACAGGTCCTTGGGTTCAAGGCTGAAGGCCATGACCGGCCCCGAGCCGCCCGGAAACAGTGCGTCCCGCATCGACCGCGCGCGCTCGAACGGGGCCAGCAGGCCCGCGTCCAACCCGAAATCGGCACGCCATTTCCACGGCCGCACCGTGGTGTCGATATAGGCTTGCAGATTGTCGTTGGTGAACTTGTCGATCAGCCCGCCCGGCCCGAACAGGCGCTGGAAATCCTGCGTGTTCACATCGATGGCCGAACCCTGATCGAAGGGATAGCGCCCGGCGGTCGCCGACTGGCAGAAGGGCTGCACATCGGCACGCCAGCGCGCGTTCAGTTGCGCGATCACCGCCTCACGCGTGACGCTGATCGTGTCGCCGGCAATGCCGCCCACCCATTTGTCGATGGGGTCGGGCAGGGGCGTGGCGGCATTGGCGATGCTGCCGGTCAGTTGCGGCAAGCCGCCCCGCGCCAGCAGCGCCGATTGCGGGTCGGGGCTGGCGGCGACGGTCTGCAATTCGTTCGACAGCGCCGCCAGCGCCGTCACCGCGTCGTTCAGCAGCGGCGCCTGCCCGTCCACCTCCTGCACGGTGGCCCGGATGGGGGCGAAATGGTCGGCGACCGGCTGGCCGGGCGGCGGCGGAGGCGCCTCGGCCTCGCCCGGCTTCCCGGCGATCTTGGCGCCGGTCTTGATCAGCTTGCCCAGCTTGCCAAGCTTGGACACCGCCTTTGCCCCGGCCTTTTCGGCGGCGGCATTGTCGGGGGCGGCGCCCTCGGGCTGGGCGGGGCGGGTCAGGTCGGTTTCGGCCACGACCGCATCCAAAAGCCGCTTCAGCGCGCTGTCGGCCGAGGACAGGTCCTTGAGGTTGCGCTGCGCCTCGGCCAGGTCGTTGATCGGCGTCAGCCGCACATCGCGCAGGAAACCGTCCCATTGCGCGATGTAGTCGTCGTAATAAAGCTTGAGGATATCGGCTTGCAGCGTATCGGCCGAGGCCTCGGCGCTTTCGTTGCAGCCGCCGGCAAAAACCGTGCGGTCCAGCGTCGCCTGCGCCGCGACTTCGGGGATCTGCGGCAGCACGACATCGTGGAAGGCGGCATAGGTAAAGACGCCCGGCAGCCCGTCGCGCAGCGTCTTTTTCGACAGCCGCGTCAGCACCTGCGCGCCGTTCGGGCCGGTCTTTTCGGCCGGCACCCATTGCGGCAGCGCCGTCACCGCCGGTTCGGTCAGCAGGCTGCGATAGGCGCGCACCGCCAGCGGGATCGTGCAGATGCTTTGCAGCGCGACCGAGACCAGCTTGGGATCGGGCTTGATCTTGTTCTCCTCGGTCCGCATCCGGTCGATCGCGGCAAGCTGGTGGGCGCGGCTTTCATCGGTCGGGAAGGGATCGGTGGGGGCATATTCGGGCAGCACCTGCTGCCACCATGCGGCGATGAAATCGGCGTCATAGGGCGCCTGCCCGGTCATCATCTGATAGGTTTTCAGCGCATCCAGCATGAAATCGGGGTCGCGGCTGTGGCGCCACATCGTCGCCTCAAGCAGGGCGACCATGCGCGGCTCAAGGATATTTCGCAGCGTGCGGTCATAGGCGATGGTGTGGACCTGCTGCAATTCGGGACCGGCGCCGGGGCCAAGCGCGGTCAGGGGACCCACGGGCGCGGGGGTCGCGGCATTCGCGACCTCGGTCGAGGCGTCCAGCGCCAGGTTCAGATCCAGCGGATCGACCGGCGCCTGCCGCGCCGCGACATTGGCCAGCCTTGCGGTCAGGTCGGCAAGCTGGCGTTCCTGATCGCGCAGCGCGCCGTTCCAGCGCAGGTATGAGAACAGAAACAGCGTGCCCAGCAGCACGACGATGACGGTGGCCGCTGCCAGCGCGCCGCGCCACAGCCAGCGGCGGCGTTCTTCGGCGCGGGGGTCGAAGCGGCCAAGCCCCGCCTCGGGGAAGATCACCTCAGAGAGCAGGTTGCGCAAGAAGAAGCTGCGCTTTTCGCCGTGGCGGCGCGGCTCGGGCAGGGGCGAGGACAGACCCAGCGCGCCGGCGATCCCCGCCACCATGCGGTCGATGGGCGAGCCCTCTTGCGTGGCCGAGGTGAAATAGATGCCGCGCAGCCACGGGCTTTCCTCGTACCGGCTTTCGCCGAAGATCGCCTCGACCAGCACCTTCAGGGGCGGGGTCAGGGCGTCCAGTTGCGAGGGAAAGCGAAAGACGGCGGCGCGCTGCGGCAGGGACAGGTCGTCCGCGATGCGTTCGGTCATGCGCTTTTCCAGCGCCTCTTGCAGGACCTTCATCTCGCGTTCGACGGTCAGTTCGTCGACGCGGTCGGCGGTGCCCAGCGTCGCGCCCCAGACCTGTTCGCGCTGGCGCGAGTTCAGGTCGCCGAAGAAATCCTCGAAGCCGGGGACAAGGTCGACCTTGGTGATCATCAGATAGACCGGCAGCTTCAGCCCGGTTTCCTGCCGCAGTTCCGCCAGTCGCTTGCGGATTTCGCGGCCATGTTCGCGGATGGCGACATTGTCGGCGGCCAGTTCCTGCACCGACAGCGTCAGGATGATGCCGTTCAGCGCCCGGCGCCCGCGATGGCGCACCAGAAGCTGCATGAAGCCCTTCCACTCGGCGGCGTCGGCCTCGGGGTCGGATTGCTGCTGGACATAGCGTCCCGCGGTGTCGATCAGCACCGCGTCCTCGGTAAAGAACCAGTCGCAGTTGCGGGTGCCGCCGATGCCCTTCAGGTCGTCGGACAGATCGATGGGGAAATGCAGCCCCGACTGGCGCAGCGCCGTGGTCTTGCCGGTGCCGGGCGGCCCGATGATGACATACCAGGGCATGTCGCGCAGAAACTTCCGCCCGCCCAGTTTCGAGCGTTTCATCTGTTCAAGGATGCCCTGGAACTTGGTCTGCACCTCGGCCAGGTTTTCCTGCCCCGGCGCGGCGGCGGGCGGCGCGGCGGCCAGTTCGGCGACAAAGACGCGGTTGGCGGCGGCGGCGCGCATCTGGCGCAGCAGCATCGACACCAGCCACAGGATGACGATGACGCTGATGACGATCAGCCGCGTCAGGTCCGCCTCAAGCGGCTGCACATCCCCGACCGAAATCAGCGGTCCATAGAACCAGATCAGCGCGCACAGCACCACGATCCCGATCAGTGTCCACAGGAAGCGCGAGAACAGAAAGCCGAGGATCTTTTTCAGCACGCGCATGGCTCAGACCTTCTTCTGCAGAATGATCTCGACCCGGCGGTTGCGGGCCCGGCCTTCCTTGGTGGCGTTGTCGCCGATGGATTCGGTGGCGGCCTTGCCCTCGGATGTCACCAGTCCTGCCGGCACACCTGCCTTGACCAGCAGATCGGCGATGGTCTTGGCCCGCGCCTCGCTAAGACCCTGGTTCGAGCGGAACGGGTTCGCGGTCTGCACCGGCACGCTGTCGGTATGCCCGACCACCCGGACCGCGCCGATCAGGTCGATATTGTCCTTGATGACGGCGGCGACCGCATCGATCAGCGGCGCATAGGTGTCGTTCAGTTCCGCCTTGGCCGAGCGGAAGACCTCGGGGTTGGTGGACTGGATCACCACCACCGCGACCGAGACATCCTCACGCCCGGTCAGCGCCGCCGCCGTGTCCTTGGGCGCGGCCTGTGCGAACAGCGGCAGCAGTTCAAAGACCAGCGGCTTGACCGTAACCGCCGCGGGGGCCGGGGCGGTGTCGATCACCGGGCGGAATATCTCGGCGCGTTCGGGGGGCGGCAGCACGCCCGCCAGCGTGAAAAGCTGTTCGCCCCGATTGGACAGCCGGATGCCAAGCCCGACATAGATCGCCGTCACCAGCGCCACCGCGATCAGCGCAATGGACCAGATCGGCACGATGAAGCGGCGCTCTTCGTCCGTGGCGACGACGCCCTGCCAATGCGGGGCCAGGGGCGGGTCGGCGGTTTCGCGGTCATGCATCAGCCGCGCCATCTGGGCGCGCAGGCGGGCGATCTCGGCCTCGCCGGCCGCGCCGCTGATGCGGTGCTTGCCGCGAAAACCAAGGGACAGGCACAGAAAGACCAGCTCCAGCAATTGCGGGTCGCGTTCGGGATAGCGCAGCAGGTCCTCGGCCAGATCGAAGAACCGCTCGCCCGCATCGACATTGCCATACATCGAGGCGACCAGCGGCTGCCGCGGCCAGCCGCTTGCGCCGCCCCATGGCGTGTTCAGCGCCACATCGTCCAGAAGCGCGCCGACGAACCATGCGCCCTGATCGGCGCGGGTCAGCGGTACGCCCATCGAAACCGCGCCGTCGCGGGCATAGACAAGGTTTTCATGCAGGCGCGTGCGCAGCAGGTCGGGGTTTTCGGGCGGCATCGCGCGTTCAAGTTCCGGCGCGATGCCAAGAAGTGCTGCGAAGGCGCGCAGCAGCGGGTTGTCGCTGGCGCGCGCATCGCGCAGGGGCGAATTGCTGATGGGCGTCGGGGTGCCGGGCGTCGGTGCGGACCCGCGCACCTGCCCGCCTATTGGCCCACCTGCTGGCCCGCCTGCTGACCCGCCGCCGCGCGGGCGGATGCGGGTTCGTCCGGTGTCGTCTCCCAGTCCAAATGGATCTTCGCTGGTCATGTCGGTCCTATCGGTTCACCGCATAGCAGTCGATTTCCGGTTCGCGATCCAGCTTGCCGGCCACGCCCAGAACGAAGCCCGGCGCATCGGCCAGCGCCGCGTAATGTTCCGAGCTTCGGTCAAGTTCCAGACACAGCCGGTCGCCGTCATAGGGGATTTCCCGCGGCTGCGAGTTCAGGGGCTTCAGCGGGATGCCCGGCAGCTTGGATTTCCACAGCTTGTCGAAATCGTCCGCCGCGCCGACCGTCGCCTGATCGACGAAGATCTTGCGCAGCATCGCCTCGGACATGTCGCCGCCGATGCGCAGCACGATCCGGCTGGTGCGGATGATGTCGGGGTTGTCGATGCGCACCGTCCAGATGTTTTCCGAATGGCGCGAGACGCGCAGCGCCCGCGACTTCGGCTCGACATGGCGCAGCGACAGGACCAGCGAACGCAGCGTGTCCGCCAGCGCCCCATAGGCCGGCTGCGGGTCGGCATGGTCATAGACCGGCAGATCCGCCATCCGCCGCGCCGAGGCGCCATAGGTCGCCATTCGCCCGCCCAACCCCGCCAGTTCGCAAAAAAGCTCGGACGGGTGGCAGTCGTTCTGCGCCAGCAGATGCGCCAGCCGCGGCCGGGCGCCGTTGGCCAGTTCCAGAATCAGCAGGTTCTCCATCGAGGCGCCCGTGCCCCCCAGCACCATCGCGCCATGCGCCTCGGCGATGCGGTCGATGCCTGCGACCAGCTCTTTCAGGAACTGCCCATACCACGCCACCGCGCCGATATTCAGCGCCGGGGCCAGAAAGCCGGGGTCCAGCGCCACGGCGCCGTCCGCCGTCAGCCCGGTCAGGCGGGCGACCGGCAGCGTGGTATAGCCGCGGGTTTCCTCGCCGGGCAGCAGCAGTTTTGGAACCAGCCGCGCCACCTCGATCTCGGCCGGGTCGGCGCCGCCGCGGATGGCGTCGCGCACGGTGACGTAATCGCCGCGATAGCGCATCCCCGAGGGCTTGTCGTGCGCGGCGTCGATTTCCGCCGCGCCCGCGGTTTCGGACGGGATCGCAAGATGGACAAGACCCGCCCCGGTCCGGGCGCCGGGGGCGACCGGCTCGACCGGAAAACTGCCATCGGGGACCGAGAACATGGTGCCGTCCGGCATCACCCCCGCCGCCGAGGTCAGCGCAAGCTGGCCTGCGGCGCGCGCCTCGTCGTCAAGCTGCAAGCCGGCAAAGCCGAAGCCTTGCAACGGCATGGCGCGCAGCGCCTGCCGCAGCAGCCAGTCGAAATGCCGGTCCTGCTGTTGCAGGTGCTGGGTCCGAAGATACTGCCCCTCGGACCAGACGACCTTGTTCCTGTCCGTCATGGCGATCCCGTCATTCTGGCGTCAGCCCGTGGTTACCGAAAGACCCTTGGCCCCGACCGAGATGGTCATGGTCGTCGATTTGGGCGGCACCGTGACCAGTTGCCGTGTATTGCGCCCGGTGGGGGTGCGGAACCCGGCCAGGACGCCGATGGCGGTGGCCCCGGCCTCGACCGTGATCGCCTTGCTGGCGGGGGCGCCGGGCGACAGCACGATCTGGTCGGTGCGCAAAAGGTCCGCCCCCAGCGCCGCTGCCGGGTCCTGCAAGGCGTAATAGTCGGCGGCGTTGAACTTGCCCGAGCCGGACATCTGCAGGACCGTCAGCGTCACCGGACGGTCGGCGCCGTCGGGGCCGGGGTTCATGCCCTTGGCGCCACTGGCCGTCACCGACAGCACCGTGGGGGGCTTTTCGCCGCCGCAGGCCGCCAGCGCCAGCACCGCCGCCCCGCTGGCAAGAAGGGTTCTTCTGTGGATCTTAGCTGTCATCCTTTCTCCTCCTTTCGTCCTCGTATGCGTCACGGAAATCCGCGCCGACCTCGCCCAGAAAGCGGTCCTCGGCGGCGCGGGCGATCTCGCGGTAGCGCTCTTGATAAAGCCGCCACAGCTTGGCGCTGCGCCCGCCTGCGATCAGGCTTTCCAGCAGGCCGACATTTTCCATCGCCTTCTCGATCTCGTTGGGGTCGAAGCGGTCGATCATCCGCCGCAAGGCGGCCTGCAAGGCGGTCCAGGTGCGCAATTCGTGGTCGGTCAGGTCGCGGAACGCCTCGCGCAGCGCGTCCTCGGCGCCAAGATAGCCGCGCCGGTCGGTTTCCACGAAGCTTGCCAGCACGTCCTCGGCTGAGGCAAGGAATTTCAGCGGGTTCACGTCGGAACTGGCGATGATGGTCTGCGCGACACGGGCCTTTTGCTTGGCCTCGGCGCGGCTGCGCAGCAAAAGCATGACCCCTTCGATCAGCAGCCGTGTCTGGCGGCCGACCTGTTCGGCATGACGCAACGGGTCGCCGGTAAAGCGCGCCGGATCAAGGCCAAGCCCGCGCAGCAGCGCCGCGTGCAGGTCGCTGTCCACGGCCGCTGGCGCCGGGGCCGGTTGTGGGGCGGCCTGCGGCACGGGGTCGGGAACGACCGGCGGCGGTGGCGATGCGATGACCGGCGGGGGCAGAGGCGCGGGCACAGGTTCGGGCACAGGGTCGGGCGCCGTCATCCGGGGCGCAGGCTCTGGCGCAGGCACGGACACAGGCTCGGGCACAGGCACAGGCTCGGGCGCGGCATCGGCGGTCTGGGACCAGTCGGCGAAAAGATCGGGCCTCGGCGCGGGCGTCGATGCCGGTTCCGGGCGCGGCGGCCGGGGCGGCGGCGTGCCCGGGCTGTCGAAATAGCCGCCGCGGCTGGCGCTGCTGCCCTGCCTTGCCTCGGGCTCTGCCGCCGGGGTGGCGAAGGCCTTGCGCAGGTCCAGCGCAAACGGGTCCTCCTGATCCAGCGGACGCGGAGGAGGCGCGGCTTCGCGCCTGCGTTCGCGGCTGCGGTCGCTGCTGGCAAGGCCGAAGGGGTCGGGCAGGTCGCGGGGACGCTCGGGCGGCGGGGCGGGGGCCTCGTCCGGGGCCGGGCCGAATTCAAAGCTCATGCGGCCAAGGGGCTGGCGGGGCGTTGTCGCCGGCGTCGCGGCGACGTCCGAGACCGCCTCGACCCGAAAGACGAAATCGCCCATGCGCAGCCGCATTCCCGGCTCGATCGGGACGGCGTTGCTGGCGCCGACAGGGTTGGCGGCATTGTCGATGAACAGGCCGCCGCTGCTGGCATCCATGGCCAGCACCCGGCCATCCCTTTCCGTCAGGATGCAATGCTGGCGCGAAATGAACATGTCGGGGTCGTTCAGCGTCCAGTCGGCCTCGTCGCTACGCCCGATGACCAGCCGGCCGCCGTCAAAGACGCGCTCGGTCACGGCCTGCACATGGGGGGCGGATTCGATGACCAGCCGCAGGCTCATGCCGCGTCCTCCTGCATGTCGGCCGGGGGACGGGTGACCCGGTGAAAGCACAGCTCATCCGCGTCCTGACCGGGCAGGGGGTCGACCCATGTCGTGCGGCCGATGCGGCATTCGCCCAGACGCGCGCGCGGCACCTCATCGGCGGCAAGGACAAGGCGCAGGTCGAATTCCACATCGTGGCCCTGTGCGAAAACCAGCGCGTGACGCAGCCTGTCGCGGCCCTGCGGGTCGTCGGCGAAATAGTCGAACTGCGCGCGGGTCAGCGGCCCCAGCCGGATTTCCGCCCGCGACTGGCGGTCAAAGCGGCGCGCGCCGATCACCGCACCGCTGCCCAGCCCGGTATGGCGGGTGCCGACGCGGGTTTGCAGCCGGTCGGGAATGTCGATCCAGACGCCGACGAATTCCGTCAGTGTCACCGGCACCCCCAGCACGCCTTGCAGGAATGAGGTCAGCCGCTCGGGGTTGCGGGTTTCCTGCGCCAGCGAGGTGGCGTTGCGCAGCTTGGCGCCGTCAAGCCGCGCGTCCCTGCCGCGGGTGCCGGGCAGGCCGATCCCGGCCAGCGCCCGCATCATCGCGACGATGCGGCCGCCATCGCCATGCGCGATGTGGATATCGGCGCGCGCATCGGCCCAGGCGCGCCAGTAAAGCGCCAGCATCCGGTGCTGGAGCATATTGATGAAATCCAGAAACGAGGTGTCGGCCGTCGCGCTGCTGTCGCTGCCGGTGAACCAGCGGCTGGACTGGCGCGCGATGATCCAGCGCGTCAGGTGCAGGGGCATCGGCCCCTCGGGGCCGATCAGGCCAAGGACGTTGACGGCGACCTGCGGGGGCTGGCCGTCGTGGCCCGCCTGCATCGCGGCGACGTCGCTGACGGCAAAGGACTGCCGCGCGATCTGGCCCAGCCGCGCAGGTTCGGGCCCGGCGCGGCCAAAGCGCATGGTCGCGGTTTCAAGCTGCCGCAGCAGGTCGAAGAAATCGGTATCGGCGATGTCAGGGGCGCCCGGCGTCATATCAGCGCCCGCGTGCCGGGTTTCAGCGGCCATGCGACCTCCGTTTGCGACTGCGTCAGCCGGGTCCGGGTGCGGACAAAGGAATTGACGGCGGCGTAGCGGGCGAAAAGCTGCGCCAGCAGCGCCGACAGCAGCAACTGGCTGCCCCCGGACAGCAGCGATTCGTTGATTTCCAGCGTGATTTCGGTGCCATGGGCGAAACAGCGCGGGCCTGCGATCTCCAGCCGCTCGATCACCGGGCGGGACTGGATATGGACCAGCGCCTCGCCATGCCGGGCCAGCGTCGGGTCGCCGCGGTCGGCGTAAAGGCGGACCAGCGCGCGCAGCGGCTCGGCGTCGCGGTCGTCCACCGCCAGCGAGACATGGTTCAGGCTCAGCTGCGCGATCCAGCGCCATGTCAGGTCGTCCATCCGCGCCTCGCCCGTCGCGCCCGAGGGCAGGCTGGCGCGCAGGGACGGGCGCGGGCGGCGCATCGGCGCCAGCAGCCTGACCTGCTGGACCGGGTCGCCGGTTTCCAGCGTCAGCGTCGGGCGGTCGTCAAGGATCGGCAGGTCGCGATTGGTGCAAAGCGCGCGGATGTCCAGTTGCGTGACCGGCGCCGCGTCGCGCCCGCCCGCCGGATGCGCGACCGAGACATAGAAATCGTCGCCCGAATAGCTTGAGCGTGTCTGCCCGCGCCGCACTTCCTCGGTATCGGGGCGGCGGGGGCGGCGTTCGGTGGTATAGACATGCCCGCTTTCGGCCCGCGCCTCGATCGAGATCAGCGGCGCCAGCCGGGCCTGTGGCCCCTCGACCGCCGCATCGTCGACGCGCAGCAGGCGATAGATCTCGAAATCCTTGGGCCGGGTGCGGTCGGCATGGACCGCATGGGCCGAGCGCCCGGCCCGCAATTCGACGATATTGCATTCCTGCTCGAACAGGTTGACCGCGGGCGTGGCGAAAAGCCGAAAATCCTCGGCGGTGATGCCGGTCAGATCGGCGCGCGGACGCGACAGCAGCAGCACGACCTCAAGCTCGGTCTGCGGTTCGGCGCAGGCGCGGACGGCGCGGGACAGGCCCGACAGGCGCATGAAGTGAAAACGCTCGGGCATCAGGAAGTATTCGCGCAGCAGCCGGTAGCCTTCAAAGGAATCGCGCACGCGGGGCAGCAGCATCTCGTCATCGCCGATGCCGACCATGGCGGCGGGATCGGCTTGCAGAAAGCCCGACTTGCCATCGGCGGGCCGGGCCAGAACGCCGGCGCCGAAACCGAAGACCGCGTCAAAGATCGGGCCGCCGCGCTGGCCGGCGCCGAAAAACACCGGCAGCGCATCCAGCGACAGTTCCGACAGCGTGCCCGTACCCTGCCGGCGCAGTTTCAGCCGCAGCCCGGCCTCGGCCTCGCGCGTGGCGCGTTCGGACAGGCCGATCTGCGCCAGCGCCCCCTTGTCCTGAAGATAATCGGCCGAGGCCAGCGCCACCGGCCACAGCCGCACCGCCTGCGCGGTGGTATAGGTGCAGCGCGTGCGGCTGCCCTCGCGCAGGGCCGAGATCAGCCTTGTGCCGCGCCGGACCATGTGGCCGTCCACCATGCGTTCAAGCTGCGGGCCGGGGGCCAGTTCCACCATGGTCATCGCCGGTGCGGGCCCGGCAAGGTCGGGATAAAGCGCATCCAGCAGGTCGCGGACATAGCGGCTGGATTCGGCGTCGATTTTCAGCCGCGTGCGGGCCGCCAGATAGGCCACGCCCTCCAGCAGGCGTTCGACATAGGGATCGGGGCAGGGGACCGAATCCAGCGACAGGTTGCGCGCGACATTCGGATGCAGCGCCGCGAACTCGGTCGCCAGCGAACGGATATGCTGAAGCTCTTCCTCGTAATAGTCCAGGAAGACCCGGTCCATCACCGCTCCTCTACCCGCGTCATGGCGCGGCCATTGTCCAGATCGATCATCGTCGACAGCCGCAACCGTTCCGGCACCGGCGTCAGCATCAACAGCGCGTCGATCTGGATCCGCAGGCCGGTCTTGTCGCTGGTGGACACGCTGACCCGGATCGAGTCGCGCCTGAGCCGCGGTTCAAAGATCGCCAGCACCTCTTTCAGTTCGCGCGCCAGCGCCTCCTTGTCGAAATCCGATCCGCGCCGCCCCGAAAAGGACGGCACCCCGTAATTCAGCACCGAGCGGCGGATCTCGGGATAGTCGCGCAGCAGGTCGGCGGGGTTCTGCGTCAGGACCGTCTCATGTTCGGAAAGCAGGTAGTCAGCCTCCAGCCGCTCGATGTTGAACAGCATTTCGATGTCGCGCCGGACCGCCTCGCGCAGCACGTCCGAGGTGACGATGACGCCGCCCTCTTGCAGGCGGTGCTGGCGCTGGACGATGCGCCCCAGCCGCAGCGCCCGGCGGCGGGCGTCGTCGTCAAGGCGCGGCTCGGTCGCGATGGCGCGTGCGCCACCGGCCAGCAGCGTCTCGACCCCAGCCTCGTCGCCAAGGGCCCTGACCAATTCACGCCTGAGCGCCGCAGCCTCGGCGCCCAGATCGTGCAATTCGTCCAGCAGGCGGTCCCATAGCGAGGGCTGGACCGCCTCGCGGACGGCTTGCGGCGTATCGGTGCGGTCAGCCACCTGTCAGCCCTGCCCGGTCCGCTTTCGCAGGCGTCATTTTGCGGCCAGGATGTCGTATTCGACCTCGTGTTCGCCGCCGGCGGTCAGGTCGTTCGCATCCTGGATATATTTGATCTTCACGGTGTCGAAGCTCATCGACACGCTGTCGATCGGGTTGCCACCGCCGCCCCCCGACACCTGATAGCTTTCGATGATGGTGTTGGTCATGGTGAAGGTCAGATAGTCGGAATGTTCGTCGCCCTGGTCCTTGCGCATGGTCAGCACGACCTCGCCCAGGTTCACGGCCTTGATGCAGGACCAGGCCAGATAGGGCGAGGCTGCGTCATAGTCCTTGGTCAAGTGGATCGACTGTATTTCGGGCAGGCCGCTTTCGCGCTGGCCGCCCGAGTTGAGGAAGGACGCGCGGGACACGCCCCAGGAAAACGAGGCGATCACGATTTCCTCTTCGTGGCCGGACCGGATACTTTCGCCCTTGATGTCTTCAATCTTCAGATATGCACCGAAAGCCATGGTTTTATCCTTTCATAGCTGCATGACTGGCCTTGCTGGCGGATCGGGCTGGCCCGGGGTCATCGGGCCGGCGCCGGGTTCATGGGGCGGAGGCAGCCGCCGTTCGGGGGTCAGGTGCCCTTGACCGAAGGCAGTTCGGACACCAGGCGCAGGCTCGCATTGATGCCTTCAAGCTGGTAATGCGGGCGCAGGTAGAAGCGGGCGTTGTAATAGCCCGGGCGGCCCTCGACGCTGTCCACCTGGACCTCGGCCGCGGCCAGCGGGCGCTTGGCCTTGGCGCTGTCATTGGCCATGGCCGGGTTCGCCAGCACATAGCGGTTGATCCATTCGGACAGCCATTTCTGCATGTCGCCGCGTTCCTTGAACGTGCCGACCTTGTCGCGCGCGATGGCCTTGAGGTAATGGGCAAAGCGCGACACCGGGAACAGATAGGGCAGGTTCGCCGACAGCCGTTCATTGGCCTGCGCATCGGGATCGACCAGCCGGCCGGCGCGGGCCTCGTCGTCCTGAAGGCTGTGCGCGCCGATGAAGGCGGCGACATCGGTATTCTTGCGATGCAGGATCGGCATCATGCCCAGCTTGGCCAGTTCCGCCTCGCGGCGGTCGTCGATGGCGATCTCGGTCGGGCATTTCATCGCCACGCTGCCATCGTCGGTGGGGAAGGTATGAACCGGCAGGTTCATCACCGTGCCACCCGATTCCACCCCCCGGATCTGCGTGCCCCAGCCGTAAAGCTTGTGGCTGCGGTTGATGTTCACGCCCATGGCGAAGGCCGCGTTCATCCAGACGTAATTGTCATGCTTGGCGTCGATCACTTCCTCGAAGTCGAAGCCCTTGACCGGCACCGTATCCGCGCCATAGGGCAGCCGCCCCAGCACGCGCGGCATGGTCAGGCCGATATAGCGCGCGTCCTCGCTTTCGCGCAGCGACTGCCAGCTTGCGAATTCCGGCCCCGAGACGATCTGTTGCAGATCCTGCGGGTTGGGCAGTTCCTGCCAGCTTTCCATGCGGAAAAGCTGGGGCGCGGCGGCGGCGATGAAGGGCGCGTGGGCCGAGGCGCAGATACCCGAAAGATTGCGCAAAAGGCCCACATCCTTGGGCTTGTGGCCGAATTCATAGGCGCCGACGATGGCGCCCAGAGGCTCGCCCCCGAACATGGAATATTCGTCGGTATAGATCTTCTTGAAGACCGGCGACTGGTCCCACATCTGGCCTTCGTAATCCTCCAGAACGTCGGCCAGTTCGTCCTTCTTGATGTTCAGGACGCGGATCTTCAGCTTGGCATCGGTCTCGGTATTGTTGATCAGGTAATGCAGGCCGCGCCATGTCCCTTCGATCTGGCGCACCTTTTCATCGTGCAGGATCTCGTTCATCTGCCGGGACAGGACCTGGTCGATGCCGGCGATCAGCGACTTGATCGACTTGATCGCATTGCCCGAGATGGTGGCCGTGCCGGAGCGTTCCTTGGCGGCGACGGCAAGGTTGGCGACCAGCGCCTGCAATTTCTCGCCGTCGCGGTCCTTGACGCGGAAATCCTTTTCCAGAAGCTCGCTGAATTCGGCCAGATCGATGGCTTCGGCTTCGGCCGCAGTGGCGGCGACTTGTTGCTTTTCCTCGGCCATGGTCATTCCGCCTGATCGGTTTTGCCCGCGGCGATGGCCTGTTCGGCGGCCTGTTGCAGCAGGGGTTCATTGTTCAGCAGTTGGGCGATGCGCTTTTCGGCATCGACCTTGCCGTCCATGTAGCTCAGCAGTTCCTCAAGCTGGCGGCGCATCTTCAGCAATTCGTTCAGCGCCGGGACCTGCTCGGCGATCTTGTCGGGGGCGAAGTCGCTCATGCTTTTGAAGCTGAGATCGACGAACATCTCCTCGTCGCCCTCGGCGCCCGAGAGCGTGTTCGGGACCCGCGTCTTGACCCGCGGCGACAAGGCCTCCATGAACTTGCTGAAGCGCCCGGCATCGGTTTCGACGAAGCTGCGCTCGCCCACCGGCTTCTTGGCCTCGCGGGTCTCGGACTCGCCGGCCAGATCGGCCATCACGCCCATCACGAAGGGCAGTTCTATCGTCGTCGGGCTGCCGTAATGTTCGACGTCATAGGCGATCTGGACGCGCGGCGCCCGGTTTCGCTCGATGACCTTCTGCTTGCTCTCGCTCATCCTCGAACCTTTCCGCTAATGCTTCATTTCGATGCGTCACTGCTTCTTGCTGTCTTCGATCCCGGCGATGCTGCGAAATTCTTTCAGCCCCGAGGGTGCCACCTCCTGCATCAGTTGCAGAAAATCCATCGAGACCATCCGGCGCAGCCGCCGCGCCACATGCGGGATCGGGCTTGATGGCTCGGTGCGTTCGTAAAAGGCGACGATGCGGTCCAGCGCCGCCTCGACATCAAGGCGGGAATTGATCGCGCCCGAGGGGGCGTTCGCGGCCTGCCCGTTCACCGCCTGCGGTGCGGGTGCGGGCGCCGCGCCGGCCGCGGGTGCGGGGGCTGCGGGCGCAGTGTCGGGCGCAGTGTCTGGCGCGGCATCGGGCTGCGCCTCGGCCAGCGCCTTCTCCAGCACCTTGCGGCAATTCGTAAGCATCGCCGCCAGATGCGTCAGCGCCAGGCCGCCATCGCCGCCGATGCCGCTTTTTTCGCCAAATGTCGCCCCCAGCGCCTCAAGCCGGGCCAGCGACGCGGCCATCCCCGCCGACATGGCGGCGACGGTTTCCGGCTCTTCGGTGGCCATGGCGCGGCAGGCCAGCCCCGCGCGCTTGGCACGGTCGGTATGGCGGGCAAGAATGGCGTCCTGCTCGGCCTTGCTCAGCCCCGAGGCGGCGCGCGCCAGCACGTCGAAATCCGACAGCAGCACCGCCGCCACATCGTCATAGGACACCGGCCCGATGCCGCGCGGCGCAAAGGCAATGCTGAACCGCAGATCGCCCAAAAGGCCGTTATCGTCGTTTTCAAGCTGCCGCAGCGCGTTGACGCGGGGCATGGTCGCCATCCGGGGGTCGTCGCGGTCGCGCAGGCCGGGATGGATGCTGTCCCAATAGTCGCCGATATTTCTGGCCAGCATGTCCAGCCCCTGCGCCAGCCCGTCGAACCCCTCGGTCGCGAAAAGCGCCCGGACCAGGATCACCAGCAGGCGCAGGTCGCGCCCGTCGGCTGCCAGCGCCATGCCGTCGGCGCTGATCGTGGCCCAGTCGACGGGCGGCGCGGACTCGTTGACTGACCCATCCGCCTTGACCCGTTGCGCGCGCGCTGCCGGTTCAAGCAGGCGTTCGATCGAATGGAAGCGGGCATCGTTCCTTAGCTCCGCCCCCGATGGCTGGTCGCCACCGAGCGGAACAAGGAGGTTATCGAAACTCATGCCTTGATACCTTCCAAAAAAGGTAACGATTTATTGGCAGATATTTACAGGACACCATACTGTTGCAGAAAAAGACGATTCTGGCAACGCCTTCAAGGATATCGCCAGATGTAGTTTTCGCCAGCAACGAATGTCGCCGGGCGCTTCGGTGGTCAGAGGCATGAATTCTGCGCCAAGTTGATTAGAAGCCTTGGTGAATCGCAATCTCCGTGAAATACTGTCTTTAATCTCAATTCTGCCGCATGCGAGACGGCTTATGGAAACCAAGGAGCGCGTGGAGGGCGTTGTCATCGGGCTGCTGATGGGGTTTCGCGATGGCGTTCCCCTGGTCGTCTTTGCGTCCAATCCGCAGGATCACGCGATTGCCGCCCGCAGCCTGACCGCGCTTTCCGCGCAGGACGCCGGGTCCGAGGTCGCGCTGCTGTTCGAGGACGGCGACCTTGCGCGGCCGCTGGTCGTCGGCCGCATCATCGAGCCGGCGCGCGAGGCCGCCTCGACGTCACCCGTGGTCGTCAGCGACGGAGAAACGCTGCGGATCACCGCCAGCCAGCGGATCGAACTGCGCGTCGGCCGCGCGGCCATCGTCATGGAAAAGGACGGCCGGATCACCATTCGCGGTCTGGACGTGGTCAGCCATGCGGCGCGCTCGAACCGGATCCGGGGCGGCTCGGTCAATGTGAACTGACGCCGCGCGGGTGCTGCGGCGGCAGTCGGAAAACAACCAGGGGTGCGCCGGTGGACCGGCGCGCCCGATGTCGTGATGCTAACCGGGTGGTCTGCTCCGTGTGGTTGCTGAACAACGAAACGCCCTTCGCCGCCGAGCGGACCTGGACCCGTGACGAACGGGGCGCCGAGTTCTGGCTGGTCGCGGTGCGCGCGGCTTTCGTCATCGACGACGATGGCCGCCAGACCCCGGCCGAGCGCCAGACCGAGGTGCAGCGCGCCCCCGTCTTTGCCGGCGATCCGGCCAGCACCGGGCTTCTGGCCGACAGCGATTTCGTGCTGCACAAGGACGGCACCGACGTTCTGGTGCAGGGCCGCGCCCATGCGCCGCAGGGCCATCCGGCGACCCGGGCCGAGGTGCGGCTGATGCTGGCCGGCATCGACAAGCGGCTGGTCGTCCATGGCGAAAGGCGGCTTTTCAAGGGCGGGACCGGGCTGGGGATCACCGGGGCCGCGCCCTTCATCACCATGCCGCTGATGTGGGAACGCACCTATGGCGGCTGGGACCGGCAGGCTAGGACCCCGGACTGGGTGGCCGAAAACCCGGCCGGCCTTGGCTTTGCCACCTCGGTCGAGCGGCTTTACGACACGCAGGCGCCCAATGTCGAATATCCCGACGCCGCCTATCGCGGGCCGGGCGCGGGGCGCCCCGCCGCGCTGGGTCCCGTCGCGCATCACTGGGCGCCGCGCGCGCGTTATGCCGGCACCTATGACGGCCAGTGGCAAAAGACCCGCGACCCGCTTCTGCCCGAGGATTTCGACCGCCGCTATTTCCGCTCGGCCCCGGCCGACCAGCAGACGCAGGCGCCGCTGGTGGGTTATGAACAGGTGCGGATGGGCGGTCTGACCGCCGACGGGTTCTGGGGCTTCATCCTGCCGCGCCTCGTCATCGACATCATCACCAGCTTCAAGGGCGGCCGCGACATTCGCCAGCAACCCGGCATCCACACCCTGTGGCTGATGCCCGACTATCGCCGCTTTGAGGTGGTGCTGCTTTCCGCGCTTGAGGTGCCTCCGGGGCGCGAGGAAAAGCTGATCGGCACCACGGTCAGGCTGCGGCGGCGGACGGGCACGCCGGATTCGGTGCGGGCGACGGGGGTTTGGCTGCAATGACCAGCGCCGCGCCCGTCATCATCGGCATCGGCGCCCGGACGCCTTTGGGGTTCAACCGCGCGGCCAGCGCCGCCGCCGTGCGCTGCGGCATCTCGGCCATCGCGGAACATCCGTGGATGGTCGATCGCTTTGGCCTGCCGATGAAGGTGACGCGGGACGCCGCGCTGAATATCGACCTGTGCGGGGCCGAACGGCTGGCCGCGCTGGCCATTCCCGCCCTGGCCGAGGCGCTGGCGCCGCTGGGCGATGCGGCGGCGCCCCTGCGGGTGTCGCTGGCGCTGAGCCTTGGCGAGGTCCGCCCCGGGCAAGGCCCCGAGACCGGCCCCGCCGTGGCCGAGGCGCTTAGCGCATGGCTGGACCAGCGCCTTCAGCCGGGGCGCGTGTTGCCCTGGATGGGCGGCCATGCTGGCGGCATCCTTGCGATGGAGGCCGGCGCGCGGATGCTGGCCGAGGGCGAGGTCGATCTGGTGCTGGCCGGCGGCGTCGACAGCTACCTTGAACCCGAGACCCTTGAGTGGCTGGACGAGACCGAGCAGCTTCACTCGGACGACAACATCTATGGCTTCTGCCCCGGCGAGGCCGCCGGCTTCGTGCTGATGGCCACGCCGGCGACCGCCCGGCGGCTGGGCCTGCCACCGCTGCTGGAACTGGCCGGCAGCGGCTCGGCGACCGAGGTGAACCTGATCGGGACCGAGGATATCGTCCTGGGCGACGGGCTTTCCGCCGCCTTCCGCGAGGCTGCGGCCGCGGCCGGGCCGCAGCCCGTCGACCGCATCCTGTGCGACATGAACGGCGAACGCTATCGCGGCAACGAATACGGCTTTGCGGTGCTGAAAAGCACCGGGCTGTTCCGCGATGCCGGCGATTTCGAGGCGCCGGCGGATTGCTGGGGCGATGTCGGCGCGGCCTCGGGTCCGCTTTATGTGGCGATGGTCGCCGAGGCCGAGGCGCGCGGCTATTCCAAGGGCCCGCTGAGCCTGATCTGGGCCAGCTCCGTCGCCGGCCAGCGCGCCGCCGCGATCCTGCGCCGGGCGGAGGGCGACTGATGCCCAGCCATATCATCGTCAACAGTCTGGGGCTGACCTACAAGGGCACCATCGGCATGTCGACGGCGACGATCCCGGATGTCTGCAAGACGCCCTCGCCCGCGGGGCCGGTGCCGATCCCCTATCCGAACATCGCAAGCCAGTCGACGCTGCAGAACGGCACCACGACCGTGAAGGCCAAGGGCCAGATGATCGCGGTCAAGGGTTCGCAATACAGCAGCTCGAACGGGGATGAGGCCGGGACGGCGGGCGGCGTGAAATCCGGCGTCAACATGAAGGCGACGGACTGGATCACCTATTCCTTCGACGTGAAATTCGACGGCAAGAACGCTTGCCGCCATACCGACAAGCTGTTTCACAACAATCAGAACGCCGCCAATCTGGCCGGCGGTATCGATCCGCTTGCGGGCGGCGGCAACCCGCTTGAGATCAAATGCGATGGCGCGCCCGAAAGCAGCAAGAAGAAGTTCAGCAAGTGTCAGCAGAACGAGATTTGCGCGAAATGCAAAAGCCTGAACAAAATGGCTGCAGATCCGAACTGCAACATGAGCCGGACGGCTCACAAGAAAAAAACACACAAGAAGCGGCGTCGCGCAGGTAATGATGCTGCGCGCGGTGCCAAGACAAAAGCACGGGCGATGCTGGCCGACGGCAAAAAGGGCACTAACCTGCCATTTCAAGCCGATGATCCCGATTGCCAAAAAAAGCTCAAAAAACAGGCTGAGGATAACAATTACAAAGGCTTCAGCGCCGATCATGTCCACGAAATCCAGATTGGAGGCCATCCGACCGATACTGGTAACCTGAAATGGATGACCAGCAGGACCAATAGCTGGATCGGTGGGGTTCTTAAACAATTCGACCCGAATCCTCCGGTCGGTCACACCGGCGTTAAGCCCGATTGCTGTTAGGATCAAAAGCATGGACCAGAATGAAATCCAGACGATGATCGCCGCGAATCTTGTCGCGAAAGATGAATATGATCGGCTGGTCAGTGACGAGTTGACCGATCGCGGCAACCCGGGGCCGGCCTCGGAACAGGCGATCCTGGCGGCCGAGCGCGTGTTGGGGCGGCGTCTGCCCGACAGCTACCGGGCTTTTTTGCTCGTTCGGGATGGCATCCGCTATTTTGACGGCGATTCGCACATTCTTGCGGTCGCAGACCTGACCAGCGACTGGGTCAAAGATGTTTGCGCCGACAAGGCAGAGCTTTTCGTCGAGTTTGAAGATAGTAACCCCTTGGCGAAAGGCGCCATCCCGATTCTGATCGGTGAAGATTCGAACGCCCTGCTGCTGTGGCTGCCGGACGAAGCCGGCAAGGGCATGTTCGTGGAATACGATAGCGTCGAACGGATCGACGAATATGCGACGCTTTTCGACTATATCCGTGAGGATACCGAACTGGTCGAGGAGATGGTCGAGGAAGAGTCAGGCGAGGCAGGCTGATGGCCAGTGATTTTCCCGCGGACTTTCAGGCCATGCGGCAGGGCGACGGAACCGTTGCCGCCAAGGTGCTGCGGGAAATGATCTTTTATACGTCAAGCCTGACCGTCGAGGATTACGACGCGCTGCTTGCGCTTTACCTGCGCTACTGCCCGCCGGATCGCAACCGGCTGTTCATGATCCCCGAACTGTCCTGGTGGTCGTCCGTCGCCGATCCCATGCTGACCATGAGCGCAAGGGCAGTTCGCGGGAAGCCTCTGGCGGAGTTTGAAGCTGTCCGCCACCGCATCGAGAAACATCGCTGGTTCTTTTCCAAGCTCTGGGACGGTCTCAGGATCGACGCACCAGAGGGCAGTTGGAGCCTTGATATCCAGCGCCGCCGCGCGCCCGAGGACGGCTGGATGGGCTATGTCAGGTTCCTGATGCCGATCGATGTGCCCGATGACACGCATCTTGCGCTGGCGCGCGAGGTGATCGACACCATCCCCTTCATCTCTGGTCATGGTGGTCTGTGCTTTACCTATCTGCCGGATTGGAAGGCATCGGCGTTCGACCTGATCTATGCGAAGGCGGCGCGGTTCCTTGGCGTCGATATCGAGGATTTGGCGGTGACGCTGCCGCATATGCGGGCAGAGCTGAAGCCGCCCTGCTGGCTGAACGCCCTTGGTCGCGATCCGGTGTGGAGCACGAAGCTGTGGCGTCAGCTTTGTGCCCTGCCCGAGACCTCGGACGCGCGTGTCTATCATGAACGCTTCGGGCTGCTGGTTCAGCTTTCGGACGGGCCACGTCTGTTCGACGTGAACCGTCGCGAAGAGCCTACGACCGCCTACCGACAATATGATGCGGCTATCTCGGGTGTCAGGCTGCGCGATATCGGCACCTTTTCGGGGCCACGCTTCTATGCCAACCCGGATTCGACGGGAGAATGGCTGTCGCGCTTTTCGACCGTGGGTTCCGCTTAGGGGCAACCCGGCCTGACGATGCTGCCGCGGCCTATGCCCCCTGCCGCCGGCGCAGCCATTGGCGATACTGGCCGTTGCGGCGCTGGGTGCGGAGCAGGTCGCAGGCGACCACGCCCGGCGCCCAGGCATCGGCCTTTGGCGCCTTGCCCGCGCCCATGCGGCGCAGTTGCAGCTTGGCCATCGCCATTGTCGCCAGCCCGTTCAGCGCGCCCTGCCGCCAGCGGATGGCCGGAATTGCGGCCACGGTTTCGCGCTGCCGCCACAGGTTCGGAAGGTCGGGGACAAAGGCCAGCGCGCGGGCAAGGCCGACCATGGCGACGCCGGGGCGGCCGTCCTCGGGGGCAAGGGCGTCCTCGGCGGTGGCGCGGCGGCGGATGCCGCCGGTAACCATGACCGGCATTTTCGCCTGCGCCACGATATCGCGCGCGAATTCGACGAAATACGCCTCACGCGCGCGGGTCGAGGCGCGTTCGGGGCGGCCGTGCATCGCCGGGCTTTCGTAGCTGCCGCCCGAAATCTCGACCAGATCGACCGCCTCGTGGTTCAGCAGGCGGACGACGGCGATGGCGTCCTCGGCGTCGAAGCCGCCCTTCTGGAAGTCGGCCGAGTTCAGCTTGAGCGCCACGGCAAACCCCGCCGGGACGCGGGCGCGAACCGCGCGCAGGATCTGGATCAGCAGCCGGGCGCGGTTTTCCAGCGCGCCACCCCATTCGTCCTGACGCAGGTTGGTTTTCGGCGACAGGAACTGGCTCAGCAGATAGCCATGCGCGGCGTGGATCTGGACGCCGTCGAAGTCGGCGCGCGCGGCCAGTTCGGCGGTCTCGGCGAACTGGGCGATGACGCGCTGGATATCGGCCGCGGTCATGGCGCGGGGCGGGGTGAACATCCGCGAAAAGCTGCCGATATCGACGGGCACGGCCGAGGGGGCGATGGCCTCGGGGTTGGCGGCGGCATAGACTTGGCGGCCGGGATGGTTGATCTGCATCCAGATGCGCGCGCCGCCGGCACGGCTGGCCGCGGCCCATTCGCGAAAGGGCTCAAGCGGCTGGCGGGCGTCCAGCACCACGCCGGCGGGCCCGGTCACCGCATCGGCCGCCACCATGACATTGCCGGTCAGCAAAAGCCCCGCACCGCCCGCGCCCCAGCGCCGGTAAAGCTCCAGCAGCGCCGCGCCGGGCAGATGGGCGGCATCGGCCATGTTTTCCTCCATCGAGGCCTTGGCGATGCGGTTTGGAATGACCTGGCCATTGGGCAGCTCAAGCGGCGAAAACAGGCGCGAGGTGGCGGCGAAATCGGACATCTTCGTGATCCTTGATCGGGGTTCACGCCCGATATAGGGTTTGAACCTTGGTTTAAGGTCAAGGGCTCTGGCGATGAAAATCGGCGAGATCGCGAAAGCCGCCGGGGTCAGCACCTCGCGCATCCGGTTTTATGAGCGCGAGGGGATCATTCCCGCCGCCGGGCGCAGCGCCAACGGCTATCGCGATTACCCGCCCGAACTGGTCGGGCAGTTGCAGTTCATCGAACGCGCGCAGGACCTTGGCTTCACCCTGCGCGAGATCGGCGGCATCGCGCCGGGCGCAGGGGGGCATCTCATCGCCTGCGACACGGCGCTGGCGATGCTGGCGGCCAAGCACGACGCGATTTCGGCCCTGATCCGCGAGGCCGAGGGCCGGAGGCGCCGGATCGAGGCGCTGATGGCCGAACTGCGCGTCAGCAGGACCGAACCCGTCTGAGGGGTGGCCAGCGGTTGCCCGCTGGCCGGGCGGCCCTAGCTGCGGAAGAAGGCCAGCAGATCGCGGTTGCCCGCTGGCCGGGCAGCCCTAGCTGCGGAAAAAGGCCAGCAGATCGCGGTTGATCGTGTCGGCCTCGGTCGTGGGCATACCGTGCGGGAAGCCGGGATAGGTCTTCAGCACGCAGTTCTGCAGCAGTTCCGCCGATTTCTTGCCCGAGATCTCGAAGGGCACGATCTGGTCGTCCTCGCCATGCATGACCATCATCGGGATGGTGATGCCCTTCAGATCGTCGGTGAAGTCGGTCTGCGAAAAGGCGACGATGCCATCGTAATGCGCCTTGGCGCCGCCCATCATGCCTTGCCGCCACCAGTTCAGGATCACCGGCTCCTGCGGCTTCGCGCCGGGGCGGTTGAAGCCATAGAAGGGGCCGGCGGGCACGTCGTAATAGAACTGCGCCCGATTCGCCTTCAGCGCCGCCTGAAACCCGTCAAAGACCGATTTCGGAATCCCGTCCGGGTTGGCGGCGGTCTGCACCATCAGCGGCGGCACCGCGCTGATCAGCACGCCCTTGGCGACCGGGTCCTCGGGGTGGCGGGCGATGTAATGGGCAACGACGCCGCCGCCGGTCGAATGGCCGACATGGATCGCGCCCTGAATGCCCAGATGCCGGACCACCGCCGCCACGTCATCGGCATAATGGTCCATGTCGTGACCGTCCCAGACCTGCGACGAGCGGCCATGCCCGCGCCGGTCCGACGCAACGACGCGATACCCTTCGCCCAGGAAGAACATCATCTGCGCGTCCCAGTCATCGGCGCTGAGCGGCCAGCCGTGGTGGAAATAGACGACCTGTGCGTCCTTGGGGCCCCAATCCTTGTAGAAGATTTCAACGCCATCGTCCGTGGTAACGTAACCCATTGTTATTTCCTTGGTATCTGGTTCGGTTCGGGTCGTCCTGCGGGGCCGGGGACATGCAAGGGACTGTCGGCCGGCCCTGCGGAGGCAGACGCGCATCTGTCGGCGAAATGCGAAGCCTCACCCCCAAAGGCCCGATTCGGCAGGACGTCGCTAACGCTAACATTGAACCCGGATTTAGGGTCAAGCATTGAAAATGGCGTCAAAACAAAGTGATCGGATTGGCCCGGGCGGTTCAGTCCGCGGCGCGCGGGGCCAATTGCGCCAGCGTCAGCAGCCGTTCGGCATTGGCGGCGCAGCCGATGCCCTCGGGCCGGGCCTTGATGCCGGCCATGACCGCGATTAGCCGCGCCTTGCTGGCGGCAAGCTGCGCCTCGGCGGCGGCGACGGCGTCCAGCTTGCGTTGCAGGGCGGCGGTCAGCAGGTCATAGTCCCAGCCGGCCAGCCGTGGCGGCAGCAGGCGCTGCATCTCCTCAAGCGAGAATCCCGCCTCTTGCGCCAGCACGATCAGGCGCAGCACCGGCTCGGCCTCGGCGGGATAGACGCGATAGCCGTTGGGCAGCCGCTCGACCGGGCGCAAAAGGCCGATGCGTTCGTAATAGCGGATGCGCGACGGGCTTAGCCCGGTGCGTTCCGACAACTGTTTGATCCTGAACATATGTTCCGCGCGGTCCTGGAGGTTTCCGGCACAGGATCGGCGAAAACCACGCTGCCGCGCAAGGGCGGGATGCGGGGCGGAAATGCACTCACAGGTGGAATCTCTGCCGAAAAGTGTTAAACCTGCAAACAGATAACATCTTCAGTGTGGACCCCATGGCCGACGACCGCTTCTCAACCGTCACAAAAGACATCAAGGTGGTCATCTGGGACCTTGATGAGACGTTCTGGAACGGCACCCTGTCCGAAGGCGGGATCACCCCCGTGCAAGCCCATATCGACCTGGTGAAGGCACTGGTCGACCGCGGCATCATGTGCTCGATCTGCTCGAAGAACGATTACGAGCAGGCCAAGGCCAAGCTGACCGAGCTGGGAATCTGGGACAGGTTCGTCTTTCCGCATATCGACTGGACGCCCAAGGGACAGGCGGTGAAGTCGATCCTTGAACGCATGCAACTGCGCGACGAAAACGCGCTGTTTCTGGACGACAATCACCTGAACATCGAAGAGGTGAAGTTCTTCAGCCCGCGCATCGCCTGCGTGGATGCCAGCGGCGCCACCGATGGCAGCCGGCCCGACCTGTCGGGCCTTGGCGCGCTGCCGCAACTGGCCGGCAAGGACGACCGCGACCATTCGCGGCTGACCCAGTATCGCGTCCTTGAAACCAAGGAGCACGACCAGAAGGAAGGCAACCTCAACAACGAGGACTTCCTGCGCCAGTCGAAGATCGAACTGAAGATCATCACCGATTTCGACGACAAGATGGACCGGGTGCTTGAGCTGATCAACCGCACCAACCAGCTTAACTTCACCAAGCAGCGCGTCACCACCGACGAACAGAAGGCCGAACTGGCCGAAATGCTGCGCATCCCCGGCGTCCATGCCGGGCTGGTGCAGGTCAAGGACCGCTATGGCGATTACGGGCTGGTGGGCTTTTTCTGCATCCGCCGCCGCTTCAACGGCACCACCGTGCATCACTTTGCGTTCTCGTGCCGCACGCTGAACATGGGGGTCGAACAGTGGGTCTGGAACTATCTCGAACGGCCCGAATTCCAGATCGCGACGCCGGTGGCGAACCCCTTGGACACGCCCGCCAGCGTCGACTGGATCACCTATGTCGAGGAATTCGGCGAGGTCGCCCCCACCACCGACGACCGGCACCTGTGCCTTGTCGGCGGCTGCGACCTGCAACAGGTCTCGTTCTATTGCGGGGCGCGGCGGGACGAATTCGTCAACAAGCCCGACGATAACGGCATCATCATCCGCTATGACGATGCGGGCTTCTTCCTGAACCCGCGCGACAAGTCGATGGCCAATCACTGGGTCCTGCGCAATGTCGTCGGCCATACCCTGGCCGAGATGGAGGCGCTGGATGCCAGCCTCGCCTCGTCCGATGTCATCATCCTGTCGATGCTGTTCGCGTTCCTGACGCCGAACCTGTTCACCTATGAATCGCAGGGCGAGGTCGACCGCTACCTGACCACGCTGCCGCCCAAGCGGCTGACCGGGCTGGTCAGGAACCCGCAAATGGCGATCAGGATGCTGCGCACCCTGCATCACCTGCGCCTGGACGAGGAAAGCCATCTGGCGCTGGTGCGCCGCTGCTTTGAAAAGGCGGCGATGGCGATGCGGCCGGATGCGACGCTGTTCATCCTTGGCACCAGCGACAGCTTCGGCCCGCAGGCCGAACGCTCGGGCCCGCAGCGCGCGGCCTATAACCGCATGTGCCGCGAGTTCTGCAACGCCCATGACCGGGCCTATTTCATCGATGTCGACGCGATGATCCCGCGCGAGGAATTCGTCGACAGCGACCACTATACCCGCAAGGGCTATTTCCGCATCGCCAGTTTCATCAACGAACATGTCGTGCCGCTGGCGAAGGCAAGCTGAACCAAAGGGAAAGGGCCGCGCATCCCGCGCGGCCCTTTCGCCATTCAGATCATGCCTCAGACCATGCCGATGAAGCGTTCCGGCAGGTGATGCAGCGTGCCGTCCACCGCCCATGAGATGCGGTAAAGCTTGTTGTGGCCGCCGCCGCGGAAGGTGTTCTCGCAATGCTTGCGCTGCGCGGCAAAATCGAACGAGTCGCGCGACGGCAGGATCGGCATCCGCAGGAAGGTGTTCGACATGATCAGGTAGGTCGATTCCGACCACGCCCAGCTTCCGGCGCCGACGATCACCTCATTGCCGTCCTCGTCGTTGAAGCGCAGCTTCAGCCGGTCCAGATGGCGGTTGATGTGAAAGCCCTGATCGAACCATTTCAGATGAAAGGTATAAAGCCGGTCGTCCAGGTGGATCTTGTCATGGGATGAACCGTGCCCGTCCGGCCCCCAGATGATCGGGATGCCGGTGACGCTGGGCTTCGTATACCAGCCGTTGAAGCGCACGAACTGGCGCTGCGCGAACATGTCGCGGCTGTAATCGTAGTCGCTTTCAAGGTCGGCGCGGTGGACGATCTCAAGCCCGAAAGGGGTGATGACCTCTTTCTCGCGCGGGATCGAATCCATGTAGCCGACCAGGTTGTCGCCATATTTCGGGTCCAGGACGATGATCTCGTCCACGTCGTTCCAGACCACCCGGTTATAGGACGCGGTCAGGTCCGAGCAGAACTTGCTGAGATGGGCAAAGCGGTCCTGATCTAGCCGCCGGTTGCGCGGGTTGCGGTCGATCTCGATCACGTTGCAGCCCTTGCCCATTTCATGGGCATAGGGTTGCGGGCCGTGGGTGATGATATAAAGGTCCCCGGCCGGGACGTGCTTTCGATAATAGCGCAGCCAGATGTCCAGGAAGAATTCGTCGTTATAGACCATGGTGACAAAGGCTACGGACATGTCGTGGCCCCCGTCAGCGCGGCAGGAACAGGGCTGCGTGCGCGCCGATGCGCACGAATTCGTACGACAGCGGCTCCATGTATTCCTTCATTTCGGTGGCATCGCGGCCCGACAGGTTCACCATCACCACCGGGCGCTGCTTTTTCAGCACCGTCTCGGCGCCCTTCAGCGCATAGATCTTGCTGCCCGGGATATCGAGGTTGATCATGCCGATATTCTTCAGCTTCAGCTTGTCGATGGATTTCGACTTCAGCTTGCCGGATGCGCGCCGCAGATACTGGGTTTCCGACAGCCGTTCGGTCCTGACCGCCGAGATCGCCATCGGCATCGTCTCGTCGTCGATCACTTCCTGCATCAGGGTGATCGGGCAGCCATCGGGGTTGGCGTCGATGGTGCGCCTCAGCAGCGGCTGCATCATGTTCTGCGGCTCGATCATGTAGACATGGCTGGGCGACATGAAGCGGCGGATCACCAGCGCCTGCAACCCGGTGTAAGAGCCGATATCCAGCAGCGCCTTGCCCGACAGCGTCGGCATCAGGTCGAAAAGCTGGTTGTAAAGCACGTTGTCGGTCACGCCGCGGCGGGTCACGATCCGGTTCTGATAGGCGTCGAAGCTGGCCCAGGGCAGGGCGATCTGGAACAGCTCGTCCTCGTGAAAGACGGGACAGGTGCCGTCGACCGGGTTCGACATCAGGTTGATCTGCTGGTCAAGCCGGTCAAGGACGCGCTTCGCCCGGTCGAGCAATGCGTCTTGGGGCGATTGTCCGGTTTCGTTCTGGTTGATGTCGTCCGCGCTGTCGATATCTGAGCTCAAGGTTTCTACCTGTGTCAATTCTGCCCCCTTCTGGCGCAGTTGCGCCCTCATTGCAGAGGTTTTCACTGTTCTCAATTACTTTTTTCGACAGGGCGAAAGGCGCCCTGCCGGGTCAGTTCCAATTGCCGTGCTTGCGGGTCTTTTGCGCCGCCTGCCAAAGCAGTTCACCTGCGGGTTGCAGGGGCGGCAGGGCCGGGTCGGCGTGATACAGGTCGGCCCAGACCTCGGGTTCGGGCGTGGCGTTGTCCGATGCCGCCGCATTTGCCGCCTGAATCCGCCGTTGATGCGGACCGGCCGGCGCGGGCTTGCGCGCTGCGGGCGCGGCGGCGGGCTGCGCGGGGCGCGGCCGGGCGGGCTGGCCAGCCTGGGCGGGGCGCGGTTGCGCGGGCTGGGGTTGCGCGGGCTGGGGTTGCGCCGGGCGGGGCTGTGCAGGCCGGGGCTGTGCGGGCCGCGGATGGGCCGGGCGGGGGCGGGGCGCCATCACGCCCGCCTCGATGGCCTTCGCCTCGGCCGAACGCGCGATGGGTTCGTTGCCCATCTTGCGCACGGCATTGGCAAAGCGCGGCAGCAGCTTGTGGCGGCCTGTTTCCAGCAGGCGCGCCAGCACCGCGTGCAGATACCAGGGCAGGTTGCGGCCGCCGCGATAGATGCGGAAGAACTCGGACTTGGACATGCTGCCCTCGACCGTGCCGCGCACGACGCTGGACAAAAGCCCGGCCCGGCGCAGGAACAGCGCCGATTTGTGCCCCGAATAGCGCGCGGGCAGGCGCACGGCGTTCGGCGCAGTGTAGCGTTCCGCATGTTGCAGGTCGGGCGCGAAGTTCGGGTCATAGACCAGAAACACCGCCTCGGCATCGACGGATTCCACCGCACCATCGGCGAAGGGTCCGCTCCAATCCGCGCGCCGCCCGGACGAAAAGCGGGTTTCCCACGGCACCAGGTCCTTTTTCAGCGTCGACTGCGGCGAAAAGGCCATCACCGTGCAGCCCGGCGCCAGCGAGGCGAAGGCGCAGGCCGCATACCCCCCCATCGAGGTGCCGGTCATCACCACCTTGCGAAAACGCCGGAAAAAGCCCGACTGCCCCAGTTCCTGCATATAGGTCAGCAAGCCGTCATTGCGGAACCAGTCGGCATCGAAGGTCATCACGCCCAGTTGCGACCAGCCGTTCTTGGCCACGAAGCCATAGCCCCAGGGCAGGCGGTCGATCGTGTCCTCGCGCGCCGAGGACAGGTTGTCGCAACTGACCACCAGCACATCGCTGCCGCGGTCGGAAAAGACCACGCCATAGCCGTCGCCCGAAATGTAGAAGCCGCGCTTGTGTTCGGACCGGCGAAAGTTCACCAGCCATTCCGGCGCCGGCTCGACCGCGGCCTGCGGCTCGGCCGGAAGGATGTCCTCGCCCTCGGCATCGTCGGCTGCGCTGTCCTGGTTGCCGGGCATGGCTGTCTCCACATCGGTATGGCCCGGGACTCGGGCCGGTCGCGCCCGTCCGAAATCGGGCGCCGCAATAAGCTATGCAAAAACGCGCAAATTTGAAAGCCGTCACAGCGGTGCCGGGGCCAGAAATCGGGCGTATTGGCGAAAATATTTCAACTGGGGGTGGCGAAACGGCGCCGGTTGCCCGGTGCCGGCCCGCGGGGCCCGCCGCCGCGAAGGACCTTGCAAAACCGGGCGGCTGCGGACAACACTGGCCGGGTTCAAAGCGACGCCGGGGGTCTTGCGCGGTGTCCTTGCCAGCATCAGGACAGGCGCCGCCCGTGGTTACCTTGAAAGACATCGGCCAACGGTTGGGCATTTCGCCCGCGCAGGTCAGCCGCGCGCTTGGCGGCTATTCCGATGTCAGCGAGCAGACCCGCCTGCGCGTCGAAGAGGCCGCGCGCCTGCTGGGCTATCGCCCCAACCCCAACGCGCTGCGCCTGCGGTCCGGGCGCTCGGGCGTGGTCGGGCTGGTGGTGCCCGAGAACTCCGAGCAGGAGGAAAGCAATATCCTGCTTGAGATCCTGCTGGGCCGTGCCGTCGCATTCTGGAAACGCGACGTGCTGGTGGTGCTGAACGTCATGCCGCGCGCAGCACCCAGCACCGAATCCTATACCCGGCTGTTCCGGCAGGGCGCGGTCGATGGCTTCGTGGTCGTCAACCCCAGCGCCGACCCCGGCGCGCTGGCCTTTCTGACGCAGCAGAATATCCCCTTTGTCACGCATGGCCGGGCAGGGGTCGCGCCGGACCATGCCTATGTCGATCTGGACAACCGCGCCGTGGGCCGTGCGATGGCCGCGCGGCTGGCCGGTCTGGGCCATCGCGACATCGCCTTCATCGACGGCCCCGAGGACAGCTTTTCCGCCGAGGAACGCCTTGCGGGCCTGTCCGAGGTGCTGGCCGCGCGGGGGCAGGCGCCGCGCGCCGACCTGATCCGGCGTGGCATGATGACCGAACAATTCGGCGAAGGCGCGGTGCTGGGGCTGTTCGCCGACCCCGCGCGGGCGCCGACCGCGATCATGGTCGGGAACCTCGTCCTTGCGACGGGGGTGCTGCGGGGGCTGCACCGGCTGGGCCTGTCGGTGCCCGGCGATGTGTCGGTCATGGCCCATGACGATGTGCTGGCGCGCTATCCGCGCGCCGGGCTGGCGCCGGATCTGTCGGGCACGGCCTCGGCCTTTACCGATGCCTGGGGCGAGATCGCGGGCTTTCTGGGCGCTGCCATCGACGGGCAGGCGCCCGGCGGCCTGCAAAAGCTGATCGCGCCGCGCGAGATCGCCGGCGCGTCAGTGGGACCGCCCAGGCTGGCCTGAGAGGCCAGACCGGGAACGGGCGCGAAGGGGTCGCGCCCGCCGGGTATCGCCTAGCCCTCGGCGTCCTCGGGCACGGCGATTTCGCCGGGCTTGTTCGGGCGCACGATCAGGATGTCGCAAAGGGCGCGGTCGACGATTTCGCGGGCGACGGTGCCCAGAAGCCGTTCGGCAAAGCTGACATCCGAGCGCGCGCCCAGCACCAGCAGGCCCGCGCCGTATTTCCTGACCGTGTCGATCAGCGCCTCGGCCGGCTCGCCCTCGATCATCAGGGCGGCGGTGACGGTCGCGCCATAGCCGGACGCGACCGAGACGGCACGCGTCAGCGCCTCGTTCGCGGCGGCGCGGCCCAGCACCTCGCCGCCGCGCGGATCGCCGCCCAAGGTGGCGATGTTGCGGGCCTCGGCGCGCAGGGACAGCCGGCTATAGGCGCAGACGATGACAAGGTCGGCATCCTCGTGCTTGGCCAGCCATGCGGCGCGGGCGACGGTCGGCTCGGCCAGGGACGAGCCATCGGTGCCCACGACGACAACGGAATAATCGGTCATGCTCATGGTATCGTTTCCTTCCTGTCAGTGGCCGCCGCCGGGCATCGCCATGACGTCATCGACGTCGCGCACGATGGGCGGTTCCCTGATCCACAGCATCGCGATGGCCGCAGCAGCCAGTCCCAGCGCCGCGAAGGTGATGGCGTTGTTGGGGTTTTCGCCCAGGACATTCGTATAGACCCAGCCGAAGGTGACCGAATGGATCAGCATCGGGATCACGATCATCATGTTGATGATGCCCATATAGACCCCGTAACGGGTCGAGGGGATCATGCGGACCGCCATGATATAGGGCACCCCCATGATCGAGGCCCAGGCGATGCCAAGCCCGATGATCGGGATGAACAGCAGATACTTGTTGGTCAGGTGCGGAAAGATCAGCAGCCCGGCGGAAGCCAGCAGCAGACAGGCCATATGCACGAATTTCGCGCCGCGCCGGCGGGCAAAGGCCACCAGCGAGAAGGCGATCAGAAAGGTCACGATATTGTACCAGCCGTTGATAAGGCCGGTCCAGCCGACGGCCTCCTTGAAGCCCTCGGAATGGGCGTCGGTGGTGCCCCAGACCGACTTTGCCATGGAAAGCGTGACATATTGCCAGTAGCACATCATCGCATACCACTGGAACAGATAGACCAGTCCCAGCTTGCGCAGCTCGACCGGCATTTCGACGATGGCATCCCAGATTTCGCGCAGAAATCCGAAAAGACTGCCCTTTTTCTCGCGCAGCGCCTTCAGCTCGGCCTCGGTCGGCGGGATTTCGGGCGTGGTCAGCACCGAGATCAGCACCGACCCGATCGAGCAGACCGACCCCAGCATGAACGAGCCGACGACCCAATAGGGGATGCCGGCCTCGGTCGCGCCGTCGATCAGGTTCTGGAACACGAACAGCGACAGGTTGGCCAGCGTGATGCCGAAGCCGGTGAAAAAGCTTTGCGCCAGAAAGCCCTTGCCAAGCTGCGAGGGCGGCAGCTTGTCGGCGATGAAGGCGCGGTAAGGCTCCATCGCGGTGTTGTTGCTGGCGTCCAGCAGCCACAGCAGCAGCACCGCCATCCACAGCGCCGAGACAAAGGGGAACAGGAACAGGCAGACCGAGCAGCCGATGGCGCCGACCAGGAAGAAGGGCTTGCGGCGGCCCCAGCGCGGGCTCCATGTCCGGTCGGACATCGCGCCGATGATCGGCTGGATCAGCAGCCCGGTGACTGGCCCCGCCATGTTCAGCAAGGGCAGGTCATGGGCATTGGCGCCAATGAACTGGAAGATCGGGTTGATGGCCGTCTGCTGCATCCCGAAGCTGTACTGGATGCCGAAAAAACCGAAATTCATCAGCAGGATCTGGCGCATGTCCATCAGCGGCTTCTGACGCACGATGGTGGTATGGGTCAGGTCGTCCCCGGCGATGGCATCCGCGCCCATGGCGCTGTCGGTCTGCGCGCTCATCTCTGGCCCTCCGCGTTGCGGTCAAGAAAATCCTGCAGCCGGGCCAGTTCCAGTTCCCAGCCCTTGCTGTGGAAACCGGCAACCTCGGCGTCATAGGGGCCCTGAACGATGCGCAGCAACGTGCCGTCGCGGCCCATCCGGTTGAATTCGACCCGCAGTTCCAGCGGCCTGTCCGGGTCGATGCCCGGGTCGCCGCTGATGCGCTGGCGGGCGACGAAGACGTCCGGCTCGAAATATTCGGTAAAGACGGCATCGGTGACGACGCGCACGCCGGGATCGTTGTCGCGCAGCTTGACGTGGTGATGCCTGCCGCCCGGCCGCAATTCGGACGTGACGGTGTCCGCCTCGACATGCCAGCCGGGGCTGCCGCGCCACTGGGCCATTTCCTTGGGCGCGGTCCAGGCGCGGAACACGACCTGCTGCGGATAGTCGAACTGGCGCTCGACGATGACCATGACATTGGCTGTCATGCGAACCCTCCTCCCATTCCCCTCATGGGGCACCCCTTTTACAGAAAATCGTTGTGCAGATGGCCGGCCGGGCGGCGCTGGCCATGCCCCCGCCGGTCCCCGGCTGCGGCTTGCATCCGGGGGGCTTGCAGGCATGGCGCCAGCACGCTGACGCGGTCGGTGATTCCAAAAAAGTGAGCAGAGATTAACAATCCAAATCGATTTGGGAAAACAAATTCGTTAAGAAAGCCTGAGGAATCGCAAGACAGGGCGCCGCAGCCAGAATCACCCGCCAGCCCCGCGCCAGATCTGGAGGAGATGCGGCCCGGCGCCACAATTTCTGGAAAGGCCCCGGCCCGCCCTGCCGTCACGTTCTGCCCCTGTTTTCGCCGATCAGCCCGTCAACCCCGCCAGACCCCGCAAAGGAGACGCCCATATGACCAAAGCAGCCCCGGCCCCCGGTATCGCGGACGACACCCTGTTCGACCTGCGCTATGCCCGCAGCCACGACGACCTGTGGGGCATGCTGACGCGGTTATACGGCGCGCATCCGGGTTTTGCGGGGTTTCGCAAGGCGCTGGACAAGGCGCTGCGGGATGCGTGGCACCAGCGGCCCGACGACCTGAAGCGGCTGGACATGATCCGCGACCTTGAACCCGACTGGTTCATGCGGCCGGGGATGGCGGGCTATTGCTTCTATATCGACCGCTTCGCCGGCGATCTGAAGGGCGTGGTCGGGCGGCTGGACTACCTTGCCGACCTTGGCATCAACTATGTCCATTTCATGCCGTGCCTGAAGCCGCGCAAGGGCGACAATGACGGCGGCTATTCGGTCATGGACTATCGCGCCATCAACCCGCTTTACGGCGACATGGCGGATTTCGAGGCCGCGACTGCCGCCTGTCGCGCCCGCGGCATCAGCGTCTGCGTCGATCTGGTCATCAACCACACCGCCAAGGAACACCGCTGGGCCAAGGCGGCGCGCAAGGGCGACGCGAAATATCAGGACTATTACCTGATGTTTCCCGACGACACCCTGCCCAGCCAGTATGAGAAAACCCTGACCGAGGTCTTCCCCGACAACGCGCCCGGCAATTTCACCTGGTATGAGGATTGCCAGCGCTGGGTCTGGACCACCTTCAACGAACACCAGTGGGACCTGAACTGGGCCAATCCGCAGGTCTTTCTGGAAATCGCCGGCATCATGCTGAACCTTGCCAACAAGGGGGTCGAGGTCATGCGGCTGGACGCCGTCGCCTTCCTGTGGAAGCGCATGGGCACCCGCTGCCAGTCCGAGCCCGAGGCCCACATGATCCTGCAGGCGCTGCGCGCCGCCTGCCGCATCGTCGCCCCCGCCGTCATCCACCTTGAGGAAGCCATCGTCTCGCCCGAGGAAATGCTGCCCTATCTGGGCCGGGGCGAACATGACGGCAAGGAAGGCAACCTGGCCTATCACAACTCGCTGATGGTGCAGTTCTGGTCGGCCTTGGCGGCGCGCGACACGCAGTTGATGACGCATGTGATGGCCACGCATTTCCCCGGCACGCTGACCAACGCGACCTTCGCCAATTACCTGCGCTGCCACGACGATATCGGCTGGGCGGTCACGGACGAGGACGCCGCCGCCGCCGGCCTGACGGGGCGGCTGCATCGCGCGTTCCTGTCGGACTTCTATGAGGGGGTGTTTCCCGGCTCATTCGCCAAGGGCGAGCTGTTCCAGTATAACCCCGAAACCGGCGACAAGCGGATCAGCGGCACCTGCGCCTCGCTTGCCGGGCTGGAACGCGCCGAGGCCGCCGGCGACGCCGAGGCCGTCGACCGCGCCATCGACCGCATCCTGATGGGCCATGCGCTGATCGCCAGCCATGGCGGCATGCCGCTGATCTATATGGGCGACGAGGTCGCGTTGCTGAACGATTACGGCTATCACGATTACGGCCCGCACGCCCATGACAGCCGCTGGCTGCACCGCCCGATCATGGACTGGGACCGGATCGAGGCGATGCGGGCCGATCCCGCCAGCCCCGCCGCCCGCGTCCATGCCGGGCTGCGCGCGATCCTTGCGGCGCGGGCCGCCACGCCCCAGTTCCACGCCAATAACGCCACCGAGATCCTGCGGACCGGCAACCGGGTGCTGTTCGCCTTTGCCCGCCGTGCGCCGACCGGGGCCGTGGTCTGCATTTTCAACTTCAGCGATACATGGCAGGCGATTCCGACAAGCTGGGTCGCACAGCAGGGCGCCAGCCGGATGCATGACATTCTGTCGGGTGCCCCGGTCGGGGACGCCAATGGGGCGATCATGCTGCCACCATATGCACGGGTCTGGATCAGCTAGAATACAAACTCTTGTGTCCGGCGCAGGGGCGCGCGGCGCCGCTGCGCCTTGCGCCCGGCATGCAGGCGGCCGCGCCGGGGCCGCGCGGGGGCGATAACATCTTCGCGCGCGCCCGCCCTGCATGGCAGATAGGGCAAAAACGGCGCCACGGCGGACTTGCCTTGGCCGCCGGTTTCCCCCACGGATGCGCTGAAAGGGTCGGGCTGCGGCGGCAGTTCGGGCCGCGGAAACTGTTAAGGGCCTTTTGTGACATCCGAGACCCCCGAGACCTGCTCCCGTCCGGCCAATGGCGCGATTGCGCGCCTGCGTGCCACCATGCCCTATCTGGTCGCGCTGGCCTTGTTCGGGCTGGGCATATTCGCGCTGTATCGCCTGCTGGCGCCGGTGGATATCCATGCGCTGGCCGCCCAGATCCAGGCGACGCCCTGGCAGATCATCTTCCTGGCGCTGCTGTCCAGCCTTGCCGGATATCTGTGCCTTGCCGGATATGACTGGTCGGCGCTGCACCATATCGGCAAGCCGCTGCCGCTGCCGGTGGTGCTGAGCGGCGGCTTTCTGGCCTATGCCTTCGGCAATACCATCGGCCTGACGGCGGTATCGGGCGCGGCGGTGCGCTGGCGGCTATATTCCGGGCTGGGGCTGGACGGATACGATATCGCCGCGGTCTCGACCTTCACGGCGATGGCCTTCGGGATCGCGGTGACGCTGGTCGGGCTGGCGGCGCTGGCCATCCATCCGGCGGCGGTGGCGTCGCTGTTGCCGCTGTCCTCGGGCAGCGTGCGATTGCTGGCGATCGTCGCGATCCTTGTGGTGGTGCTGCCGCTGCTGTGGGCTTCGGTCAGCCGGCGGCAACTGAAGATCGGGCGCTTCACGCTGAGCGCGCCGTCGCCGGGCATGATGGTCGTGCAATTGCTGATCAGCCTTGGCGACATCGCGTTTTCGGCGCTGACGCTTTACCTGCTGCTGCCGGCGGGTGCGCCCGACTTCATGACCTTCCTGCCGATCTTTGCCGCCGCCACCATGGCCGGGGTGCTGAGCCATGTCCCCGGCGGCGTCGGCGTGTTCGAGACGATCATCATTGCCGCCCTGCCGGTTTCGGCGCCCATCGACCAGATCGCGGCGGCGCTGCTGCTTTACCGGCTGCTTTACTATCTTGTCCCCTTCGCGCTGGCGCTGATCCTGCTGTCGCTTTACGAGGCATGGCGCGCCCTTGGCGGCAGCGCCCGCCACCCGGCGCTGAACCGGCTTTTCGCCGCCACCGAACCCGCCTTCCGCGCGGTCGAGCCGGCAGCGCCGCTGCTGCTGGCGATCATGGTCTTCGGCTCGGGCATGTGGATGTCGCTTTCGGCGCTGCTGCCGCCGGTGACGCAGGCCGCCGCCGCCGCCGAGGCGTTTTTCCCGCTGGCCTTCATCGAGGGCTCGACCCTGCTGGCCAGTGCGCTGGGCGCGCTGCTGGTGGTTCTGTCGCTGGGTCTTGTGCGGCGCAGCCTTGGCGCCTTCTGGCTGACCATCGCCACCATGCTGGCGGGCGTCGTGGTCACGCTTTTGCAGCAGACCGAGACCGAGCAGGCCGTGACCCTGCTGATCGGCGTGGCGATCCTGTGGCCCTTCCGCAAGGCGTTCCACCTGCGCTCGCTCCTGACCCATTCGGCGATGACGCCGGGCTGGATCGCGCTGTTGCTGGCGGGGATCCTCAGCGTCGGCTTCGTGCTGTTCTTTGCCCATAAAAGCACGCCCTATGGCCATGAACTGTGGTGGCAATTCGCGGCCAATGCCAATGCGCCCCGCGCGTTGCGCTCGGGGCTGCTGATCAGCCTGCTCATCGGCGCGGGCTCGTTGCTGTTCCTGCTGCGCGCGCCCCATATCACCGCCGCGCCGCCCGATGCCGACACGCTGGAGGCCGCGCGGCGGATCGCGATGG
>RRZU011914148.1_pt1 | contig 62117 bp, 44 predicted proteins | sample 2165561 | NCBI WGS metagenome assembly RRZU01 (sample SAMN10456909, study PRJNA506462) | wastewater metagenome | isolation source: wastewater sludge | place: USA: Moscow, Idaho
CAGGTCGCCGGCTTCCTGACCGCACTGCGGCAATTCATCGAGATGCCGGAGGCCGCACTGATGGAGCTGTGAGGTTCACGGGCGTCCGGCTGTGGTCCTCCTCAGGTGTGCCAGCAGGTGCTGGTCCAGACCGTCGGGCACCTCCAGAATTGCCCCGACCGGGTCCAGAGAGATATCGGCTCCGTGCAGGTAGGGCAGCAGTTCCTGCGCCTCGGCGACCCGCTCGCACCAGGTTGTGATGAATCGGTCGATCGTCACCAATCTGCACAGCACGTACGCCGCGATGTCCTGCGCGTAGGGCACATCCGGCCCTTCGATCTCGGTTGCCAAGCACACTTCGACCTTCTCGAGGAGCTGCTCGTGGTAGTCCATCAGACGGTTGGACACGGCCATGATGGCGTCGGCGTCGGCAGTGTCGTCGCCCATCGGTTCGCCGAACGCCCCCCGGAACGCCGGGCTCTCGACCAGGCGGCTCATTTGCGCTCCGATGCCTTCCATGTCGTCGATCAGCGTGCCGACGAGCAAGGTGTACGCGTACGGCGGCAGCGCCCCACCGGGCGAGGGCTGGTACCCCATCGCGCAGGTGCGAAGGCGGGCTTGCAGGGCGTTGCGTCGCTGCACCAGTACCGAGGCGAACAAGGCGAGGGACCAGAGCTCAGGCTTGTCCGCGGCGAGTGCGGCCATGCCGGCGCGGGTGGGCATGATCCGTGCGGTGCCCGGCTGCAACGTCTGCGGCAGGACGCGTTCGGGCTCGGGAGTGATGGCTCGTCCGAGCCGGGCGACCGCAGCGAAGAAGTCATCGGTCCACGGCCACGGCGCCGGTACCGGGATCTTGGTGGTGCGCGCTTGCGCCGCGTTCATGAGTACGGCGACCATCACCACCACGAAGATCAGCGGTACCCACCAGGACTTGGTGAGCACCCAGAGACCGGCACCACATGCGCCGAGGATCTTCACTGTCAGTTCGGTGCCCGGCGGCAGCGAATGTGACTGTTTCGCATCCATGGCCGGATGCTAGGCACGGGGGCCGACAGGTTCGCGGGTTCGGTCTCGGTTCCCACGCGTGAAACCGTTACGTTGGTCGCCAGAACTGCTCGATCAGCGCTGTGCAACAACCGCCACGGCGGCCTCGCCGCAGGTCCGAACACCGATGCCGCGTGGATCTGAACGGGTACTGGCCAGGTCAGCGTTTCCGGGCAGCCTCGAGGCGTCGCTGGAATTCCGGCGACTGGATCGACGTCGCCTGGGGGCCCAGTTCGATACGCATCGCGTTGTAATGCAGATCCGTGTCGACGGAACCGGGCGCGGAGGTGGCGCGCATGCTCGCCTTGGTGGCCAGGACCACCTCGCGGGGCGCGGACGCCGGGCCGGCCGCCAGCTCCAGCGCCGCGGCGACGGCGTCGTCGGCCTTGCGGAGTGCCAGCCCGTGTGCCACAGCGGTGTCGGCGTCGAAGCGCATACCGAACAGCAGCGCAGCCCGGGCCACCTGCGGTCCGACCCCGCGCTGCAGCATCCATGTCGCGCCGCCGCCGGGATGGATGCCCAGTTTCTGGAAACGGGGATCGAACATCGCGTGCGGGCCCGCGATGCGGACGTCGGCGGCCAGCGCCAGGTTCATACCGGCGCCCACCGCGGCGCCGTTCACTGCGGCGATGGTGGGCAGAACGCAGTTCGCGATTGCCATGAATCCGTCGTAGATCCGCAGCAGGCCTTCCTCGGCGGCCACGCCGAGAGCGCTCAGATCGGCTCCCGCGCAGAACGCCTTCCCGGCCCCGGTGATCACGACCGCATGTACGTCCCGGTCGGCTTCGGCGCCCTCTGCCGCGGCTCGCAGCAGTGCGGACATCTCATCGGTGACCGCGTTGCGGCGGTTGGGGTCGTTCACGGTGATCAGGGCGACTCGATCGGAAACGGAGTAGCGCACGAGGTCATCGGACATGACCCGCACGCTACTCCGTGGTCGTCGTCGTTCAGCGGACGTAGTGGTGGCCGCGGTTGGGGTGCAGGAAGTGCTCCGGAGTGCCGGGGGTGGAGGGGGTCCAGTGCGGCGCGGCGTGCTCTGCCGGGGCGCTGATGGAGGGGCCGCGATGATCCGGGGTAGTGGTGGCATTGCCGGCGGTTGCGGCGCCCAGGGCGATGATGGCTGGGGCGATGGCGAGGGTGGCGCCGGCGGCGATACGGCGGGCGATGGTGTTCATGTGAATCTCCTTGTGTGAGTGTGCTTCTGGTCTTGACTCAACAATGCCGCGGCACAGGGAGATCCGGGATCGGGTGAACGGAGGATGCGCCGGAGGAATCGGATGTCCCCCGATCGGTGGAGTGATTTCGGTGCGTGAACCGTCGCGCAGCGACGGTCAGCGCACCGAAATCACTCGGTGGTCAGCGGATGGTCGCGAAGAAGGCGCGGACGTCGTCGACGAACAACTCGGGCTGTTCGAACGCCGCGAAGTGCCCGCCGCGCGGCATGTCCGTCCAGTGCGTGATGTGGTAGCGCGACTCGCACCAGTTCCGTGGAACGCGCAGGATCTCCTTCGGGAAAGATGCCACACCCGTTGGCAATTCGACGCGGCCGTCCTTTGGCATCGAACTGCGACGGAAGCTCTGCCAGTACATCCGCGCCGAGGAACTGGCTGACGCGGTCAGCCAGTACAGCATCACATTGTCGAGCATTTCGTCGCGGGTCAGGACGTTCTCGGGGTGCCCGTCGCAGTCGGTCCAGGCCCAGAACTTCTCGACGATCCAGGCCAGCTGGCCGGTGGGGGAGTCGGTCAATCCGTATCCGAGCGTCTGCGGACGGGTGGCCTGTTGCTTGGAGTAGCCGGAGTCCCACTTGTCGTAGTGCACGGCAGCGGCCAGGGCGTCCCGTTCGGCGTCGGTGGGGTTGTCCAACCCGCCCGACGGCTGACCGAGCGGCATGTTGAGGTGAATGGCCGCGCAGTGTCCGCCGTTGATGCCGATCGCGGTGGTGACGGCGGCGCCCCAGTCGCCGCCCTGTGCACCGTAGCGCTGATAGCCGAGTCGGGTCATCAGGGCTTCCCACGCCCCGGCCACCTTCTCCACGCCCCAGCCGGTTTCGGCCGGCTTGCCGGAGAAGCCGTAGCCGGGCAGTGCGGGACACACCACGTGGAAGGCGTCCTCGGCGCGGCCGCCGAAGCGGGTGGGGTCGGTCAGCGGCTCGATGACCTTGTGGAACTCGACGATAGACCCGGGCCAGCCGTGGGTGATGACGAGCGGGAAGGCGTCGTCGTGCGGCGAGCGTTGGTGAATGAAATGAATTGGCAGACCGTCGATTTCGGTGGTGAACTGATCGAATCGGTTCAGCGCCCGTTCGCGGGCCCGCCAGTCGTAGACGTCGGCCCAGTAGGTCGCGAGTTCTCTGGTGTAGTCCAGCGGGATGCCCTGGCTCCAGTCGTCGACGCATTCACGTTCGGGCCAGCGGGTCCGGTGCAGACGCTCGCGCAGATCGGTCAGGTCGGCGTCGGGGATGTCGATGCGGAACGGCTGCACGGCGGACATGCCGTAACCGTAGCGGTAGCGACCACTGTGCTCAGGCCGCCCGATGCGCTGTTGCTTCGTAGGCTGGCCAATAACCTGAACTGGGCTCGACAGGGCCGCCACCGGCAATTCAGTTTCCGCAATTATCGCCGGATCAACGCCGACCGATCTTATTCAGTACGGCTAAATACCGCCTCTGACCAGTGCCCCCGGCAGGATTCGAACCTGCAACCTACGGAGTAGAAATCCGCTGCGCTATCCGTTGCGCCACGGGGGCAAGAAAAACCGCGACGCATGGTCGCAGGGAATGACCACGTGTCAGCCACGTAATTTACATGCGGTCGCCGTTCTGCGACCACAGCCGTGAGCCCAGTTTCGACGGCGACATGTTCGATCGTTCCGTCCCTGTGCAAAGACCCAACGATTGCAAGCCGACGGAGGGCTATCGGTTCGACGGTCGGGCATCACGCCAAGGACAGGGGCGACCTCGGCGTGGCAAAAGCACACGCTGATTTGGTTTCCCAAGGGTTCACGGTCCTGTTTCCAGCCACCGAGCACGCTCCATTCGACTTGGTCGCGTATGCCGATGGCGTGTTTCATCGACTCCAGGTGAAGTGCCCATCGACAAGCGCGCTGTTGATGCGATCTGCATCTATTCCCCAGACACCGACCAGTGTTACTACATCCGACCGGCTGAATTTCGATCGTCCGCCACCCTGCGCATCACTCCGAGCAAGAACGGCCAACACGTAGGAATCCTGGAGGCGGAAGCCTTCCGCCGCTTTGCGCCGTGATCGTCATGACTCATGTGGATGCCCGCCACACGCGCACCCAGGCTGCTTCGCTTCCAGCCGAGGTTTGGTTATGGTGTGACCCGCGACACAGTCCGACGACCGTCGCGGCGTGGGGCAACGGTGCCCAGTGACCTGCAAAGGTGCAATTGCGATGAGCATGGCGAGTGATCTGACCGAGCGCTGTTCGACGGCGGGCGCCCAGGCGTTGCGTCTGGCCGCCGACCCGGCCGACACGTTGCGCGCCGCGGCCCTGCTGTTGCGGAGCTGCCCGTCGTTGGCGGTCTGGCTCGCGGGCTGGGCGTTCACCGAACTCCCGCTGCACGTCCTGGCCGGCCACGCCCTGAGCGCCGTCAACGCTCCCGTCGTGAACGGGCTGACCAACGGATTGGCCGCTCAACGCGCGGACCGGGTACTGCGCGAGGCCCTGGTGGAAGCCCATGGCGATGACTACGCCGATCATGTGCACCACCCCGAATCCGACGAGGTAACTCCGCGCCGCAGCATCGCCGGCCTCTGGCACGCCACCCAGCACAACCGCCGGTATGCAGTCGCCACCGACGTGTCCTACGGCCCGGCCGGCCGCGACCATCGGCTCGACATCTGGCGACGGCCCGGAGCGGATACCTGTGGCCGAGCGCCGGTGCTGCTGCAGGTGCCCGGTGGCGCCTGGGCGCTCAGTGAGAAGCGCGGTCAGGCGGTTCCGCTGCTGAGCCGCATGGCCCAGCTGGGCTGGGTCTGCGTGCGGATCAACTACAGCCGCGTGCCCGGCAGCCCCTGGCCGGCGCACATCATCGACGTCAAGCGGGCGATCGCTTGGATCCGCGCGAACATCGCCGAATACGGCGGCGACCCGGACTTCATCGCTGTCACCGGCGGCTCGGCCGGCGCCCACATCGGCTCGCTGGCCGCGCTGACCGCCAACGATCCGGCGCTGCAACCGGGATTCGAGAACGCGGACACCACCGTGCAGGCCGCCGTGCCGTACTACGGCGCCTACGACCTGACCGATCCGACGCATATGTGCGACCTCATGATGCCGTTCCTGGAGCGATTCGTGCTGCGCGCGTCGTTGGCCGACCGCCCCGATCTGTTCGCGGCGGCGTCGCCGATGACGTACGTGCACCGCGACGCGCCGCCGTTCTTCGTCCTGCACGGTCGCAACGACGCGATCATCCCGCGCGGACAGGCGCGCGGCTTCGTCGACGCGTTGCGTGCCGCCGGCGCCCGCACCGTCGGCTACGCCGAACTTCCCAACGCCCACCACGCGTTCGACGCGCTGGCCACGGTACGTGCTCAGATCGCCGCCGATGCGGTCGCCGACTTCCTGGGCATCGCCTACGGCCGGAGCCAGAGCACGTCCTTGTCGACGGCCCGCACCGGCTGACGCGCACGCCGCGAATCCTCCCCGTCGGCCCGTCGAGCGGACTAGCGTGGTTGCCGGTAATCGGTGGGACGGGCCCGCAGTGGAGGACGGCGTGTGACGAGCGAGACCGCGGATCGGCGGCTACCCGACCAGTTGGGCGCGGTGGACCATTTGCTGCACCGCGGCGAGGCCAATCCGCGCACCCGATCCGGGATCATGGCGCTCGAGGTGCTCGACAGGGCCCCGGACTGGGAGCGGTTCCGGACCAACTACGAATACGCCTCGCGCCGGGTGACCCGATTGCGGCAGAAGGTCGTCACACCGACGTTGCCCACCGCATCGCCGCGGTGGGTGGTCGATCCGGATTTCAATCTCGACTTCCACGTCCGGCGGGTGCGGGTGCCCGAACCCGGCACGCTGCGTGAGGTTTTCGACCTGGCCGAGGTGATCCTGCAGTCCCCGTTGGATATCTCCCGGCCGCTGTGGAGTGCGACCCTGATCGAAGGGCTGCGCGACGGACGGGCGGCTCAGTTGCTGCACATCAGCCACGCGGTGGCCGACGGTCTGGGCTTCGTGGAGATGTTCGCGCAGATCTACGACCTGGAACGTGATCCGGAGCCGGGATCCGTGCCGCCACTGCCGATTCCCGAGACGCTGTCACCCAACGACCTCATGCGCGACGGCCTCAACGCCATCCCCGGCGCGGTGGCCGGTGGAGTACGCAACATTGTCAGCGGGGCGGTCGGCGCGGTGGGGCGAGCGGTTTCCGAGCCCGGCTCGCTGGTGTCCGGCGCGGTGAAATACGCCACCTCCAGTGCACGGATGATGCGCCGGGCGGCCACCCCGTCCCCGCTGCTGAGCATGCGCAGCCTGTCCAGTCGGACCGAAGCGATCGACATCCGGTTGGCGGATCTGCACCGCGCCGCCAAGGCGGCGGGCGGCTCCATCAACGACGCCTATCTGGCCGGTCTGTGCGGGGCGCTGCGGCGCTATCACGATGCGCTGGGGATACCGATCGCCACGCTGCCAATGGCGGTCCCGGTGAACCTGCGCCACGATTCGGATCCGGCCGGCGGGAACCGGTTTGCCGGGATCAACCTCGCAGCTCCCATCGGAACCGCCGATCCCACGTTGCGAATCAAGAAGATTCGGGCGCAGATGACCCAGCGCCGCGGCGAGGCCGCCATCGACGTGATCGGGGTGGTTGCCCCCTTGCTGTCGGTGGTACCCGATGCGTTGCTCGAGACGGTGACGGCCAGTGTGGTGTCCTCGGATGTGCAGGCGAGCAATGTCCCGGTGTACCAGGAGGACACCTTCATCGCCGGGGCCAAGGTGCTGCGCCAGTACGGACTTGGCCCACTGCCGGGAGTCGCGATGATGGTCGTGCTCGTTTCGCGTAGCGGGTGGTGTACCGTCACGGCGCGCTATGACCGGGCCGCGATCACCGATGTATCGCTGTTCGCCAGATGCCTGCAGGAAGGTTTCGACGAGGTGCTCGCTTTGGCAGAAGAACCTGTGCCGCAGGTGATTCCGGCGTCATTCACGGTGGACGAAGGTGCCGCTGGCGGGATGGAACCGTCATGACCCGGCCGGGAAAGATGCGCCTGCCGGGCACCGTCGCCGAGGTGATGGCCAGCCCGGCCGGGCCGCACATCGGTGCGTTCTTCGACCTGGACGGCACCCTGGTGGCCGGTTTCACCGGCGTCATCATGACCCAGGAGCAATTCCTGGCGCGACAGATGGGGATCGGCGACTTCATCGCGATGATCCAGGCCGGTCTGAACCACCAACTCGGGCGCGCGGAGTTCGAGGACCTCATCGGTACGGCGGCCAGGGCGATGCGCGGCCGTTCGCTCAGCGACCTCGATGAGATGGGCGAGCGACTGTTCCGACAGAAGATCGAGGCCAAGATCTATCCCGAAATGCGCGATCTTGTTCGCGCCCACATGGACCGAGGCCACACGGTGTGCCTGAGCTCCTCGGCGCTGACCATCCAGGTCGAGCCGGTTGCGCGGTATCTGGGCATCGCCAACACCCTGACCAATCGGTTCGTCGTGGACGAGCACGGTACGGTCAATGGCGAGATCGTCGAACCGATCCTGTGGGGTCCGGGCAAGGCCAACGCGGTACAGAAGTTCGCCGCGCAGAACGACATCGACCTGGCCGACAGCTACTTCTACGCCGACGGCGACGAGGACGTCGCGCTGATGTATCTGGTGGGCAATCCGAGGCCGACCAACCCCGAGGGCAAGATGGCCGCGGTGGCCCGCCAACGGGGTTGGCCCATAACGAGATTCAGCAGCCGCGGCGGCACCGGGCTCACCAGCACCGTACGGACCCTGGCCGGCGTCGGGGCGATGTTCCCGATCGCCGCCGGTGCCGTCGGCTGGGGGATGCTGACCCGCAACCGCCGTCGCGGCGTGAACTTCTTCACCGGTACCTGGGGGCCTACGCTGCTGGCCGCCAGCGGCGTCAAACTCAATGTGCTGGGCCGGGAGAACCTGACCGCGCAGCGCCCGGCGGTGTTCATCTTCAACCACCGCAACAACTTCGACCCGGTAATTACCAGCGCCCTGGTTCGCGACAACTTTACCGGCGTGGGTAAGAAGGAGCTCGAACGCGACCCCGTGGTGGGCACGCTGGGCAAGCTGTTGGACGGGGTATTCATCGATCGCGACGACGTGAAGTCGGCGGTCGAAGAGCTTGGAAAAGTGGAAGACCTTGCTCGCAAAGGTCTTTCGGTGGTCATCGCTCCGGAAGGCACGCGGCTGGACACCACCGAGGTGGGTCCCTTCAAAAAGGGACCGTTCCGCATCGCGATGGCCGCGGGCATCCCGATCGTGCCGATCGTGATCCGCAACGCGGAGGTGATCGCTGCACGGGACTCCTCGCTGATGAATCCGGGCACGGTGGATGTCGCGGTATTCCCGCCGATCTCGCTTGCCGAGTGGACCGTCGATGATCTGGCCGAGCGGATTGCCGGTATTCGGCAGCTTTACCTGGACACCCTGAAGAACTGGCCGGCCGAGACCCTGCCGGACATCGCCCCGTATCTGGTGCGGGCGAAGAAAGCCTCCGCGCAGAAGGCTGCGGCCAAGAAGGCGCCGGCCAAGAAGACGCCGGCCAAGAAGGCGCAGCGGGCGGCTGCCAAGAAGGCCGCACCCCGGGCGGCCGCCCAGCAGGCTCCGGCCAAGAAGACCCCGCGGGGCAGGCAGTGAAGGACCCGACGAGCGTAGCTGCCTACGAGGTCACCGGCGATTCGCTGGTGCTGGCTGCTGTGTCGTCGCCGGCCGAGGAGGACCTGCTCGCCGAATGGGTTGCCGCACAACGGCGCAGCCATCCCGAGGCCGAGATCGAGGTGCTTCGATTGCCGCGCGGCGACGAACCGCCGGCCGGGGTGGTCGCACAGTTGGTCCAACAGCTCGAGGTCGGTGGCGAGGACCGCTCGGTCATTCCAGTGCGCGTCTACTGGGTCCCCGGCGGCCTGCCGACCAGGGTCAAGGTGGTGGGCCTGATCTCGGGCCGCGATTCCTATCGGCCGCCCGAGCTGATCCAGCGTCGGATCCTGCGTCGAGATCCGAGCCGGGCTCGAGTGGTGGCCGGCGAACCGGCCAAGGTGTCCGAACTTCGGCAGCAGTGGCTCGAGAACACCACGGGCGAGAACTCGCGGGAATTCGCGCGTTTCGTCCTGCGTCGGGCGCGGTTGGCCATCGAACGGATCGAATTGCGGCTCCTGGGACCGGAATACAAGTCGCCGCACCTGATCAAGGACGAGATGCTGGCGTCGTCCCGGTTCGTGGAGGGACTGGCGCAGATTCCGGGTGCCACCCCGGAAAAGGCCGGCGAGATGCTCGACGAACTCGCAACGGGCTGGAGCAGGTTCTCCGTCGACCTGCTGCCCAACCTGGGCCGCTCGGTGTTCAGTCGCGGGTTCGATCCGAACATCGACTACGACGACACCGAGGTCGAGTCGATGCGTCGTGCGCTCGAGACACATCCGGCGGTGTTGCTGTTCTCGCACCGGTCGTATCTGGATGGCGTGATCGTTCCGGTGGCGATGCAGGAGAACCATTTGCCGCCGGTGCACACCTTCGCCGGGATCAACCTGTCGTTCGGGGCCATGGGTCCGTTGATGCGCCGCTCCGGCGTGATCTTCATCCGCCGCAAACTCGACGATCCGCTGTACAAGTACGTGCTGCGGCAGTTCGTCGGGTTCATCGTGCAGAAGCGGTTCAACCTGACGTGGTCGATCGAGGGGACCCGGTCGCGGACGGGAAAGATGTTGCCGCCCAAGCTGGGTCTGCTCAAGTATGTCGCGGATGCGTACCTCGACGGCCGGAGCGACGACATTCTGCTGCAGCCGGTGTCCATCAGCTTCGACCAATTGCACGAGACCCGCGAGTACGCGGCGTACGCCCGCGGTGGCGAGAAGACCCCCGAGGGTGTGAGCTGGCTGTACAACTTCATCAAGGCCCAGGGGGAGCGCAACTTCGGCAAGATCTATGTGCGCTTCCCACAAGCAGTTTCGATGAAGCAGTACTTGGGGTCTCCGCACGGTGACAAGGCGCCCGACGAGGCCGCCGAGAAGTTGGCCCTGCAGAAGATGGCCTTCGAGGTTGCCTGGCGAATCCTGCAGGCCACGCCGATCAATGCGACCGGGTTGGTCTCGGCGCTGCTGCTGGTGACCAACGGGTTGGCCCTGACACTGGATCAGGTGCATCACACATTGCAGGATTCGCTGGATTTCCTGGAGCGCAACGGGATCCCGATGAGCGAGAGCGCGCGGCGGCTGCGCACTCTGGATGGCACCCGCGCGGCGCTGGATGCGCTGTCGGGTGGTCATCCGGTGACGCGGATCGATAGTGGCCGTGAGCCGGTGTGGCACATTGCCGAACAGGACGAGCACGAGGCCGCCTTCTACCGGAACACCATCATCCATGCGTTCCTGGAGAGCTCGATCCTCGAACTGTCGCTGGCCTACGCCGACCGGGTCGAGGGTGACCGGGTCGAGGCATTCTGGTGGCAGGCGATGCGGTTGCGCGATCTGCTGAAGTTCGATTTCTACTTCGCCGACTCGGCCGCGTTCCGCGAACACCTGCTCGGCAAGTTGGACCGGATACCGGACTGGGAAACACGGGTTGCCTCCGGCGGATCCGAGATCGACGCGATTTTGCGGGCCAAGCGCCCGCTGATGTCGCACGCCATGCTGCGGCCGTTCTTCGAGGCCTACGAAATTGTCGCCGACGTGCTGCGCGACCTGCCCGCCGAGGTCGACGAGAAGGAACTCACCGCTCGTGCGCTCGGCGTCGGCCGGCAGTACGCCGCCCAACATCGGGTGCGCAACGCCGAATCGGTGTCGGCCTTGTTGTTCGCCACCGCGCGTCAGGTGGTGGCCGATCAAGGTCTGCTGGCGCCGGCCCCGGATCTCGCCGAGCGCCGGCAGGCATTCATGGAGGAGCTGCGCGGGATCCTCGCCGACATCGACCGAATGGGCCGGGTGTCCACGCAGCAGTTCCGCGAGCGTGAGATCGCCGCCCGTGCCTCCGGCCGTGAGGCGTCGTAGGGTCGGCAATACGCTGGAGCCGTGACAGTCTCCGTGCCGGTGCGCCGTTCAGCGGTGTGGCCCGTGCTGCTCGGGGTTGCTCTGCTGGCCGGATGCACCGCCGCCGGACTGGCGGGACTCTCCCTCGCGGATGCGCTGACGGCCACGGGCCTGCCGGACCCGGGCCCGGTCACGACGCTGGGACTGCCGTTCGTGCGGGCGGCCGGTGAGATCGCCGCCGTCGTCGCCGTGGGTTCGTTCCTGTGCGCGGCCTTCTTCGTCCCCCCGCAGCAGAACGGCGTGCTCGACGCACCCGGCTATCGCGCGCTACGGACCGGGACGCTGGCCGCCGGGGTGTGGGCGGTCTGCGCGGCGATGCTGGTTCCGCTGACGGTGTCCGATGTGTCCGGTCAACCGCTGGCTGAGCATCTGAGCCCACGGGCCATCTGGTCGGCGGCAGGGCTGGTCGACGTCGCCGGGGCGTGGCGCTGGACCGCGTTCCTGGCCGCCGTCGTTGCGGTCGTCAGCATTCCGGTGCTGCGCTGGTCGTGGACACCGGCGCTATTCGGCGCGTCCGTGGCGACGTTGATCCCGCTGGGGCTGACGGGGCACTCGTCGGCGGGCGGTGCGCACGATCTGGGGACGAACAGCCTGCTGATCCACCTGTTCGCCGCCGCGGTGTGGGCCGGCGGTCTGCTGGCCCTGCTGGCCCACGCGCTGCGCGGTTCCGAACACGCGGCGCTGGCTGCCCGCCGTTTCTCCGCGGTCGCGTTGTGGTGCTTCGTGGTGATGGCCTGTTCCGGTGTCCTCAATGCGTTGTTGCGCATGCGGGTCAGCGACCTGTTCGACACTCGGTACGGCTGGTTGGTGCTGGCGAAGCTGACGGCGCTGGGAGCGCTTGGTGTTCTCGGCTGGCGGCAGCGGCGCGTGGGAGTGACTGCGCTGCAGACCGATCCATCCAACCGGGCTCCACTGACCCGGCTGGCGCTGGGGGAGGCCCTGATCTTCGGGCTGACCTTCGGCGTCGCGGTCGCGCTGGGGCGTACACCGCCACCGCCGCCGCGGGTGACCAACCCATCGGCTGTCGAGGTCGCGATCGGGTACGACCTGGCAGGCCCTCCCACCGTGGCCCGGGTGTTCTTCGATTGGCGCTTCGATCTGCTGTTCGGGACGTTGGCGCTGGTGTTCGCCGCCGTGTACGTCGCGGGGGTGGTACGCCTGCGTCGTCGAGGCGACCATTGGCCCACCGGGCGTCTGGTGGCCTGGCTGCTGGGTTGCGCGGCGCTGCTGTTCGCGACGTCATCGGGTATCGGCCGGTACATGCCGGCCATGTTCAGCATGCACATGGCCGCGCACATGCTGTTGTCGATGCTGGTGCCGATCCTGTTGGCGCTGGGGGCTCCGACCACACTGGCGCTGCGCGCACTGCCCGCCGCCGGCCGCGACGATCCGCCCGGCATGCGGGAATGGGTGTTGGCAGCGCTGCACAGCCGCTGGTCGGTGTTCTTCACCAACCCGGTGGTGGCCACCATCATGTTCGTCGCGGGCTTCTACGGCTTGTATTTCGGTGGCCTGTTCGACGCGGCCGTCGGCAGCCACGCGGGTCACGTCGCGATGAACATCCACTTCTTGATGTCGGGCTACTTGTTCTACTGGGTGGTCATCGGGGTCGACCCGACACCGCGCCCGATCCCGCCGCTGGGCAAGTTGGGCATGGTGTTCGCCTCCCTGCCCTTGCATGCGTTCTTCGGTGTGGTGTTGATGGGATCCCGTCAGGTGCTGGGGGACAGTTTCTACCGATCACTCCAATTGCCCTGGCACACTGATCTTCTGGGTGATCAACAGCTTGGTGGCGGCATCGCGTGGTCAGCGGGCGAGGTTCCCTTGGTGGTCGTGATGATCGCGTTGCTGGTCCAATGGTCGCGCAGCGATCGACGTACCGCCAAGCGGTTGGACCGGGCCGCTGAACGTGACCACGACGCCGACCTGGCGGCATACAACAACATGCTCGCCGAGTTGGCACGCCAAGATCGAACCCCCAACCACGCCGAGACGGACGTTTCGGGGCGAACGGTCGAGTAGAACCCGCCCGAACGTCGAATTCGGGCCGGGATCTCCATCTGTCCACAGTCGCGTGTCCATCCACAGTCGTGGAGCGCTGGCCGCACCGGTGGGCCAATTGGTCGGTGCCCTCGGGCTAGGTGATGTCAGCAGAACACATACCCGAAAGGACACCCACATGTTCGAGACACCGATCACCGTCGTTGGACATCTCGCCAACGATCCGACCCGTCGCGCCGCCGGCGAGCACGACGTCGTCAAGTTCCGGTTGGCCAGCAGCGCCCGGCGGCGCACATCCGATGGCTCCTGGGAGTCGGGCGACACACTGTTCGTCAACGTCAACTGTTGGGGGCGGCTCGTCACTGGCGTCGCGGCCAGCCTTCGCAAGGGCGACGCGGTGATCGTCGTCGGCAACATCTACACCAATGAGTACGACGACCGGGACGGAAATCGGCGCCAGTCGCTGGAAATGCGTGCACAGGCGGTCGGACCGGATCTGTCCCGCTACATCGTCAAGCTGCAGCGGCTCGAGGCGCTGCGGGATCCGGAGTCGCCGTCGCCCGACGTCGCCGAGCCGGGCGATCCGGCCCCCGCCGACGACGGTCCGCTGCCGTTGTCCGCCTGACCGGTTCGAGCGGGCCCGGCGGGGTTGTCGGGCCCGCTCGGGCACGCCGTTCGTCGGGCTCCTCACCGCCGGGTTCTCCGGCGGATCTTCGCCCTCCCTAAGATGGGGCGCGAGTAATCCCCGAAGCGACCAAGAAAAGAGTGCTGCCGCATGGCTGAGTTCATCTACACGATGAAGAAGGTCCGCAAGGCCCACGGCGACAAGGTCATCCTCGACGACGTCACCCTCAACTTCCTGCCGGGAGCGAAGATCGGTGTGGTCGGTCCCAACGGCGCCGGTAAGTCCAGCGTCCTGCGGATCATGGCCGGCATGGACAAGGCCAACAACGGCGAGGCCTTCCTGGCCACCGGCGCCACCGTCGGCATCCTCATGCAGGAGCCGGTTCTGGACGAGGCCAAGACGGTCCGCGAGAACGTCGAAGAGGGCGTGCCGATCAAGGCCAAGCTCAACCGGTACAACGAGGTCGCCGAGCTGATGGCCACCGACTACTCCGATGAGCTCATGGAAGAGATGGGCAAGCTGCAGGAGCAGCTCGACGCCGCCGACGCCTGGGACATTGACTCGCAGCTCGAACAGGCGATGGACGCGCTGCGCTGCCCGCCGCCCGACGACCCGGTGACCCACCTGTCCGGCGGTGAGAAGCGTCGGGTCGCGCTGTGCAAGCTGCTGCTGTCCAAGCCGGACCTGCTGCTGCTCGACGAGCCCACCAACCACCTCGACGCCGAGAGCGTGCTGTGGCTCGAGCAGCACCTGGCCTCCTACCCGGGCGCCATCCTGGCCGTCACGCACGACCGCTACTTCCTGGACAACGTCGCCGAGTGGATCCTCGAACTCGACCGCGGCCGTGCCTACCCGTACGAGGGAAACTACTCGACCTACCTGGAGAAGAAGGCCGAGCGTCTCGAGGTGCAGGGCAAGAAGGACCAGAAGCTGCAGAAGCGCCTCAAGGACGAACTGGCGTGGGTGCGTTCGGGCGCCAAGGCCCGGCAGGCCAAGAACAAGGCCCGGCTGGGTCGTTACGAAGAAATGGTCGCCGAGGCGGAGAAGACCCGCAAGCTCGACTTCGAGGAGATCCAGATCCCGGTGGGCCCCCGCCTGGGCAACACGGTGGTGGAGGTCGAGCACCTCGACAAGGGCTTCGAAGGCCGCCAGCTGATCAAGGATCTGTCATTCACGTTGCCGCGCAACGGAATCGTCGGCGTCATCGGACCCAACGGCGTCGGCAAGACCACGCTGTTCAAGACCATCGTCGGCCTCGAGCAACCCGACAGCGGCACCGTCAAGGTCGGCGACACCGTCAAGCTGAGCTACGTCGACCAGAGTCGTGCCGGCATCGACCCGAAGAAGAACGTCTGGGAGGTCGTGTCGGACGGCTTGGACTACATCGAGGTGGGTCAGAACGAGATCCCCTCGCGGGCCTACGTCTCGGCCTTCGGTTTCAAGGGACCCGATCAGCAGAAGCCGGCCGGCGTGCTCTCCGGCGGTGAGCGCAACCGGCTCAACCTGGCGCTGACCCTGAAGGAGGGCGGCAACCTGATCCTGCTCGACGAGCCCACCAACGACCTCGACGTCGAAACGCTGAGCTCCCTCGAGAACGCCCTCGAGCAGTTCCCCGGTTGCGCCGTCGTGATCAGCCACGACCGCTGGTTCCTGGACCGCACCTGCACGCACATCCTGGCGTGGGAGGGCGACGACGACAACGAGGCCAAGTGGTTCTGGTTCGAGGGCAACTTCGGCGCGTACGAGGAGAACAAGATCGGGCGACTGGGTGCGGAGGCAGCGCGTCCGCACAGGGTCACCCACCGGAAGCTCACACGGGACTAATGTTGTCGGCTGTGCCCGGCCAACGGCGCCTGGCCTACAGCTGACCCAGGAGTCGATCCGATGACGGAGAATTCCGGTGCGCCCTCTCCCATTGACTGGACGAGCTTGCCACCGGATCTCGTCGGCCAGCTCCGGCAGGTCTATCTGGGCACTTTCCGCGGCTCGCATCGCGAGAACCCGAACGGAGACGCCGGCACCGGGTCCCTGCCGCCGAACATCGACGCGGAGTTGGCGGCGCTGCTGCTCGCGCAGTTCGAACTGGCCGCCCGGCGGCTGCCGGGCGAAACGCCGATTGCGGTGTACGACGGCGATCACCCGGGCGGCTTCGGACCGGCCCTGCAGATCGTTGCCGACGCTGGCGAATCGCTGATGGATTCCGTCACCATGCTGCTGCACCGACTCGTCGTGCCGTACGAGGCGATCATGAACCCCCGATTCATCGTCCGCCGCGGCGCCGCCGGTGAACTGCTCGACATCACCCCCGGTGCCGACGATGCAACGGAGTCCTGGATCCACATCCAGCTGGCACCCACGGTCGGGCGACGCGCGCTCGCCGAGGCCCAGCGGATTCTTCCCGACGTCCTGGCCGACAGCCATCAGGTGACGGTGGACTCTGCGGCCATGAACGCCCGGCTGATCGGCTTGGCCAACGCGCTCGACGCCGACTCCGGCACCCACTTCCCGGGCCCTGACCGACGCGACGTCGCTGACCTGTTGCGCTGGCTGGCCGACGGGCATTTCATCCTTCTGGGTTACCAGTCCTGCCCGGTGCGCGACGGCCGGTCGTCGGTGGACCAGGACAGCCGGCTGGGCGTCCTCCAGTTGCGCGAGGAGGACCTGCCCCAGCTCACCGACAATGACGAGTTGCTGGTCCTGGCGCAGGCAACCATTTCCAGTGATCTGCGCTACGGCGCCTACCCCTACATCGTGGTCGTGCGTGAGGAGCAGGCCGGCAACGGCGGGACCCTGACCACCGAGCACCGCTTCGTCGGGCTGTTCACGGTGGCTGCGATGAACGCCAACGTGCTCGAGATCCCGCTGATCTCCCGGCGGGTGTACGACGCCCTGGCGATGGCCGACAAGGACCCCAGCCAGCCCGGGCAGCTGTTGCTCGACGTGCTGCAGACGGTTCCGCGTTCTGAGCTCTTCGCACTGAGCGCGCAGCAGCTGCACGACATGGCGATGACGGTCGCCGACCTCGGATCACGGCGCCGCACGCTGCTGTTCACGCGCGCCGATCAATTCGGGCACTTCGTATCGTGCCTGGTGTACCTTCCCCGCGATCGCTACACCACCGCGGTCCGGCTCGAGATGCAGGAAATCCTGGTCCGCGAGTTCGGCGGTGTCAGCATCGAATACGCGGCCCGCGTCAGTGAATCACCATGGGCGCTCGTGCATTTCACGGTCAAATTGCCGGAGGGCACCCTGCGGCAGCACGTCGATGTCTCGATGGCCAACGAGGACCGGATCCAGGAGCTGCTCACCGCGGCGGCCCGGACCTGGGGTGACCGGCTGCTCGGAGCGGTGCCCTCGGACTCGATCGACCCGGGCTACGCCGAGCATTACGCCACGGCCTTCTCCGAGGCCTACAAGCAGGTGGTCAGCCCGCTCGAGGCGATCGATGACATCGCCATCATCCAAGAGCTGCACGGGGATTCGGTCCGACTCGTATTCTCCGACGGCCGCGACGGCGAGGACGCCAGGCTGACGTGGTACCTAGGCGGGCGCTCGGCGTCGTTGTCCGAATTGCTGCCGATGCTGCAGTGCATGGGTGTGGTGGTACTCGACGAGCGTCCGTTCACCGTCACCAAGCCCGACGGCCTGCCGGTGTGGATCTACCAGTTCCGGGTGGCGCGGCTGCCTACGATCGCCGCGGCGTCCGACGGTGAACTCGACGATGTCGCAAAGCGATTCGCCGACGCGGTGACCGCGATCTGGCAGGGCTGGGTCGAGGTCGACCGGTTCAACGAACTGGTGTTGCGCGCCGGGCTGACCTGGCAGCAGGTGGTGATCCTGCGGAGTTACGCGAAGTACCTGCGCCAGGCCGGTTTTCCGTACAGCCAGGCCCACATCGAGTCGGTTCTCAACGGTCACGCAGGCACTGCAGCGTCGTTGGTCGAGCTGTTCGAGGCCGTGTTCGACCCGGCCATGGACGAGGCGCACAGACTCCAGCGCGCACAGGCTGCGGCCGCCGCCGTCGCCGCTGACATCGATGCGCTGGTGAGTCTGGACACCGACCGCGTGCTGCGGGCGTTCGCCTCCCTGATCCAGGCCACCTTGCGCACCAACTACTTTGTCACCAGGACCAATTCGGCTCGCGCGCTCGGGGCCATCTCGATGAAGCTGAATCCCGGACTGATCGACGAACTGCCGCTGCCGCGGCCGCGGTTCGAGATTTTCGTGTACTCACCGCGGGTCGAGGGCGTCCACCTGAGGTTCGGGGCGGTGGCCCGCGGTGGGCTGCGCTGGTCGGATCGCCGCGAGGACTTCCGCACCGAGATCCTCGGCCTGGTGAAGGCACAGGCGGTCAAGAATGCCGTCATCGTGCCCGTCGGCGCCAAGGGCGGTTTCGTGGTGAAGAATCCCCCGCTTCCCACGGGCGATCCCGCGGCCGACCGAGACGCTGCCCGCGAGGAGGGGGTGGCCTGCTACCGGCTGTTCATCGCCGGCCTGCTCGATGTCACCGACAACGTCGAGAAGGCCTCGGGCGCCATCCAGCCGCCGCCGCAGGTGATTCGCCGCGACGGCGACGATGCTTACCTGGTGGTGGCCGCTGACAAGGGCACGGCGACGTTCTCCGACATCGCCAACGGTGTGGCCGACTCGTACGGCTTCTGGCTCGGCGACGCCTTCGCCTCGGGCGGCTCCGTCGGCTATGACCACAAGGCGATGGGCATCACCGCCAAGGGCGCCTGGGAGAGTGTCAAACGCCACTTCCGGGAGATGGGGGTCGACACCCAGACCGAGGACTTCACCGCGGTCGGGATCGGCGACATGGCCGGCGATGTGTTCGGCAACGGCATGCTGCTGTCCGAGCACATCCGGTTGATCGCCGCTTTCAACCACATGCACATCTTCCTGGACCCCGACCCGGATCCGGCGGCCAGTTTCGCCGAACGTCGTCGCATGTTCGACCTGCCGCGCTCGACCTGGGACGACTACGACAAGTCGCTGATCTCCGCCGGTGGCGGCGTGTTCAGCCGCGAGCAGAAGTCGATCCCGATCAGCCCCGAAGTACGGGCCGCCATCGGTCTCGCCGACGGCGTCACCGAGCTCACCCCGCCCGCGCTGGTCAAGGCGATCCTGATGGCACCCGTCGACCTGTTGTGGAACGGCGGTATCGGCACGTACGTCAAGGCGGAGATCGAGTCCGACGCCGCTGTCGGCGACCGTGCCAATGACCTGGTTCGGGTGAACGGAAACCAGTTGCGCGCCAAGGTGATCGGCGAAGGCGGCAACCTCGGCGTGACATCTCTGGGTCGGGTCGAATTCGATCTGGCCGGTGGCCGGATCAACACTGACGCGCTCGACAACTCCGCCGGCGTCGACTGTTCCGATCATGAGGTCAACATCAAGATCCTGGTGGACTCGCTGGTGACGCACGGGCGGATCGGGCGCAAGGAACGCATCGCGTTGCTCGAGTCGATGACTGACGAGGTCGGCAGTCTGGTGCTGGCCGACAACATCGCCCAGAACGATCTGATGGGAACCAGCCGCGCCAATGCGGCCAGCCTGCTCAATGTGCACGCCCGCCAGATCCGGGAACTCGAATCAACCCGCGGGCTCAATCGTGAACTCGAAGCGCTGCCGAGCGAGAAGGAGATCCGCCGCCGCACCGACCTGGGCCTGGGTCTGACCTCGCCGGAACTGGCCACCTTGATGGCGCACGTCAAACTCGCGCTCAAGGACGAGGTGCTGGCCAGCGATCTGCCGGACCAGGAGGTGTTCGCCGCCCGGCTGCCGTCGTACTTCCCGGCCCAGCTGCGCGAAGGGTTCGGGCCCGAGATCCGGGGCCACCAACTGCGCCGCGAGATCGTCACCACCATGCTGGTCAACGATCTCGTCGACACGGCGGGAATCTCGTTCGCGTACCGGATCTGCGAGGACGTCGGCGTCGGCTACGTCGACGCGGTGCGCACTTATGTGGCCACCGATGCGATCTTCGGTGTTGGCCGGCTGTGGCGCCGGGTCCGGGAAGCCGGCCTGACCAACGACATTCGGGTCGACGTCTCCGACCGCATGACGCTGGATCTGCGCCGCCTGATCGACCGCGCGGGTCGGTGGTTGCTGAACAACCGTCCGCAGCCGTTGGCGGTCGGCGCCGAGATCAACCGGTTCGCCGCCGACGTCGACGCGCTGACCCCGCGGATGATGGACTGGCTGCGCGGTGACGAACTCGCTATCACCAAGCAGGACGCGGTGCATTTCACCGACAACGGGGCCACCGACGAGTTGGCGTACGCGGTGGCCACCGGACTGAACCAGTTCAGCCTGCTCGACATCATCGACATCGCCGACATTCTCGAGCGGGAGCCGGCCGAAGTGGCCGATACCTATTTCGCGCTGATGGATCATCTGGGCACCGAGGGGCTGCTCACGGCGGTGTCGGGGCTGCCGCGCGACGATCGTTGGCATTCGTTGGCGCGCTTGGCGCTTCGCGACGACATCTACAGTTCGGTACGGACGCTGACCCTCGATGTGCTGGCCGTCGGTGAGCCAGACGAGACGGGGGAGCAGAAGATCACCGAATGGCAGCAGACCAACGCCTCGCGGCTGGACCGGGCCCGTCGCACACTCGAGGAGATCTACGCCGACGAGGAACGCGATCTGGCGACACTGTCGGTGGCTGCGCGCCAGATCCGCAACATGACCCGGACAAGGACAGGGAGCAACAGTTGAGCAAGCCCGGGTTCGTCACGCCCGTGCCGGTGCGCTGGTCGGACATCGACATGTATCAGCACGTCAACCACGCGACCATGGTCACCCTCCTCGAGGAGGCGCGGGTCCCGTTCCTGGCCGATGCGTTCGGCCCGACGATCACCACGGTCGGCCTACTGATCGCCGAGGTCAAGGTGGGCTACAAAGGCCAACTGCGCCTTGTGGATTCGCCGTTGCAGGTGACGATCTGGGTCAATCGACTGCGGGCGGTCGATTTCACGTTGGGCTACGAGGTTCGCGGGGTGAACGCCGATCCCGACTTACGGCCCGCGGTGATCGCCGAGACGCAGTTGGCGGCCTTCGACATCGACGAGCAGAAGCTGGTCCGGTTGTCCCCGGCCCACCGTGAGTATCTCGAGCGATGGTTGAGATAACCGAGCGGGGCCTCTGGCTGCCCGACGCGGCCGATCGTGCCGACCTCACGACATTCGCCGTCCGGGCGCGGCGGCTCGACGATGCGGCGGTCCTTCGATTGCGCTCCCGCGACGAGGGGACCGTGGTCACTTGGTTCGCAACGGGATTCGACGTGCTGGCCTGCCGGGCGGTGCGCGGCCGGCTGCGTCCCGACGATCTGTCGGCCGGTGCCGACGCCCTGCTCGAGGGTCTGGCCGCCGGCGAGCAGTCCGGGTATGTCGATCCGGGATACGCGATGGATTCGGCGTGGCGTGGCGTGCTGCCGCCGGGGGCCGGTTTCGTTCATCTGGACGACGTGCCGGCGCGGGTGATGCTCGACCTCGCCCAGCGCGGCATGACGCTGGCCCGGGAACACGGCGGTGCGCAGGGGCCGCCGGTGTCGCTGCTGGATCAGGAGGTGGTCGAGGTCACCGCCGGCGAGCATACGGTCGGCGTCCCGATGCGATGCGTATTCGCGCTCACCGCAATGGGTTTCCTGCCCCAGCGGACCGACGCCGCCGACGATCAGTTCTCGTCCGGTTCGGTGCCGGTCGACGAAGTAGTGCGGGTCCGGGCGACACCGACCTGGCTGCGCATCGACGCCCGATTCGGCTCGCTCTACCGCCGTCGCGGCGACCCCGCCGTCGTCCTGCGCTGACCGGTCGAACGCGGCTGCGTCAGAACGGGGAGTTCATCATCGAGTCGGCGGCCATCTCTAGGTAATCGAGCAGGGCCCGCCGGTGCGCGTCGTCGAGCGTGGTGGATTCGATCTCGGCGATCGCGGCGTACATGCAGCGGAGCCAGGCATCGCGTTCGATCGGGCCGATCCGGAACGGTACGTGCCGCATCCGCAGGCGCGGATGGCCCCGCTGATCCGAATAGGTGCGCGGCCCGCCCCAGTACTGCTCAAGGAACATCCGTAGGCGGTCCTCGGCTCCGGTCAGATCCTCCTCGGGATACAGCGGGCGCAGGATCTCGTCGTCGGCCACCTGCTCGTAGAACCGCGCCACGATCCGGCGGAACGTGGGCTCGCCGCCGACGGCGTCGTAGAAGGACTGCGGCTCGGTCATCCCGGGATCCGGTCCAGCATCCGGTCGGCGATCGTGGCGGGCTCGTCGCCGAGCTGCTTGGCCAGCACGCTGATGTCGATGACGATGTTGCCCTTGGCCGCGAGGATGCGGTGCTGGGGCAGACCCTGGTGCGCGGTCAGGGTGTTGTGCAGCGTCACCCGGTTCCCGGACGTCACGGGTGTGCCGAGATCCCAGGTCAGCGCGGGACTGTCCGACGAGGACAGGGTGAACGACTTGCCGGCGCACCGTTGCCACAACTCGGCGTTGTCGGCGACGAACTTCTTGGCGTCGGTGGCGGTGGGGAACGAGGCCGCCACCTCGTCGATCAGCGTCGCGGTGGTCGGGTCGCTGTAGCCGGCGCGGGCATAGTCGGTGGCGCCACTGTGGTCGTAGACGGTGTTGAGGCCCGCGGCCACCGCGGTCGCGCACTCGGCCGGGTCGGCCTTGGCGTCCTTGGAACTGCTGGACTCGCCCTTGCTGGACTTGGTCTCGGTCAGGCCGGGGGTGTGCAGGATTGCCCCGAGTTCGTCGACGCCGAGCAGTACGCCGGGTAGGTCGCCGGAAACACCTGGAGCAGAGGGTGTTTCGGGATGAGCTGGGTCGGGGACCGTCCCGCCGGACGAACTGGCGACCATGGTGTCGTGTGAGTCGGCGTCGGTGACGATCCAGACGGCCAGCGCCGCCACCGTCAAGACGATGAACGCGTACGACAGCGTCAGGCCGATCAGGGCGAGATCACGCCCACGCTGCAGGCCTCGCTTGATCTGGCTGAGCGCGAGGTGGCCGAACACCGCGCCGAGGGGAGCAAACACGAAGGCGAACGCGATCGAGAGGATCGCCAGCCACTGGGGCCGCGCGGGCGGCGTGGGGCCGTGGGGGGGCGGGTAGTAGGCCGGCGGGTAGGGCCCGCTCGGGTAGGGCGCTCCCGGGTAGGGCGCTCCCGGGTAGGGCGGGTACCCGCCCGGTGGGGGCGGGGTATAGGGGTAGCCGGCGGGAAATTGCGGGCCGTGTTCGCCGTACGTCATCTCCTCCATTGAAGCGGATCGGTGATCCGCGGCGGTCGTCACCCGTTGTTCACGGGATCGACCAGCGCACACGGACCAAATTGCCGTGCGATTGCCGCCGATCCGTGGTGGACTGTCCGCTGGAGGGCGAATGGCGCAGCGCAAGCGGAACCCTACAAATCGAAGCAGCCATCGCGCCGCGGCAAGTCTGGTCGCGGCGGGAACCTCACTTGCCCTGCACAGCGTCGACACGCCACCCGACAGCGGATCGGTGTGGGGGCGCCGGCGGGTGCTGCTGCTCAACTCGACGTACGAACCACTCACCGCGCTGCCCATGCGACGAGCGATCATCATGCTGCTGTGCGGCAAGGCCGAGGTCGTCCACGACGACCCCAGCGGCCCGGTGATCCACTCGGCCACCCGGTCCATCGCGGTGCCCTCGGTGATCCGGCTGCGGGTGTTCGTGCGGGTGCCCTACCGGGCTCGCATCCCGATGACCCGGGCCGCGCTGATGCACCGCGACCGGTTCCGGTGCGCGTACTGCGGCGGCAAGGCCGACACCGTCGACCACGTCCTCCCCCGGAGCCGCGGTGGGCAGCACAGCTGGGAGAACTGCGTGGCCTGCTGCTCGACCTGCAATCACCGCAAGGCCGACAAGCTGCTCTCCGAGCTGGGCTGGGCGCTGCGGTCCTCGCCGATGCCGCCGAAGGGGCAGCACTGGCGGCTGCTGTCGACGGTCAAGGAACTCGACCCCGCGTGGGTGCGCTATCTCGGCGAAGGCGCCGCCTGACGGCTCGGCGACCGTTGCCGCACCCCCGGGGGCAGGCGTGCGCTAGGTTTACCGGCGTGAGTACCGCGATGACGCACTCCCTCCTCGGGGGAGTTCCGCTGCTGATTGCGGCGGTGTTTGCCCTGCTGACCCTGACGAAGAAGAGTCCGCATCCCAAGGCGTACGAGCTGTCCGAGCAGTGGACGTACGGCCCCATCCTGTGGGCGGCCACCGACGAGAACGTCGGCGACGCGCACGGACACGGATTCGAAGTTGGAGGAGGCGCAAGTGGCCGGTGGTGAACACGCGGTAGCGACGGTCGATCCGGCCTCGCTGCCCCGCGGATTTGTGGTCACGTCCTCCGGGCGGGTCTCAGGTGTCACCGAGCCCGGCGAGATCTCGGAGAGCTACCCGTTCTCGATCAACGACCGGGTCGCCCTCGACGAGGCGCTGAAGTACGGCTCGCGGGCCTCCAAGGCGCGCTTCGCAGTCTTCATCGGCGACCTCGGAGCGGACACGGCCGCGTCGGCCCGTCAGATCCTCGGCCGCGTACCCACGCCGAATGATGCGGTGCTGTTGGCGGTGTCGCCCAATCAGCGCGCCATCGAGGTCATCTACGGCTCGGCCCTGCAGGGTCGCGGCGCGGAGTCGGCGGCACCGCTAGGTGTTGCGGCCGCGGCGTCGGCGTTCCAGGACGGCAACCTGATCGACGGTCTGGTCAGTGCCATCCGCGTGATGAGCGCGGGGATCTCCCGCCCGTAATCCGCTGGTCGACACCGCCGCGAAATCTCTTTTGTCACTTTGGTTTCTGGCGTCACATCCTGCGTAGATCTGTCGGTGGTTCGAACTAGTGTTCGAGTCATGGATGGGATATCGGATCGCGAGGCCGTGGTGGCGGCCTTGGATGCGATGGAGGCCGCGTTCGACAAGCTGGTCTCGTTGTCGTTCGATGGCCTGACCAGCCGCGAAATGGTTGCGCTACTGGCCCGCCGGGAAATCCTGGCCCGGCGTCAACCCGTGGTCGACCACGCGCTGATCAACCGCCTGGCCGCCGAAACCAGCCCGAAGGATCTCGGTTTCACCACGCTGCCCAAGGTGCTGGCCCACCACCTGCGGATCGGCCACGGCGAGGCCAAGCGGCGCGTCGACGAAGCGGCCGACCTCGGCGCGGGCCGGACGCTGACCGGCCAGCCGCTCGAGCCGAAACTGTCGCACCTGGCTAGTGCCCAGGCACACGGACTCGTTGGGACCGAGCACATCGCCATCACCCGGGAGTTCTTCGCGAAGCTGCCCGACCATGTCGACGCGCGTACCCGCGCACAAGCCGAGCGAGACCTGGCCGACGCGGCCGCGGTGTCCGGACCAGCCGAATACGGCCGTGCGGTTCGCCGCCTGGCCCTGCTGTTGGATCAGGATGGCGAATTCACCGACCGCGACCGGGCGCGGCGCCGCGGCATCCGAATCGGCAAACAAGGCGCCGACGGGCTGAGCCCGATCACTGGCACCCTGACCCCCGAAGGCCGTGCGGTCCTCGAACCGATCCTGGCGAAATTCGGCGCCCCCGGCATGTGCAACCCAGATGACCCCGCACCGCGGGTCAAAGGGACCCCGACCGATGAACAGATCCGGGCCGACCACCGCACCCCGGATCAACGCAACCACGACGCCCTGTTGGCCGCCGGCCGGATCGCCCTGGCTTCGCGGGAGCTGGGCCGGCTCAACGGCCTGCCGGTCACCGTGATCGTCTCAACCACCCTGCGTGAGCTTGAATCGGCCGCTGGCTATGGCGTCACCGCCGGCGGCACGATGCTGCCGATGGCGGATCTGATCCGCCTGGCTTCGCACGCGCATCATTACCTGGTCATCTACGACGACCACAACATCCCGCTGTACCTCGGACGCGCCCAGCGCACCGCCTCGGCCGGGCAGCGGATCGTGCTGCACAATCTCGATCGGGGCTGCACCGCTCCGGGCTGCACGGCAAGCGCCTACCAATCCCAGGCCCACCACATCACCAGGTGGTCGGCCCACGGTCCGACCGATATCACAAACCTGGGTCTGGCCTGCGGCGCCGACAACCACAAAGAGGGCCCCGGTGGCTACCACACCCGACGGCGCAGAAGTGACAACCGCGTCGAGTGGATCCCCCCGCCGCACCTCGACATTGGCCAGACGCGGGTCAACAACTACCACCACCCCGAAAATCTGCTGGCCCCAACGCAACCCGACGATGACGGATCAACGTCAGAAAGCTGACTCAGGCGCTGTCGAAGGCGCGGGCCTTCAGCGACCGTTCGATGCCGGCGCGGCCCTCGAGAACCAGTCGGCGCAGCGCGGGCGGCACCTTCGGGTCGGCCAGGAACGCGTCCGCTGCGCTGACCGCGGCCGGGTTGATGTCCCACGACGGGTACAACCCGACCACGACGGTCTGTGCGACCTCGCTGGACCGCCGTTCCCACACGCCATTGATCGACTCGAAATAGCGCGCTGTGAACGGTGCGAGCACCTCGCCCTGGCCGGGGGAGTTGAACCCGGTGATGATCGAACGAGCGGTGATGTTGGCCAGGGTGTCGTCCTCGATCACCTGCTGCCACGCGGATTCCTTGACCGCCGGTTGCGGCCGGGACGTTGCCGCGGCGGCGGCGTTGCGCTTGCCGGCCGCGGTATTGTCCCGCGCCGCCTCGGCGTCGATGAACTGTGTGGCGGTGCCGTCGGCGTCGATGTGACCCGACCTTGCCAGGGCGGTCACGATGCGCCAGCGCAAATCGGTGTCGACCTGCAGGCCGGGCAGCCCGAGGTCGGCCGGGGCGCCGTCGAGCAGTTCGGCCAGCAGCGTGACATGGCGCATCGAGAGCACGGACGTGCACAGCGCATTGACGAATGCCAGTTGATGGTCGGACCCGGCCTCGGCTTCGTGTGCCAATGCGACCAGCCGGTCGGCGAACGTCGGCCAGCCCTCGCTGACCGCCCAGCCGGGCTCAGCGTAGGAGCCTAGTGCGGTCTGCGCCTGGAGCAGAAGACGTTGGGCCACACCGACTTCGGTCTCGGCGTGGATCCCGTCGTTGACCAGTGCCACGAAATCGCGTGCTTTCAGTTCGGCATCCCGGGTCATCTCCCACGCCGCCGACCAGGCCAGCGTGCGGGGGAGCGGGTCGGCGATGTCGGCGATCCGGGTCAGCAGGGTCTCGAGCGACGCGGGATCCAGTCGCAGCGAGCAGTACGTCAGGTCGTCGTCGTTGACAAGGATCAACTTACCTCGTGAAACTCCCTGCAGTGCAAGAACATTCGTTGTCAGGCCCTCGACGTCGAGTTCCTCCCGGTGCACGCGCACCAGCTTCCCGGACCCGTCGTCGTCATAGACGCCGACCGCCAACCGGTGCACCCGGGTTTCCCCGGCGCCCGGGGCGGCCCCGCCCTGCTCGATGGCGAACCGGGTGAACCGGCCGTCGCTGTCGACGTCGAAGTCCGGCCGCAGGGTGTTGAGCCCGGTGGTCTTGAGCCACTGGCGGCCCCAGTGCGACAGGTCGCGCCCGGACGACTTCTCCAATGCGCCCAACAGATCCCCGAAGGTGGCGTTGTCGAACGCATGGTCGCGGAAGTAGTCCCGCAACCCCGACAGGAACGCCTCCAGCCCGACGTAGGCCACCAGTTGTTTGAGGACGCTGGCGCCCTTCGCGTAGGTGATGCCGTCGAAGTTCACCTCGACGGCGTGCAGGTCGGGGATCTCGGCGGCAACCGGATGCGTTGACGGCAGCTGATCCTGCCGGTAGGCCCAGGACTTCTCGACATTGGCGAATGTCGTCCACGCCTGGTCGTATTCGGTGGCCTCGGCCTGGCACAGCACCGAGGCGAAGGTTGCGAAGGATTCGTTGAGCCACAGGTCGTCCCACCACCGCATGGTGACCAAGTCGCCGAACCACATGTGCGCCATCTCGTGCAGCACGGTCTCGGCCCGCCGCTCGTAGGAGTACCGGGTGACCTTGGAGCGGAAGACGTAGTCCTCCAGGAACGTGACCGCGCCGGCGTTCTCCATCGCGCCGGCGTTGAACTCGGGCACGAACAGCTGGTCGTACTTGCCGAACGCGTACGGCGTGCCGAAGTTGTTGTGGTAGAAGCCGAATCCCTGCTTGGTCTCGGTGAACAGCCGTTCGTCGTCCATGTATTCGGCCAGCGACTTGCGGCAGAAGATGCCCAGCGGGATCTCGCCGTGCTCGTCGCGGTAGACGTCGCGCCAGACCGCATACGGCCCCGCGATCAGGGCCACCAGGTAGGTGCTCATCCGCGGGGTGGCGGCGAAGGTGTGCACCGTGACATCCCCGTCGCGATCCGCGGAAACGGTGGCGCCGTTGGAGATCACCTCCCAGTGCGCCGGTGCGGTGACGGTGATGTCGAATGCAGCCTTGAGATCGGGCTGGTCGAAGCAGGCGAACATCCGCTTGGCGTCGGCGGTCTCGAACTGCGAGTACAGGTAGGCCTCGCCGTCGGCGGGGTCGACGAAGCGGTGTAGGCCCTCGCCGGTGTTGGTGTAGCGGCAGTCCGCGTCGATGACGACGACGTTGTGGGCGGCCAGGCCGCGCAGCGGGACACCGGTGGATTCGTCGTAGGCCGACACATCGATGTCCTGGCCGTTGAGTGTGGCGCTGCGGATGGTGTCCGCGGCCAGGTCGAGATAGGTGTCTGCGCCCGGCGTCGCGTCGAACTCCACGGTGGTCACCGAGCGGAACGTCTTCTCGCCGGGCTGGCCGGCCCCGTCGGTCAGGTCGAGGTCGATGCGGTAGCTGTCGACGGTCACCAGCGCGGCGCGTTCGGCGGCCTGGTCCTGGGTCAAGTTGGGAAGTGCCACGGTCGCCAACAGTAGTCGGGTTCGGCGATCACGCAGGCGGTGGTTAGCTCTGGACGCCGACCGGGAACACGGGTTGGCTGGAGGGGGTTGTGCTACCCGGAACCCGCCCGCACTCGAAAGGCTGAACCATGTCCGAGAAGTCCCGCGCTGATTTCTGGTTCGACCCGCTGTGCCCGTGGTGCTGGATCACCTCGCGGTGGATCCTCGAGGTGGAGAAGGTTCGCGACATCGACGTGAATTTCCACGTCATGAGCCTCGCGGTGCTCAATGAGGGCAAGGACGACCTGCCCGAGCGCTACGAGGGGATGATGAAGACCGCCTGGGGGCCGGTCCGGGTGGCCATTGCCGCCGAGCAGCTGAAGGGCCCCGAGATCCTGGCCCCGCTGTACACCGCGATGGGCACCGAGATTCACAACAAGGACAACAAGGACTTCCCCGACGTCATCGCCAAGGCGCTGGACGAGGTCGGGCTGCCCGCCGAGTTGGCGCAGGCGGCCACCACCGACAAGTACGACGAGGCGCTGCGCAAGAGTCACCACGCGGGCATGGACGCCGTCGGCGAGGACGTCGGCACTCCCACCATCCACGTCAACGGGGTGGCGTTCTTCGGGCCCGTGCTCTCCCGCATCCCGCGCGGCGACGAGGCCGGCAAGCTGTGGGACGCCTCGGTGACGTTCGCGTCGTACCCGCACTTCTGGGAACTGAAGCGGTCGCGCACCGAAGCGCCCGAATTCGACTGACGGACGAGCGCCACGACGCCACACTGTCCACTACGTTGCCGTCGTTATGTTTTGAAAGCCGAGGTAGTGAGCGAGGGCAAGTTCGACTTGTGCGAGTTGTTCTCGGGTCAGGTAGTCGAGGGGTTCGCCGACGATGTGGTCGAGGTCGATCGAGCGGATTTGGTCGATCAGCATTAGCGTCGGCCGGCCGGCGATTTCTAGTTCGGGGCGGTGGATGGATCGACCTGCTGACGTCGAGGTCGGTACCACTGTGGCCACGGACAACGGTGACTTCGACGGAGACATCACCAGGCCTAGACGTTTGCCGCCTTGCTCGTGCCCGCGGGGCCGCCCCAAATTGACCTGGTAAACGCCGCCACGGATCACCAGGCGTCGGATTCGGAGTTGAGGTCTTCGTCCTTGAGTGCCTCGGCATCCGCGCGGAACTGGATCAGCCAGCGTTCGTGATCCAGGAGCCGCAGTGCCCGACGCAGGATGTCCGAAGTGGTCTCGCCGGGTTGTGCGGCTTCGCGCATGATGCGCTCGTCATCTCGGGTTGGCCGGAATCCGATCGATGTAGGCATGGCTACCACGATACCGCGCGTTCGACAAATGTTCGACGCCGTCGAACGACGACATTCAGGCGCGGCTCACACAATGACCGCATTGTCGCTGTCGAATCCGGCGGCAATGAGTACATCGCGGAAGCGGACCGGCACGGCGAGCCCAGTCAGCTGTTCTGGACGTGCGCCTCGCCGAACCTGGAGTTCGCGACAATCTTCGTCGGGGTGCTTGCCGTGACGTTCTACGGCAAGGCGTCGGGCCTGGAGCCGGTGACCTGGAGCGCCTTCATCAAGGAACGCCTCGACGCCATCACGGTCGGGTAGGCCGAAGCCCCGCAGTAGTGTTACCAGCCATGCGCGTCTACCTCGGCGGCGATCACGCCGGATACGAACTCAAGCAGGCCATCATCGAACACCTGACGGCCACCGGCCACGAGCCCGTCGATTGCGGCGCCTTCGATTATGACGCCGAGGACGACTACCCGGGGTTCTGCATCGCCGCGGCCGTCAAGACCGTCGCGGACCCCGGCAGCCTGGGCATCGTCCTCGGCGGTTCGGGCAACGGTGAGCAGATCGCGGCCAACAAGGTGCCGGGCGCGCGGTGCGCGCTGGCCTGGAGCGTCGAGACCGCGAAACTGGCCCGCGAGCACAACAACGCCCAGCTGATCGGAATCGGCGGACGCATGCACTCCACCGAAGAGGCGCTGGCGATCGTCGACGCCTTCCTGAGCACGGCGTGGTCGGAGGCGCCGCGCCACCAGCGTCGCATCGACATCCTCGCGGAGTACGAGAAGACACACGTTCCGCCCGCGGTCCCCGGCGTCGAATAATCCCCGGTGCCCGAGGGCCACACGCTGCACCGGCTGGCCCGGCTGCATCAACGCCGTTACGGCCGGGCGCCGGTACGTGTCGGCAGCCCGCAGGGCCGGTTCACCGATGGGGCTGCCCTGGTCGACGGCCACGTCCTGCGCACCGCCGAGGCCTACGGCAAGCATCTGTTCCACCACTATTCACGTCCCGGCGGCGGGGACCACGTGGTGCACATCCATCTCGGGTTGTACGGCACCTTCAGTGAATTCGACGCCTCCGACATGCCCGATCCGGTGGGCCAGGTCCGGATGCGGATGGTGGGCGCCGAGTACGGCACCGACCTGCGCGGGCCGACGCGATGCGAGGTGATCGACGAGGCCCAGGTCGGTGACGTGGTCGCCGGATTGGGTCCCGACCCGCTGCGTGCCGATGCGGACCCGGCCCGGGCCTGGCAACGGATCACCAAGTCCCGCAGGGCAATCGGTGCACTTCTGATGGACCAGTCGGTACTGGCCGGGGTCGGTAACGTGTACCGCAGCGAATTGCTCTACCGGCATCGCATCGACCCGTTCCGGCCCGGCGTGACGATCACCGCCTCCGATTTCGACGCGATGTGGACGGATCTGGTGGCGCTGATGAAGGTGGGTGTGCGGCGCGGGAAGATCGTCGTGATGCGGCCCGACGACGACCACGGCGCACCGTCCTACGGACCTGGTCGCCCGCGGACCTATGTCTACCGTCGCGCCGGCGAGCCGTGCCGAGTCTGCGGCACCGAGGTACGCACGGTGGTGCTGGAGGGCCGCAACCTGTTCTGGTGCCCGACCTGTCAGGCGTGATCACCCAGATCGACGAAGTGGCGGATTCCTCCCGCACTCTCCCGTCCGTTCGAACGTTCGGGCGTGGTGGGGGAATCCTCGGCGTGGGATACCTCACGCTGTGGATTCGCCTCGTGCTGTGCCGGGAGGCGGTTCGGGTCATGCCCGAACGCCTGGACCTGCAGGAAGCCGGGGCGTCCGCGCGGCTGGAGAGCCGCTTCTGAGGGGTCAGAAGTCGAAGCCCCCAAAGTCCCCGCCGCCGAAGTCCCCGCCGCCGGAGTCACCACCGCCGCCGAACCATCCTCCGCCGTCGCCGCCGCCGCCGGAATCCCAGCCGCCGCCGTCGAATCCGCCGCCACCGCCATCGGCGCCGAAGTCGCCCTGACCGGCGTCGAGGCCCGCGTCGTAACCCTGGTCGAATCCGGACCCGTAACCGTTCTCGAAAGCATTCGAGTCATAGCCGATTCCGTGCATGCCGGAGAACATCGCATCGAAGAGCATCACCGAGCCCAAGCCCCAGGCGCCCGCCACCAGTGCCGGCTTCCACCAAGGCTCGGAGTACCAGCCGGCGGGCACGGGCCGGCCCGCGACACGACCGCCGGGGTAGTAGTTCGGGGTCCGCTGCGAGGGCACCGGCGAGGCCTCGATCTCGCGGCCCTCGAATTGCACGCGGCGATCCTCGGTGACCGATCCAGCCGACTTCTGACCGTGCAGCCCTTCGAGTTCCGGCCCGGGATCCATCCCCATTGCGGTACGCGCGGCGCGCACGTAGTAGAGGCCCTCGAGGGCGCTCTCCTTGGCCAGCAGCGCCTGCGTGGCGGTGGTGGCCTGCTCGATCTGAGAGGACGCCGCGGTGTAGCGCTCCGACGCATCGGCCATCGCCTGCTTGGAGGCGTCGTCGGTACCGGAGATGTTGAGTACCTGCCCGCCGAGCCGGTCGATCACCCGCCGGGCGTCGGCCTTCGCGTCGGCCAACGAGGACTCATTGCGACGGCCCGTGGCGCGCGAAGAGCTGAACATGACAAATCCGAGACCAACCACGACCAACAGGATCAAGATCAACAGGCCGGTATTCATGGCGCCCAGAGTACCCACGGGAACCAAGTTGGCCCGTGTTGGCAAACCGGTCTGTTAAATTGACGCACGGTCAGACCGTGGCCGACGTCACCGTGCAAGCGCACCGCGACGCCACGCACAACCCCCAGGGGGTGCCTTGGCACTTCGGTATCTTTGCGTGCTGCCGGCCCCGCTCGTGCGTGTCGGGGTCGCCACCGCCGGCGTCGCCGCGGTCGTCGCACTCGGTCAGGGAACTGCCGTCGCGACGCCGGCCGATCCAGCCGACACATCGGGAACCTCCAGCAGCGGCAATGAATCCGCAGGAACGGCCTCGTCCGCGGCCACCGGCAAGAGCGCGGACCCGGAAGCCGGGCAACCTTCGGTCGCCGCGACCGCCTCGCCCGGAGCGGCGAGCGATGCGGACGCCGCCGACGACCTCGGGTCGGCCACCGATGAACCCACGGCGACCGCCGAGCCGACTACCGAGGACAAATCCGCCGACAAGGCCGATGTGTCAATAGGGTCCACGGCTTCCGCAGATTCCGAGAAGCCCGCTTCGAACGGCGCCGGGCAGGATGGCGAAGCGGTTCAGCACACCGGGCACACGGCCGCGGCCACCCCGTCGGTCGCCGCGGCGCGGCCCACGGACACGACCTCGGCGGCCGCGGACACGACGGACCCGGTTGCCAGCACGCGCACCGTTTCGGTCACCGCGACGACATCGGCGGCCGCACCGGAGGTGGCGGAAATCGTTGCCGTCCACAGTGATACGTCCACCACGTCGGTGGCAACCCTGAGCGCGGCCCCGGCCGCCCCGCGCGTGACCGTCAAGAGCATGGTCACCGATGTCTTGACCTGGATCGGCCTGGCGTCGCTGGCCAACGACCTCCCGATTCCGGACACGCCGGTGTCGGCGATGATCCAGTCGCTGTGGCTCGGGGTGCGGGAAGTCCAGTACTACTTCAACAATCAGCGCCCCACCGCTGCGCCGACCCTGAGTGGGCAAGGCCTGGGCGGGACCATCGCCGGCGACCTGAACGCCACCGACTACGACGACGCCACGCTGACCTACAACGTGGCGTCCGGGCCCAGGCACGGCACCGTGACCGTCGACGCGCAGGGCAACTTCATCTACACCCCCAACACCGCGGTCGCGGTCGGCGGCGGCACCGATACGTTCACCCTCTCCGTTGACGACAACGCCGGCAACCCGGCGCACATCCACGGGTTGCTCGGCCTGCTCGGCCTGGCGGGTCCGGTCACCAAGACCATCACGGTGTCGGTGGACCCGACCGGCGTCGCCGCGACGCAGGGAGCCGGCCTGGCAGCGCTGAACCTGACAGATCTGCAGGCGCGCACTGACCTGTCCGTCGGCAGCAGCGCCGGCGGCGCCGTCACCAACATCGACGGAACGTTCACCAATGCGCTGGTCTTCAATGCCGCCGATGCGGCCGTCGTGCTCAATGCGGCAGCCAAAATGCTCGGTGCGTCAAAGGATTTCGCCAGCCAGGACGCCATCGTCACCCAGACCGCTGCAGCCACCGCCACGGCGGCCGCGGAGACCTTCTACCGGCTCTCCGAGAGCATGGACGGCCTGGCCGTGCTGGGCGGCGATGTGATCCTGGCGGTAGGCCAAAATGGCGCTGTCACAGGACTTTTCAGCCATTACGTTACCCTGCCGGGCGGTGTCGACCTTACTGCGGATGACGTGGTCGACGAGGAGGCCGAGGCGCGGCTCTACGCGAGCACGGCCTATCTGACCGAGACTGCCGCCGCGGCCCCCGACCCGCAGACGCTGGCCGGGTTCATCGCCGGAACGAAGTTCCAGGACGACCTGGTGGTGTATGCGCTGGACTCCAGTGTCGCGCCGGCCCTGGCCTGGCGGGTCAAGGTCATCGTGACCAAACCCCTTGGGGCCGAAACGGATACGGGTGTCGACTCCGGGGCGACGGTGTATCTCTACGCCAACGGGGCCAAGGCGGGTCAGGTCATCGTGCAGGTGGCCAACCTGGAGGCGGTGGCAACCACCGGCACCGCGACCGATGGGCTCGGCAAGCAACGCACCATCACCTATCGGACGACGACCTTCTTTTTCTTCTTCAACAGCTATTCGCTGATCGACGACGTCCGAAACATCACGACGTACCAGACCGACTACTCATGGTTCGGTTTCGGTGGCCCGTCGCTGCCCGGCTCGGTGGTCCAGAAGGGCTCGAGCGGGTGGGACCCCTCGGCGATCTCGGCGTTCGCCAACACCGAGGCCGTCTACGACTTCTACAAGAGCACGCTGGGCCTGACGTCGTTCGACGGCAAGGGTGCCCCCGTGAAGGTCAGCATCAACTACAACCCCACGGCCCTGCTCTTCACCGCGGTGTACAACAACGCGTACTGGGACCCCAGCATCAAACAGTTCGTCATCGGCAACGGCGGAACCCTGGGGAACGCCGAGGATGTGCTCGGCCACGAGTACTCCCACGCGGTCGTCAGCTCCATCCTGGGCGGCTCGGCCCTGAGCACCGGGGAGTCCGGCGCCCTCAACGAGGCGCTGGCCGACATCCTCGGAAACCTGGCCGAGGGCAAGACCGATTCCGGCCGCTGGCTGCTCGGTGAGGATTCGACGTTCCCGGGCGGAGTGGTGCGCAACCTGTCCAACCCGTCCGCGGTGACGACGGCCTACGGCGCGTACCGCACCAACTACGCCAACCGCTACACGGGCACCGGCGACGACGGCGGCGAGCACGTCAACAGCACCATCTTCAGCTACGCGGCCTACAAATTCATGACCGATCCGTCCACCAGCGCGGTCACCCAAGCGCAGTGGGCCGAATTGTTCTACCGCACGATCTACCGGCTCAGCGGGTCGGCCAAATTCGTCGACGCCCGTGCCGCAGTGCTCAGTTCGGCGAGCGCGCTCGGCTTCACCGCCGCGCAGCAGGCGGCCATGTCGGCTGCGTTCGACTCGGTGGGTATCACGGCCAGCACGACGGCCTCGACCATCGCGGTCTGAACATCTCGGGAGATCTCGTCGCCACGGCCCAGGTGGCGGTAGCGGCAGATGACACCCATCGATCCACCGCCCGGGTACTGAGGCCCGGGGTTGACGATGACGGCAACGCGGGCGCCGTCCGATCGGACGACGCCCGCGTGCCACGGTTGGTACGGCTACTCGGTCGAGCTCGAGCTGTCGGAGGGGCTTGCGGACGCGGCGGCGGACGGGGCGTTCCCGTGACCGTCCTTGCCGGCACTACCGTTCGGGCCCAGGATCCCGCCGCGACCGCCCGAGCCGCCCGAGCCCCCGGACGCTTTGTTGGCGGTGGCGGCCGAACCGTTGCCGCCGTCGCCGCCGTTGCCGCCCCAGCCGAGGATGCCGGGTGAGTTGGCGACCTTGGACATACCGCCGTTGCCGCCGTCGCCGCCGCCGGCTTCACCGCCGCTCCCGTTGAGGGCGTCGCCGCCGTCGCCGCCCCGGCCGGCACGGCCGCTGTTGGTGTTGCCGCCGTCGCCTCCGGTTCCGCCGTAGGCGTCGGACCCGTCACCGTTGGTCGACGAGCCCTTGCCGCCCTTGCCGCCGGCGCCCGCGGTACCGAACGGTGCGTCCCCGCCCGTGCCACCGTCGCCACCGACTGCTTCCAACTTCTTGCCCGACGCGGGCTTGGAGTGAACGGTGGCATCGCCGCCCGCGCCGCCGACACCGCCCGTGCCGCCACCGGCGCCGGAGCGTCCGCCGTCACCGCCCGTGCCGCCCGTCGCAGAACCGGCGTTGGAGGTGGCGTCGCCGCCCCTACCGCCGGCGCCGGCGGTATCACCCGCGCCACCTGCGCCACCCTTGGCGCCCTTGGCGTTGTTGACGCTGGCGGTGGCTGAATTCTGGGTGTTGTTGTCCGAGCCGCCCTTGCCGCCGGCGCCGCCCTTGCCGAAGAGCCCGGTCGCTGCGCCGCCAGCACCTCCGGCGACCGCGGCGGTCTTCACCACCTTGCCGTCTGCACCCACCGTGTACTTGGCGTCGACGCCGTTGCCGCCGTCGCCGGCCTGCCCGAACCAGCCGGAGCTGTCGCCGCCCTTGCCGCCGAACGCGCCGTTCCCGCCGTTGCCGCCGAAGATGCCGCCGCTCTCGCCGTTGCACACCGACTTGCAGGTGGGGTTGAGAACCAGGGCGTCGCGGCCGTCGCCGATCAGCCATCCGCCGGGCCCGAACAGGGGCCGGGATGCCGTAGTGGTGACCGCCGCGGCCACGGTAGCCACATGGTCGCCGCCGCCCGTGACCGCATCGCAGCCGGCACTGCCGATGGCGCAGTCCTCCGAGGCCAGCATGACGTCGTACTGGGCCGATGGCGCATCGTTCTTTTCGGTGAGCATGAGCGTGCCGACGCCGGCCATTGCGATGCTGGTGAAGCCCGCCGTGACCCCCGCGGTGAGATAGCTCCGAACCGCCGCCGACCGCGCGTTCTTCATCGAATGACGTCCCATTGTGGTACTCCCAAAGTTCGTGAGTTGGCTGGGGCTCCAGCGCCGTACGCGAAATCTATCAGGTTGTTAGCTGGATGGTCGCAGCAAATTCCTTGGTTCGGGCCAACGCAGGTAGCCGACTACTCGCACGCAGCGGCTGTCCCATCGAACCCGGTTGGTGCCTCACACGGCCGCGACGCCGTCGCCCCAACAGGGGCTTCGCTGAGCGGGCGACGGGAATCGAACCCGCGTAGCTAGTTTGGAAGACTAGGGCTCTACCATTGAGCTACGCCCGCATGCACTGCTTCGAGCCAGCACTGTACGGCCCGTCCGAGATCAAATCCAACTCAGATCGACCGTGTGTCCGCTGACTGACTTGGCTTGATCCTGCCTCTGGGCCGTAGGATGCCGGGGGCTTCGGAACATTCCCGAGCTCGTAGGCATTCGGGGTGTAGCGCAGCTTGGTAGCGCATCCGCTTTGGGAGCGGAAGGCCGCAGGTTCAAATCCTGTCACCCCGACTGAGCAACACCCGTCCATGGATATAGGAGTACCGCAGTGAAGAGCACCGTCGAGCAGCTGAGCCCCACCCGGGTGCGCCTCAATGTCGAGGTTCCCTTCGAGGAGCTCGAACCCGACTTCGACCGTGCGTTCAAGCAGCTGGCCAAGCAGATCCGGCTGCCCGGCTTCCGGCCCGGCAAGGCGCCGCGCAAGCTGCTCGAGGCCCGCGTCGGCCGCGGTGCCGTGCTCGAGCAGGTCGTCAACGACGCGCTGCCCGGCCGCTACAGCCAGGCCGTCAGCGAGACCGACGTCAAGCCGCTGGGCCAGCCCGACATCGACATCACCAAGATCGAGGACGGCCAGGAGTTGGTGTTCACCGCCGAGGTCGACGTCCGCCCCGAGATCACGCTGCCGGACCTGAGCTCGCTGAAGATCAGCGTCGATCCCGTGGTGGTCGAGGACGAGGACGTCGCCAAGGAGCTCGAGACCCTGCGCGCCCGGTTCGGGACGCTCACCGGGGTCGAGCGCCCGGTCGAGAGCGGCGACTTCGTGTCCATCGACCTGTCGGCCACCGTCGACGGCAACGACGTTCCCGAGGCCAAGACCGAGGGCCTGTCGCACGAGGTCGGCTCCGGCCAGCTCATCGACGGCCTGGACGACGCGCTGACCGGCATGAGCTCGGGGGACACCAAGACCTTCACCACCAAGCTGGTCGCCGGTCCGCACGCGGGCCAGGATGCCGAGGTCACTGTGACGGTCGGGTCGGTCAAGGTGCGTGAGCTGCCCGAGGCCGACGACGAGTTCGCCCAGCTGGCCAGTGAGTTCGACACCATCGACGAGCTCAAGGAGAACCTGACCGATCAGGTCAAGCGCTACAAGAGCATTCAGCAGGCCGAGCAGATCCGCGATGCCGCCATCGAGACGCTGCTCGAGCAGACCGAGGTGCCGCTGCCGGAGAAGGTCGTGCAGGCGCAGATCGACGAGACCGTCCACCAGGCCATCCACGGGCTGGACCACAACGAGGACCGCTTCGCCGACGTGCTGAAGGAGCAGGGCAGCTCGCGCGAGGAGTTCGACGCCGACGCCCGCACCAATGCCGAGAAGGCCGTCAAGACCCAGCTGCTGATGGACGCGGTCGCCGACGACCTGGCCATCGAGGTGGGCCAGAACGACATCAGCGACCGGCTGATGCTGATGTCGCGGCAGTACGGCATCGAGCCCCAGCAGCTGATCCAACTGCTGCAGCAGAACAACCAGCTGCCGGCGATGTTCGCCGACGTGCGTCGCGGCCTGGCCGTGGCCGCCGTCGTCGAGGCCGCCACCGTCACCGACACGGACGGCACCGCGATCGACACCACCGAGTTCTTCGGGTCGCCGAGCGATGCCGACGAGCTGGTCTCGGACATCGAGCTGGACACCGAGGTCGCGGAGTCGGCCGACTCCGAGGGCGCGGCCGCCGAGGGTGACGCAGCCGACGACGAGTGAGCTGTGAGCGAAAGCGCATGTCTAGCGCGTGCGCGTCGCTGAGCGTTGGTTAGTGTCGGTGGCAACACACACGAGAAAGCAGGTACCCCGTCGTGGCTGAAATGCGTTCCGGGTCCATGGGCCTGAACCTCACCGACTCGGTCTACGAGCGGTTGCTGGCCGAGCGGATCATCTTCCTGGGTACCCAGGTCGACGACGACATCGCCAATCGGCTGTGCGCGCAGATCCTCCTGCTGGCGGCCGAGGATCCCACCAAGGACATCAACCTGTACATCAACTCGCCGGGCGGCTCGGTCAGCGCCGGCATGGCCATCTACGACACCATGGTGCTCGCCCCGTGCGATGTCGCCACGTACGCGATGGGGATGGCCGCGTCGATGGGTGAGTTCCTGCTCGCCGCCGGCACCAAGGGTAAGCGGTTCGCCCTGCCGCACGCGCGGATCATGATGCATCAGCCGTCGGCCGGCATCGGCGGCAGCGCGGCCGACATCGCGATCCAGGCCGAGCAGTACGCCCTGACCAAGAAGGAGATGAACCGGCTCAACGCCGAGTTCACCGGTCAGACCTTGGAGCGCATCGAGGCGGACGCCGACCGGGACCGGTGGTTCACCGCGCCCGAAGCTCTCGAATACGGCTTCGTCGACCACATCATCACCCGCGCCCACCTCAACGGGAGTGCCTCATGAGCAGCCAGCCCAACGCGCGTTACATCCTGCCGTCGTTCATCGAGCACTCGAGCTTCGGTGTCAAGGAGTCCAACCCGTACAACAAGCTGTTCGAGGAGCGCATCATCTTCCTCGGCGTGCAGGTGGACGACGCCTCGGCCAACGACATCATGGCGCAGCTGCTGGTGCTCGAGTCGCTGGATCCCGACCGCGACATCACCATGTACATCAACTCGCCGGGTGGTTCGTTCACCTCGCTGATGGCGATCTACGACACCATGCAGTACGTCCGTGCCGACATCCAGACCGTGTGCCTCGGCCAGGCCGCATCGGCCGCCGCGGTGCTGCTGGCCGCGGGAACGCCTGGCAAGCGGATGGCGTTGCCCAACGCGCGCGTGCTGATCCACCAGCCGGCCGTCGGCGGTGCGATCCAGGGCCAGGTCTCCGATCTCGAGATCCAGGCCGCCGAGATCGAGCGCATGCGCACGCTGATGGACAGCACCCTGGCCCGCCACACCGGCAAGGATGCCGCGATCATCCGCAAGGACACCGATCGCGACAAGATCCTGACGGCCGAGGAAGCCAAGGACTACGGCATCATCGACACGGTCCTCGAGTACCGGAAGCTCTCGGCCCAGCGGGTCTGACCGTCGTTGATCTTCCAGCCCTGAACGTCCTACCCTGACCTGATGAGGTAGTCCGGTCCAGGTTTCGGGGTGGGGAAGTCGGATGACGTCAGCGGTGCCGTCTGTTTGCCGATCCTGTGGTGCTGCGCCCCAGGGCGGTGCCCGATTCTGCGGTGCGTGTGGTGTCGCGCTGACGGACACCGTCGAGGCGGCCAAATACCGTCAGGTGACGGTGCTGTTCGCCGACGTGGTCCGGTCGATGGACATTGCGGCGGCCCTGGATCCCGAGCGCTACCGCGAGGTGATGACCGACCTGGTCGGCCGCGCGGCGGCTGTCGCGCGGCGCTACGGCGGGACGGTGGAGTTCACCGGCGACGGAGTAATGGCGTTCTTCGGTGCGCCAATTGCCTTGGAGGACCACGCTTTTCGCGGTTGCCTCGCCGGTCTGGCCATCCAGGCCGAGGCCCGGATCGTAGCGTCCGAGGTGGCGCGACGCGACGGTGTCGAACTTCTGGTGCGGGTCGGCCTGAACTCGGGCCGGGTGATCGCCGGCGAGATCGGTTCGGGGTCGCAGGGTTACCGCGTGACCGGGCCGGCGGTCGGGCTGGCGCAGCGCATGGAATCGGCAGCGCCCGCTGACGAGGTGATGCTCTCGGAATCCACCGCGCGACTCGTCGAGCATGCCGTGGTGCTGGCCCCGCCGGAGTTCGTCCGGATCAAGGGCTCGGAGCAGCCCGTCGCGGCGCGCAGGCTGGTGGACATCGGCCAACGTGACGGCCTGGTCGGGCGGACGGATGCGCGGTTGGTGGGCAGACGCTGGGAACTGGCCGCGCTGGACGCCCTCGTCGACCGGGCGATCGGCGGACGTGGCGGTGTGGTGCAGGTGGTGGGGTCTCCGGGGGTCGGGAAGAGTCGGGTGGCCCGAGAGGTCGCGGCGCTGGCGGCCCGCCGCGGGGTCGACGTCGTATGGGTCTTCTGCGAGTCGCACGCCCGCGACGTCCCGTTCCAGGTGGTCACCCGCCTGTTGCGGGCGACCGTCGGGGTGGCGGAACTGGACGGGGACGCGGCGCGCGCTCGGGTGCGGGCCGCCATGGCGCCGGACGCCGACCCGCAGGATCTGCTCCTGCTCGACGATCTGCTCGGTATCGCCGATCCCGCGGTGGTGCCCCCGGTGATCGATTCGGATGCGCGGCGGCGCCGGTTGACCGCACTCATCACCGCCGCGACGCTGGCGCGGACCAGACCGATGGTCGTCATCGTCGAAGACGCCCATTGGATCGATGCGGTCAGCGAGTCGATGATCGCCGACTTCCTGACCGTCATCTCGCGCACGCCGTCGATGGTGTTGGTAACGGCTCGCCCCGAATATCGGGGGGCGTTGACCGAGGTGGCTGGTGGGCAGTCAATTGTACTTGTGCCCCTTGGCGATTCGGATGTCGAGGCGTTGCTCGGCGAGCTGATGGGTTCGGATCCATCCGTCGGTGAGCTGGCGGCGACCATCGTAGAACGCGCCGCCGGGAACCCGTTCTTCACCGAGGAGATGGTGCGCGAGTTGGCCCAGCGCGGGGTGCTGGCGGGGGAGCGCGGTGAGTTCGTCTGCCTGACCAGTGCGGCCGACGTCGAGGTGCCGGCCACCGTGCACGCGGCCATCGCAGCGCGCATCGACCGGCTGACCGGCCCGGCGAAGCATGCGCTGGATGCCGCGTCGGTGATCGGCATCCGGTTCCGGGGCGAGCTGCTCGCGGCGCTGGGGGTTGACGCGGCGGTTGACGAGTTGATCGACGCCGAATTGATCGAACAGGTCCGCTTCACGCCGACGGCCGAGTACGCCTTCTGCCACCCGCTGATCGCTGCGGTCGCCTACGAATCCCAGCTGAAGCACGATCGCGCCGAATGGCACCGGCGGCTGGCCGCGGTGATCCAGGAGCGGCAGCCCGGCGCGCGGGACGAGAATGCGATCCTCATCGGCGAACACCTCTATGCCGCGGGTCAGCTGGCCGACGCCCACAGCTGGTACATGCGCGGGGCCGCCTGGTCGTTGTTCCGCGACATCGACGCCGCCCGGACCAGCTGGCAGCGCGCCCGCCGGATCGCCGACGAACTACCGGACGCCGACTCCGACCCCGTCGTCATATCGATGCGCCTCGCGCCGCGCACGATGCTCTGTGCCACCCATGCCCTGGACAGGACGAAATACGAATCCACGGGGTTGTTCGCGGAACTGCAGACCCTGTGCGAAGCCGCCGGGGACAAGGTGTCCCTCGCCATCGGCATGGTCGGCCAGGCCGTCGATCTCCTCTATGACGGGCGGGTCCACGAGGCCGCGCGGCTGGCGGCCGAACACATGTAACTGATGGAGTCGACCGGCAATCCGGACCCGATGATGGCGATGTCGACCCAGTACTGCGCCACCTGGTTCGAAGCCGGCGACTTCGACAACATGTTGCGGTGGTCGCAGCGCGTGATCGACCTGGCCGACGGTGACCCGGTCAAGGGCGCCGGGTACGGCAACGGTTCCCCGCTGGCGTTGGCACTGGTGTGGCGGGGCATGGCGCGCTACTGGCTGGGCCTGCCCGGTTGGCGACAGGACATCGAAGAAGCCGTGGCGCTGGCCGGCCACCGCGACCCGATCATCCTGAGCACCGTCCGGCTCTGGAGCTACGGCTTCGCGATCTACTACGGAGTCATCCGCCCCGATGATTCCGCGGTCGATCTGATGGAGGACGCCCTGCGTATCACCGAGGCGGCCGGCAATGACGCGGCGGTGAGCCTGGTTCAGTTCGGCCTGGGTGCCGTGCTGCTGAGCCGGGACGCCCTCGCCGACCGCCTGCGTGGCATCGAAGTCCTGGGGCGCGCTCGCCAGGTGTGGATCCGGCGGCAGGTGGCGTTGCAGGACCTTCCGGTCATCGACCTGTGGGTGGCCCGCGAGAATGCCCGCTCCGGCGAACGTGATGCCGCGGTCCCGGTGATGCGCCGGATCGTCGACGAACTGCATGAGTCCGAACGGCTCGGATACGGCGTCTGGGCCACCGGCGTGCTGGTGGAGACGCTGCTCGAGCGTGACGGGGTGGGCGATGTGGCGGAGGCCGAGCGGGCGATCGACCGGTTGGTCCGGCTGCGCAGCGAGGTGGTCTCGTCGGTCCGCGAGATCACCTTGTTGCGACTGCGCACACTGCTCGCCCGGACCCGTGGCGACGACATGGTCTTCCGGGATCTGGCGGGGCATTACCGCGCGTTGGCGGAGTCGCTCGGCTTCGAGGGGCATATCGCCTGGGCCGGGGCACTCGCCAGTGGTAGCACCATCAAAATGCAGTAGTTGACTACTGCGGTCGTCCCCCCATTCGTCGGCCAGGCTCCCCACTGACGCATCGGACCAAGGGGGCAGTGATGAAGCGACATTCGGCAGCGGGGTTCGTCGGTCGGGTTGGGGGGTTGGCGGTGGCGCTCGGTGTGGGTGCTGTGGTTTCGCTGGGCGCACCGACGGCGTGGGCCGACGAGACGACGGTGGATGGCACATCGGGGTCCTCCGCGCCGGCGGCAGACGAGCAGGGCCCGGCCGACTCGCCTGCGAAAGATCCTGCCGAGCGGACGGACACACCCAAGGACGATTCGGGCACCGACGTAGGCGAGGACAACCCGGCATCGACGCAGTCCGATGAGCCGTCCGCCGGCGCCGAGGAGTCGGCGCCGGAACCGGTTGCCGCGCAGTCCCCTGACGGCAATGACCGAAAAGGGGCCAAACACCGGGCGCCCCTGAAGGCCGCGGCACCCTCGGAGGATCCCGCACCGGTGAAGACCGCGCCCGCCGGGTCCGAGCCGGGCGGCCGGCTGCCGGATGTCGTGGCCGGCCGGGCGGTGTCGGCGCACCCAGAGGTCGAGGTGGCGGCGGTTCATGTCGCGCCGCAGCCATCACCCACGGCGTCCGTTGTCGTGGCGCCGGTGGCCACGCCGGACACCGTCGTCGATCCAGCGGCGCCGGCCATCACGTCGATGGTGGTGGCCTCGAAGGCCGCCTCGACATTGCAAGGGGCCCAGGGCTCTCTCGACGATGACCTCGGGTCGCTCGCGACCCCCATGGTCATGGTGATGGCCGCTGCCGCGAGGCGTGAAGTCGGCGCCACCGACACCGGGGACGCCAACACCGCCACCGGGCAGACCACTGCCCAGCCCTACGCTGCCACCCTGGCTGCCGCCGCACCGACCAATCAGGCCCCGGTGATCACCGCGGCCACGGCCAATGCCCCCGGCTTCTTCTTCGGATGGGTCGGCGGCAAGGTCACCGCCACCGACGCGGAGAAGGACTGGCTGACCTACGCGGCAACGACCACGACGAAGGGCACCGTCAGCGTCAACGCGTTCACCGGAGACTTCACCTACGCCCCGACCGCGGCGGCCCGGCATGCCGCCGCAGCGGATGCCGCGACCGACGCCGACAAACACGACGTGGTGACGGCGACCGTCACCGATGGCAAAGGCGGTGTCGCCTCCCAGCCGGTCACGGTGTCGATCCGTCCGGCCAACAACGCCCCGACCGTCGGGTTCTTCGGGCTGTTCGGGGTCCGCGTCGATAGCCCCAACGCCAGCACCGGAGTGGTGACCGGCAAGGTCATGGCCATCGATGCCGACAAGGACACCCTGAAGTACTCGGCTGCGAACACGGCGAAGGGGACTGTCGTCGTCGACGCCAGCGGTGGGTTCACCTACACCCCGACCACCGCAGCACGGCTCGCTGCCGGAGCGACGGGAGCGCCCTGGTCGGCGCTGTCGGACACGTTCGCCGTGACCATCAACGACGGCCACGGCGGCAGCACCATCCAGGCGGTCAACGTCCCGATCGCGCCTCTCGTCAAACCGACCGGTGTCGTCGACCGCGGGACCGCCCAGCTTCCCTCGGGCGACCATGTTCTGGTCGGGAACGGGGCGCGCGCACTCATCGTCAACTACGCGGCCAGTGGGACCGCCGAAAGTCCGGCCGTCGATGTATCACTGGTCAGAACGGCCGACGGCACCCGGGTGGGTGCCACCGTCACCCTCGCGGGGTATGAGAAGAGCACGCCCGTGCTGACCGCCGACGGCACCCGCGCGGTCGTCACCACCTACACCTCCACCGGGGCGGGCGATACGACCGGGATCGCCGTGATCGATACCACGAGCGGCGCACAGATCGGAACGACACTCACTCTCGACCGGTACGTATCGGGTGTCTTCAGCTTCGGTTCGAACGCTCTGATCGTCGGTCCGAACAGCGACGGCTCCGAGACGCAGTTCGCAGTGTTCGACACCAAGACATCGACCCAGGTCGGACCCACCCGAACTCTCAGCGGGGCGTGGGGTTCGCCGATATTCAACGCGGATTACACGCGAGCGGTGTTCGCCACGTACACCGATGTGGCGGTGCTCGATACGGCCACCCTCACCCAGGTCGGCAGCACCATCACCTTGCCCGGTGTGTCGAACTGGAGGTTGATGAGCGCCGACACGAAGCGCTTTCTGGTCCTCAGCGCCGTCAATGACACGGTCGCGAACTCCTCCTCCACTGTGGTGACCATCGTGGATACGGCGACCGGCAACCAGGTCGCGGCGCCACTGACCCTCGTGGGTGCTTCGGTGACCCCCGTGCTGACCGCCGACTCCAGTCGCGCCGTGATCACCACCGGCGAAACGCACGACGGCGGCTATTCGCTGATCAATGCCCAGGTGACGGTTGTCGATCTGAACAGTGCAGCCCAGGTGGGCACCACTGTGACCATTCCTGGTGATCCCAATTACCCAGCAACACTGCTGAGCTCCGATGGGACCGGTGCGTTGATCTCGACCGCCACGGGTTCCGCCGCGATCATCGACACCAAGACCGGCAGCCAGATCGGCGGCACCTTCACCATCTCCGGCCGGCCCGATTCCTTCGAGTTCGTCAATGCCGCTCATACCCGCGCGGTGATCGGAGCCCGGCTGGATGGCTCGTCCCCGTTCGACCGCACGTTCCGGGCGACGGTCATCGACACCACCACCGGCGCACAGATCGGCTCCGGCGTCACGGTCCCCGGCGACGACTACGGGACGGTGCGGCTGAGCGCCGACGGCACCCATGCCTTGATCGTCGTTCCGGATATTCCCCCGATCACCGATCTGTGGAGTCTGCTCACCGCTCAGACGTACACCAGCGTGGCGGTGATCGACACCACGACCGGCAGGCAGACCGGCAGTACCCTGAGGTTGACCGGGGCGCCCACCGGCCCCGCTCCGTACTACATCCGGCTGCTGAGCCCAGGCAACACCCGCTTCCTGGTCATCACCAATCGGTGGAACCAACTCGCCTACTCCGGCTCGGTCTTGATCTCGGTGATCGACGGCACCACGGGTGTTCAGTCCGGTTCCACGGTGACGATCCCGGGCAAACTGACGGACGACCCGGTGTTCAATGCCGACGGCACCCAATTCGTGTTGTTGCACTCTGTTCCACAACGCTTCGGCACGGCGCCCGTTCTCATCTCGACCGTGTGGATCGTGTGATCGCACACGACCACACGCGTGGTGGCCGGCTGTTGATACCGGCTATGTGCTCGCCTCGATCGATGGCAGCGTCGACGGTTCGCACCGCCGGGAGGGGCTTCCGAACAACGCCGACGACACACTCGGGCCACAGCTGCGCGTCGTGCAGGCCGTTGACGGGCTCAGGGGCTATGTTTTGGCGACAGCCGAATACCACGGACGCTATTCCCCTTATCGCTCGCCCGTTCGCGCAGTAAGCAGGTAGCGTCGAGAAGAGCAACTTCGAATATCAACCAAGCACACCAGCAGCCCGGTCGGCGCACCGGCACCAGGGAAGTAGGGATCTCACCACCATGGCGCGTATCGGAGACGGCGGTGACCTGCTGAAATGCTCGTTCTGTGGCAAGAGTCAGAAGCAGGTCAAGAAACTCATCGCGGGCCCCGGCGTGTACATCTGCGACGAATGCATCGACCTGTGCAACGAGATCATCGAAGAGGAGCTCGCCGACGCCGACGACGTCAAGCTCGACGAGCTGCCCAAGCCGGCCGAGATCCGCGAGTTCCTGGAGAGCTACGTCATCGGTCAGGACACCGCCAAGCGCACCCTGGCCGTCGCCGTCTACAACCATTACAAGCGCATCCAGGCCGGCGAAAAGGGCCGGGAATCACGCTCGGCGGAGCCGGTGGAACTGGCCAAGTCCAACATCCTGATGCTGGGCCCGACCGGCTGCGGCAAGACCTACCTGGCCCAGACGCTCGCCAAGATGCTCAATGTCCCGTTCGCCATCGCAGACGCCACCGCCCTCACCGAAGCTGGCTATGTCGGTGAAGACGTCGAGAACATTCTGCTCAAGCTGATCCAGGCCGCCGACTATGACGTCAAGCGCGCCGAGACCGGCATCATCTACATCGACGAGGTCGACAAGATCGCCCGCAAGAGCGAGAACCCGTCGATCACCCGCGACGTCTCCGGTGAAGGTGTGCAGCAGGCGCTGCTGAAGATCCTGGAGGGCACGCAGGCGTCGGTGCCGCCGCAGGGTGGCCGCAAGCATCCGCATCAGGAGTTCATCCAGATCGACACCACCAACGTGCTGTTCATCGTTGCGGGTGCGTTCGCCGGGCTGGAGAAGATCGTCTCGGACCGGATCGGCAAGCGTGGTCTGGGCTTCGGCGCCGAGGTGCATTCGAAGGCCGACATCGACACCGCCGATCACTTCGCGGAGGTCATGCCGGAGGACCTGATCAAGTTCGGGCTGATCCCGGAGTTCATCGGCCGCCTGCCGGTCGTGGCGTCGGTGACCAACCTGGACAAGGAATCGCTGGTGCAGATCCTGTCCACGCCGAAGAACGCTCTGGTGAAGCAGTACACCCGGCTGTTCGAGATGGATGGTGTGGAACTGGAGTTCACCGACGACGCGCTCGAGGCCATCGCCGATCAGGCCATCCACCGCGGCACCGGGGCCCGCGGGCTGCGCGCCATCATGGAGGAAGTCCTGCTGCCGGTGATGTACGACATCCCCAGCCGCGACGATGTCGCCAAGGTGGTCGTCACCAAGGAGACCGTGCAGGACAACGTGCTGCCGACGATCGTTCCGCGCAAGCCGTCGCGGTCCGAGCGTAGGGACAAGAGCGCGTAGCCCTCGTCGAGCGCCGAGCCTGCAGTCAGATCGCAACGCCGGTCGGATCTTCGCTCGACGCGCTGGCTCGGCGGGGGGTTATTGCTTGACCCGGTCCCCCCGGCTGTAGATATTCATCGAGTCCCCGCGCAGGAAGCCGACCAGCGTCAGCCCGGACTGCGTGGCCAGATCCACCGCGAGTGACGACGGCGCCGACACCGCCGCCATGATCGGGATGCCGGCCATCACGGCCTTCTGGGTCAGTTCGAACGACGCCCGCCCGCTGACCATCAGCACCGAACCCGACAGCGGGATCCGGCCGCGCTCCAGCGCCCAGCCGATGACCTTGTCCACGGCGTTGTGCCGGCCGATGTCCTCCCGCGCGGCCATGAGCTCGCCGTCGGCGGTGAACAGACCCGCGGCGTGCAGACCTCCGGTGCTGGCGAACACCTTCTGCGCCTCGCGCAAGAGCGCGGGCAGCGTCACCAGGGTGTCGGCCGGGACGACCGTCGGGTCGTCACCGGGACAGTACCGGCTGATGGTCGTCACGGCATCCAGCGATGCCTTCCCGCAGATTCCGCACGACGACGTGGTGTAGAAATTGCGTCGCACATCCACGGCGGGCATCAGCACCCCGGGCGCCAGGGTCACATCGAGCACGTTGTAGGTGTTGAGGCCGTCCGCGCCGTCGCCGGAACAATAGCGCGCGGCGGCCACGTCGTCCCGGCCGCCGATCACTCCCTCGGTCAGCAGGAAGCCCTGGGCCAGTTCGACATCGGCGCCCGGCGTGCGCATGGTGACGGTCAGCGGGGTGCCGTTGAGCCGGATCTCGAGGGGTTCCTCGACGGCCAGCGTCTCGGCCCGCTTGGTGGCGGTGTCCGCGGTCAGGCGCGTTGCCCGCCGCCGTGCGGTCACCCGGCCCATGCGGGTTCCAATCTGATCACCACCGCTTTGGACACCGGGGTGTTCGATCTGTCCGCGGTGTGGTCCAGTGGGATCAGCGGGTTGGTCTCGGGGTAGTAGGCCGCCGCGTTGCCGGCCGGTGTCGAATACGGCACCACCTGAAAGTCTTTCGCGCGCCGCTCTTCGACGTGACCGTCGGCGCCGGGGAACTCGGAGACCAGGTCCACCCGATCGCCGGCCGCCAGTCCCAGAGCACTGATGTCGTTGGGGTTGACGAACACCACCCGCCGGCCGCCCTTGACGCCGCGGTAGCGGTCGTCGAGGCCGTAGATGGTGGTGTTGTACTGATCGTGGCTGCGCAGCGTCTGCAGCACCAGCCGGCCCGGTGGCACCGGGACCCAGCTCAGTGGTTCGACGGAGAAGTTGGCCCGGCCGGTGTGGGTGGGGAACTCGCGCGCGTCACGCGGCGGGTGGGGCAGCTGGAATCCGTCGGGTTGGCGGATTCGGCGGTTGTAGTCGGCGCAGCCCGGCACCACGTCGGCGATGGCGTCGCGGATCGCGTCGTAGTCGGCGCAGAACCGCTCCCACGGCACCGGGTGAGCACTGCCGAGCACCTGCCGGGCCAGCTGGCACACGATGGCGACCTCGCTGCGCAGCTGATCGCTCGGAGGGTGCAGCCGGCCGCGCGACAGGTGCACCATCGACATCGAATCCTCAACCGAGACAAGCTGTTTACCGCCTGCCTGGATGTCCCGGTCGGTGCGGCCCAAAGTTGGCAGGATGAGCGCGGTGCGGCCGTGCACCAGATGGCTGCGGTTGAGTTTGGTGGAGATCTGCACCGTCAACGCACAACTGCGCAATGCGGCCTCGGTCACCTCGGTGTCGGGGGTCGCCGAGACGAAGTTGCCACCCATGCCGACGAACACCGACGCCCGGCCGTCGCGCATCGCGCGGATCGCGTCGACCGTGTCGTAGCCGTGCTTGCGGGGTGTCCGGATGCCGAAGCGGGAGTCGAGGGCCGCATGGAACCGCTCGGGCATCTTCTCCCAGATGCCCATGGTGCGGTCGCCCTGGACGTTGGAGTGTCCGCGGACCGGGCAGACCCCGGCGCCCGGCTTGCCGATCATGCCGCGCATCAGCAGCAGGTTGGTCGCTTCGCCGATGGTGGCCACGGCGTGGCGGTGCTGGGTCAGGCCCATCGCCCAGCAGATCACCGTGCGCTGCGACGCGCTCAGCATGTCCGCCACCCGGCCCAGCTGTTCGCGGGTGATGCCCGTGGCCGCCACGACGGCGTCGAGATCGACTGCGCGCGTTTGCTTCTGGTATTCGTCGAACCCGGCGCAGTGCGCGTCGATGAAGGCACGGTCGAGCACCGTGCCCGGCGCTGAGTCGTCGGCCTCGAGCAACAGGCGGCCCAGTCCGGCGAACAGTGCCATGTCGCCGCCGATGCGGATCTGCACGAACTCGTCGGCGATCGGCACGCCGTGGCCGACCAGGCCGTGCACCTTCTGCGGGTCCTTGAACCGGATCAGTCCGGCCTCGGGCAGGGGATTGATGGCAATGATCTTGGCGCCGTTGGCCTTTGCCTTCTCCAGCACCGACAGCATTCGGGGGTGGTTGGTGCCGGGGTTCTGCCCGGCGATGACGATGCAGTCGGCGTGCTCGAGATCGAGCACCGTCACCGAGCCCTTGCCGATGCCGATCGACTCCGTCAGCGCCGTGCCCGAGGATTCATGACACATGTTCGAGCAGTCCGGCAGGTTGTTGGTCCCGTAGCTGCGGACGAACAACTGATACAGGAACGCGGCCTCGTTGCTGGTGCGTCCGGAGGTGTAGAAGCACGCCTCGTCGGGGGAGGCCAGCTCGCGCAGATGTTCGGCGATCAGATCGTAGGCGCGGTCCCAGTCGATGGGGCGGTAGTGCGTATCGCCCGCTTCGAGCACCATCGGGTGGGTCAGCCGGCCCTGCTGGGACAGCCAGTACTCGGGCTTGTCGGCGAGTTCGGCCACCGAGTGGCGGGCGAAGAACTCCGGCGTCACGGTGCGTTTGGTCGCCTCCTCGGCGACCGCCTTCGCGCCGTTCTCGCAGAACTCCGCCAGCTTGCGGCCACCGTGCTCCTCGGGCCACGCGCAGCCCGGGCAGTCGAAGCCGTGCCGCTGGTTCAGCCGGGACAATGCCGCCGCGGTGCGCGCCGGGCCCATCTCGGTGACACCGCGCTGCAACGCGACCATGACGGCGGTGACGCCGGCGGCCTCGTGTTCGGCGCCCGTAATGGCCACGGCATGCTCGTCGAAATCGGCGTCGATGTCCTGCTCGGGGTGGCGGCGACGGCCCATGTGATCAAGGGTATGCCCCGATCCCGGGCCTGAAGCACCACGGTAGCCTTAGACAAGCTAAGATCTTCTCCATGAAGCGATCGTTGTCCGCGCTGACTGCCGCCCTGGCGCTATCCGTTATCGCGCCCGCCACCGCGCACGCCGACGTCGACACCGACTTCCAGAACACGCTGCACACCTTCGGTATCTACGGACAGCGTGACTTCAACGCGTGGATCGGCAAGCTGACCTGTGAACGTCTGAACCGCGGGGTCGACCACGACGCCTACGCGTCGCAGCATTTCGTCGCCAACCAGCTCGACCGGCATTCGACCGAGGCGCAGACCTGGCAGTTCCTCGGCCTGGCGATCGCCACCTACTGCCCGGACCAGCTTCCGGTCCTGCAACGCGCATCCGTTAATTCCGGGTCCGCCGAGATTCCCAGCTAGGAGTACCAACATGGTCCGTAAGCGCTTGAGGATGACGATCGCCGCCGTGGCCGTTGGCGCCAGTGTGCTGGCCGTCCCCGGGGTCGCCTCTGCCGATGCGACCGATGACTACCCGATCCCGAACCGGATCCTCAAGACGCCGTGCACCGCACAGCAGATCATGCTGGCCGCCCGCGACGTGGAGCCCATCTACTTCGAGCGCTACATGACCGACTACAAGAACAAGCCCGCCGACGTCCAGCAGGGCGCGCGGGACCGCATCAACTGGTTCTTCTCGCTGGACTACGCCGGCCGCCGGCAGTACTCCGAGAACACCGCGACCAATGCGTTCTTCGAGTCGATGGCCTGGAAGTGGCCGAACTGGGCGAAGCTGTTCTTCAACAACAAGGGCGTCGCCGCGCACACCACCGACGTCTGCCAGAACTACCCGGACGACCAGAACATCTGGAACTGGTAGTTCTCGGGCCTTCTATGCCAGCCCAGCTGGCGTGGCCGGCATCGAGTCAGCGATTCTGCGACGAGATGCGAGTAGCGGTAGCCGAGGCTGCTGACTCGATGAGCCGGGTCAGCTCGATGAGGTGGTCTCGGGCTCCGGCACGGCCGGCCGCGCGGCGTGCGTGCTGACCCGCTGCGGCCACCAGAACCAGCGGCCCAGCAGCGCAGCGATCGACGGCGTCATGAACGACCGGATGACCAAGGTGTCGAACAGCAGGCCGATCGCGATCGTGGTGCCCACCTGTGCGATGACCCGCAGATCACTGATCGCCATGGTGGCCATGGTGAACGCGAACACCAGGCCCGCTGACGTCACCACCGAGCCCGACCCACCCATCGCCCGGATAATGCCCGTCTTGAGCCCGGCGTGGATCTCCTCCTTGAACCGGGCCACCAACAGCAGGTTGTAGTCGGATCCGACCGCCAGCAGGATGATCACCGACATCGCCAGCACCATCCAGTGCAGCGGATGGCCCAGCAGGTGCTGCCACAGCAGCACCGACAGACCGAACGACGTCCCCAGTGACAGGACCACCGTGCCCACGATCACCGCCGAGGCGATCACTGCCCGGGTGATGATCAGCATGATGACGAAAATCAGTGCCAGGGCCGCGATTCCGGCGATCAGCAGGTCCCAGTTCGAGCCCTCTTGCATGTCCTTGAAGGTGGCCGCGGTGCCGCCGAGGTAGATCTTGCCGCCCTCGAGCGGCGTGCCCTTCATGGCGTCCTTGGCCGCATGCAGGATCGGCTCGATCAGCGCGACGCCCTCGGGTGACATCGGGTCGCCCTCGTGGCTGATGATGAACCGCACGGCCTTGCCGTCCGGCGACAGGAACTGCTTCATGCCGTTCTTGAACTCAGGGTTCTCGAACGCCTCGGGCGGCAGGTAGAACGAGTCGTCGTTCTTCGCCGCGTCGAACGCCTCGCCCATCGCAGATGAATTGTCCTGCATGGCTTTCAACTGCTGCTGCATGCCGTTCTGCGTCTGGTACATCGTCAGCATCATGGTCTTCATGGTCTTCATGGTGTCGACCATCTGAGGCATGAGCTTGACCATCTGCGGCATCAGGGTGTCCAAGCGCTCCATGTCCGGGAGTAGCTGCTGGATGTCGTCGGTCATGGTGTCGATGCCGTCGAGGGTGTCGAAGATCGACCGGATCGCCCAGCAGGCCGGGATGTCGAAGCAGTGCGGTTCCCAGTAGAAGTAGTTGCGCATCGGCCGGAAGAAATCGTCGAAATCAGCGATGTGGTCCCGTAATTCGGCGATGTCGAGCGTCATACTCTTCATCTTGGTGACCATGCTGTGCGTGGTGGCGGCCATCTCCTCGGTGATGGCGTTCATCTTGTTCATCGTGTCGATGGTGGCCTGCATCCGAGCTGCCTGGTCGAGCATGCTGGCCATCGAGTTGTCCATGTACTTCTGGTTCATCTGCTGGGTAACACCCTGCATGCTGATCTGGAAGGGGATCGAGGTGTGCTCGATCGGCGTCCCCAGCGGCCGGGTGATGGCCTGCACCCGGGACACCCCGGGCACCCGGAAGATGGATTTGGCGATCTTGTCGATGACGAGGAAGTCGGCCGGGTTGCGCATGTCGTGATCGGTCTCGATCATCAGCAACTCGGGGTTGAGCCGCGCCGACGAGAAGTGCCGGTCCGCCGCGGCGTAGCCGACGTTGGCCGGGATGTCGTCGGGCAGATAGTGCCGTTCGTTGTAGTCGGTCCGGTAGCCCGGAATGGCCAGGAGTCCCACAAGGGCTAGGGCGATGGTGGCGACCAGGATCGGGCCGGGCCAGCGCACCACGACGGTGCCGACGCGCCGCCAGCCTCGGGTGCGCATCTTCCGTTTCGGGTCCAGTGCACCGAGCTTGCTGGCGACGGTGACGACGGCTGGACCGAGGGTCAGCGCTGCGACGATGATGACGAGCATGCCGATGGCCATCGGGATGCCGAGGGTCTGGAAGTACGGCAGCCGGGTGAAGTGCAGACAGAAGGTGGCGCCGGCGATGGTCAGGCCCGAGCCGAGCACGACGTGCGCGGTGCCGTGGAACATCGTGTAGTAGGCCGAGTTGCGATCCTCGCCGTGTTCACGGGCTTCCTGGTACCGGCCGAACAGGAAGATGACGTAGTCCGTCGAGGCCGCGATCGCGACCATCGTGAGCAGGTTCACCGCGAAGGTCGACAGGCCGATGATCTCGAAGTGCGCCAGCGCGGCGACGACGCCGCGGGCCACGGCGAGCTCGATGCCCACCATGGCGATGGCCAGGAGTGTGGTGACGATGGACCGGTAGATCAGCAGCAGCATCAGCATGATGACGCCGAACGTGATTGCGGTGATGAGCTTCAGACTGCGGTCACCGGCGATGTGCATATCGGCCTGCAACGCGGCCGGGCCCGTGACGTAGGCCTTCACACCGGGCGGTGCCGGAACGTCGGCGACGATCTTCTGCGCGGCCTCGACCGATTCGTTGGCGAGCGACTCGCCCTGGTTGCCGCTCAGATACACCTGGACGTAGGCGGCCTTGCCGTCGTTGCTCTGGGAGCCGGCCGCGGTGAGCGGATCGCTCCAGAAATCCTGAACGTGCTCAACGTGTTTGGTGTCGGCGAGCAGCTTCCTGACGATCTGGCCGTAGTACTGGTGCGCCTCGTCGCCCAGGGGCTGATCGCCCTCCAGGACGATCATGACCGAGCTGTCGGAGTGGAACTCGTCGAAGACGTGGCCGATGCGTTTCATCGCGACCACCGACGGTGCATCCTGCGGGCTCTGCGAGACGGTGCGCTGCTGGCCGACGACCTCGAGCTGGGGGATCGTCACGTTGAGCACCACGGTGAGGGCGATCCAGCCCAGGATGATCGGGATCGCCAGGTGACGGATCCAGCGCGGGATGCCTTCGCCGCGCCGATGCCCAACCGGTTCGAGGACTGCTGCGGAAGGCGCCGAGCCGGCGTCGCCGGCGTTGGTCATGCGTTCTTCACCAGACAGAAGGTCTGGGCGTTCACACCGGAGGTGCTGTTCTCGTTCTTGACCACGTCGTCGACAGTGATCCGACAGCTGATGGTGTCGCCGTCACCCTGCGCGACGATGTTGGGCATGACGCCGGGTGCGGTGGTCGACAGCGTCAGCGACCAGGGCAGGGTGGCGCCGTCGACGCGTTGCGGCTTGGCGTCCAGATCCAGGTAGTTGATGTCGGCGGTGGCGCCGGGAACGCCGAAGATCTCGTACGTGACGACCTTGGGGTTGAACGGCTTGACGTCATCGTTGGCCGCGTAGGTGGTGCCCGAGTTGAAATCGTGGCCGAAATACCCCCGGACGCGGACCACCAGGAACGACGCGACGCCGAACACGACGAGGATGACGAGCGGAATCCAGAGCTTCTTCAAGACTTTGAACATCGCACTCTCCGCACCGTTGGTTCTGTGACTCCGTCTCGCACAGCCGTGCAATCAGCCGACTCCAGCAGATAGATTAGACCATATAACAGAGTTGCGTGACGCCGCGCCCTCCCTGCCGGTAGTCCAGCCTCGCGGGGACCCAAATATGGGCGTGACGCGGACGCTGCCGGGCTTTGCACACATGCTCAGCAGGTGCCATCACATCCCCGCATCAACTGTGATCCACGCGATATCCGACGGTTCAGCTGCGCAGTCGACGGCTCCCGAAAGTTTGCTGTCGGGTTCTCATATGCCGCCGTCCGCGGCGACTTCTGCTGGTGACGCGCACGTAACACTCTCGGAATCGAAGCTCTCTACCGTTGGCCGGTCGAAGTCATGCAAGCGAATAGAAGCACATCGAAAAATTGAGGAACCCCATGAGTGGAAACGCCGTCAGGCTGCAGGCGATCAACAACGTCGAGGGATACGTCCCGCCGGCGATCAGTTTCGTGCCTGGGGAGGCACCTGGCGAGATCTTCGGATCCAACGTCTTCACCAAGGCCGAGATGCAGCTGCGGCTGCCCAAATCGGTGTACAAGTCCGTCGTCGCGACCATCGAGAAGGGCGCCAAGCTGGACCCCGCCGTCGCCGACGCCGTCGCCTCGGCGATGAAGGACTGGGCGCTGTCCAAGGGGGCCACCCACTACGCGCACGTCTTCTACCCGATGACCGGACTGACCGCCGAGAAGCACGACAGCTTCCTCGAGCCGGTGTCGGACGGCCAGACCTTGGCGGAGTTCGCCGGCAAGACCTTGATCCAGGGTGAGCCGGACGCCTCCAGCTTCCCGTCGGGCGGTCTGCGCAGCACCTTCGAGGCGCGCGGCTACACCGGGTGGGACGTCACCAGCCCGGCGTACATCCTGGAGAATCCCAACGGCAATACGCTCTGCATCCCAACGGTTTTCGTGTCGATGACCGGTGAGGCGCTGGACTACAAGACTCCGCTGCTGCGCAGCCAGCAGGCGATGGGCGCCCATGCCGAGCGCATCCTGAAGCTGTTCGGCCATACCGATCTGGCGAAGGTCGTGTCGTTCTGTGGGCCCGAGCAGGAGTACTTCCTGGTCGACCGGCACTTCTTCCTGGCGCGCCCAGACCTGATCAACGCCGGTCGCACGCTGTTCGGCGCCAAGCCGCCCAAGGGTCAGGAGTTCGACGACCACTATTTCGGCGCGGTGCCCGAACGGGTGCTGGGCTTCATGATGGACACCGAGCGGGAGCTGTTCAAACTCGGTATTCCGGCCAAGACGCGGCACAACGAGGTCGCGCCCGGTCAGTTCGAGATCGCCCCGATGTTCGAGCGGGCCAACATCGCCGCCGATCATCAGCAGCTGCTGATGACGGTGTTCCGGACGATCGCCAAGAAGCACGGCATGGAGTGCCTGTTCCACGAGAAGCCGTTCGCCGGCGTCAATGGCTCGGGCAAGCACGTCAACTTCTCGGTGGGCAACGGCGCGCTGGGTTCGCTGCTGGTGCCCGGGGACACCCCACACGAGAATGCGCAGTTCCTGGTGTTCTGCGCGGCGGTCATCCGCGCCGTGCACAAGTTCGCGGGTCTGCTGCGGGTCTCGGTGGCCTCGGCGACCAACGACCATCGCCTGGGCGCCAACGAGGCCCCGCCCGCCATCATCTCGATCTTCCTGGGCGACCAGCTGGCCGACGTGTTCGAGCAGATCGCCAAGGGCGCGGCGACGTCGTCGAAGGGCAAGGGCTCGATGATCATCGGCGTCGACACCCTGCCGGTGCTGCCGACCGACCCGGGCGACCGCAACCGCACCAGCCCGTTCGCGTTCACCGGCAACCGGTTCGAGTTCCGTGCGCCGGGCTCGGGGCAGACGATCAACGTGCCGATGATCGTCCTGAACACGATCATGGCCGACTCGCTGGACTACATGGCCAACATCCTGGAGCAGGCGGTCGAGGACGGCACCGATTTCGACGCGGCCGTGCAGCAGCTGCTCACCGACATCATCACCGAGCACGGCGCGGTGGTGTTCAACGGCGACGGCTACTCCGACAACTGGCAGGTCGAGGCGGCCTCCCGGGGCCTGCCGAACTTCAAGACCACTCTGGATGCGCTGCCCGCACTGATCGCGCCGGAGTGCATCGCATTGTTCGAAAAGTACGGCGTCTTCAACGAGCGCGAGCTGGAAAGCCGCTACGAGGTCCGGATGGAGCAGTACGCGCTGACCATCGCGGTGGAGGCCAAGCTGGCCCTCGAGATCGGGTTGACGGTCATCCTGCCGGCGGCGGTGCGCTACCAGACCGAGCTGGCGCAGAACGTCGCGACGCTCGAGGCGGCCGGGGTGGAGCCGGACACCTCGCTGCTGGAGATGGTCTCGGAGCCGATCGCGGCGCTGACCAAGGCGCTGGTGGCGTTGAAGGCCGGCCTTGGTGCGCATCCGGAATCCGCCTCCGACGAGGCGTTCCATGCCCGCGACGTGCTGCTGCCGACGATGGAGGCGGTCCGGACGGCCGCTGACACCTTGGAAGGTGTTGTGGCCGACGACCTTTGGCCGTTGCCAACGTACCAGGAGATGCTCTACATCCTCTGAGTTGCCTGTTCACCGTGCGACCGCGAGCGTGCGTGTTGGTCCGCCGACACACCGCTCGCGGCGTACTTTTGCGCACGTTCGCAGTGGAATTATCTACCACCGATCAGTTCCTCGGGCAGCGGCGGATCGAACCGGTGGCGGTCGACCAGCCAGCTCTGCCAGGGCCGTGGACCGTATCTGGCGTGCAGTTCGCGCCCGAAGTCGGTCCAGGTGTAGTCCAGCGCAGCGCCGGTCGTTCCCGCATTTGAGCGATGCGGATGTATTCGGGGCGCAGCTGGATTCGCTCTACGCGGCGAGCCGAGTCTGGGAGCGCGAGGTACTGCCGGGTTGTGAATGGTGACCTGTGAATGGTGACCCGAGTCGAGCAACGAGCCTCTGAGTGTGCACAGAAGCCCGCGCTCGGCGTGCGTGTCGGCGGACCGACACGCACGCTCGCGGAGAGGCTCTCACCCAGCGTTGACGCCCGGGCGTCAGCCGTTCTGGGGGAAGCCGAGGTTGATGCCGCCGTGCGACGGATCCAGCCAGCGCTGGGTGATGGCCTTCTGGCGGGTGAAGAATTGCACACCGTCCATGCCGTGGGCATGGCTGTCGCCGAACAGCGAGGCCTTCCAGCCGCCGAAGCTGTAGTACGCCATCGGGACCGGGATCGGCACGTTGATGCCGACCATCCCGACCTGGACCTCGTTCTGGAACCGCCGGGCCGCGCCGCCGTCGTTGGTGAAGATGGCGGTCCCGTTGCCGTAGGGGTTGGCGTTGATCAGTTCCATTGCCTCGTCGTAGGTTTCGACGCGGACCACCGACAGTACGGGCCCGAAGATCTCGTCGGTGTAGACGCTCATCTCAGTGGTGACGTTGTCGAGCAGGGTCGGGCCCAGCCAGAAACCGTCCTGCCCACCGTCAGCCTTTACGTTGCGGCCGTCGACCACGACCTTCGCCCCATCGGCCTCGCCGGCGTCGATGTAGGAGGCGACCTTGTCGCGGTGCGCCTTGGTGACCAGCGGGCCCATGTCGGAGTCCTTGGTGCCGTCGCCGGTCTTGATATCGGCGGCCCGCTCGGCGATCTTCGCGACCAGATCGTCGGCGATGGGGCCGACGGCCACGGCCGCGCTGATGGCCATGCAGCGTTCACCCGCGGACCCGAAGCCGGCGTTGATCATGGCGTCGGCGGCCAGATCGAGGTCGGCGTCCGGCAGGATCACGGCGTGGTTCTTGGCGCCGCCGAGGGCCTGGACCCGCTTGTCGTGGGCGGTGCCGGTGGCGTAGACGTACTGCGCGATCGGGGTGGAGCCGACGAAGGACAGCGACTTCACCTTCGGGTTGACCAGTAGTTCGTCGACGGCGGTCTTGTCGCCCTGCAGGACGTTGAACACACCGGCCGGCAGACCGGCCTCGGCCCACAGCGCGGCCAGCCACAGCGAGGCCGACGGATCCTTCTCCGAGGGCTTGAGCACCACGGTGTTGCCGGTTGCGATGGCGATGGGGAAGAACCACATCGGGACCATGGCGGGGAAGTTGAACGGGGAGATGATGCCGACGACGCCCAGGGGCTGGCGGATGGAGTAGACGTCGACGTTGGTCGAGGCGTTCTCGGTGAACCCACCCTTGAGCAGATGCGGTATACCGCAGGCGAATTCGACGACCTCCTGGCCGCGGCTGACCTCGCCGAGGGCGTCGGAAACCACCTTGCCGTGCTCGCTGGTGATGATCTCGGCCAGCTCGCCCTTGCGCTCGTTGAGCAGCTCGCGGAACCGGAACAGGACCTGCGTCCTCTTGGCCAGCGAGGTGTCGCGCCAGGCCGGGAACGCCGCGGCGGCCGCATCGATCACGGCGCGGGCATCCTCGACCGAGGCCAGGGTGACCTGGCCGGTGACCTGGCCGGTAGCCGGGTTGGTCACGGGAGCCGTGGCACCCGAATCGCCTTGGAAGGCAGCATTGTTGAGCCAGTGGCTGATGGTGTTGGTCATTTCATTTCCCATATGTCTTGACGTGTCGGACCTGGCGGTCAGTCGGTCGGTGCACGCGCACCGGGTGGTCCGGCCGGCTGGTGAGGTACCGCCGGCCGCGCCTGGGGTGGTGGTCAACGGTGTCGACGATGTGCACCACACGCAGCGTGTCTCCGGCGGCCCGCCTGACGCACATCATGCCAGTCCCGGCGCTGGCCCCCAATTCGGAAGGTGGCAGGCCACGGACACAATGCCGATCCCGACTTCCGCGTCGTCGTGGCGGACGGCGTGGGAGCCGGCGCGGGCGTCATCGGCCTCCGCCGATGTGGATCTCCTGATCTCCGTATCAGGGTCAGGTCGTTGACGACCTTGGCGTCGACCGCCGTGACCGCCGGCCACGTCCGGCTCGATGTCGAATCGCGATGCAGAGCACTGAGAGTGGCGTGATCTGACCCGGTGGCCGCCACCGGTGCGGGGATCCGCGGTCCGATGGTGGCCGTTGCGCGTCAAACGCCTTCGATCTGCCGGCCAGCGTGAGGTGGGGTTTCGCTCGGGGATGCACAGCCCGACCTGGTTGTGGGTGCGCGCGAACCGGCGCTGGCAAGGCCGCAGCGGTGATGCTCGGAATGTAACACTCTCGGATCTATATGTAACGCTGAGCGGTCGCTCAGCAGGACGCCCGCAAACTTACCGGCGAGTAGGCATGGATTCTTAGATTCTGGTTGCCAGCAAAAGTGACCAAGACCACACAATCGGCGCACAAATGAGCTCGCCGGCCCGTTGATCTGCGGATTCATCTGAACGTAACCGGCGTGTCGGGAGGGGTTGGCGTATAGGCACACCTAAGAGAAGTGCAATAATCGGTACTTCGAGTGACACCAAACTCGGACGGCCGTGACACGTGTCAGGTTGGCGCCCCCGATTCGGGGCGGCGCCAACCCGCCGGCGGCGGCCTGGCACGCGAAGCGAAGGACGAAAGGCGACGACGTGGGTCCCAGTGACACCGTCAACGTGAACGGGGCACATCCTCGGGAGAAACTCGAGAAGGTCGTCATCCGATTCGCGGGCGACTCCGGCGATGGCATGCAGCTCACCGGAGACCGATTCACCTCCGAGGCAGCGCTTTTCGGCAACGACCTGGCGACGCAGCCCAACTATCCCGCCGAGATCCGCGCCCCCCAGGGCACCCTGCCCGGCGTCTCCTCCTTCCAGATCCAGATCGCCGACTACGACATCCTGACCGCCGGTGACCGCCCCGATGTTCTGGTGGCGATGAACCCCGCGGCACTCAAGGCCAACATCGGCGACCTGCCGCGCGGCGGCCTGGTGATCGCGAACTCCGACGAATTCAGCAAGCGCAACCTTGCCAAGGTTGGCTACGAGGCCAACCCGCTCGAGGACGGCAGCCTCGACGACTACGTCGTGCAGGCCGTCGCGATGACCACCCTGACCCTGGGTGCCGTCGAGGAGATCGGGGCCACCAAGAAGGACGGCCAGCGCGCCAAGAACATGTTCGCGCTC